>ERZ827108.1730-NODE-1730-length-26984-cov-2.744031_pt1 | contig 26984 bp, 17 predicted proteins | sample MGYA00519921_ERZ827108 | MGnify/ENA primary metagenome ERZ827108 (study PRJEB31778, sample SAMEA3449258) | human gut metagenome | biome: human gut; feature: human-associated habitat; material: faeces | place: United Kingdom | collected 2010/2012 ...
CAAAGCCCAATTGGTAAAGGCGATCGTCCGTAGCTACCAAAAAGGTCAGTTTCAGTTCGCCGGATGTAACGGTGAAGAGCTTCTTCACATTTGGATTGTCCGCTGCATGCACCGTGAGGAGAAGGCAGAGAAACAAACAGGTCGTCAATATATTCTTCATAATCTTATCATTCTTTTGTCATAAACTTCCAGGTAACATTGGCAATACTGTTCGGTTTCCCCTTTTCAGCTTTAGATATAGCACCTTTCAGCTTGCCTTTCTTATCGCGTGTCACAGTGATATCACGCCAGGAATAGGCGCCTTTCTCATAATCGAATGTTTCACCGTCATCATCATACAGCCGGTAAGAACCATCTGCTTTTCCATAATGACGGATTTCCAGATTCACCTTCTCTCCTGCTTTCGGTGCATGCAGGCGGGCCTCCATAAATGGTAGGATAGCCCCATCCTTTACATATACCGGAATACGGTCCAAGCCTGGTGTAACAGTAATCTTCTCGCCATTGCCCACATATTTACCCGTATAGAAATCGTACCAGTCTACTTTAGGCAATACCACCGTACGTTCTTTCTGGCCTTTGAACATGGGAGCTACCAACAGATATTCACCAGCCATATACTGATCCTTAATTTCTTTGGAAACTGCTTCCAAATAAGGATTATCTTCCAGATTTGCATCTGACAGTTTCGCTGTAGTTCCTTGTTCAGGGTTGAAACCCGGTTCCAGATTCATGGCACGGAACGGAGGAATACCATCGAAATGATAGCGTGCAAATTCACTATACCAGTAAGGCATCATCTGCATACGCAGCATAGCATACTCTTTTATCTGATTCTCTACTTCGGGGAAAGTCCAGGGTTTCGTACCGCTTGCCCAGGCATTAATCATTGCCATCGGCGAGAATACTACAGATTGGAAACGACGCAACCAGTCTTCCGATGAACTGGAACTACGTACTTCCGGAGTCCACAATACACCACTAAAGCCTGAATTAATCAAAGCAGTAATAAAGTCCGGATGGCTATAATAGTCATTATAAATCACATAGGGGAAAGAAGTTGCACCGGCATTCGATGCACGAACCAATCCAAAGGTACGTTGATTACGCTTCTTGTACAATTCCGCAGTAGTGCGTTGAACCCACAAACCATAAGTCTGGCGCATCTGCTCAGCGGCAACTCCACTGGGGAAAGTAGCCACATCCGGCCAAACATAACGGTCGTATCCGTCTACTTCATCCACTTTATAACCGCTGACACCAATATTCACGTGTTCCTGTTCCAGCTTATCCATCCAGATTTTGCGGGCTTTCTCGCCTGCCAAGTCGGGCACGATACCACACCATACGGTGTGTGAGCCGCTTACCGAATACATTTCCTTATATATCTTTGAATCGGGAGATACGTATGGGTTTGTCCATAAGTTGATGCGTACTCCTTTAGCCAACATCTCTTTCACAAAGCCGGCGGGATCAGGATAGCGGGTAACATCCCACTCAAAGGTACAAGGATACGCTTTGCTTTGCCAACCCGGTTCCAGTCCGATGAAGTCCAACGGGAAACCACGTTGTTCAAACTCATCCGCTTCGTTCTTCACGTCTTCAGCTGTATAGAGCTTCTTTGTACGTTGCGTAAAGCCCAGCCCCCAACGCGGAGGCAATGTACCTCCTCCACAGAGCAGGTTATAACGGCGGATAACATCCATAGGAGTAGGTCCGGCGAACAGATAAATTTCTGCACCCGGAGCAGGAACCAAGATCGAAACGGCATCCGAATAAGGCGCCGATGTCCAAGTCTTATCCATATTACGGTCTTTAGCCACCGGAGCATTCGGACTGTCCTTACGTGCGCCACTACCTGCATATACTGTCAGATAACGTGCCGAATTAATCAGTACTCCATAACCGGAACTGGAAATATAAAAGGGGACAGGAGCATGTGTGCGCCCGTTATCACGTCCACCATAATGGTCTACATGCAGGTTCAGGATCTTGCCACGCTGATGTACCGACTGAAAGTTCAGCCCAAAGCCGTACAACTGTTCCTTGCGTTGCAAAGGAATGCGGAGACTTGTTTTACCATCCTGTATGGAACCCACAATTTCATTCGCCAATTCAGGCAATGCCACCTCCGGTAAGCGGGCAAAACCTTCCTTTTGCGGCGTAACACCGGCCACACCCAATAATGAATATTCTTCAGGAGTGCCTACCACGCCTTTCCAGACGCCGGGCTCCACTTGCTGCCATGCAATCTGTGCTTTGGCAGGACATAGCATCAACAGGGTCATCGCCCCTGCAATCAAAATTTTCTTCATTCTTTCCATTTTGTTATAATAGTGTTATTATCATCGAATCATACCGGCAAAGCCACCGTTCGGAAGAACTTTCACTTTTACCGTCCCATTTGTATTTTCTACAGGCATATAGTTAAAACTATCTTTATCTTTTCCATCTATAATCATAGTGAATGATTTACCTTCACATCCGGCGGGCAAAGTAAATTCTATTTCACGTCCCTCTTCCTTACCGCTGATGCCACCGATATACCATACATCACCGGAACGACGTGCCACAACAGCATAATCAGCCGGATAGCCAGCCAACAGGACGCTCTCGTCCCAGGCAGCGGGTACTTCTTTCAGAAATTGTTTGGGTTGTTCCGGCAAAGAAAGATAAGACTCCGCCTTATCAGCAAAACATTGAAAACCGGATTCAAAGACTACTGCCAGAGCCAACTGATGCCCCATAGTTGTCTTACGTATAGCAGGTATTCCCTGACGTACTTTATCAGAAAAAGTCACCGGAGTATAGTCCATAGAACCGACTACATTGCGTGTGAAAGGTACAGTAGCATTGTGTTTTGCCGCCTGGTCGCAACGTTCCTGACGTCCCAGAGTTTCTGCACCCCGGATAGCTTCCGTGGTCAGCATATTCGGATACGTACGTTCAAAGCCACGGGGTAAAGTGGCACCATGAAGATCTACCAGCAAATGATTGTCTGCCGCATCTTTCAGTAAAGCCGGATAAAGTTGAATAATACGTTGTTTGTCTGTATCAAAGAAATCGACCTTGATTCCTTTCACTCCTACTTCACTGATGCGTTTCATTTCTGCACGACGTAATTCAGGATCACTCATCAGACGATGTGTCGATACAGAATCTTTTTCACGTCCTGCACCGGAATGGTACCATAACCAGACACCCACTCCCTTTTGCTGTGCGTATTTCACGACATCTTCCATAGTGCCACCGTTGCCCATGTTTTGCCAGCCGGCATCAATCAACATGTATTCCCAACCCATTTCAGCACTAAGATCCACATACTTCAGCTGTGCTTTATAATCACGGGGAGTACCGCCATTAGACCACCAACTCCAAGATGCGCGTCCTGCCTTTATCCAGGATTCATCATTCACTACAGACGCAGGATTCAGGTGTGAAATCATTTGTGTTTGGAATATAGTATTCAGATCATCTCCTATGATAATAGCACGCCAGGGAGTGAACCACGGCAATTCAGATACCGGTTCTACCGCATCCGGTACAATTGGTTCATCCGCCTCCGGAAAACGGATTTTATAAGCTTTATCGGTTCCGGCATTATCAATATGAGTAGCAGGATATGAGCCATCCAGATGGGCTTCCGTTATCATCATCCAGACTCCGTTGGTGTTGAATAGCATAGGGAATGCCCAACCACGTCCATGTCCACATTCCGAACGGATATCTATTTCACTTCGGCAATATTGTTCATAGCTCGGTTTGTGACGATCGTTCCAGTCATACGGATGTATCCACGCTTTTCCATTTACGGGTACGGCAAACTCTGTATGTTCGGCCTGGATAGTGTGCATTTGTCCATCTTCTCCGGGTAGTTCATAGCGGAAAGCCACCCCGTCATTATATACCCTTACGATCAAATTAAACTGCTTATTCTCTTTAGTACGGAAAGTAAAAGTCTGTTCACGACACTCATCCGTAGTATTCATCTTCTTACCGGATTTTAGCTGATAAGCATTAGAGATATCTTTCACAGCAGAAGCGGAAACAAATTGTGCGTCTTTTCCATACTCACAATTATCCATAACCAGCCCTAAAAGAGATTTCTCCATCGCCACTCCATCTTTATAAAAGACAGAGTAACTAAGCATTGTACTTCCATTTTCTTGTTTATTCTCCAAAGCAAACCGGACGTTGCTGTCTTTTGATACTAATTCCCAGGCATTAGGAGCCGTACAAGAAGTCATTAATACTGCAAACAGCAATAATGCTGTATTCAATAGTTTTTTCATGGTATTCATCTTTTTGTATAATCACTAATTATTCTTTAGGGGTAAACATCACAATATATCCGCCGCCTACACGCATACGCCCTGTAAGAGCATCCGTATTCCGGCAGAACACACGTTCTATCTTAATAGAAGCCGCATCAGCAGGGCGATCATTCAACACCATCCCTTCATACCAGCCATCACCCAAAAACGACAAAGGGAATTGTAAGGAATGCTCATTTTGTCCATTCAGAACTGCCAGAAACCAAATCTTGCCACTTCTACGTGCAAACGCAGCAACTTCACCTATTCGACTAGACGGTAACACTACTGTTTCATCCCAAGTTGCGGGTATCTGCTTCAGTAATTTTACCGCCGGATTATCCAGCATTGTTTTCGGGTGCGAACCGAAGAATATGACAGAAGAATTAAATACAAGGGCAGTAGCAATCTGATGTACCCACGAGGTTTCCAGGCGGCGCTCTCCAAAAACAACAGGCGTATAATCTCCTGCTCCTGCTATCAAACGCGTAAAAGGTAACGTAGTGTTATGTGTACTCCATTCATACTGGTTTTTACCATATTCTAAACCACGAATACCTTCGCGACTCATTTCATTCGGCCATGTACGTACCTCTCCTGCCGGTTTATTGCTTCCATGAATATTAAGCATCAATTTATACTCTGCTGCTTCCTTCAAACAAGCCTGATATAAGTCAATGAACTCTTTGGATTCGTGTGAGAAAGCATCCAACTTCAGACCAACAATCCCCAAACGATGGCAACGTTCAAACAATTTTTTCCGTTTCTGAGGATCACGCATATCCCGACCATGACGCCATAGCCAAATCTTCACTCCAAACTGAGAAGAATAATCCACCAAATCTTTTAGCTGCTCATCCGTCCAACGATACCAGAAAGCGTCTACCGTATTATATTCAAATCCCAATTCGCCTGCAGCTTTAGAAAATTCCTTCATACCTTCCACAGTTCGTGCTCCACCATCCAACCAGCACCACACGGAACGTCCCGGTTTTATCCAGTCTGTCTGTATTCCTTTAGGAAATAACCGTTTATCAGGCACAGGGGCTAAATTGGTAATCAAATCCGAATTTACCAGCTCATTCAAATCACCGGCTATTATAATGGTACGCCAAGGAGTGGTAATCGTACCGGCAAGAGTAGCCGGTTGTGACAATCGCTGTGCCTCCGCCAAACTATAATCATGAGCAAAAGGATATCCGGCTGGTTGTGCATGCCCTAATTTTGTTTCAAAACCATTCTTGCCATTTGCCTGCAAAGACATCCCTGCATAATTCATTAAAGCAGATTCCGTAATGCAAAGATATCCGGTCTTTCCAGGTAATTGCACCGTTACGGGAGGAGCCGCCCATTCTCCCTGCATTATCTCAGAGATTTCTTTCTTCTGGTGAATACCTTCATAATGACAGTACATATCATGATACCACACAATACTTCCCTTTGGCAATGTAAATATAGTGTGCTCATCGGGAACTCTCATCTCCCCTTGCTTCCCGGGAAGTATTATCCGAAAAGCAACACCATCATTATAAACTCTCGCCTCTATAGTAAAATTTATCTTTAAAATCGTATTCTGCAATTTGAAAGTCCATCCATTACTCTTGTCTACAGCAAGAGAATGGCTTCCCCGAATAGAATATGTATTATCTGTCTTATAACTATCCGAAGATAATATATCCACAGAATTACAGAGTTCTGAACCATCGATAGTAAAACGTATGGGTGCCTCATCCAATACATTTACTCCGTTTTTTTCTACCTCATAATAAAGCGACTTTTCCTTCAGTTTCAATGATAAAGAAACAGAACCATCCGGACTGGTAACAGGAAACAGTGTCTGTGTCTGAGCATTGACAGAAACCAATGCACAAATTCCAACTAATATTGCACTAATAGTTCTTCGCATATTCATCATTTATATATTTGTATATCCCCATCTTCACAAATAATCTCCGGACGGGCATCGGGGTTCTTCAACTCAAACGTAACATTCTTCAGTATCAACCCTTTCACGTGGCGTGCCCATACTCCGTATGCCGGAATCTTAGGACCGAAAGTCTTTACCTCCGGGTATTTATCTATAGCTTCAGGTACCTGAGACAAGGCATCCTCAGGAGTTCCTGTACCCAATAAACGAATATGAATATTTTCCAAAGTCAGGTTTGTAATATAATGTCCCGGAATACCCGTAATCAGAATACCGGAAGGAGGCGTCAGTTGAGCCTTATCGGCAGCCACCGCTTTTACATTACGGATTATCACATTTTCAAAGACACCGATAGGCTGCTGGGTGTCTTCCTGTTTACGGAATACACTCAGACGGGCACCCAAACGAAATAGCATCGGCGTACGTACTTCGTCCATTGTGATATCAGAGATTTCCACATTACGTAAATGGGCTCCATCTACGGAGAATAACTTAATACCTCCATTCTTAGTGTCGTAAATATGACAATTGCTGATCTTGATGTTCTCAAATCCTGCCATAGATTCTGTTCCCATCTTGATACCTGCCTGATTACTTTTCAACTTCATGTCCGTAACAATGATGTCATCACATCCCATTTTACTGGCAGTAGCCTTGAAGCATAGAGCATCGTCACCACTGACAATATCACAATTACTAATGCGTACATGTTGGCAACCATCAATATTAATTCCATCGTTGTGAGCTACTCCAAAGCTACGTATCGTCACATTATGGATATTCACATTCCGACATTGGAAATAATGGGAAGTCCAGGCACCTGCATATTTTAAAGTAACTCCTTCCACGCGTACACCTTCGCAACGCACCCAAGAAAGGACGCAATCCCCAACGCTGTCCTTCCGGACGGGTATCTACTTTTATATGCCGTTCTTTCAAAGCCGAACCTTGCCCATCGATAGCACCTTCGCCCTCCAATGCCACATTTTTAGCATCCACCGCTACCAGCAATGCCCAACCGACATCGATACCCAGGCCTTCCGTAAAAGGATCAAGGTTATCATAAGCTTTATAATCGGTAGTACCTAGAATAAGGGCATCTTTCTCCAAATGCAAAGTCACATTATCTTTTAGCACGATAGTAGCCGACAAATAGGTTCCGGCAGGCACAAGCACCGTTCCACCACCTGCTTTATGACAAGCATCAATTGCTTTCTGGATGGCAGGCGAGTCCATCTTTTTGCCATTTCCCCGCGCACCGTACTTCTTTACATTAAATGTTTCAGCCTGCGACGTAAATGGCAGAACAAGCAACATCAACAACAGTAATAAGTTCTTTTTCGTTTTCATGGTTAGTATATGTAAGTTAACTATTTAATTTCCTTTGCAATATTCACTGTATATATCCTATTACTTCGCCGCCCGGGGTGTTCTAAACGCAACTCATTGGTACCTTTTGCCAACGCTACAGGGAACACAAACTCTCTGCGTTTCTCACCAAATGTAGCTAAATAACCGATATTCTCACTGATTTTCTCTCCATTAATATATAAGTAAGAAGGAACCGGATTGCCACCTGCATAAGATACTACCAAATAATATTCACCTTTATGTGGAATATTTACTTTCCAACTCACACTCCCTTCAGAACTGCCTTTTTCACCTTTGAACTCTACTGAACCATCCTCATTTAGGGATGCCGATCCCTGTCTTTCCATATCTTTAGCCTGGCATATCTCTATATCCTCCAAACGACGTACCACTACACGTTGTGAAGACGTTACTTTTCCATTTGCCAAAGTTTTCAGATCAAACTCAGTCGTCTTAGAAATTGACAAAGGAATAATACCTTCTGCATCTTCCAAACGTTTACCATTTAATCGCACTTCCTCTGCATGAGAGGTTTTATAATGCAAAGCATTCTCATCTGCGTAGAAGTATTCTATTGCCGGACGTTTTTCATTCAACGGAACTCTGTATAATTCGATTCCTTTACCTGTACCCAAATTACGGCTGTACATCCGATGCGTCGGATTATTCCAATGCTCATGTACGCCCAAACTACCTTGCTCTTTTCCAACATAAGCTATTCCTGAAGGAGGATTCCCTATATTTGCCGCCTCATGAAGAAAATTGTCGGCATTGGCACATAAAGGAAGTTCCGAATAAATGAAATCAAGTACCACTGATTCGATAGCGACCTGATCATTGGAAGCCAGAAAACTGGAAGTCCAGCCATTATTGAACGGAGGAAGTTGGAAACGTACCGCTTTCCCGTTATGCTTGGGATTTACGTACATAGCATCCACCAGATACACCAAGGTATTTCCACCTATACGCTCGTGAGCCATCAGATCGACAATGCTATTATAAGTGCCCATACCACGGAAAGAAGACCAGTCACGAATAGAAAGATGCAAGGGCGGCACATTGCCTATGGAACCGAACTGATTCTTACCGGTAGCAGTTATAGCTGTCTGTCCGGCACTGTCCCGCCATTTATCGGTCGGTTCAGAGTGTCTTTTCATCAATGCCATGTTAATCATATAGTCGGCTTCGTAAGCCGCACGTGCCAAACTTCTGGCACCTGCATCGGTAATCTCACTGGAATAACGAATTACATCGGGAACAAACCCTCCCCAATTCTGATAATTGACATTTGGATAAATCGGTTGTACATAATCGTAAACAGCCGAAATGCCCCGACGCTGTGCATCATATACCGTAATACAGCTCTGAGGAACCTTCATGATATCCACCAATTGATGCAACAAAGAATATACTGACTGTGGAGTAGCATCAATGATATTAGTTCCACCATTGTCATTCAGATTGATTTTGATAGCAATCTTCTCACCTTTCTTATACTTTACCGCTCCCTTACCTTTCTTATAATTAAAGGTTCTGAACAATTCATCCCATGCCTTATCAATAGTATTCTGGCGGGTCAGTGCAATGATTACTCCCTCCACCATATCATCGACACGTGTCTGACTATTATTATCCGGATCCGAATAAAGTCCTTTTTTTCCGTCCCAGGCAGCCGCCTTCGGATCATGTGCCCATGCTACCCGCCCCGGATGAATTCCTCTGGCTACTCCTATCGGAGTGTTAGGAGCATCAATAGGCACAAAACGTCCCATATCAGTACCATTATCAATTTGCTTACGAATGACCTGTCCCATCAGAGAATTATCCACTGACATTATATATAATGTACCCGATAATAATATACCGACCGCCAATACGGACACCCCCATATAGAACCGACGGGAATGCCACAAAAGTTTGAAACGTTTCCACGTACCAAATCCAACCAATGTGCTACTGACAAAAGCTACGAAAGAGAAAGCGATAGGAGCTGCAATTTGCTGACAGGGATAGTCTATTCTGGAAGGTTTGGGCACAACACGTATCAGAAACCAAATCAGAGCTGCTAACCCGAACAGAGGAAAGCAAATCTTCAAAACAACATTTTTCTTGTTGATTCCAACGATCCGTCCACTCTTCGGACAAGTCTTAAAGAACCATCTTTTTATTTTTGTATTCATTTCATTAGATATAAAGGATTATCTTTCATGGTTACAAAAATAGGGAGATAAAAAAGAGACGATTATCAGTATTCCATCAAATACTTGAAAAATCGTCTCAACTAAGCAGACAGTATCTTATTTATGTAAATAGATTAACTCTATTCCAATGTCTTTCCCCATATTACGGCTATATTTCTTTTCTTCCGGATTATTCCAATGCTCCAAAACTCCGAGACTGCCAACTCCTGTACCATCTCTTTCCGGATCATAGAAAGTGGCGGACAACGGACGGTCTGCCAGAGCCGCTTCCACCAGGTACATATCACAATAATCCACATCGGCCATACGCGGAAACTCTGCACTCAGGAAATCAATACCCACCGCATCAATGGCTACCGGATCCTGAGAAGCCAGCAGTGAGCAAGGCCAGTCTCCATTAAACGGTGACATCTTCCATTTACCGGAAGGCACCCCGTTCACCTTTTCCGAACCATATAGACCATCTATCAGAAAAAGCATTGTCTTTTGTCCCAGATCTTTATGTGCGATATAATCGGTGAAAGTCATATAGCGTGGCTTTCCACCACGATCCTGATTAAAATTATTATGCTGATTTTTACGGAAGTCCTTATTGATGTCCGTTACTCCATACCAGTTTTTCGCACAGAGTGTTACCCCCTGGCCGCCATGTCCTTTCAACAATGCCATATTTATCAAATAATCAGCTTCAAGTGCACATTTCGCCAATCCTCTTGCCAAACGACCATTATCAGCTGAATATGGAATGGCATCTGCCGTATAAGTCGATTGGGTACGCCCGTTTCCTCCTTCATTATCCAGATATACAACACCGGGAAATTCGGCATAACATTTATCATAAAGAGCTTTCGTAATAAAACGGCTGGCATCGAATACCGTGATTTGCTCCTGAGGCACACCACCGTCATTTACCAAAGTACGAAGCAAGGCAAGCGTCAGATGCGGAGAAGCATTCAACTGTTCACAATCTTCATGGGAGAAAGTATTATTCTGATTAATCTTGATAGCAATCCTTTCTCCTTTCTTATATCCACGTTTTCCTCTACCATGCTGCTGATTGAAATAAAGAAAAAGAGATTTCCAAGCCACCTTTTCTTTCTTTTCTCCGGTCAAAGACAAGAGAGACTGGTTTAGAAGCCAGTCGGCATCTGCCTGATTATTCCAGCGATCTTCAAACCAAAAACCGTCTCCTTTCTCCCATGTAGCGGCACCCGGTGCATGAGTCCATACCACCCGTCCCGGATAAATACCTTTCGCCTCTCCTACCGGATTATTCTTTCCCCATGCCATACGGGGTTCTCTCACCGGAAGAACAGTTTGAGCTAACAGTTCAGTACTGTTTTCTACCAACATCAAAGTTCCGAAAAAACAAAGACCTGCAAATGCAAAGACTCCTATTGCCATTTTCCGGTTATGAAATGCTTCACGCAACTTACGCAGACTCACCCAAACTCCCGTGAACGAGAGTAAGTACATGACAAATGCAGACATCAGCGGCGCCGCTGTCTGCATACATGGATAGTTGGCACGGGAAGGCTTCGGAATAACCCGTACCAGAAACCAGATAGTAGAAAAAAGACCGAGTCCCCAGAAGAGGAAGATTCGCATCCCCCTGGAGGAAAATTCCTCTTTCTCGATCTTTTCTTTAAAATATAAATAGATACGCTTCATCTTTATTTTTGTATATCAATATCTTTACTGCGAAGTGCTTTTACGTTTTCTTTATCCGTAATGCCCTCCTTCACTTTCAGTTTTTTAATCTCGGCACCGATCACATCGTCCAGTACTACTGCATAACGCCCATCTTTCTGCTCAGCATTAATACTGCAGTTATCTAACAGGAAGTCTTTCACATGACGCGCCCAGAAACCAAAAGAGGGTTGTATTTTCAAATCACCTACATTATAGCGTCCTACCCCGATTTCAGGCGGATACGCTTCTGCATCTTCCACCGGATGACCACCTTTCACAAGTAAATTCACATCATGGAACTGTACATTATTAATATACCCTGTATGCTGGCCATTCGGCAAACGGAATGTCAGCCCTCCTTCTACAACTTCCGTATCCGGCAGTTTGAAACCTGCGATGATGGGAGTTGCCGTACTTTGAGAACCATCGTATGCCTTCCAGCGCTCTCCCCGGAAAGAACTTCCACCATAAACCTCATCAATGTCTACTCCACAAATCACAATATTCTCCACCTGCCCGATATCAGAGTTAGTTACCAACAATTCCTTACGTACATTTCCATTTTCCGTGAAAGTAAAAGGAGCGACATTGGCACCCAGCACACGGCCTCTATTGGATATAGATATGAAGAACGGAGCACGCGTACGATGCATCACCGAGCGGGAATGTATCGCTCCTGTCTTTCCACTATTCAAATAAACATTTTTTATATGTCCACCATCATTGGTAGATATGGAGAAACCTGCTTTATTAGCACCCAGTACATAAATATTATCCACATATAAATCCTGAATATCATCCGCTGTTTCCGAACCTATCTGGAACAGGTTACAATTGGTATCTCCAACTATATTGCGTACCATATAGTTACGTGCCGGACGGGTAAAACCTAATGAACAATCCGAACCTGGTTTCACAATATCATCCGAACTGACACGCGAATAAATATTCGTCACCGTTACGTCATTGCACGCCATAAAGTCGTAGATATCACGAGCATTCCGGGTATTATGTTTGGCAAAGTAAGTATCGTGCACATGGATGCCATCGGTACCTGTAGCCAGCAAAACAAAATGACCTCCCTGATCTATATGCAGCATATTGCTGACATCATAAATCTTCTGCCCATCCGCATCTATATAGTAAGGTTCATCCTTTTGCGGATCATACCACATATCTTTATCTATGTTCCAGCCTCCAATCTCAATATTGGTACAAAGTTTCAAAGAAAACATTTTGTCACAGCGCTTCTCGGGAGCATTATTCATTACTTTATCAGAAGTAACCAGATTACCATTGCCCGTGATACGGCCCGTACCCACAATTTTCACATTATCAATGCGTTCTCCAAAGAACATTGCATTACGGAAAAATGTATGTCCCACATCCTGCTTCGTCAGATAGTTCTCCGGATCAGCATAAGGGCGAGGATCGGTAGGAGAAAGTCCCGAACGGTAAGCCCGGTCACTAAACCAAGTTGTTTCCGGCGCATCACCACCCGGAAGCCCCTGAATGGTAGCATCTGCATCCAGATGTAACCAGACATTGCTCAATAGATGAACCGTCCGTACATTATAGGTACCCGCCGTAAATCGCAGAATCCCCCCACCCAACTCATTCATCTCCTTAATAGCTTGGTTTATGGTTTCCGTATCGTCTGCTATTCCATCTCCTTTTACTCCTGCAGTCTTAATATCCTGCAAACCGGAATAGAACCAAGCAATATTTGATTCTCCCTGATTATCACCTCCTTTTACAAGCAGTTTAAAAGCATACAGTTGATTAGGATTCAGCCGACCGGCAGCAGCGAAATCATCGTCCGGCAATATCGCTGTCCTTACAGGTTTCCAGGTTCTTCCCTTATCCTCAGACAATAACAAAGTCACAGACTCCGCATTACGAGGAGCTGTCCAGTAGAAAGAAGTGAAAGATAAATCCCAATTCTTTTTATATGTAAATGCCTGCAAGGGAGTACGGGTAAAATCGGAGACAGTCGTCACTCCTTCAAAAGTTGCAGTAGCAACCGGACTATGCAGAACTTCCGGCTGAGAGGTTATATAATCAGCCTCAAATGCATAATTACCTTTTTCCGGTATTACTACTCCGCGAAAACAAAGACGGATATCAGGGCCGTTAGAGGGACGAAAATCCAAATCTTTAAAGATTAACAGGGTACCTTTCTTCCCATCTTTACGAATTTCCACATCTCCAACCTTTTTATAAGAATAATTGGTTCCGGTTCTTCCGATAGATTGTTTGGGCAAATCACGAAGAATCACTTCTCCACGACCTATTACATTTACCGTTGTATTGTCCAATGTTACATCAATCCCTTCCGGCACACGGATAGTGACAGTAGTCATCGGACTGCGTTGTCCGGCATAAAAATCAAGTGTCAGGCTTCCCGCAGTCTTTATCGTGAATGCAGTACGGTCCAACTTTATCACAGGCGGCAATGCCCCTTTACGTACCCCTACCAGCAAACGCTTTTTAGAAGTTGATTGCAAATAATCTCCATGAGCCGGAAAACCTTCTGTTTTCTCCTGTCCGGCAGAAGTAAAAAGACGATAAACGCCCGAACCGGAATGGACCAATTGCTCTTTCAGAGCTTCAACTGACGGCAAGGTAGAACTTAATCCCTCATTCTCAGGAGTATCTACAGTATAGCGATAAGTAGAGCCTTCGAATAATAATAAAGAGTCACGAGTCAGTTGCCAGGGATATAATTCTCCTGCCTGAATGCTTGCTCCTGCCACTCCCAGCAACAGAGACAAAAGAAAAATTTTTGATAATATAGACCTCATATCCAATAGTGTATTTCTCATAAATCAGCGATTCGTATCGATATGGTTAACATTTTCTTTCAACGCCTTATACCATGTCGGACCGACAGTAAAGATACAGGCATCTATCCGTTCTTTTTCCTCTTGGTTCAAACCGTCAGGCATATCAACCGGCTTAAAACCTTCTCTCACCTGTTCATAAGGGACACTCGAAAGTGATTTTTTATCAGAAAATGCCCACTCATTATCCAGAAACAAGAAACCGGGAAGTACTTCATTCGCCCTCACTATTTTCAAATCAGGAGTTTGTCCTGCAAACAGATTATGGGCAAAACGAACATTGCGGGGCATCTTTTCTCCACGGCCTGATCCCAACTCCAATGAACTATTCAGAAAGGTATTATAAGCGATATCCACATTCTCTACCCGATGGTATGAAGTTAACGGCTCCAGTTTCACATCCGTTTCTGCCGTAGGACGTTCATAGACTCCTACACGTACCAACAATCCGAATGACCTTACATCTTTAATATAATTATCGTAAACCGTATGTCCCTGGTTAATAATACGAATACCGGCGGTTCCACGCAGATTATGTCCTATAAATGTATTCGACTCTATCACATTATAATGCCCATGACGACAAACCAATCCACCGGCGGATTCATAAAACAAGTTCCTGCGCAATACATTATGACAGGATTTCACAGAAATAATCTCATTTTCTCCACTACATCTGAAAAAGACATTATCCTCGACAATCGTACGTGACTCCAATTGGGAAGACCAGGAATGCCCGATACGAATAATTTCTGCTCCATTGCCACCGTAAGGCTGACGTTCACCAAAGAAATTATGATCTATCAAATGATTATTCAAGTGGTTATCAGCACTCAGCCACACCTGCAACACCAGTCCGCCTACTCTTTTATTAGCAAAGTAACAATGGTCTATCCGGTTATTGGTTCCCCGTAATCCGACCCAATATTCATCTCCTTCATTCGGTCGTTCACCTTTCTGAGGATCGTTGCACTCATCAATCACACAACGAGTCATCCGACAATAAGAAGCATACACACCTTTTTCTCCTTGAAAATCAATCATATCATGCCCTATGGCCCATGCCTTATAAAAGAGCAAGTCTTCCAGTTGCAAATACTCTCCATATATCTTCAGCCTTAACTTACCGGAAATAACAGCCTTTCCGGGATTCTCAGCCCGCCAGACAATCGGTTTACCGGAAACACCCTTACCGGTAAAATGTATTTCTTCCAGATTATGATACGTTCCGTCTTTCAGTACGACGGCATCCCCCGGCTGCAAATTTCCACTACCCAGCAACTGTTTCATTGCTGGAACATCTTTCGGTGAAAATATATACTCTTTGGCATTAGCAAAGAGTGACACTGTTAAAAGCAAAAGAACACAAAGTTTTTTCATCATGTTTTCCGATTAGAATTAAAAATCACAGAGCAAATATAGATGATTAAAATATGAACGGAAATAGCCTCCTCCCCTTCGGAAGTAGTTTGAGAAGATAATTCAAAAGAATGGTACGTTTTTATAAACCAGAAGTGCAGATATACAAAAATCGTCCCCTTACATTGTGATTACAACGTAAGGGGACGACCCTATTCTAAATCGAAATTATTTATTTCTTAGCCGGAGAAGAATATCTTGCATTCAATCCGTCTACGATTTCTTTTGTAATATTATAGATGCTGTCAGCATACAACAGGTTATCAAAACCGGTATTACTGATAATCATGCTGTATCCCTTTGTCTTATTATACTCTTTCAGGAAAGCATTGATAGAATCACGCAATTGCAAGCTGTTCTTTTCGTTTTCACTCATCAACTCTGACTGCAATTTGTTACTCAAAGCCTGCAAGTCTTGTTCCAGTTTAGCAATACGGTTGTATTCCTGCTGTGCTCTTTCCTGAGAAAGATATGCATTGTTCTGTACTTTAGTCTGGAAATCCTGTTTCTGTTTTTCTAATTCCCGAGCTTTCTGGTTTATCGTCATGCGAACATTCTCACTCTTTTTGACCATACCTTCATTCAGATCAACGCAAAAATTATATTGTGCCAGAAGCGTGTCTATTTCAACATAAGCAATCTTCATTCCAGTAAGTTCACCTGAAGCTTGTCCTGACGTAGTTGCCGTTTGATTATCAGCTTTACCTGTACACTGAGAAAATAAAACGATAAGTGCAAGGGCAGCCAAACCGTTTACGAGGTAGTTCAATCTCTTCATAACTTGTAAAAAATATAGTTTTAAAATTATTAATTCATACTATCATTTAAGGCTTTTTCCAATTCGTCAATGGAGAAACGGGGTTTCTTCTGTGCTTCCCGGTCCTGCGACTGGGCACACCCAATACCTCTCTCCCGCATTGCTTTATTACCGCTGACGTGCCCGTTCGGGAACTTTCCGCCTTTCACAAAAAAGACTTTTACACCTAATAATGCAATGCAAATAGCAACTATTAACAAACTTATCAATACTGTATCGAGCATTTCTACTATTTTTGTAATACGAAAATAGACTGCATTTCAGCAAAATGAAAATAAAATTTTCTTTTGCATTCAATTTGCTCTATTTTTGTGGGTGCAAATATAGGGCTTTGTATGGACTAACCCACTTTTTTTACCATAAAAAAAGAGAAACGGTAATAAAATAGCCAATTGATTTAACCATATTTAGCAATAAGAGGTTAAATACGAACATTCATAAAGGAATTAATATGGAAAAGAATGAACTGAAACCGGCAGGCGTTTTTCATTATTTCGATGAAATCTGCCAAGTGCCGCGTCCTTCGAAGAAGGAAGAGAAAATGATTGCTTATCTGAAAGCATTCGGTGAAAAACATAAGTTGGAAACACTGGTTGACGAAGCCGGCAACGTCCTCATCAAAAAGCCCGCTACACCGGGTATGGAGAACCGTAAGACCGTAGTGCTGCAATCTCACATCGACATGGTGTGCGAAAAGAACAACGATGTGCAGCACGACTTCCTCACCGACCCGATAGAAACCGTAATTGAAGGGGAATGGCTGAAAGCCAAAGGTACAACGCTGGGAGCCGACAACGGTATCGGTGTAGCTACAGAACTGGCTATCCTTGCAGACGACAGCATTCAGCACGGACCTCTGGAATGTCTGTTTACGGTAGACGAAGAAACCGGACTAACAGGTGCCTTCGCCCTAAAAGAAGGTTTCATGAACGGTGATATTCTGTTGAACCTCGACTCGGAAGATGAGGGAGAACTCTTTATCGGCTGCGCAGGAGGTATAGACTCCGTTGCAGAGTTTACATATAAAGAGGTAGACGTACCTGCCGGATACTTCTGCTGCAAGGTGCAAGTGAAAGGATTGAAAGGCGGACACTCCGGTGGAGATATCCATTTGGGACTCGGTAATGCCAATAAGATATTGAACCGTTTCCTGAGTCAGACTTTCCAGAAGTATGATATGTACTTGTGTGAAATAGACGGTGGTAATCTGCGCAACGCCATTGCACGCGAAGCACACGCAGTTATCGCTATACCGGAAGACTACAAGCATGACTTGCGTGCCGATCTGAATATTTTTGCGGCTGAAGTACAAGCTGAGTATGCCGTAGTCGATCCGGGACTGCAACTCATCTTAGAATCGGAAAATACCCGTGCGAAAGCCATCGACAAAGATACTACGAAGCGTCTGCTGCAAAGCCTCTACGCTTGTCCTCACGGAGTGTATGCTATGAGCCAGGACATTCCCGGACTGGTAGAAACGTCTACAAACCTTGCATCCGTCAAGATGAAGCCGGGCAACATTATCCGCATCGAAACCAGCCAACGCAGTTCTACCGCCTCATCCAAGCAAGATATAGCCAATATGGTACGTACCGTATTCGATATGGGCGGTGCCAAAGTTACCTTCGGTGACGGCTATCCGGGTTGGAAACCTAATCCACACTCTGAAATACTGGAAATCGCTGTCGAGTCATACAAACGCTTATTCGGTGTAGATGCCAAGGTGAAAGCTATCCATGCCGGACTGGAATGCGGTCTGTTCCTCGATAAGTACCCGGCACTGGATATGATTTCCTTTGGTCCTACTTTGCAGGGTGTGCACTCTCCCGATGAGCGGATGCTGATTCCTACGGTAGATAAGTTCTGGAAACACCTGCTGGATATCCTGGCTAATGTTCCCGTAAAGAAATAACTCACATCCCTTATTCCTCTTATACGGATGGTTAAAGGGGAGTATGTAAAAGATGCCATCTTTTGATGTAAAAGATGCCATCTTTCGTAACATAAGATGCCACCTTTCGCTGCAAAAGATGGCATCTTTTGCATAATAGCCTATAGAGATGTAATTCCTTTCAATATACCATCGTCTCATCAAGGTAGTAAGATAAAAGCGAAAGATATAATAAAGCGACAGAAATACCGTTATTTAGTAAAACCTACAGAACGTACGGTATGAAATCGAAAGCACTATACCTTATATATATATTCCCGATACTTTTCCTGTTGTCCCTTGCCGCCTGTGACGACATGGATGATTATTCGTCCGATCCAAAGCATACACTTTGGTTCTCACAGGACACGCTGCGTATGGACACCGTACTCACCGGTATTCCCACTTCCACCCGCCAACTGAAAGTTTACAATCCACATAAGAAGGCATTGCTGATATCTTCCATTATTCTTGCCGATGCCGGCAAATCCGGTTTCCGTATCAATGTGGATGGCATTAGGGGAGATCAATTCTCCGACATAGAAATTGCAGGAGAAGATAGCCTCTACATTTTTATAGAAGCGACTCTGCCTCAGCAGGACAATGCCGACATTAGGTTGATAAAAGACTCTATTCTCTTTCAACTGAATGGCATCCGGCAAGAAGTTAAGCTACGGGCGTATGCACAAGATGCTTTTACTTTCCGGGGGAAAGTGATCGAGAAAGATACATTGATAGCCTCCCAACGGCCGATATTGATTTATGACAGTATCAGTGTGGCTCCGGATGCGCACTTAACGCTGGCAGCAGGTACCCGCCTGTATTTCCATGGCAAGGCTGGAATGCAGGTACACGGACGCTTATCAGTGGCAGGCAGCCTATCCGCCCCGGTCGTTTTCCGGGGAGATCGCACCGACCGTATGTTCCCTTATCTTCCTTACGACCGGTTACCGGGACAATGGGGCGGCATACGATTCTACAAGACCAGTTACGAGAATCATCTTGTTTATGCAGACATTCATGGAGGAAGTTTCGGTATCCGCTGTGACTCTTCGATGACAGACCGCAGGAAACTGACATTGGAGTCTTCTATCATACGGCAGGTATCAGGCAATGGACTGGAGCTGACATCTTGCCAGGCGGTGGTAGGAAATAGCGAAATCAGTAATGCGGGAGAGAATTGCGTCAGTTTGTTAGGGGGAGATTATACATTCACTCACTGTACGCTGGCTAATTATTTCAGTTGGAACGTACGGAAAGGGACGGCATTGCAAATCCGGAATGAACAGGATGACATAGCCTATCCGCTTTCATCAGCTATCTTCCGCAACTGTATCATTGCAGGTTCGGGTACGGATGAAATCAACGGAGGACGCTCCAAGAATGAGAATATAGCTTTCAATTATTACTTCTCCCACTGCCTCATCAACTCGGTGAAAGAAGAGAATGACAAGATAGTCAATGTGATTTGGGAGAAAGACGATAACTTCTTGCTGATGGATAGCCGTACGCAGGAATACAGTTTTAGCCTCAATGAAAAGTCTAAAGCTATCAATTTAGGAAAGCAAGAAGATGCTATCGCTTATCCGACAGACAGAAACGGGAACTCCCGACTACAAGATACAGCACCGGATGCGGGATGCTATGAGAAATCGGCTTCAAAAGATGAATAATAATTGCTATACCTTAAAATGGCATCTCCTCTTCTTGCTGTTCTTCCCTTTTTTTACCCTCTACGGACAAACGAAGAAAGATACTCTCTCTTTTCGCGTTGTCAGCTATAATGTTGAAAACTTATTCGATTGCCGCCACGATACGCTAAAGAATGATTACGAGTTTCTACCCGATGCGATGCGCCACTGGAATTATACGAAATATAAGAAGAAACTGGATGCCATAGCCCGCACGATCACAGCCGTAGGTGGTTGGACTCCGCCTGCACTCGTAGCCCTTTGCGAAGTAGAAAACGACAGCGTACTGCGCGACTTGACCCGGCGTTCAGTTCTTAAGGAAGCCGGATACCGCTATGTAATGACCAACTCACCCGACCAGCGCGGAATTGATGTGGCACTGCTTTATCAAAGAGATCAATTCAAGTTGATTTCCCATCAGGGTATTCCCATACCTCACAGATCCGGCAAAAAAAAATTCCGCCCTACACGGGATATACTGCACGTCTGCGGAATGTTGCTGAACAGCGATACCCTGGATATCTTTGTTGTACATCTTCCATCCCGTTCAGGAGGTGCAAAGGAGAGTGAGCCCTATCGTCTATTTGCTGCCGGACAACTGAAAGCCGCAGTAGACAGTATCTATTACTATCGGCATCATCCGCAAATTCTTATCATGGGAGACTTCAATGATTATCCCGATAATGCATCCGTCAACAAAATACTCTCAGCAGAAGCACCACCTCAGAACGGTGACAGCCTGCAACCGCAAAAGCTCTATCATTTACTTGCCCGCAAGAGCGCAATTCGAAAGCACTTCGGCAGTTACAAATATCAGGGTGAATGGGGATTACTGGATCATATCATCGTGTCCGGCACTCTTCTTCAACCGGATACGGATTTCTGCACCGCCGAGGATAAGGCTGATGTATTTCATTCTTCGTTCCTATTGACGGAAGATAAAAAGTATGGCGGTGTACAGCCATTCCGCACTTACTACGGAATGAAGTATCAAGGTGGTTACAGCGATCACCTCCCAGTATGGGCGGATTTCCGGCTCATTTATTAATCCGAATACTGATACAATTTCAAATCAAACTTCTGTACCATCACCAGCAAATGATCGAATATATCGGACTGAATACGTTCGTATTCCTTCCATACCTTGTTTCGGGAAAAGAAGTAAACCTGAATGGGAACTCCATAAGTGGTCATTTCCTTCTGGCTGATAATCAAGTCCAAATCCTGGTTCACGACAGGAAGGCTGCAAAGATAACGTTCAATGTAAATACGGTAGAGTTGTGCATTGGTAGGTACCTCGCCTTCTGCCGGCTGATAGTCTGCCATCAAAGGAACTTCCTTACGGATGGTATCCAACATTTCGGGAGTGCAAAACTTCAGGGTCGTCATGTCCAGATAGATACTCTTATCCACACGCCGGCCACCACTCTCCTGCATACCGCGCCAGTTCTGGAAAGAGCCGTTCACCAAGGTATAAGGCGGAATGGTAGAAATCGTATTATCCCAGTTCTGTATCTTTACGGTGTTGAGGGTTATCTCTTTCACAATACCGTTGGCGGAGCCATTGGGTAAGGCAATCCAGTCGCCGATACGCAGCATCTCGTTGGCAGAAAGTTGTACTCCGGCCACAAAGCCCAGAATACTATCCTTGAATACCAACATTAATACTGCCGCCGAAGCACCCAGCCCGGCAAAGAGGGTTGCGGGAGACTTATCTATAAGAATAGAAATGGCAATGATAGCCGCCACAAAGAATAACAATACCTGCAATACCTGAACAAAGCCTTTCATCGGATGGTTCTTACTGTTGTCCTTCTGATTATGAAAATCCAGAAAAACGAGCAGTAACCCATTCAGCGCAAAGGCTAAAGCAGCCACTATATACACGGCACAAACTTTCTGCGACAACTCCAACAGTTCTACTCCGTGTACAAAAGTATGAGGCAACAGGAAGTAAATCAGAATTCCCGGTAAGGTATGTATCAGATGAGGAACCACTTTCCGCTTCATCAGCAAAGTATTCCAGCGATGGGGTGAACGATTGGTATAATGTTTCATTCCCCCTACCAATATTGCCTGAAACAAATAGTCCAGCCCTACAGCTACGGCAATGATTAATATGGCGATGATAGTTTCATCAAATGTATTCGCAAATTTAGGGTCTACTCCCCACCCTATAAGGGTTTTATTCATCCACCCTCCTAATGTCGTCATATATTTCTCCGATTTTAATTGCTTATGGGAATAATAACAAATAAAGGGGAGCTGTTGTTTAATAAAACTTTTTCCGGCTTCATCTTCTACTTTTCCGGTTTCAGTAAAAAAGTCCCGGTATATCTGTCTGGAACAGATTACTTTCGTTCCCGGATTAAACAAAAAAAGTATGAACCGAAATGTAAAACTTATCAGTATTCTTAGCCTCGGACTAATGCTGGGGGCCTGTGGTGGTAATTCGTCTTCACAAGAAGAAGCTATCATTGTAAAAACTGCCACAGCCAATACTTACAGCAACGAAACAGTCAAAGAATTCCCCATTATCACCCAACCGTTCCGCACCACAGAACTGTCCTTCCGCGTCAGTGGCCCCATCGACCGGCTGGATGTCTATGCCGGAAACTATTACCGCCGCGGAGATATTATTGCAGAAATCGATCCACGAGACTACCGCATCCGGCGTGAACGTGCTGAAGCCGTCTATCGCCAGGCAAAGGCAGAGTATGAGCGTATCAGTGCGCTTTATCAGAAAAACAACCTTTCTGCCAGTACTTATGAGAAAGCACGTGCGGAATATACTTCTGCCAAAGCTGCTTTCGACACTGCCGTCAATGAACTGGAAGATACCCGCCTTGTAGCCCCCTTCAACGGATATGTAGGTGAAGTCTACGTAGAGAAATTCCAGGATGTCAAGGCCAGCCAGCCCGTATTGACATTTATCGATATAGACCAACTGAAAATTGAAGCTTATGTAACGCAAGATATAGCCTATCGTGTTCAACCAAGGCAGAACGTGCTATTGACGCTGGATGTGCAGCCCGACACGGAGCTGGAAGCACAGATTGCAGAAGTATCCAAAGGAACCACACAAAACAATCTCTCTTATCTGGTAACGGCATTGTTTCCCAATAAGGAAGCCCGGTTACTGGCAGGTATGTCCGGAAAGATACGTTTCGAAGAAAGTACTTCGGAATTATCGGACAGTACCGCCACCGGCGAACATTTGGTTTGTATTCCGCAAACAGCCTTGTGCAATCGCCCCACAGTGGGAAGTTATGTATGGACGGTACATCCTGAAAGCGGGATAGTCAGCCAACGTAAAGTTAGTGTCAGCAAACTGCTGCCGCACGGCAATGCAGGCATCACTGCCGGACTGCAACCCGGTGAAATAGTGGCTACAAGCAGTCTGCGTTTCTTATCAGACGGAATGAAAGTAAAAATCCAATGAAACAGCAAGTATCATGAAACTAATCAAATATTTTCTGCAACGCCGCTCTGTCACTATTCTACTGCTGGTACTGGTACTTGCCGGCGGACTATTCTCGTACGTCAAAATGGGAAAGCTGGAGGATGCTCCTTTCACCATTAAACAAGCACTGGTACTGACTTCTTACCCCGGCGCATCTCCTTCGGAAGTACAAAGCCAAGTGACAGATGTATTGGAAGAAGCCATCCAGTCATTGGGCGAACTTTATTACCTGAAAACCGAGAACCGTGCCGGGCTTTCCAAAATCACCGTATATGTAAAGAAAGAGACACGAGCAGATGAGATGCAGCAACTTTGGGATAAACTACGCCGTAAGGTAGGTGATGCGCAGAGCAAACTTCCCGCAGGGGCCGGACCTTCGGTTGTGAATGATGACTTCGGTGATGTGCTGGGCGTCTTCTACGGACTAACAAGCGAAGGACGCAGCTACCGGGAACTGGAAGATCAGGCCAAACTTATCAAAAATGAATTGTTAAAGGTAAAGGATGTCGCACGTATCGAAATCTATGGAACGCAAACACCTACAATTGAAGTAGTGGTCAGTCCCGCCGTTATGTCTCGCAGCGGAATTACGACAGCGGACATAGCCAATGCATTCAATGCCCAAAACAAGGTAGTGGATGCAGGTGGAATCACAGCAGGTACATCCGAATCGAATCCACCGGTAACTTCTATTCCCTGGATGAGATACGGCAACTCACCATCATTTCACGTAGTGGGGAACACTTCCGACTGGGAGATATTGCCGACATCAACGAAAGTTACCAAACACCTGCCAGCAACTTGATGCGCATAGACGGAAAACCGGCTGTGGGTATTGCCATTTCCACCGTACCTACCGGTAATGTGGTAGATATGGCTGAAGCTATCGAAGCACGCATCGAAGAACTAAAATCTGATATGCCAGAAGGTTTCGGCCTCGTCTCTATCTACGATCAGGGGCATGAGTCTGCCATAGCCAACCAAGGCTTTATCATCAATCTGATAGTTTCCGTAATTACCGTAGTGGCTATCCTGCTTTTCTTCATCGGTTTCAAAAATGGTTTGCTGATAGGTAGCGGACTTGTATTCTCCATATTTGCTACTCTGATTGTGATGTTGGCAGGAGGAATTGCTTTGCAACGCATGTCACTGGCAGCCATTATTATTGCCATGGGAATGTTGGTAGATAATGCCATTGTAGTATCCGACTCTGCACTGGTAAATATGCAACGGGGAATGCGGAAACGGGTATCCATCATGAAAGCATGTTCCGGAACTGCCCTCCCCTTGTTGGCTGCCACGGTCATAGCGATACTGACATTCCTGCCTATCTACTATTCACCACATATCACCGGAGAATTATTATCCTCTCTGGTTATTGTCATCGGTGTATCGCTCATGTTCAGCTGGGTATTTGCACTGACACAAACCCCGTTCTTCATCCAAGAATTTGTACGCCGCCCGCGCCCCTCGGAATTGAGTGGAACCCTCTTTTCCGGCAAGGCTTACGACCGCTTCCGGAGCATATTACGTTTCGTCATTCGCCATCGTTATGCCACAGTGGGGTTGATGGTTGTATTGCTTGTCGTTTCCGCCTGGAGTTTCAAGTTTATCCCGAAAGTCTTTGTACCTGCTCTGGAGAAACCCTACTTTACATTGGATGTATGGCTACCCGAAGGAACCGACATCGCTGAAACCGACCGCACGGCCTCAGAAATGGCTGACTATATCCGCAGCCAGGAAGAAACAGAAATGATTTCAACTTATGTAGGACGTACACCACCCAGATATTATCTGTCTAATGTATCTTTCGGCCCGCAACCCAACTATGCTCAGTTATTGGTAAAGGCACGTTCCTCCAAAGAAACCAAAGCGTTGCGCACCAGACTGCAAGACTCTATCCGTACGCTTTTCCCGGGTCCACTCATCAAAGTGAATAAATTCGAACTGAGTCCGCTAACGGAAGCTGTTATCGAAGCACGCTTCCTGGGTCCCGATCCTGCCGTACTCGATTCACTGGCAGGTATGGCTATCGAGATTATGCGCCGCAACCCGAAAGTAGCGGATGCCCGCAACGAATGGGGTAACATGACACCCATTATCCGACCGGTTTATGATCCGGTAAAAGCCGGTGCGCTGGGAATAACAAAGTCTGCAATGATGGAGTCAGTTAAATCCATCAATGACGGACTTACAGTGGGAGTCTATCGTGATAATGAGAAAAAGGTCCCTGTACAATTGAAATCCGCAAGTACTGATATCACAGATGCACAGGGACTGGGAGACTTTTCTGTATGGAACGGGCAGAATTCCGCCCCATTATCACAAGTCACCGAAGATATTGAGGTGGGCTGGGAATGGCCACAGATGCGTACTTATAACCGACAACTGTCCATGGCCGCCATGTGTGGGGTAAAAGCCGGACACACTATGGCAGAAGTGCATGGTGAAATCCGCCAGGAGATAGAATCCATTCAACTTCCTGAAGGATACACCTTCTTCTGGGATGCCCAATATAAGGATCAGCGCGAAGCCATGCAAGCCATAGCAAAATTCTTCCCATTGGCATTTCTGGCATTGATAGTCATACTTGTAGCCCTGTTCGGTAACTTCCGTGACCCGCTAATCATCCTATGTGTATTGCCGTTATCTCTTATCGGTGTCGCCGTAGGTATGCTGATGACCGGTTTCGAATTCGGTTTCTTTCCTATTGCCGGTTGGCTGGGATTACTGGGAATGATTATCAAAAATGTAATTGTACTGCTGGATGAGATACAGGTACAACGCCGGGCGGAAGTACCGGTCTATACTGCCATTATCGAATCTACCGTGTCGCGTACCCGACCTGTACTGATGGCTGCCACCACCACTATTCTGGGTATGGTTCCCCTATTGTTCGATGTGGCCTTCGGTGGTATGGCGGCTACTATTATCTTCGGATTGACATTCGCAACGCTACTGACTCTGTTCGTCACTCCGGCACTCTATTCATTGTTTTATAAAGTAAAAGAGAAATAGATTATGAAGAAAATATATATCCTTTTTATTCTATCGTTGTGTGATCCGTTCGCTTTTGGCCAGCAGAGTGCGATGCTGGAGAAGTACAGGTCGATGGCTCTTGAATATAGCCACGACCTGAAAGCGGCGGAGAAAAATCTGGCTGCCAGCATTGAACTGGAGAAATCCGCCCGTGCAGACCTGAAACCCAAACTCTCCGGTGATGCAAACTTTCAGTATACCGGAAATCCCTTAGAGATTAATCTGAACCTCCCCGGTATGGATAACCCGCTACAGATACAAGGACGTGATACCAAATA
>ERZ827108.1732-NODE-1732-length-26971-cov-3.523295_pt1 | contig 26971 bp, 21 predicted proteins | sample MGYA00519921_ERZ827108 | MGnify/ENA primary metagenome ERZ827108 (study PRJEB31778, sample SAMEA3449258) | human gut metagenome | biome: human gut; feature: human-associated habitat; material: faeces | place: United Kingdom | collected 2010/2012 ...
TGGCAGCGGACATTCAGACGCTGGATCAGATGGACGCGGAGATCGAGCGGCTGCTGAAAAAGCGCCAGAGCGGTTTCCTGACCGAAAAGGAAAAAATCCGGCTGCAGGAGCTCATCGATACCCGCGAGGCCATTGAGGTGAAATACCGCCTGACGCCGGAAGAGACGGACGGGTTCTCCACCATTGCGCAGAAGGTGGAAGCGGAAGTCGCCCGTGCGCAGGCGCGCGGAAAAACGGACGCGGACGTGACTGTGTATGAAAACGCCGTGAAAGCTGCCGCTGAGGGCATGGCAGCCATCAACGCTCAGATCGATGAGCGCTATGATAAAGAATATGCGCTCATTCAGTTGATCGGGGATTCTACGGAAAAACAGGCTGCGCTAGATGCTCTCAACGCCCGCTACAATGAAGAGCGGAAAGCCGCCGCACAGGAATACGCCGAGACGCTGGCTTCCATCGTCATGCCCGTATGGAACCAGCCGGAAATTCAGGAAGCAAGCCAACAGATCGATGAATTGTTTACCAGGCTGCGGGAATACAGCATGGCCGGGGAAAGCGAAAAGCCTGCGCTGCTGGCGGATTTGCAGGCGCTGTCGGCCAGTATGGACGAGGGTTCTCTGACGGAGTATTTGTCGCTGATGACGCAAATCCAGTCCCTGTTGGACAGCGGAATGAGCGAAGCCGAGGTGCAGGCACTTTTCCCGGACATTGACTTTTCGGCGCAGTTGGATCAGTTCGCAGGAATCGTCAGCTATCTGGATCTCATCAAGACCGATCTGCCGGGCCTCTACAGCATGTTCGGCGAAGCGCTACCCGAAGAGGTTCTCAAGATCGCCACCGACCTCGACATGACCGGCGCACAGGCGCGATGGGATGAGTTTGCCGCCAACCCCGGCGCAATCACCACAGAAGCCATTATTACTGGGCTGTCCACCGGTGATCAGCAGGTCAATGTGGACGCTTTCATCTCCAGATACACGGAAGTGCCCGAAGGGGCCAACACGGCCGCGCTCACGCCCACGGGGTTAATCGCCTACGTCGAAAAGTACGCTGAAGTCACAGGCGGTGCAGATGTATCGGGACTGACCCCGGAGATCGCGGAATGTCTGGTGGCAGGCTATAAGGAACTTGCTTCCGGCGCAGACGTTTCTCTGCTGAAGCCGGACGAAATCGTCGCCTACGTTTCGAGCTATGCCCAGCAGCAGGGTGTAGACATTTCCGCGCTTTCTCCCGAAGGATTGACTGCCTTTGTCATGGCCTATGAGGAAACGACGGGCGGCGCGCTGACCACGGCGCTGTCTCCGGACGATGTAACGGCGATGGTGGCGAAGTACCTGCAGGCGGAGAATGTGAACCTTTCCGCGCTCACGCCGGATCAGATCGAAGCCATTGTCACGCGCTATGCCGAAGCAACGGGCTGCGATAAATCCCAACTGCTTCCGTCCTTTACAGCCTACATCACGGAATACAGGGAAGCAGAAGGCGTCAGCGTACCCAAGCCGAAAACACAGGTCATTATCACGGGCTATGATTATCTGGCCTATCGTCAGCTCCAGAATAACCCCGATCTGACGCTTGAACTGCCTGTGCGTCTGGGCGAGCTGCCTGCCGGTGAACTGGACAAACTGATGTCGGACGGCAAGGTGAAATTCTGGAAGGACGGCATAGAGGTACCCATTGAGGCGGCGCCGGACGGAACCATTGACGCAAGCACCGTGGCCAGCCTTGATCAGGACGGTACGCTGCACATCCTGATTACCCCCGAAATCACCGGCACGAAGGAAGCCATCGACGCCATCTCTCCCGTAGTAGACGAAGTCTATAAGCTGGGCGGCACATGGCAGGAAGCCTGGGCAGGCATTCGCCCGACTACCACCATGGACATGGTGGACAGCGCGCTGGGACGGATTCAGTCTTATCAGGAAACGCTGGATTATAACTGGTGGGATAAGTTCTGGGCTTCCGTGTTCGGAGCGTCCACCGATCTGGGTGTACTGGATCAGAGTATGAAGCTGGATTTTAACCCAAATACCGTGGCCGAAATGTCAGCCTACGTTGCCGAGCTGGTCAGCGCAATCCGGCAGGGTGAAAGGGTTCCGGAGGAGGATCTGCGCAACCTGCAGGCCATTGTGGAATTCCTGAACGGGCTGGATGTGACCGACACCGGCGCGCATATTCGCGAGGGTATCGCCCAGGGCATGACGGAAGCGGGCTTCGACAGCGATGCGGAAACAGTGGCGTCCAATCTGGAAAAAGCGCTGAACACGGCGCTGCAGATTGAATCGCCCTCCAAACGAGTGAAGCCCACCGGCGAATATGTTGCAGCAGGCATTGGCGAGGGCATGAGCGGCTATGACTTCTCTTCCGATGCACAGAGCGTCTCTTCCGCCATAGAGTCCGCATTGCAGGCCGCTTTGACGGGCGAAAGCCTGAAGGGCGCCGGAAATACCGCAATGCAGGGGCTGGCCAGCGCAATGAGCGCATATCCCATGTCCGATGCAGGCCGTGCGGTCGCCGCGAATGTACGTTCGGCAATTCAGACCAGCCTGAACGGAAATACCCTCCGCTCCGCAGGGGTAAATGCTATGGCAGGACTGAAGGCAGGCATCCTTACTGGTCGCTTCGGGGTGATCTCTGCCATGCGCTCCGCCGCCCGTGAAGCCGTAAACGCTGCAAAGAAGGAACTGAAAATCAAGAGTCCTTCGCAGGTGTTTCGGGACGAAGTAGGCGTCATGACCATGCGCGGCTTCGGTGCGGGCGTGCTGAAGGAAAGCAAGGAACAGGCGAAGGTCATCCGCAACGCCTCCCGCTTCCTGACGGGAGAAGCGCAGACCGGCGCGATTGTCCAAAGCAGCAGCGACAACCGCAGAACCTATAACAACAACGTTTCTTCTACCATTCAGGTACAGCAGATGGTGGTGCGGGACGAGCAGGACGTCCGCTCACTGGCGGTAGAAATTGCGACACTGACCCGAAGGCAGCAGCGAGGAAAGGGGCTGAGAATGGCGTGAGCAGAATGAAAGGTGTTACTCTATGAACGACTGGTTTTCCTGGAACGGCGTGAAATGCACGGAATATGGGATTCATGTGCTGGAACAGCCGCCGATGACAATACCCGCTGAACGTGCGACCTTCACCAATATCCCCGGCCGCTCCGGCAGCCTGACCACGCTGGAAGGGGACGCGGTGTACGACGATCTGCTCCTGACGGCGCAGTGCCTGCTCCCCGACCCGGCGAAAATCCCCGCCGTGGCCGCGTGGCTGAGGGGCGGCGGGAAGGTCACGTTCGCCAACCGTCCGGGCGGGTTTTATCATGCGCGGATCGTGAACCAGATCCCCTTTGAAAAGGTGCTGCGTGGAAATCCCCATCGCAGCTTCTCAGTCAACTTCCGCTGCAAGCCCTTCTGGTATCAGGAAAACTTTCCTGCCATTACGGTGGTGGAATCGGGCGCGTTCATCACGAACCCCGGAACCGTAGCCTCCGAGCCTGTGGTGACCGTGTACGGCAGCGGAACCATCACCCTCATGATCGGCATGACCCTTGTGGAACTGGAAAACATCGACGGCAGCATTACGCTGGATACGCCTCTGCAGGAGGCGTATAAAGGACTGGACAGCCTGAACAGCGCCATGAGCGGAGACTTTCCCCTGCTGCAGGCCGGAACCAACGCCGTCAGCTGGATCGGGAACGTGAGCCGTGTGGAGATCCGGCCCAACTGGCGCTTTCTGGTATAATCGTCTGTCCCGCCTGTCGCAGCTCCCTTTCGGAAACTGCGAGACGGGACAGTAAGGCATACAGAAGCGTGATCACTCTTCCTGCTTTTATTATATCACTGCAGCCTGAGCAAGCCAAGGGCAAACTTGTAAATCGTTCCAGAAGAAAGAAGAACCTGTCTGTGCCTGCAAAGAAAAACTGCTGTGCGTCAAGCTTTTTTACCCTTTTCGCGCCCCAACGCTCACTTTCCCGCGCTCTTTTTTTTTTCACGTCATGGGATGTTTTTGTACAGGCAGCGCATCCGGAACGACTTTACTTGAGGAAAAAGCTGGGACACGTTATAATATAAGGGAATCCTGCATGAACGAGGTAAACGCCCATGATCACCCTGCGCTGTGTAGTGGAAAGGATCACCTATCAGAACCCGGAAAACGGCTATACCGTGCTTCGCGCCGCCGTCAGGAACTACAAGGATCTGGTGACGGTGGTGGGCAACCTGCTGGACGTAAACGTGGGTTCTGTTCTGCTGCTTCAGGGGGACTGGAAGGTGGATCCCAAGTACGGGAATCAGTTCTGTGCGGAGAAATGGGAAGAAACCATGCCGGCCACCATCTACGGCATTGAGAAATACCTGGGCAGCGGATTGATCAGGGGCGTGGGGCCCAAATTCGCCGGACGGATCGTCCGGACATTCGGCACGGATACCCTGACGGTGATCGAAGAGGAAACAGACCGGCTGCTGCTGGTTCCCGGCATTGGAGAAAAGCGGGTTCAGATGATCCGGGACAGCTGGGAAAAGCAGAAGGAGATCAAGAACATCATGCTCTTTCTCCAGAGCCATAACGTCAGCACGTCCTTCGCGGCGAAGATCTACAAGGTTTACGGCAACGAAAGCATTCAGGTGGTCAAAGAGAACCCCTTCCGGCTGGCGGACGATATCTGGGGCGTGGGCTTTAAAACGGCGGACGGACTGGCGGAAAAGCTGGGCTTTGCCAAAGACGACCCTCTCCGCTGCCGCAGCGGGATTCTTTACACCCTGAACGCGCTGGCGGACGAGGGGCATGTGTACGCCGAGCAGGAGCAGCTGCTCCGAAAGGCCGAGGAACTGCTGGAAGCGAAAAGAGAATCCATCTCCGCCGCCCTGGAAGCGATGCTGGGCACAGAGGATCTGAAGCAGGACGGCGAGGCCATTTATCTGCCGCCCTTTTACTACGCCGAGATCGGCGTGGCGGCAAAGCTGAAAAGGCTGGCGGCTGATACGGACGGTCTCCCGTCCGAAGCCCGCGCAGACTTTGAGCGGCTTGCGAAAAAGACCGGGCTCAACTACGATGAGATCCAGAAGGACGCCATTCTGAAGGCCACGGTTTCCAAAGTAATGGTGCTGACAGGCGGCCCGGGTACCGGCAAGACCACCACGACCCTGGGCATGATCGCGGTGCTCCGCTCCCGGGGCAAGCATATCCTGCTGGCGGCTCCCACAGGCCGCGCCGCAAAGCGGATGACCGAGACCACGGGCATGGAAGCCAGAACCATCCACCGCCTGCTGGAGTTCAAGCCCCCGGAGGGCTATCAGCGCAACGAGGAGAACCGGCTGGAGGGGGACGTGCTCATTGTGGACGAGTGTTCCATGATCGACGTCATCCTGATGAACGCCCTGCTCAAGGCGATCCCGCCCCGGATGCAGCTGATTCTGGTGGGTGATGTGGATCAGCTTCCCTCCGTGGGCGCGGGGAACGTGCTGCGGGATATCATCGATTCCGGCGTGTTCCCGGTGGTACGCCTGACGCGGATCTTCCGGCAGGCACAGAGCAGCCGCATTATCCTGAACGCCCACCGGATCAACACAGGGGAGTTCCCCGACCTGAGCAACGGCGCGGGAACGGACTTTTTCTTCGTTCCGGCCGAGGAGCCGGAAACCGCCGCTCAGGAGATTGTCAGGCTGGTGAAGACAAGGCTGCCCAAATACCGGCAGGTGCTTCCCTCGGAGATCCAGGTGCTGACGCCCATGCAGCGGGGCGCGGTGGGAGCGGCCAACCTGAACACGCTGCTGCAGGAGGCGCTGAATCCGTCGGAGACATGCCTGCGCCGCAGCGGATACAGCTTCCGGCTTTACGACAAGGTGATGCAGATCCGGAACAACTATGACAAGGAAGTCTTCAACGGAGACGTTGGAACGATTTCAGCGCTGAATCTGGAAGAGAGAAATCTTCGCGTCCGCTTCGACGACCGGGAAGTGGAATACGACGTAACGGAGCTGGACGAGCTGGCGCAGGCCTACGCCGTCACCATCCACAAATCCCAGGGCAGCGAATACCCCATCGTGGTCATGCCCATGCTGATGACCCACTTTGTCATGCTGCAGCGAAATCTTCTCTATACGGGCGTCACCCGGGCGAAAAAGCTGCTGGTGCTGGTGGGCACGAAAAAGGCGGTCGGATACGCCGTGCGGAACGTGACCGTCACCAGCCGAAACACCAGACTGAAAGAAAGGCTGCAGGGAGAATAAGCGGGAACAGCAAAATTTGTCCCGGCTGCGGGCGCAGGATGCGCCGGCAGTTTATCTGGCTTCAGCATTGCAGGCGCAGCGTCAGCTGGCAAAAGGGCGCGGGCTTCTTTGAACGCACCCCGGATATGGCGTTTTGCCTGGAATGGGTTTCTGCTGGAGAAAAGGGCAAGACCCGGCAGCGTCCCACGATTCGTTTTCGGTAAGTTCTCATTGCAAAAACCGGATTTTTTCCGTCCGTCCGCCAGGCGGACGTTTTTCATTGTCTGAAAGGAGGCGACACATCGTGATCTGCGTTTATCCGCCCGACTGCGCCGATTTTTCCAACAACGGCCTGGGCGTGGTCCGGCCCCTTTCCTGCACTGTCACGGAAACCCTCAACGGGGAATGGGAGCTGACGCTGGTTCATCCCATCGACGAGGACAACCGGTGGTCCCGCCTGTCGGAAGGGTATATCCTGCGGGCGCCCGTTCCCGCCGCCATGACTCCGGCAGTCAACTTTTCCGCCTCCTTCACCGGCACGGAATACGGCCGCGACGTGTACGCGGTGGATACGGACAAGGACTACGCCTCCGTCCGGAAGGGTACTTTGCGGCTGAGAACCGGTCCCGGAACCGGTTACAAGGTTCTTCAGCAGTACCCTCACGGCACGTCCGTCAATGTGCTGGATACGTCCAACGCCGGCTGGTACGAGGTCGTCCTGCCGGACGGCAAGCGGGGCTATATGGACAGCCGCTTTCTCCGGCACAGCCGCACGGAAGCCACCTTTACAGAGGCGATTCGCTCCGTGGCGGAAAGCCGCCCTCTGCGGGACCAGCCCTTCCGCATTTACCGTGTCGTGCCGGAGCTGAGCAGGGTCACGGTATATGCCCGTCACATTTTCTACGACCTGCTGGACAATATGGTGCGGGAGTATCGCCCCTCTCCCGCCGCTTCCGGAGCCGCCGTGGTAAAAGGACTGTCGGAGCGCTGCCTGTCGCCTCACGGCTTCCGCTTCTATTCCGATCTTTCCGGTACAGCCCAGGATGTTTCGTTTCAGAACATCAATCCTGTGGAAGCTCTGCTGGGAGAGGACGGCGTGACAGGCAAATACCGGGGCGAACTGGCCCGGGACTGGTACGACGTGTATCTGGTTCAGCGTGTGGGCCGGGATACGGATATACAGATTCGTGAAGGAAAAAATCTGCTGGGCATTTCCTACGACGTGGACGAGACCGGCGTGACCACCCGTATTCTGCCAACCGGAGAGGACAGGGACGGCAACGTGCTGTATCTGCCGGAACTGTACGTGGACAGCCCCTGTCTGAATAGCTATCCCCATCCCAAATGGATGCACCTGCCCGTTTCCGAGGCCGGAGAATCGGACGACGAAGATCATCCGAAAACGAAAGAACAGTGCTTCATCAATCTTCGGGAAGCGGCGCAGGCACAGTACGCCGCGGGCTGCGACCTGCCCGCGGTCACCCTGAAGGTGGACTTCCTGAATCTGCGGAATACCGAGGAATATAAGCAATTCGGTATTTTATCGGAAATCTATCTGGGCGACAGCGTGCGGGTCGTCGTTCCCCGGCTGGCGGTGGAGGTTTCCATGCGCATGACCCAGTATACCTACGACTGTCTGCTGCAGAAGTATACCGCCATGACCCTGGGCACGGCGGCGGATACCCTGGAGGGCGTGACTATCTCCTCCCGGCAGCTGGCCGCCGGCTCCATCACCGGCTCCAAGCTGGCCCTGAATACCATCGGGGCGGGACAGCTGATCAACGGTTCCGTTGGTTCCCTGAAAATCAAAAACGCCGCCGTCGGTTCCGCTCATATCCAGACGGCGGCCATTACGGAGGCCCATATCGCCAAAGCCCTGATCGAAACCCTGAACGTGAACGCCCTGACGGCGGTGACCGCCAGGATCCGGGAGTTGGCGGCGGGCAGCGTTACCACGGACCAGCTGTACGCTTCCGTCGCCGCCATCGCCAGCGCCCAGATCACCGCCGCCAATATCGTCAACGCCCATGTGAACTGGGCGGAAATTGATTCGCTTTCCGCTGCCATTGCAAAGATCAGCCGCGCTCAGCTGACCACGGCCAACATTGCCAGCGCCGACATTGAATGGGCCTCCATCCAGACACTTTCCGCAGCCATTGCCGCCGTGGCCAGTGCCAGCATCCGGACGGCGGATATCGACTGGGCGCGTATCAAAGATCTGACCACGGATACCGCTATTATCACCCAGGGCACTGCGGGCGAGCTGTATATCGCCAAGCTCGCTGTAACGGAAGCCAATCTGGTCAGCCTGACTGTTGGCGAGCTGGTGGTCAAGGGAACGGACGGACGCTTTTACGCCGTTTCTGTGGACGAGGACGGCAGCGTCACCAGCACGCTCAAGCAGATCGGCAACGACGACGTTCAGGACGCTTCGATTGACGGCGGCGAGAAGATCGTTGAGGGCAGCATCACGGCGAAAAAGCTGAACGTGCAGAATATCTTCGGTGATACCGCCGTTATCCGTTCCCTCATCGCCGCCAATCTGGACGTGGACGCCCTGTTCGCCCGGGAGGCAACCGTGACTGCGCTGAACGCCGTCGATATTCGCGGCAACCGGTTCCTGCGGCTCTTGGTGGACGGCAAGGCGGATCAGGAAAGCGTGGACGGTCTGACAGAACGGATGAGCCGGGCGGAGCTGAAGCTCACCGACAGCGCCATCGTGTCCGCGGTGACCGGCTCCGAGACCTACCGGCAGGACCGGCAAAAGCTGCGCGACGATCTGGAAGCCCTGATCCGAGACAGGGAGAACTGGCATATCGCGGACCAGCCTCCCGAGGCTCCCGCGGCGGATACGCTCTGGCTGGATACCTCCGTCACACCCAATCTGCTGAAACGCTGGGACGGCGCGGAGTGGGTCTCCTGCGGCGCTGAAGCAGATCTTTCCCAGTACTACACCAAAACGGAGATGGACACCCGCCTGGAGCAGACGGACAGCGGCATTGCGGCGCTGGCCAGCCGCGTCGCCACGACGGCCGGCGACGCGGCCGCGCTGGCAGCCCGTCTGGAGCAGGCGGAGCTGAAGATCACCCCGGAGGCCATTACCTCGGCGGTGCGGGAGACAGGGCTGTATCAGTACGACGCCTATGAAGGCCGCAACTACCTGCGTTCCTCCGGCGGAGTACTGACCTTTGCCAACGGGAATCTGGTAGAAAACGGCGAGGAAACGTCCCGGCGGTATGTGACCCTGCCCTTTTCCCAGGATCTGTACGAGCATTCGGGGAACGCTTCTTCCCTGTATCTTTCCTTTGATATCCGTAGAACGGACGTCGCCCTGGGCGGCAATAACAGCGTCAGGGCCTACGCCGGATTCTGGTTCCGCTATACGGCGGCGGACGCGGAAGGCAGCGTTTCCAACGGCGACCGGGGCTGGTACCGGCGGGTCACGGACGCCGGCTTCGTCTCCACGGACGAGGACTGGGTACGCATAAAACTGGGACCGCTGGATCTGTCCGGCTTCAACGCCGCTTCCCTGCGGGATTTCCAGATTGGCATTAACGCCGCCTATGAAGTGACCGGCACGGTACAGATCCGCCATATTCTGGTGGAAGCCAACAGCCAGACGGGGATCTGGTCCCCCGCACCGGAGGAGCTGGACTCGGTGGCGGAGCGGCTGGCGCTGGCGGAGAGCTTCATCCGGCAGAACGCTTCCTCCATCGCCCTGAAGGTCTCTCAGGCCGAGTTCGACCAGCGGATGGAGGAGGCGGCTCTCACCATCTCCCCGGAGCAGATCATCTCGGCGGTCCGCTCCTCTACGGGCTTATACCATTACGAGCCCTACGCCGGGCGGAACTACGCGCTGGACTCGGAAAAGACCCGGACCTTCGTGGACGGTTTTCTCCTGAACGAGGACGGGACCGCGTCGGCTAACCGCTTTGCCATTCTGAAATTCTCGCCGGATCTGTTTGCAAACTCCACCGGCAGCGCGGGTCTGCGGCTGTCCTTTGATATCAAATACAGCGATGTGGTCCCGGCGGACGGCAAGGTCTTTTCCTGCTGGTTCTATTATACAAAGCTCAGCGACGCCGGCGATCCGGTCACCTCCGGCGTGGGATGGCACCTGAGCGGCTCCGGCACGGTCACCACAGACTGGCAGCGGGTCCGGCTGGGACCGGTCAAAATGGAAAACTACGGCGCAACCGGACTGTCCTATCTGGCCCTGGGCCTGAACGCCTCCTTCCCCGTGACCGGCATGACGCAAATTCGCCGGGTAATGGTGGAGTATGGCGAAGCCTTTACCGACTGGGACATGGCTCCGGAGGACCCGGACGCCCTGGTGCTGCGCCTGCGGCGGGCGGAGAGCAGTATTACCCAGAACGCCATTCAGATTTCCACCCGGGTGTCCCGGGACGGGATCATCAGCGCCATTAACCAGTCGGCGGAAGCGGTGTCCATTCTGGCCTCGAAGATTAATTTCAACGGTCTGGTCACCGCTAATCAGTATTTCAAAATCAATACTGATGGAAGTATGACATGCACCAACGGCACCTTCTCCGGCGTCCTCAGCGGCGCTACGGGCACGTTTTCCGGAGCCCTGTCCGCCGCCACCGGCACTTTCGCCGGGATGCTCTCGGCGGCTACGGGCACCTTTTCCGGCACGCTGTCCGCCGGGAACTGGACCTTTAACAGCAACGGAAGCGTATATTCCAACGGCAATTACGCCGTTTACATGAACGTGTCCGGGGGCGTGGCCAATTTCTACACCCGAAACCTCGCCGCCGTCTACGGTTCCACCAGTTACAACGACACCACCATTTACGGCGGCGCGGTGACCCTGAACTGTGCTTCCACAGGGCAGAGCGTTTCCGCCCGGAACGGCTACTGGGGCTCCTACAGCTACACGGACGTGTGCCTGGTCTGCGACCAGAGCGGCGGCTCCTATGCCTCGGCCCGCGGGAACCTGGGTACCCGGGACAACCGCTGGGACATTCTGTGGGTGGATACGGTCCACTACAACAGCCGGGCCAGCGATTCCAGCCGGGAGATCAAGCACGACATTCATCCGCTGACCGCCATGGGAGACAAACTGGACAGGCTGCTTCCCGTGTCTTTCATCTATAACGACGACCGGCGGAACTGGAAGCGTTATGGTTTGATCTACGAGGATACCCTTCCAGTGATGCCGGATATCTGCCATGAAATCAGGGAAGGCGAAGGCATTTCCAAAGGCATCAGCTATGAGGATCTGATCGCCGTGCTGGTGAAGGAAGTCCAGGAGCTTCGGGCGCGGGTGACTGCGCTGGAGACAAAGCAGGCCGGATAAAAAGGAAACCGGAAGAATCCCTGAGCAATCATACCTGAGCACGAGCCGCTTCTCTTTCCGGGAAGCGGCTTTGCTATACAACAACACGGCTGACAGCCGGAAAATGGGAGGAAAATGAAATGAACCATCTTTCTGTGGAACTGGTCTGGACGAAGATCCAGATGGGCATGACCATCCTGGGCGGCTGGCTGGGGTACTTTCTGGGCGGCATGGACGGGCTGCTCGTCGCCCTCGTCGTCTTCATGGCTCTGGACTACGTCACCGGCCTCATGTGCGCCGTGGCGGAGAAGAAGCTGTCCAGCGCCGTGGGCTTTCGCGGGATCTGCAAAAAGGTGCTGATCCTGATGCTGGTGGGGCTGGCCAACATTGTGGACCTGCATGTGGTTGGAACGGGCAGCGCGCTGCGGGGCGCGGTGATTTGCTTCTACCTGAGCAATGAAGGCCTGTCCCTGCTGGAGAACGCGGCCCACATCGGCCTGCCCGTGCCGGATAAGCTCAAGGACGTGCTGGCCCAGCTGCACCGCCGGGAGGAGAAAAGCGGCGAGACCGGAAAAATCGAATGACGCTCTTCGGGCGGCGGAGCAATGGACGGCGGAGTGATCCGCCGTCTTCCCCGTCGGAAAATCCGGACTCAACAACGCAACAAAAAAGACCGACTGATCGACACAATCACAGGGAGGAAAAAACATGGCGCGCATCGATACGCCTTTTACCAACGAGCATTTCGTCGCCTGGTGCGAAAAGATGCTGGGGCAGCCCTACTGGTACGGCTCCTGCGCCTACAAGGCCACCGCAGCGTTGCTGAACCGGAAAAGCCGGCAGTATCCGTCCCATTACGGCAGCGCCCGTACCGCCCGCTATCAGCAGGATATTCGGAACAGGGCCGTGGTCTGCGACTGCATCGGCGGCCTGAAAGGGTACTGCTGGACGGACGGAGGACAATCCGCCCTGGAAGCCATCGGGACGGACAAGGCCGTAGCCAGCCGCTATGGCGCCAACGGCTGCCCGGACAAGGGAGCCAACGGCATGTTCAGCTACGCCAAATCCAAAGGCATGGCCTGGGGAACCATAGACACGCTGCCGGATGTGATCGGGCTGGCGCTGTACCGGGACGGGCACGTGGGCTACACCGTAGGCGGCGGCTATGCCGTGGAGTGGCGGGGCTTTGCCTACGGCTGCGTCAAAACCAGAATCGCGGAACGGGACTGGACCCATTGGTACCAGATCCCCTTTCTGGACTATGGGAACGCCGGGTTTGACAGTCCGGGTGGGAACGCCTTCACGCAGGCGGCGCTGGGCGGTCGTTTATTGCAGAAAGGCAGCCGGGGAACGGACGTGCAGTCCCTGCAGGAGCAGCTGATGAAGCTGGGCTATCCCCTGACGCAATACGGCGCGGACGGGAAGTTCAGAGCGGAAACCGAAAAGGCGGTACGGGCTTTCCAGAAAAAGGCCGGGCTGGCCGCGGACGGGAAGTACGGGAGCCTGACCCACGACGCCCTTATGGACGCGGTCTCCGATGAGGAAGCCGCCGACACGGAGAAACCGCCCGTGGACAACGAAAAGAAAGTGGCGATCGTCTCTTCCGGCGGCAGGGTCAACATCCGCTGCGGCAATGGTGAAAGGTACGGCAGGATCACTCGGGCGTCCGCCGGTCAGCGCTTTCCCTATGTGGCCACCGCTCCAAACGGCTGGCACGCATTGGAAATTGCGGGCAGGGTGGGCTGGGTATCCGGAGCATTTTCTCAGGTTGAGGGATGACTGGAGACTGTGAGCTGTGCGGAGGCTTCGTCCTCCGCTTTTTCATTACTTCGGAAAGGAAGACCGGACATGACCCAGGAACAGAAAATACTGATTCTCCACTATCGGGAGCAGCATATGACCTACCGCCAGATCGGCGAAAAGCTGGGGCTTTCCCCGGATACCGTCAAAACCTTCTGCCGCCGGAACACTCCGCGGGAGGACAGGACTGAGACGAGTACGTCGTCCCAATGCAGGAACTGCGGCGCGCCTGTTCACCCGCTTCCCGGCAGGCGGGAGCGTCTGTTCTGCAGCCCGGCCTGCCGCACCGCCTATTGGCGGAAGCATAACCTGCTGGGCAAGGATCCCCGGTACTGCGCCGGGTGCGGCGCGCTGCTGACAGGCGGAAGCGCCTCCAGAAAGTACTGCAGCTACGCCTGCTATATCCGTCATCGCTTTGGCAGTTCTGCCGCGCCGTCTGCGCCGCAGAGAGAAGCAAAGACTCCCCATCTGGAGAAGGCTGAACCTCTCGTTCCTCTGCTAACGAAGGAGCAGTTCGAGCGGGAACTGAACTACCGGGCGGCCCTTTCCATTGCCAGACAAATGCGGGAGGGCGGTCTGGTCACACCCGGAGAATTTGTGCAGATCGATAGGTTTCTGCGCCGGAAATTCTCTCCCGTATGGGGCGGTTTGTATCACAATAACGCTTGATAGCTTCCCTCATAAGAGCGAATATGGACGGGAAAGGAGGCGAAAAGCCTGATGGAAAAAGTGATTCATCCCCTGGCGCACCCCGCGCCCCGGCCCCGGCTGCTCCGGGTGGCCGCTTACGCCCGGGTTTCCTCCGGCAAGGATGCCATGCTCCATTCCCTGTCCCGGCAGATCAGCTATTACAGCCAGCTGATCCAGAAGCACCCCGGCTGGACCTACGCAGGCTGCTACGCCGATGCGGACTACACCGGCACCCGGGACGAGCGCCCGGAATTCCGGCGGCTGCTGGCGGACTGCCGGGCCGGAAAGATCGACCGGATTCTGACCAAGTCGGTGAGCCGCTTCGCCCGGAACACCGTCACCCTGCTGGAAACGGCCCGGGAACTGAAGGAGCTGGGGATTGCCGTGTTCTTTGAAAAGGAACGGCTGGACACCCTGAGCGGGGACGGAGAGCTGATGCTTTCCTTCCTTGCTTCCTTCGCCCAGGAGGAAAGCCGGAGCGTATCCGAGAACTGCAAGTGGCGGGTGCGCAAGGATTTCTCGGAGGGCAGGCTCATGAACCTGATGCTGCTCTACGGCTACCGCAGCGAAAAGGGACGCATCGTTGTCGACCCAGAGGAGGCCGCCGTAGTGCGCAGGGTCTTTCACGACTACACTCACGGTCTGGGCAGCAATCTGATCGCGGAAGCCCTGCAGCGGGAGCAGATCCCCTGCCGGCTGGGCGGCCGGTGGTCTTCCTCCCTGATCCGCACGATGCTGACCAACGAAAAGTACATGGGCGACGCCCTGTTGCAGAAAACCTTCTGCGCGGATCATCTAACCAAGAAGAAGGTGGTGAACCGGGGGCAGCTGCTACAGTATTATGTCCAGGATTCCCACCCGGCCATCATTGACCGGGAGACCTGGGCTCTGGCCCGGCAAACGCTGCAGGCCAACCGGGAAAAGACCAACGTGCAGAAGCCTACCACCGCCCGGTATCCCTTTTCCGGCCGGATCGTCTGCGGCTGCTGCGGACAGCATTACCGGCGCAGGACCAACGTATCCCGCATCACCTGGCAGTGCTGGACTTATCTGCAAAGGGGCAAGGCCTTCTGCCCGGCCAAGCAGATCCCCGAGGAGACTTTGTATCGAATCACAGAGGAAGCGCTGGGGGTAAAAGAGATCACGGAAGAAGCTCTGACGGTTCTAAAGGAGATCCGGGTACCGAAGGACAATCATCTGGTCTTTGTTTTTCAGGACGGGCGGGAAGCGGAAAGGGTCTGGAAGGACCGCTCCCGGGCCGAAAGCTGGACGGAGGAGATGCGGGAGCAGGCCCGGCTCCATAACCTGAAACGGAAGAAGGAGGGAAACCAGGGATGACGCAGTTCATGACAGCCGCCCCTCCGGAAGCCGTCCGGGTCATGCCGGACGGGCGGAAGGTCACCGCCATCCCGGCCAGGATGCAGGCCTGTGCCGCAGTCCCCCTGCAGCCGGTACGGAAGCCCCGGGTGGCCGCTTACGCCCGGGTCAGTACCGATCAGGAGGAGCAGGAGACTTCCTTCGAGGCCCAGTGCGACTATTACGGCAGCCTGATCCGGAACATCCGTCTTGGGCCTACGCTGCCGGCGTTCGTTTCGCCGGGTGTGCTGAACCATCTGGTGGAAAGCTTCGGCATTGCGCCCATCTCCACCCCGGAGAACGACCTGAAAGAGCTGTTGCCATAACCCCTTCCCAAGGACGGGCTTGCGCGTTTTGCGCCGGCCCGTCCTGTCTTTTTCTAAAAATGCTTCGTTTTTTTCAAAATCCTGTAAGGTTTTTCCTTTTTCAGCGTCATATAGGTGAACCGGGCAAGGAGGTGATCGGGTGACGGACTTTGATCAGCTTTACAGGGACTATTTCCGGGACGTGTTTCTCTACGTCAGGCGGCTGTCCGGCGGGAACGAACGGCTGGCGGAGGACGTTACCAGCGAAGCGTTCTTCCGTGCGATGAAGAGCGTCGACTCCTTTCGGGGCGATTGCGACGTTCGGGTATGGCTGTGCCAGATCGCCAAAAACTGCTACTATACCCATCTGAAGCAAAGCCGCAGAGCCACGCCTGTCGAGGCGGCGGAGCGGCTTGCGCTTGCACAGGAGGGCGAATCGCCGGAGGAATTTCTGCTGCGGGGCGAACGGGCGCGGCAGATTCAACGCCTGCTTCATGAGCTGCCCGACCCGTACAGGGAGGTCTTCCTGTGGCGCGCCCTTGGGGACATGAGCTTCCGGCAGATCGGGGTGCTGTTCCACAGGACGGAGAACTGGGCCTGCGTCACCTATCACCGGGCGCGAAGCATGATTCGGAAAAGAATGGAGGCGGACGATGATGAAGCATGAATGCGATATTGTCCGGGATCTTCTGCCGCTGTATGCGGAGAAGCTGGGCTCGGAGGCAACGACGGAGCTGGTGAAGGAGCATCTGAAGGGCTGCCCCGCATGCCGCGTGGAGCTGGAAAAGCTGCGGGAGCCGGTACCGGCAGCGCCGGAAATCGACGTGGACGCTGAACCGTTGAGGCGGCTGAAAAAAGCGCTGCTTCGGAAAAAGGTACAGACCGTTCTTTGCACTTCGGCGGTGCTGCTGGCGCTTCTGTTGTCGATTCTTTCTTTTTTGACCGCGCCGGAGTACCTTCCCTATTCGCCGGAGCTGGTGACGGTGACGGAGACCGACGGGGGCGCGGTCGGGCTCTCCTTCAGCGGCAGGGTCACCAATTACCGGCTGCTGAAGGTCGCCGATCCGGAAAGCCGGAATACGGTCTACCATCTGGAGGTGTGGACCTCCCCATGGGACAGGCTGTTTCAGCGGCCCGGCGTGCAGGATGCGGCGGCCGTGCCGGAAAGCGGCAAGCCGCTTCTGATCTATTTCACCCAGTTTATCAACGAAAGCGGCGACAGCTCTAGCGAAAGCTCCGTGTGCCTCTACGGGGCCGCCCCGGACAGCGGCGGGTGGATGGCGCTGTCCGGGCTTGCCCTGGGCTTCTGGCTGCTGCTCCATGCCGCCTTGCTCCTTCTTCTGGGCGGGCTCTGGTTTCTGCTTCGGCAGCGGGAGGGGGCCCGCCGCCGGGTGGAGCGACTGCTGCTGATTCCTGTTTCCTACGGGCTGGGGCATCTGTGCGTCGTGGGCTTTCGCACCGCGTCCTGCTCGGCATGGCGCGACTTTCAGTTGATTCTCGCCGTCGGCGTGCTGTGCTACTGCGCCCTGCTGCTGGCGCTGAGGCTCTTTTACAGCCGAAGGGAGCTGTGGGACATCCTGACAGACGGCCGGAAGCCTTAACGGCCTGCGGCTCCCGGACTCCGAAGAAAAGCGCCTCGCCTTTCTCTGTGCGCCCTCCGTCTTGGCCCCGTCCCCTTTCCGGGGCCCTTCCCCGCACAGAAGCGCTCCGACCTGCAGGCCCCTGGCTTTACAGATCGGAACGCTTCTTTCCTGATTGATTCTTTTCCATCGTCCGCGATGGTTTTGTCGCCGCTTCCCCACCTGTTTTTATCCCTTGACCGCGCCTGCTGTCAGGCCCTTGACGAACTGCTTGGACATCGTCAGATACAGCAGGATGACGGGCAGCGCGGACAGGGACAGGATAGTCAGCAGCTTGGGCCAGTCCGTGGTGTATTGCCCCTGCAGTCTGGTGACGGCCAGCAGCACGGTTTTCTGGTTCTCCACGTTGATAAAAATCAGGGGAAACCACAGGTCGTTCCAGATCGGCACCAGGTTATAAATGGCCACGGTGGCCAGTGCCGGGCGAATCAGCGGAAGGACGATTTTGCGATAGATCATAAACCTTCCTGCGCCGTCCATGAAGCCCGCTTCATACAGCTCGCCCGGCAGCCCCCGGATAAACTCGGTCAGGATGAACACAGCGACGGGCAGACCCATGGCGATATAAACCGGGAACAGGCTCCACAGCGTGTTTAAAAGCCCCAGCGTTTTCATGATCTCCAGCAGCCGGATGGTGGCGATTTTGATGGGCAGCATCATGCCCACAATGATGAAAAAGTACACGCCCCTGGACGTGCGGGTACGCCAGTGTGCCAACGCGTAGGCGCAGAGAGAACCCAGCAGCAGAATCACCGCCAGCGAAACGACCACGACGATAAATGAATTCCTGAAATAGCCGAAGAAATTATTGTCCGATATGATATAACGATAATTGTCCAGCGTCCACTCTCTGGGCAGGCCAAATGGATTGGTGTAGATCTCCTTCTTGGGCTTAAGCGTGTTGATCAGCAATAGCCACACGGGCATCATGGCGATAAGCGACCATATGATCATGATAATGTGATACGGAATATGCAGATTCATAATGCGCATGGAGTGCGCTCTTTTCTTCATGCCGGCTCACTCCTTTCCCTGCGTGCTGTGAAGGGTTGGAAGCACGCCGCACAGAAGGATCAGAAACACGGTGGTAGAAATGGCCGCCCCAACGCCCGGCTCCGGAATGCCGACGGGGTGCTGCCCGGCGACGCCGTATCGGTAAAACAGCGTGCCGATGATATCAGTGGAGTAATTGGGCGCACCGTCCGGCGTTTCCATGGAGAACACCACGTCAAAGGCGTTGAAGTTGGAAACGAACGTCATGATGGCAATCATTCCGATGACCGGTACGATCAGCGGGATCTTGATCTTGATAAACTGCTGCCAGGGGGATGCTCCTTCAATGGATGCGGCCTCGATCAGGTCGTCGGAAATGCCCTGAAAGGCGGCTACGAACATCATCGTCGGGATGCCTACCCACTGCCAGACGGAAACCAGCGATACGCAGGACAGCGCCGTTTTGGGGTCGCCCAGCCAGGAACGGACCAGGAAGCCGAGTCCTGCCTTTTTCAACGTAGCGCCCGCCCAGATGGGGTTGAGGATCAGCTTAAACAGGTAGCCCGTCACCAGCACAGCGATGGTGCAGGGAATGAAAATCAGAGTCTGGTACAGTTGCCGGCCGCGCATGGTACGGTTGGTCAGAATAGCGGCGAACAGAATGCCCAGCGAGTTTTGCAAAATCATGTGATAGGCGAAAAAAATCCAGTTGTTGCCAAAGGCGTTCCAAAACCGGGTCGAAACCACGGGGTCGGTGAACAGGCGCACATAGTTGGCGAAACCCACGAATTCCCTTGTGCCTGTCGTTCCTGAATAGAAGGACAGACGAATGGAGTCGATCATCGGGTACGCCATGAACACAACGTAAAACAGCATCGCGGGCAGAATATACAAAATCCAGTAAACGCCGCCCGGCTTGATGCTGCCGCCGCCATGAAAGGCCCCGTATTTTTTTCCTGTCTGCATAGGGGCTTCCTCCTTATTTGAAAATGGCAGGGCAGCTTGCCGGGCCGCCCTGCCGCTGGTCGCGCTTGTTTACTTGTTCCAGATCGCGGCGATCGCATCAGCGGCCGCCTGGGGCGTGGTTTCACCGCGGCAGAGCAGGTTCAGCTGCTCGACCATCGGCGTGTACAGATCCATCATCCTCGCCCAGATGAATCGTGCGTCGAGATTCTTCCCCTCGTTCAGCGCAAGCATGGCGGCGATTGTATCGTCCTGCAGGGTGATAGGGGTGCTGATCAGCGGGAAATAGCCGCCGGGCTGATAGTCGGCGGAGATCTGCGCGCCTTCAGGAGAGGCCAGCCACTGCAGGAATGCCTTGACCTCTTCAGGATGCTTGGTGGCAGGGTTGCCGGCGATACCCATATCGGGATGCAGGCACATGCCGGGTTCATTGCCTTCGGGCGGCGGGAACGCCATAAAGCCCAGATCAATGTCGTAGTTGGCCTTGTCGTTCAGCACGCCGCAGCTCCAGGAGCCATCGATCAGCATAGCCGCCTGACCCAGACCGAAATAGGTGTTGGCGTTGTCGTTGTCAATGGATTCAAAGCCGTCCGGGAAGAAAGGTGCGAGCTTGGCAAAGTCAGTGTAGATGCGAACCCAGGTCTCATCGTTCATCTTCTTTTCGCCTTTTTCATAAGCGGCGCGGCCTTCGAAGGGAATATAGTTGGGCACCATGCCCAGCAGGACACATTCCAGAATATCCCAGTTAGAGGCAATGCCGTTGGCCAGCGGGGTCACGCCGTTGTCCTTGAGCTTCTGGCACAGGGCAATGAATTCTTCCCAGGTCTTGGGCAGCTCGGTGATCCCATTCTCGGCAAAGATGGTTTTGTTGTAGTAGATGGGCTGAGAAACGGCGGCAAAGGGTACGGCGAAAACCTTGCCGTCCGCAGCGGTGAAGGGCTCTCGGCTGGCGTCGGTGAAGTTTTCCATCACGCCGGGGATGTCGTTGCAGATCATGTTGAAGCCGGCGTTGTACAGTTCTTCGCCTGTGGCGTAGGAACGGCTGTAGAACAGGTCGGGGCCGGTTCCGTTGTCCAGCTGCAGGCGCAGGGTAGCGTTGTACTGGGAGGAGACGGTTGGTTCGAAGCGGATGGTGACGCCGCTGATTTCCTTATAGCGCTTCAGCAGTGCTTCCACCTGAGAAGCGTCCGTGTTGCGCCAGGAGCCCATGACCAGCTCCACGTCTTCCGCCATTGAAACGGCGGGCAGCAGCGTGAGGGTGACAAGCAGGGCGGCGAGCAGAATCGCGAGCAGTTTCTTCATGTGGGTTTCCTCCTTTTTTGTTGTTGATATGCTACGCTTTACGCGTGATATCCTTACGGTTCGCCCTCCAGCTCCTTCTCCATTGCGAGCCGGAGTACGGGGCAGTCCGAATGATCTGTAACGTACAGCGACGCGCCGGACGCGTCCCCTGCGGCAAAAGGAAATACAGGCAGCGTCGTGGCGGCGCCGAACGCCCCCTGCGGGGACAGGGCGATCAGACTGATGCTGCCTCCGTCCTCGCCCAGCTCCAGCTTGCGCCGGGACAGTCCGCATAGCGCTTCTTCGCAGGCTTCCTTAGGTGTCCTGCCGCTTTTCATCAGCGAGACCGTTTCATAGGACAGGCAACCGCGCATGATGTCCTCCCCCAGTCCCGTGGCCGCCGCAGCGCCGAACCGGGCGTCACAATAGAAGCCGGATCCGATGATGGGCGAATCGCCTACGCGCCCCGGCTCCTTCATGAACAGACCGGAAGTGGAGGTGGCCGCCACCATGCGGCCGCTTTCGTCCAGCGCCAGCACGCACACCGTATCGTGCCCCCGGTAGGCCGTCAGCGGTTCGTTTTCCTTCTGCACCGCCTCTCGCCAGCGGCGAATACTGTTTTCCGTGCGCATGTCGCGCATAGTCAGCCCCTGTTCGACGGCGGCCTGTTCCGCGCCGCGACCAGCCAGCAGACAGTTAGTCTCTCTTCCGCACAGAGCGTGAGCCAGCAGAATGGGGTTTTTGACATTTTCAACGCTCATCACGCCGCCCATCCGCAGCGTATTTCCATCCATATACGCGGCGTCCAGCATGACGCGCCCGGTTTTATCCGGCAATCCACCAAAGCCCACGGAGGTATAGGCGGGGTCGTCCTCCACGCGCATGATGGCGTGGACGGCCGCATCGCCAGCGGAGGCTCCATCCCTGAGCATCCCACAGGCCTCGTACAGCCCGGCGGCGCACATTTTCCAGGTTCCGATGATGGCGTACATCGTCTGCTCCCTCCCGCGTTTCAGATGCTCTCGCGCACAGCGGCTACATAAGCGCAGTCCGTCATATCGAAACGATCCTCCGGCGGGTACAGCGCGCCGCCGTAATAAATGCTGCGGTTGTTAGCTACCGACGTGTCCGACATACTTTTGTGCCGCCAGGTGTATCTGCGTACAGCCCGTTGTCTGAACCACGCGGCGCACGTTTTCCAGCGTAATGCCTGCGCCGGGCAGGATCTCAATCGCGCCGTCCACAAAGCGGATCATTTCAGCGATGGTGTCCAGTGCAAAGAAAACGTCGCTGGCCTGTCCGCTGGTCAGGACGCGCGTTACGCCCAGACGGATCAGGCTATCCAGCGCACGCTTCCAGTCCGGCGTTACGTCCAGCGCACGATGAAACACCGCCGGCTTTCCCTGGCACAGCGATACCATTTCGCGCGTCCGCTTTTCGTCCACCGTGCCGTCTTCATGCAAGAAGCCAAAGACCAGCCCGTCCGCACCGCCCAGCAGCAGGGCGTGTGCGTCCGCTTTTGCCGTTTCGAACTCGACGTCCGTATAGCAAAAGCCGCCCGCACGAGGACGCACCATGGTCATGACGGGAATGGAGACATACCGTTTGACCACTTCCAGCATGCCAATAGACGGCGTCAGCCCGCCCTGAAAGAGATTGGAATTCAGTTCTACACGATCCGCGCCGCCTTTTTCGGCCTGAATGACGTCATCGGCGGAACCGCAACAGATTTCCATGAGGATTCGTGACATCTGTCGTTCACTCCCCGGTGAGTAGTAGTTTGGTCGTTTTTCAAAGCTGTCGTATGATTCGTCATGTCGTCAGGTTGTTTAATGCTCAAATTCGTTCGTTCACAATTTTATCACAATCAGTATAACATGGGTCTCTTTCCTGTGTCAATTGTGATTTTGTTATAAAACATAACGTTCATCGTTCATTATGAAACTAAAAAACAGGATAATGAACAGTTTCTTTTGAATAAATGTTGGGAGGAGTCCTCTGCAAGGCTATATTTTCCTGAATTGAATCGTCTATATAAATGAAAGGGGGTAGAGTCAAGTGGCCACGGCTCAAAAACCCGATCTGTCCATGGAAGAAACGCTGACACGCATGGTCGGCGAATGGCAGCTTCCGCTTCTGCGAACCTGCTGCGCGGTGCTTGGCAGCGAGGATCTGGCAAAAGACGCCGTTCAGGAAACCTTCCTGAAGGCTTACCGGGGACTGCCCTCTTTCCGAGGGGAATGCAGTGAAAAAACCTGGCTGATGCGCATTGCCGTCAACGTTTGCCGGGATATGCTCAGAAGCTCCTGGTTTCGCACGATCGACAGGAGGGTCAGTCTGGAGCAGCTTCCAGAACCCGTTTTTCATCCCGTGGAGGAGGACCAGTTCCTCATGGAAAGCATCCTGACCCTGCCGCTCAAGCAGCGGGAGGTCGTCCTTCTCTATTATTACCACAACATGACCTTGAAAGAGATCGCCGGAGCGCTGAATATTTCGCAGCCGTCCGTATCCCGAAGGATGAGCCACGCAAAAAAACAGCTCAGGAGTCTGCTGAAGGAGGAAGTACTGTGAAAAAGAGTTTTCATCAAAGCGTTCAGCGCGCTATGGACAGTTGTTTCTCCGGCGTGCAGGCTAATCCCTTTCTTGCGCAGAAGATCATCAACGACAAGGAGGAAAAGCCGGTGAAACGAAAACTGACCCTTGCCACCGTCCTGGTAACGCTGCTGATCATGCTGGCGGTCACGGCGCTGGCCATGGGGGTCTACGAAGCAATAAAGCCCGCCATGGATCAAAGCGCGCCGCTGCTGCTTGGTGAGGATTGGGGGCTGGACAATAAGCTGCGCTTTGTGGAAGTGCTGCGGGCATACGGGATCATTGCAAACGACGATGAGCAGCTGGCGTTGTGCGTGGATCCTTCGGTTTCAGACGACCGTCGTGAAGAAGCCGCTTCGATTTTGATTGATCGCATCTATGGCGACTTGATGCGTGAGCAGATGGATCCCACCATTCTTCAGCCTGAGGAATACAACACTCCTGGTCTGGAAACCGTATTTACTGTTTTTTATCGCAGCGTTTCCCCGGATGCGGATCAGGCCGTCATTTCCGACGAGTTTGAAAAATGGTTTGCGGAAAGCGACCTGTTTGAACCCGCCGGGGAAGCTGCGACATACCAGCGGTCTGAAAAGGCTACCGAGGAATACGTCCGTCAACTCTGCCTGAGCGAGCTGTCTGAAATCCACAGTTTCAGCAAAAAGGAGCGGCAGGCGACGGAGATTACAATCCGCTTTGACGATGAGGCTGGCTTGTGGATCGCCGATTTCTTCGTGGAGGCGGAGCAGCTGAGACCCGCGCTGCGGGCGGAATGGGGCGAAAGCTATTTCGACCCGGCGCAAAAGGCCTATCATTGGACAAAGCTCTTTCTTGCAAGCGGAGAGAGAACCGACGCTTCCAGCGTGGAAGAATACGAATGGAGTCAGCTGATCCCGCGGGCGGCCTATCCGCACTGGGAGGACTGGGAGTCGGATTTGCGGGCTTTCCTGTACTGTTCCACCGAGGAGAGAGCCGAATTCTGCGCGACTTACAAGCCCGTTGTCGACGCCTTCCTGGACCGGCGTCCGGATATCAAACAGTATTTTCTGGATACCCAATCGGGATATGCCGATCGATACAGCAAAACCATCTACGACATCACCCGTCAGACATACGGCATTCCCGATGAAGGCAGCATCCCCGAAGAAGAAGCGCTTCGTATTGCTCAGGCGGCTTATCTGAATTCCGGATTGGAAGGCATAACGCAGGAAATGCTGCAGAAGCGCTGCCTGACCTCTGCGCTCTTCATCGTCACCGAGCCGTCCAAGCCGATCTGGAAGGTAAGGATCGCGGCTTCGCCCCATAGCGGAGCGTGGAGCATGGAAGATCATCACAATGGATACCGGGTTGTGATCGATGCTGCGTCAGGCGCAATTCTGGAAGAAGGCGAGCTTTACGGCTCCACACCGGGGATGAGCGTTCTGGAATCCGCCCTTTGGCATTACTGAGCCTCAGGCATGAAAGAAGGTGTTTCCATTGCAGAATTCAGCTGGTGCAACCACAAAAAAGTCAAAAGACCAAAGGAGGAGTGCTAAGTTATGGCAACGAAATTTGTGAATTGCTCAAGCGGAAGGAATTGCTGACAAACCGTGTCGGAAAACAGCCAAGAAAAATCGACATCTACTGCCGGGCTAAAATGACGAAACGAGCCGTATGAATACCAGCTTTCATGGCTTCGCATCGGCCCAGAATAAACGCATTGCAGCACGTTAAACGGGGATTATCATCAAACAGGAGAATGCATTCCATGAGAAAAAACAGACGAGTGATCATTGCTTACGTAATACCGACTTTGCTGGCGCTGTTCCTGAGCCTGTCCGCCGAGGGAGAAAATATCTGGGCGCAGTGGGATGAAAGCCGCCCACAACTGGAGGTACGATATCTGGATACGGAAATCATCCTCTCTGGGGAACGAAAAACGCCGGAACTTTACTACCTGAACATGGACAGGCAGCCGCAACTGTTCGGCGAATATATAGCGCAGGGCATCGCGCTGGAGAAAGGCGGTGGGCTATGTGACATCGGGCTGTGCGTATGGGACGGCGAGAGAGTTATTCCCTTCGTCCGCACGGGAGAGGGCGCGCTGGCCGTGCGTGGTGAAAATGGTCGGGTCTACGCCGCTGCAGCGGATGCAGAGTCACTATACGTCGGGGCGGAGGCGTTGCTGGGCTATGCACCGGGCGTGCTGGATTTTCAGGGGAATGTCTGTATCAAGGCCGCTCTTCTTTGGCAGGGCAGCCAGACCGAAATAACCGCTCCCGCCGCGTTGCGGCGCATTGATGAAATGATCGCCGCGCTGCGACCGCTTTCCAGCGGCACATCCTGTCCCTTTGACATGATCCTGCGACTAACCTTCGAGGACGGTACGCAGGCTGATTTGTTTCTCGCCACGGATAGCTGTGACGCGCTGTTTTATCACGGTACAACCTACGAATATTCCGGGAAGAGTATCCTGCTCGCGCTGTTTGACCAGTTGTAAGCGAAAACAAAGGATTGGGTGGGAATACTCTTGCTATAGCGCTACTAACTATGCCAGCACTTGTTACAATACTTTCAACTATACACGGGGAGTAAAAGAACAATGGAGATTATTCTAAATGGAGTGACGGTTCACATCATTGGTTCAAAACGCTCTCGGCGATTCAAAAATCCAAAAAATGAACCGCCCGTTCGTCCTCTCGGCAAGGGGCCACATAGTATCACTATGTCCGTATAGACACATATTAAGTACCAGCTTTTGATACAAAGGCTGGTGCTTTTCTTTTATCTTAGGGTGGATCAAATGCCCTTGCCACAAGGGCTTTCCCGGGCATTTTCCTGGAAAGGTATCCTGATATGACTTTCATTGATAAACGGGGCTTCGTGCCCGGCGTGCGGACTTCGGCTGACGCCATGCCGCACAGGCAGCATAGCAACAGGAGGACGGATAGAAAGCGTTTCATGGACTACACCTCCTTTTAACATTGAAGAATATTTTTTCGCTTATGGTGTTTTTTAGGTATTCGCTCGCATAAACGAGAAAGCTGAAGAAGCATATCATCGAATTTCGGTCAACCAGTTCTACCATCATGAGGATAATGGGCCTAGAAGTTCGAAATTGCACGTTGCATCGGGTCTGTTTAAGCCTGCTGGACAGATATTCGCAGGTGTCACCACGCACGTCTGACACCTTGGTTCCATTCACCAGCTGGCATATTTCATCCGGCGTGTCCGTCGCCTTGGAAAACAACAGCTGCGTGGACAGCTTGAAAAAACGCGTCACCCATATATTTGAAGTAGCCGCTACTTTTATTGCCATGAAGCATTTCTCTAAAATGAAGAAAAATACCCAATCCTGCATGAAAGATTACATTTTTGCAGCAGGGAAGTCGCGGAACACGCTCTCCTTGAGCTGTTGAACATCAATGGTGCGGTCGTCCACCTGTACCTCATCCGCAAAAATGCTCTGGTACTGCAGTACCAGTATGGCCGCTTTTTCCCCGAAGGGTGCCGGAAACATTCGGCCTGGTGATGCTGGGGAACCCTGAAAATCTCTCTACTGGCGTTTCCTATCAATTTGGATCATACGATTTCATTGTATTCTTGAACAATACCCCCCTCAATCCTAACTTTCTCATCACGATTGATTCTGCAAAGGCGTTTTTCCCTTTCTTCCCGGCATTCCCAAAACTTTCCCCCGCATAAGGCATCCTCAAAATTCCATACTAGCCACTGCAAAGAGAAAACGGCAGGCAGAGCCAAAACGCGCGAAGCAAGCCGTCAAGGAGGCAGGGACAATGCGGGCAACCGGAATTGTGCGGAGGATCGACGAGCTTGGGCGCGTGGTGATCCCCAAGGAGATCAGAAGAACACTGA
>ERZ827108.1737-NODE-1737-length-26901-cov-2.999777_pt1 | contig 26901 bp, 27 predicted proteins | sample MGYA00519921_ERZ827108 | MGnify/ENA primary metagenome ERZ827108 (study PRJEB31778, sample SAMEA3449258) | human gut metagenome | biome: human gut; feature: human-associated habitat; material: faeces | place: United Kingdom | collected 2010/2012 ...
CCTTCATCAGGTCATCGACGGATAATCTGGTCTCGTTTACCTTGTAACCCCAGTCTCTCAACAGATGAATCATGGAATCTCTGGTAACGCCCGGAAGTACCGTACCCTCGATCGGTGCTGTGTAGATCTCACCGGCGATCTTGAACATGATGTTCATTGTACCGACTTCCTCGACGTATTTGCGGTGCTCACCGTCCAGCCAGAGTACCTGGGAGTAACCAAGCTTTTCTGCCTTTACCTGTCCTAAGATGGAGCCTGCATAGTTGCCGCCGCACTTGGTGAATCCGGTACCGCCCTTGACTGCACGCACCAGCTCGTCCTCGACAAGAATCTTCACCGGATTGATGCCCTCTGCATAGTAAGCGCCTACCGGGCAGCAGATAATCATGAATTTGTAAGCGGACGCCATATGTACGCCGAGCGCAGCCTCTGTTGCGAACATGAACGGGCGGATATAAAGAGAGGTCTCCGGCTCAGACGGAACCCAGTCTGCCTCCACCTTTACCAGCGCTTTTACCGCTTCTACGAACATATCCACCGGGAACTCCGGCATGCAGAGTCTCGCGTTGGAATTGATCATTCTCTTCGCATTCATCTCCGGACGGAACAGCTGGATCTTTCCCTCTGCCGTGCGGTATGCCTTCATACCCTCAAATGTCTCCTGCGCATAGTGCAGCGTCACACAGGCAGGCTCCAGACTGATCGGTCCTTCCGGCACGATTCTCGCATCCTTCCAGCCGTCTTCCTTCGTCCAGTCCATGACGAACATGTAATCGGTCATATACTTGCCGAATCCGAGATGTTTCTGATCCGGCTTCTCCTTTAATACGTCTCTTTTTACAAATCTGATATCCATTATGCTACCATTCCTTTCCCGACATATAAAATTCTTGAAATCAATTATGATACTTTCTTTTTTCAGTGTCAAGATTATTCCAGCCGCTTATGCCGCTCATGATTGTAAGTTATACATTAGTCATCTTCCCATACCCATATGGAATGAAGAGATCAAGAACAAGGTGTGCGCTCGCCGCACACTTGCGCGCCCGAGCGGTATGCAAAGCATTATTTACCTCACCGCGAGGTGCGCATCCCCGCGGTGCATTTTTGTGTAATAGGAACGAAGTTTCCTATTACACAAAAACGCGGAGCAGGATCTTTTCTCCCGCTCCGCCATCGGAGTCTCTTTTCCCTATTTTACCACTTTTTTCAACGGAATCCAGAGAATAAATGCATACACGCTTCCGATCAGGGAAGTCACAAGCTGCGTCACGGAAAAGGTCGTCTGGAACACTGCCATCTTTGCCTCCATCGGTGCCGGCAGAAGGTTCGGAATCAGAATCAGCGAGATCACAATTCCCATGAACAGTGCCTTTACGACAGATCCTGCCGCCATGCCGGCAATCAGTCCGCCGTTTCCTTTGCATTTTTTCGTGACCAGTCCCACACCCAGGACCAGAAGGGCATTGCCCGCCATGATACACGGCATGATCGCCGGAATGGCACCGATGATCGGGCTTCCCGTAATAAAGAATGATGTGACCGGCGTGATCACAGAGAGAATAATGCCGCAGGGAATTCCCACACTTAACACCGCTAAGATCAGGCATGCATTGATGACCGGTCCGGTAATATAGACGCTCGTGTTCTTAAAAAACTGGCTCACGATACAGATCGCCAGAAGAACCGCTGTCGTTGTGATTTGTTTTGTTGTGATTTTCATCGCTTCCTCCTTCTGATGCAGCACTCCTTCGCAGATGTAATGCACTCTCCCGTCACTGCACCAAAGCAAGCATAATACTTCTCTCTCATAAAATCAAGCCGTCACTCCGCCAGCAGATTCTCCACAAGTGCGCAGAACTCGTCCCGGCTCAGTCCTTCCGACTGCACATTCACGGTCACACCGTTTTTCTTATAGGTCGCCAGATACCCGTCCGTGAACGTTCCTCCACTGCTGCCCGCCGGATAATGTGCTGCTGTCACCTTCACACCGGAAACCGTCATCGGCTTTAATCCACCGGATACATAGGACGTCATCTCCCCTATGTCCGTTGAGCGTGCGCGAATGGTAAACCATCCCGCTGTCTCACTGTTCTCATAACGCATGACACAGTTGTCATCGATCACATTGCCATCTGCATCATAGCCAATCTGATACGTTTTCTCCTCATCCGTCTGCACATAGCCGTCCGGAATCACATCCGGAATCACCTTGATTCCGTAATAGTTCTGAAGCTGTTCCTCTGTGAGTGAAACCGTCTTCGCCGCTTCCGCCCCGCAGGCAATCGATGTCTGAAGTTCCTCCACTTCGTTAAAATACCAGTCAATTCCCGCAGCGCTCTCCGGCTGGGCAGCCTCTTGTATACCGTTGCCATCCCCCGCAGTGCTTTGTGCAGCCGCCTCATATTCCTCCGCACTCTCTGCGGTACCGTCCGGCGCTGCCGCATCAGATGTCATGTCGCCGTCGGATGCCACTGCCTCATAAGTGTCTGCCGTTTCTGCACTCTCCGTCTTTGCCACATCCGTATGCGTGGCATTTTCATACTGTTGCCACATCCCGTAGGAACCTCCGATCAAAAGAAGTGCCACGCAGGCAGCCATCTGCATAAAGTGTTTTTTCCGTGCTCCGAGATAGCGCACGTCCTCGGCTTCCTGTATGTATGTCGGATCCGCTTCGCCGAGCGCATCCAGTAAATCGTCCGTCTTCATATTTTCCGCTCCTTTCCGCCGCTATGAAAGCAGCCCCTCGCGCTCCAGATGCATCCGCAGTTTTCCCCGGGACCGGTACAGCGAAGATTTTACCTTACTCTCGCTGACCGCAAGCCTCCCGGCAATCGCTCCGATGCCATCCATATACCAGTATCTGCGCATGAAAATAATCCGGCTCTCACGGTCTAACCCCTCCAGGAACCGGTTGATGGACGCCGCCAGTTCCTTTCGCTCTATCTGCGTCAGCGGCTCCTCGCCCCCGGCGCAGTCATGCAGTTCTTCATATATATCCGGCATGACGCCTCCGCCTCTCTTTTCGGAGTGCTTTCTGCGGTAGCAGTCCAGCGACAGATTGCGCGTGATCGCACCCAGAAAAGCCGCCAGAAGATGCGGGCGCTCCCTGGGCATGGAATTCCACGCGCGCATCCAGGTGTCGTTCACGCACTCCTCTGCATCCTGCGCATCATGTACAATGTTGTGCGCGATGCTCCCGCAGTAACGTCCGTACTTCTGCTGTGTCTCTGCAATCGCCGTCTGATCCCTGTCCCAGTACAGCGCTATGATTTTTTCATCCTCCATGCCTTCTCCCTCTCAGTTAAAAGCTCTCCACCGTTCCGATGAACACCGGAATACCGGTGTCCTTCTCCACGATCGCATATAAAAACGGCCTGTCTAAAATAATGCGCTCCGGCTGTTCAACCATTGCCATCTCCTTGCACATCTCCACAACCGTGGCCGCTCCGGCTTTCGTTCCAAGCCCGTCCACATCGATGTGGGTCTTGTGTAGCACCCTGCTGATGCTGATATTTCTTCCGTCCGGGCAGTACCCCATTTTGGAAAAATCCGCCTGTTCCTCATCAAACGCGAGCGGCATTCCAAGCGCCGTGAGCGTATCTTTTAGTTCCAGATCGGTCTCGCCTGTAAATTGCGGCAGACCCGTCTCTATCATTGTATCATTTTCCTGCCGGATTGTCTCGTGAAACGTTTCCCCGTCCAGTTCTTCCAGCCATTCGCTCAGTGACAGTCCCTCCTCCGGAAGCAGCGCCACAAAGTCATAGCCCTCCTTGTAAGCCCGGCAAAAGCCCTCGGCATGTTCCATGGTCAGATAGCGGTACGTGGTATCGTACATCATGGAAACCTCCTGCCCGCTTCCGTCCTCCGCATAAAATGTGGCATCCTGTATCTGGCTCTCATCATAGGGCGTTTCCCACTCCGCATCAAACGCCACCGCATTCACCAGGTACATGACCGCAAGCTCCGGAATCTGATCCAGAATCTCTGTTATCATGCCGTCTGTCTCCTGCTCCACCAGGCGGTTGATGTCCCGGCAGGTCGTCTCGTCAAACGGGGCGCCAAAGACTTCTGCGTCATACGCCGTTTTTACGGTGTCAAGGAAATTCTCATCCGGCACAAATACATCGTCCGCCGTCTTCACCCACACCGAATCAGACATGTGGAATCTGGCGCCCTCTGCATCCGGCAGGCTCTTGCAGATCCTGCCAAGCACCATACTGCCATCCTCCGCCGACATTCCCGGGTACAAAACCGCTCCCATCTGCTGCTTCGTGTCGCCGTCCGCTCCGGTCCGCGCCATCTCGAGCGCCATCATCACGGAAAGAGGACACACCATCGTATTCTTCGCGTCCTCGCCGTTCTGCACCTGCTTTCTGCTCTCCCGCAGCAGATTTAAGGAAAACTGCGTATAGGAATACTCAAATGCTTCCCTGATAGCACCGAGATCTTTTTCTTCCATTGCAGTATCCTCCGTTCCTGTATCTTCTGCCTGTCCTGTCTGTCCGTTTGCTCCGGTTCCTTCCGTCTGACCTTCCTCTTTGGTCCCGTATTGTCCGGTAAGATCAGTGGTTGTACCGGACATTCCGCTGTTCGCACAGCCTGTCATCCCCAATGCCATCACTGCCGCAAGCACACCTGCCGTTACCCGTTCCATTCCTTTTCTCCTCATAAGCTTCTCCCTCTCTTTTCTATCATCCAGTTTTTGTCTTTCATATAATAAGACGCAAAAAACCGGAAACGGTTGCACCCATTTCCGGTTTTTGTAAAAATTTTCTATCTCACATCTTCTGTTCTCTCTACAGCCTTAAATACTCAAACGCCTGATAGACATCCAGCGCACCGTACCCCCACTCCCGGTTCGGGTACCCCCTGTCCTCCGAGCGCTTTGCACCGCGGATGAGCATATTTTTGATCGCGGCGTTGGACATCACCGGATCGTTCTGCTGCACCAGCGCCCACTGCATGATCTGTGCGACCGCCCCCGCCGTCACCGCCGCCGCGGCGCTGGTTCCCGTGTAGGTCACATAGTTTCCACGCAGCCCCGGTCCGTACACATTCACCGCGGGTGCCACAAAATCCGGCTTGATCTCCCCCGCCACTGTGTAGCCGCGCCCGGAATCCGCATACATGCTGTTATTGGATACCTGGTATCCGCCGACCGTGATGACCTGTGCCGCCGTCCCCGGCGCAGTGAGCGTCGTGTCCGGGTTGGATCTTAGGAAAATCACATTTCCGTCCGTAAGCTTCTGCATCGGGAGCCACATATTATAGTTGCCGCTCACAATATTTTCCGGGTAAACCCGTACAATCCACAGTCCTCTTCTCACATCGGAAAAGCGCAGATAGATTAACTGGTTTGCCGTCTCCTTTGTCTCGATACGGTAATCCACCGACACGGTCGTTCCCTCAAAGACGAACCGGAATGACTTGGAGGCACCGGAACGCAGCGACACTTTCGGAATCCGTTCGCCCGTCGGCGAAATCACAGATATCGCGTACAATTCCGGCGCGCCCGCCCACAGCTCTATGAAAAAGCCCGCCATATCCTGTTCCACGCTGATCTCCACATCCTCATAGTCCATCTCACGACGGAGCGCCCCCTGAAAGTGGTGCCTGGTGTTCGCCTCGTTTCCCGTTGCCGTCACAATCGAACGCCTCCGCCTGGTACTGATATAGTTCAGAAAATTAGGCAGCGGACCGTCCGTACCGTGTCCCCCCATGCTGTTGCCGAGCGCAAGACAGATCACAAGCGGCATATTCAACACATTTGCAACGCCATTTAAATAGGATACCGCCATCATCAGGTCCGTCTCCTGATAGGCAGGCACTCCCTCCGGCACGAAGAAAAATTCCCGCAGATAACGCTTTGCCTCTTTTAGCTTTACAACGGCAATCCCAGCGTTTGGCACCGCCCCGATAAAGCCGTTCGGGATATCCTCTCCCCCGCACACGACTCCCGTCACGAATGTTCCGTGCCCGTTTTCATCGCGGGACGGCACCACATCATACGGCCGCTCTGCTTGCAGCGCTTCATCAATCTCCTCTTTACGGTACTCTGCACCGTACAGAATTCCCTCCGGCGGCGTTCCGTCCTGTACCGTCTGATCCCAGATCCGCAGGATTCTGCTGCTGCCGTCCGAATACCGGAACAGCGGGTTTGTGTAATCTACGCCGGTATCGATGACGCCCACCAGGACCCCTTCGCCTTTTAACGCAAGCACCGGCTGATTCTGCAGCCGGGTGATTCCCGATGCATCGAGCGCCGTCGTATCGAGCAGTGCGTAGCATTTTGGTATCGCCGTGTAGGTATAATTCCCGATAGAAAGCGGCGGCAGTCCCTCTCGCGGGTAGAAAAAAATGTCGTAATCCTCCGCGATGCGCTGCACGCATCCGGGCGTGGACGGAACCTCTGCCTCCACCCCGTACGGAATCAAAAAATCATAATACTCCTCTGAATATACCTGCTCCATGCAATTTGGCATAAAAAACTCCGGTCATCCATTGCTTTCTTAACAATAGATGCCGGAGTGTAACTATTTATTCCATATTATCAGTTGCTGGCTGCAATCTGCGGATTCTCCGTACTCCCGATACCGATGCAGCCGCGCAGTGTGATGACCGGGCTGCCCTTCTTCTCCACATAGTCCTTCGTGATCGTGACCATGCCGATGTTGTCGTCCTTCGGAATCTCATACATGATATCCAGCATGAATTCCTCTATCACCGCGCGGAGCGCACGCGCTCCCACCTTCTTCTCTTTCGCCTTGTGTGCGATCGCGCGCAGCGCATCCTCATCGAACGCCAGCTTGACCTCGTCCATGGCGAGAAGCTTCTCATACTGCTTTAAGATCGCATTCTTCGGCTCCTGCAAAATCCGCACCAGCGTATCCTCCGAGAGCGGCTCTAATGTAAACAGGATCGGCAGACGTCCCAAAAACTCCGGGATCATACCGAACTTACGCACATCCTCCACGGTAACCTTGGAGAGCAGGTTCTCGTCCTTGTCATACTCATCCTTTAACTTCGCGCGGAATCCGATCGAAGCCTCCTGATTCAGACGCTCCTTAATGATCTCCTCCAGCTCCGGAAATGCTCCGCCGCAGATGAACAGAATATTCTTCGTGTTGACCATCGTCATCGGCACCATCGCGTTTTTGCTGCTGGCTCCCACAGGCACCTCGACCTCGGCGCCCTCTAAAAGCTTTAACATTCCCTGCTGTACGGATTCTCCGCTGACATCCCGCTGGTTCGTATTGCGCTTCTTCGCAATCTTATCGATCTCGTCGATAAAAATGATGCCGTGCTCCGCACGCTCCACATCATTGTCCGCAGCCGCAAGCAGCTTGCTGACTACGCTCTCAATGTCGTCGCCTATGTAGCCTGCCTCCGTGAGTGACGTCGCGTCCGTGATCGCAAGCGGCACATCCAAAAGCCGCGCAAGCGTCTTGACCAGATACGTCTTGCCGCAGCCGGTCGGTCCGATCATAAGCATGTTGGACTTCTCAATCTCCACGCCGTCCTTCTCATCCGCCGCAATCCGCTTGTAGTGATTATAGACCGCAACCGACATCACCTTTTTCGCCTGCTCCTGTCCGACCACATATTCATCGAGCGACGCCTTGATCTTGTGCGGTGCCGGGATCTTCTTAATGTCGATAACCGGCTCCGACTGCGCCTTCGGCTTTTTCTTCTTCAGCTTCTGATTGTTCGGCAGTCCGCCCTGCAGATCCGACAGATTGATCATGCTGATGTTCGGAATTCTTCCCATGTTCATATTCATCATATCATCCATGGAAAAACCGCTTCCGTTCATGCTGTCAAACGTCTTCTGCATACAGTCCTGGCAGATGCAGATATTGTTCGGAATACGGATCATCTTTCCCGCAATATGTTCCGGGCGTCTACAGATATAGCAGATGTCCTCATACTCCGTGTCCTGATTCCGGTCTGTGTCATCCGAAGCGGAACTCTGTGTCACCTCTCCGGTGCCTGATGTGCTCTCATGCTCCGCCACATCTTCTGCACGGGGAGCCTCACTTCCCGTCTGCGCACCGTGAGCCGCGTTTCCCGCCGGCACACCGTTATCCGCGCTTCCCGGCTGTCTGCTGCCTGCAGTTCCTGTATTTGTATCTGCGCCCGTCTCCGGCGCATCATCTATAATCTCTCTGAAATCATTGTGATTCATACTAATCCTCCATTCTTGCGCTGCTTCTAAGCGCATCTCAAGTTTGTGCGAAGCACAAATCTTGCGTGTGAAAAATCTTATTTTTCACACTAATATCCCCTATTCGCTTTCTATCATGAAATTTAGGTTCATTATAATGCAAACATTGTTTAATCACAAGGAAATTACGGAGATTTCATAGTTATTTTAGGAATTCATCAAAAATGGCGAAAGCCTCTTTTGCTTTCGCCATTCTCTATTTCCCTCATCCGTAAAACGCGCTCTATCTGCCGTTTCCGTTATTATCTGTGGTTCCGTTGTTATTATTGTCATTGCCGGTCAGATCATCCACACCGTTCTCCACTCCGTTGATGACATCCTTTCCAGCCTCACCGACACCGTCTACCACGTCGTCCACAACATTGCCGTTTCCGTTGTTATCAGCTGCGCCGTTGTTGTCCATCTCACCGTTATCGTTTAAAGTTCCATTGGTATCGTTCACTGTGCCGTTGGTTGTTCCGTTTGTGCCGTTGGTCGTTCCGTTTGTGCCATTGGTCGTGCCGTTGGTTGTTCCGTTTGTGCCGGTTCCGTCTACGGTGCTCTCCGTGCCGGTTCCGTTCGTCGTATCATTGACTTTGTCATTGTTCGTACCGCAGGCAGCCATCGCGCTCACCGCGAAAGTAAGTACCAGTCCTGCAAGCAGTGTTCTCCACTTTCTCATAGTCATATTCTCCTTTTTCTCAGAATCACTTCTGTTTTCAAGGATAGTATGACCCTGGCGCTTTCCTTTTATTCCCGCAGCCGATGTTTTTCTTTTGAATTTTATTTTTGAAAATTCAATCTTAAGATTTGTAATAGCCAAGCTCTCTCGACAGTTCTTCCTGTACTTTTTTCACATCCACCGCAAGTTCCCTGACGCGCTCTCTCGTCATGCGGCTGGTCGGTCCAGAAATACTGAACGCGTATTTTACCTCTTTCTGGTAGCCGTGCAGGCAGGCTGCGATGCAGCGGACGCCCTTTTCGTTCTCCTCATCGTCCAGCGCGTAGCCATTCTGCCGCACTTCATCCAATACTTCCTGCATCTGCGAGAAATCCGTGATCGTCTTGTCCGTTTTTTTCTCAATAATGCTCTCATTCCAGATCTTTTTGACTTCCTCGTCCGGAAGCGTCGCCATGATCGCTTTGCCGACACCAGAGCAGTACATCGGATGTACCATTCCCACATGGGACACCATGCGGATTGTTCCGACCTTCGCCTCGATCTTGTATATATATAAGATATGGTTGCCCTCGCGCTGCACCAGATGCACCGCTTCCCCGGACAGGTCCGAGAGACGTTCCATATACGGCTTTGCCACCTGCAGAATATCCATCCGCTCGAGGATCTTTCCCGCCATGTTGACCACCTTATAGGAAAGCATATATTTCTGCGTCGCCTCATCCTGCTTTGCGTATCCCATATAAATAAGAGACATTAACAGTCTGTGTACAGTGCTCTTGTGCAGATCCAGCGCCGTGCTAAGTTCCATCAGTCCCATCTCCCCGTGGTCCGCAAGCGTCTCCATCACCTGAAAAATACGCTCTGCCGACTGTACCGGATTTTTCGCTTCTCTCTCTTCTGCCATAGTATCTCCCATGCTGTATCTCAGTCAGTTTCATCATTCAATCTGTCGTTCCGTATTGCGGAACTGCCTTGTTATCATACCATGACCGCTGTCCGAAAGTCAACTCTGGAATCTCTGCTGTCCCGGCGTTTTGTTTTATGGAAAATACACGATTTTGTTTCTTGAATCGGTTGACAAGGTTTTTCCACATGTTATAATAATTTTGTACCATTACATGAAACATAGTTCCGCATTATGGAACATGAATGATAAGTAAAAGGAGAAGAATCATGAACAAAGTATTAGAAGAGTTTTCCAAGATTGGTATTATCCCGGTCATCGCACTGGATCATGTAGAGGATGCCGCACCTCTGGCAAAAGCTTTATGTGACGGCGGTCTTCCGTGTGCTGAGGTTACCTTCCGTACCGCTGCTGCTGAGGAGTCCATCCGCATCATGTCCGAGCAGTTCCCGGAGATGTTAGTCGGCGCAGGTACCGTTCTTACTACCGAGCAGGTTGACCGTGCGGTAAACGCAGGTGCGAAGTTCATCGTCAGCCCGGGCTTAAACCCGAAGGTTGTAAAATACTGCGTGGACAAGGGTATTCCGGTAACTCCTGGCTGCTCAAACCCGAGCGATGTGGAAGTTGCAATCGAGCTTGGTCTTGAGGTTGTAAAATTCTTCCCGGCAGAGGCTGCTGGCGGACTGAACATGATTAAATCCATGGCTGCTCCGTACACCAAGATGAAATTCATGCCGACCGGCGGTATCAACGCTAAGAACCTGACGAACTATCTTGATTTCAAGAAGATCATCGCATGCGGCGGTTCCTGGATGGTAAACAAAGACATGATCGCAGCAAAGGACTGGGCAGGCATCACCGCTCTCACCAAAGAGGCAGTTGCTACCATGCTTGGATTCAAGCTCCTGCATGTAGGTGTCAACAATGCATCTGAGGAAGTTGCTTCCACAGAGTCCGCAAAGTTCGCAACTTTACTTGGACAGGATGTCAAGGTTGGCAACAGTTCCATGTTCGTTGGTTCCTTAATCGAGATGATGAAGAATCCGGGCCGCGGAACACACGGTCACATCTGCATCCAGACAAATTATCTGGATCGTGCCATCTATCATCTGGAGAAGAGAGGCTTTGCTTTCGATGAGTCTTCCTTCAAATACAATGACAAGGGTGAGCTTACCGTTGCTTACTTAAAGGATGAGATCGCCGGATTTGCTGTACACTTCAACCAGAAATAAGGAGAACATCATGACAGATCAGAATTGCGCATATTGCATGGAAGGTGATCTGGTAGCCGCATTCGGCATCAAGATCTGTGAACTTCCTTCCTCCAAGGTATATCTTTTTAAGGAGCAGAGCCACAGGGGACGTGTCATCGTTGCACACAAGAAGCACGTGAGTGAGATCACGGAGCTGACCGCCGAGGAACGTGCCGCTTACATCGAGGACATCAACCATGTTGCCGAGGCACTGCATCAGGCATTCCATCCGCAGAAAGTGAACTACGGCGCTTATGGCGATACCGGTCATCACCTGCACTTCCACCTCGTTCCGAAGTATACAGACGAGTATGGGTGGGGCGGCGTCTTCGCTATGAATCCACAGCAGAAGTTCCTCTCGGATGAAGAGTATACCGCACTGATCGAGGAGATCAAGAAGTATCTGTAGGATATGTATTTCCGTTGGATTTTATGAAACCGAGGCAAACCGCAAAGGTTTGCCTCGGTTTGTTACTGTACTCATATTTTTTGACATACTGTAGATAAATTGATAAAATAACAGAACTACAGGTTTTACACATACGAGTGGGATTTGTGGAGGAAATGCTATGAAATATTTTGTAACAGATCGCGAAAGGGATGGCACTTGTTACCATGAATTTTACAAAGGACGATGGGATGGCAAAACATTTTGGAAAGAGGATTCCATATCTTTACATGATAATATAATGTTTCAGGCAAAGGAATTTATAGCTGCACTCGTAGTATGTGTTCCTAAATATGATCCTTTCGGAGAGACAGAAATTACGGCTGATGAATGGATAAAAATAGGAACTCTCATATCTTCAAAAGATAATATTTCAAAAGAGGTATACGAAGAAGCAAATAAATGGGCAAAAGAAGTTTTTAAAAGCTATGGTTGTTTCACGATATTAGGTCTATAAATAAAAACTCATACAAATTGCCTTTTGTAAAAACATATCAAAAAATGCCACCCTTGGCATCCGGCATTTTACCGGCGTATTCCTGCTCCAGTTCTTCTGCCAGATACGCATCGCTCATACAGTGCATATCCGATACGCCATCACGGATCAGTTGATATACCTCGGAATGATAAAAGAACTCCAATGCCACATCCAGTGAAATTCCCTGCCGTTTTGCAAAACACGCAATGACACGGCTATATTTTTTTGAAGTAAAATCGGATTTGCTGTCATACAATTTCACTCCCTTCAAAATGCAGGAGAGACAGTGCTCTCTCTGTGCGGAAACAAATTTGCACATTCGGTTTTTCATAACGAAGACGTTTGATAGCCTCCGCTTTATCAATCCATCCATCAAAAAACAATTCCACCGTATTGAATACCTTATCATTGGCAACACCGCCAACAACGAGATCATAATCTGTCGCGTCTTTTCCAAAAGAACCATGGTAGAGAATCATACTTCCACGCCCCTTTCTTTCATCACATCAATAAGATCATCTACGATATATTCCCGGCTCTGTGTATGCAGCACTTCATATTCCGGCACAATATAACCACTTAGAATATCACTTTTTTCGGCAAACGCCTGATACACACGCTCTGCATCCATCCCCAGTTTTGCCGCTACATTTTCGATACAAAATACAACAAACTCGAGTTCACTGGAATTTTTAATTTTTTCATCCGCCATCATAAGCAAGCTCTCCTTTATGACAATATGAAGAACAGCCTTCTCTTCTTATCACTGTTAGTATAGCACTTCATATCCATATGCTCAATCAAATTACCTCTAAAAAAGGCACCCGGGTCATTACGACCCAAGTGCCTGTATATCCTGATCCTTTTGCGTAAGCCCCTACCGGTGCGTATCCCACAGTCCGCAGTAGGCATCCACCGGGTCCTCCCCGATAAATGCGTCGCTGCCGCTCATCAGCTTCTCGATGAGCGCATCAAACGTCTGATCCGCGCTGTCGTAAGTGTTGATATACGTTCTCGCCTGCGGAATGTCTGCCAGTACGAACGGCTGTCCGCATCCGATCACGATAACCGGAAGTTCATGAACATACCACGGGATCTCTCCGCCGCCCTTGCTCATGCCGAAGCCCGGTCTTGCCACCGGCTGGAAACCGCCTGCAATGTCCACCAGTGTGATGATCAGATCCTGATTTTCGACGAAATCCTTGATCGGCGTCTTTCCGGCAAAGTACATATTGATGTCCACTTTTTCTCCTGCTGCTGCACGCTTTGCAAGTGCGTCGAGCGGGCTCTCGTAGATAAATGCGTCAAAGCCCTTCTCGATCAGCTTGTCACGCAGACGCTCTGCCGGGCTCTTCTTGCCGCCGCCCATATATTTTGCCATCATGGTTCCCATCACGCCCGCGGATAATCCGCTGACGGAGACGATCATGATGCGCTTGTAACGGCTCGGGATCATCGGAAGCACATCCTCGTCCTTGTATTTTACGAGAGTGATTCCTTTCTCGGAGATTTCTCTTGCCATCGCCTTGTGCTCTTCGCAGCCAACGACCTGCTCCATCACCTCCACCGGAGGAACGATCTCATTTTTCGCTTTTTTGTGCAGTCCCATGTGTGCTTTCAGAGCAAGAATGCGGTGCAGGGCGTCATTTAAACGCTCCTCGGTGATGATGCCGTTCTCATAGCCCGCCATCATGCTTGCAAAATCCTCATCCATCTCATTGAAAAAAAGGAACATATCGACACCGGCTGCAATCGTGTGCGGAAGCATCTCGCTGCGCTTCATACAGCAGGTCAGTCCGACCATGTGGGAAGCATCGGTCAGCACCATACCATTAAAACCAAGCTTTCCGCGCAGAAGTCCCTCGATCAGCTCCGGCGAAAGGGTTGCCGGCATGATGTCCTCATCCTTGATTCCCGGGTTAAAATGTCTGGTGTACGCAGGCTGCATAATGTGTCCTGCCATGATGGCTTCCAGACCGTTGTCAATGAGGTTCTGGTATACTTTTCCATAGCTTGCATCCCACTCCTCACAGCTCATGTCATTGACGCTGTCTGCCACGTGCTGGTCGCGGAAGTCCAGTCCGTCGCCCGGAAAATGCTTCGCAGCACAGCAGAATCCCTCATTGGTGTGTGCGCCGTCCATATATGCCTTCGTCATCTCGCACACGCGGTCCACATCGTTTCCATAGGTGCGCAGTCCGATGACCGGGTTCTCCCAGTTGTAGAGGATGTCGCTGACCGGGGCAAAGGAGAGATTACACCCGATCGCCGCCGCCTCTTTGTTGGACATACGGCCGAGCTCGTACGCGTATCTGGCGTCTCTTGTCGCACCGATCTTGGTCTGCTGGCCGATCATGGTTCCGTCAGTGCAGGCGCCGTTGCCGCCATTCTCCGTGTTGCACGCAATGATAAGCGGAATCTTGCTGTTCTCCTGAAGAATCCGGTTCTGCTCACGCACCTCGGCACCGGTTGCCGGGTTGTAGCGGATACCGCCGATGTGGTACTTGTCCACTGTCATCTTCAGATACTCTTCGTCTCTGGAGGATCCCATATTGAAAAAAAGCTGACCGATCTTCTCCTCGGTCGTCATACCCGCGATGGTCTCTTCCACCCATTTACAGTCCTCATCGGACAGGTAAAACGGTTTTGCCTTCATATCTACCATATTAAAATATCCCTCTCTTTCTCACTCCGAATCAGCATGAACACCGAGATTCCGCTCGAATGCCTGATTCAGTTCCTTTTGATATTCCGCATCAAAGCTTCCCGCAAGAAGTTTTGGAAACGCTTCCTCTAAAAGACGTTTCCAGCTCTCCCCCTCATGTCCGACCAGAATCGGATAGAACCGGACGCCGTTTTTCTCTGCCGCGTCCCGGTCTCCCGGTGCATCGCCGACCATCAGAATCCGCCCGGGCTCATACCCCATTTTTCTCAATTCACCGATGCAGAAAGCCTTGGTTCCCGCCTCCTGCGTCAGAAGCGTACTGCAGTCTTCGGCAAGATGATGTCTGCCCCATTCCGCCTCGACCGCCTCCCGGTTCGCGGACGACACCGCCGCCAGATCCGCCTGTTTTGCCATCGCATCCATCGCAGACTTCACATTCGGAAACGGCCGGTCCTCTGCCGGAAGCGCATGGATCGCGCGGTTGGTGCGGATGCTCCAGAGCAGCGCTTTTTCAAAACACGGGTTATCACTCTTCTGCGTCACCGCAAGCAGCGCCGGGTTGGAGAGCTCCTTCGCCTCTTTTGTCCATGCCTCATACTCCGCAAGTCCCTCGATGTTACCGAGACCTCTCTTCTCCACCTCCGCGAGCGCCAGCGCCAGTCCCTTAAACCGGTTGATACCGCGCGTGATGGAGTAGAGGTTGATAGAAAGCCAAAGCTCCATGCACTCCGCTTCATGCTCCGTCAGTCCGAATGTTTTGATCCACTGCGGTCCGAAGCAGGTTCTGTGCTTTACCTCCATCGTGTCCATCGCACAGCCGTCGCTGTCAATGCACACGATACAATCACTTTTTTTCTGAAAATCAAAATACCCCATTGTTCCACCTCATGTATTGCCGCCTCTTCCGGCTCCTTTGCAAGCTTTTATACGCCGGAGTATGCCGCAAATGCTCCGTCGATCGGAATACATGCGCCATTGACAAATCCGCTTGCCTCCTCACATGCCAGGAACAGGACGGAACCGATCAGTTCCTCCACCTCACCAAAACGATCCATCGGCGTATTGTTTAAAATCTTGCCGGTTCTGGCTGTCGGTGTCCCATCCTCATTGAACAGAAGCTTTGCATTCTGCTGTGTGGAGAAAAATCCCGGTGCGATCGCGTTGCAGCGGATACCCACCTTGGAAAAATGCACTGCAAGCCATTCGGTAAAGTTGGAAATTGCAGCTTTTGCACCGGAGTTTGCCGGAATCTTCGTCAACGGTGTGTAAGCGTTCATCGAGGAAATATTGATGATGCTCGCACCTTTTTTGTTGACCATATCAAGCGCAAATACCTGTGTCGGAATCAGGGTACCCATGAAGTTCAAGCTGAATACAAAAGAGACACCGTCCGCATCCAGGTCAAAGAATGTCTTCATCTGTCCGAGATCCTCCGGCACAAAATACTCGTCGTCGGTCGTCGCTTTCGGGTTGTTGCCGCCGGCACCGTTGATTAAGATATCGCAGGTTCCGAAGTCCGCAGCGATCTGGTCTCTCGCCGCCTGTACGCTCGCTTTCTCAAGCACGTTGCACTTGTATCCCTTTGCAATATAGCCCTTTGCCGTAATGTCATCCGCATGCTTTTTTGCCGCATCCTCATTTAAGTCGAGCAGCGCTACCTTTGCGCCGGTCATTGCCATTGCCTCCGCAAGCACGGAGCAGATGACTCCACCCGCACCTGTCACAACAACCACCTTGCCTGTCAGATCAATCTGAAATGGTAACTTCATGTTCGTCTTCCTCCTGATTTCTATTTTTCTGATATTTATTTTTCCTTTGAAGCCTTCTCCACAGCCTCAAATAATCCGTTGATATAGGTTGCTCCAAGCGCACGGTCATAGAGTCCGTAGCCCGGTCTTCCGGTCTCTCCCCAGATCATTCTTCCGTGATCCGGTCTCACATATCCGGTAAATCCATTGTCATGCAGCGCTTTCACAATCGCATACATATCCAGAGAGCCACAGCTGGAGAGATGTGCACGCTCCTCAAAACCATTCTCAAGCACTGCAACGTTGCGCAGATGTGCAAAATGAATTCTTCCCATTGCCGCATATTTTGCCGCCATCTTCACCACATCGTTCTTGTTCGAGCAGCCGAGGGAGCCGGTGCACAGTGTGATGCCGTTGTGCGGATCATCCACAAGACCGAGGAAACGATCAATGTTTTTCTCGCAGGTGATGATGCGCGGAAGTCCGAAAATGCTCCAGCACGGATCGTCCTCGTGGATTGCCATGTTGACGTCGCACTCCGCTGCAACCGGAATCACTCTCTCCAGGAAATACTTCAGATTGTTCCAAAGATCATCCTCAGACATTGCGTTGTACTCTGCAACCACCTGCTTTAACTCTTCTCTGGTGTAGCTTGCATCCCAGCCCGGAAGTGTCAGATCGCTGTCACTCTGCAGCGGATTCACAGCATCCACCTGCTCCTGATAATATACCAGGGAGGTCGAACCGTCCGGCAGCACGTGGTCAAGCTGTGTTCTCGTCCAGTCAAATACCGGCATGAAATTGTAGCAGATGCACTTCACTCCGGCTTTTGCCACACGTCTGATGTTCTCGCAGTAGTTCTCGATGTAGCGGTCGCGGCTCGGCTTGCCAAGCTTGATGTCCTCATGTACCGGAATACTCTCGATAACCTCAAAATGAAGTCCGGCATCCTCCACCTGCTTTTTCAGTGCTGCGATGCTCTCCTCGCTCCACACCTCTCCGACCGGAACGTCATACACAGCCGTTACGATCGAGTGCATTCCCGGGATCTGACGGATGTTCTCCAGTGTCACCTTGTCATCTGGTCCATACCAGCGAAATGATAATTTCATAGTTTCCTCCATTCTGCGGAAGCTTGTTTCCGCGCATGTGATATTTACTTGTATACATGCTATGATATTGCTCCATGTACGTTTCTTTGTTTCTTTTTCTTGACTATATCATGCTTGTATACAAGCGTCAACATCCATCTTTCTTTTTTTCTGTTTTGTATAGTTTTTTGTATCCGTTTTGTCTATTATTCACAATTTACGTCGATGTTTCCGCAGACTCTGCTTTTTTTCTTGTTGTATACAAGTGGGTATTCCCCGGCAGATTTTCCTTGTTTCATCTTCTTGCGCCGTGTTCCGCGCGTCTTAAGTTCCGGAAGGACTTTTTATCGAAATCCGCCAGAATTCCGTCTACTGTCCTGCACTGTTTTTCATCCTGCCCCAAGAAACAGCGTTCCCGTTTTTTCCCGATCCTATGTATACATATGTAAGGTGCATGTCCCGGGCTCCGGAAAAATAGATTGTAATTTGTTCCATTGGGATTTATATTAGAAATATGTTCACATTTTGAATGGTAAGAATGGACACCAAATTGTCCACAGAGGAGCATGTTATGAACGGAACCAGACATACCGGCACATCCGTTGCCGTTTATAAAGATTTAAAAGAACAGATTCTTCATCTGGAGCTTCCGCCGGGATCTGCCATCAGCGAGATCGACACGGCCGCCGCATTCCATGTATCGCGCACCCCGGTGCGGGATGCTTTTAAAATGCTTGAGCGCGAGGGGCTTCTGGAGGTCCGCCCGCACATCGGTACATTCGTCTCCCTGATCGACCTCAACATGATCTCCGACATTCTCTATCTGAGGGAGACCTTAGAGCAGGCGGTGTTAAGAGATCTGACCGCAGGGTACGACAAATCCCAGGAATTCCGCATCCGCCTGCTGTTGCAGCGTCAATGCGAACTTCTGGAACAGGATCTGCCCGCCGAGGAACTCGGCCGGGCCTTCATCATTAACGACAACGAGTTCCACACAACGCTCTACGAGCTCGCCGGGAAACGTACCGTCATGGATTTTCTGACCGGAGTGAGCTCCCAGTACGAGCGCTTCCGCACCTTTTTGAATCTGGGCGACCGCGACAATCTACTGCGGCTGTACAACGACCATATCAAAATCTGGTCGTGTATCTCCTCGCGGGATTATGAGGGGCTCTCGGATGTAGTTTCCCATCACATCTACGACGGCTTCAATGCAAGCACCGAGATCATCTCCAGGCATCCGGACTATTTCTGTCCGTTTCACTAGAATCTTTTAGAGCCGGCAATCCGCAGGCGGATTACGCCTGTCGGATTGTCTCACAGACGCGGTCCCACTCCTGTTTTAATGACGTCATTTTCTCCTGCAGTCCTTCGCGCGTTCCTGCACGTAAGAGCGCAACAATCGCCGCGCTCTGCTCAAAAAGTCCCGTAATCCCCAGCGTTCCGGTCAGTCCTTTTATGGCATGCACCTGCTCCAACAGCTCCGCTTCATCCTGCTGCTCCAATGCCGCCCACGCCGCATCCATATGTGCATCCTCCGGCAGCTTTTGCAGATATTTTTCATAAATCGCCTGCTTTCCCATAAACCGTGCCAATGCGGCATCATAATCGATTCCGGCCGCGCGCAGTGCGTTCTCATCCATGGCAGTCTCCCCCTATCACGCTTTTTATGATTAAGATTCTACTACCAGATGTACCAATACGCAAACACTTATTTCTTCATTTTCGGCTGGAAAATCAGGCTTGCCAGATAGCCAAACACCAACGCCGCCGATATGCCCACCGCGCTTGCCTGAAAGCCTCCCATGAAAATTCCAAGAAAGCCATATTGATCCACCGCCTCTTTCACGCCCTTCCACAATACATTTCCAAATCCGAGCAACGGCACGCTGGCACCTGCCCCCGCAAATTCCACAAACGGTTCATAGATCTGTATCGCTCCAAGCAGTGTGCCAAGACACACCAGAAGCACCATGATGCGCCCCGGAAGCATTTTTGTTTTTTCCATTAAAATCTGCACCAGCGCGCAGATCAGCCCGCCAACCCAGAATGCATTGACATAATCCATAGCATTTTCCCCCTTTCTATCCCGCATGCTCGATGACGACCGCATGCGCAATTCCCGGCACCGTCATTCCCTCATTAAAGGAAACGGTGGAGAGCAGCGCTCCCGTCGGGACAAACAGGATTCTTTTCCATTTCCCTTCCTCGATCTGCCGCATAAAATGTGCCGAGAGCGTCACTGCCGCACACCCGCAGCCGGAACCGCCGGCGCCCGTTCCCTGTTTGTCTGCATCGTAGATCTCAATCCCGCAGTCGGTGTGGATGCTGCTGATGTCATACCCTCCAGTCCTCGTCAGATCCCAGAGAATTTCCTGCCCGACTTTTCCGAGATCGCCGGTAATAATCTTATCGTAATCCGTCACGTTCCTTCCGAAATCCGACAGATGGCGGCAGATCACGTCACTGGCGGCAGGCGCCATAGCCGCTCCCATATTCATCGAATCCTTGATGCCGTAATCGACGATCTTGCCGGTCGTGATCCCCGTGATGCGCGCCTTGCTTCTTTTTTTCCCGAGCACATAGGCGCCACTTCCCGTGACCGTCCACGTCGCCGATTTCGGGCGCTGGTTGGCATATTCCAGTGGAAAACGGAACTGCTTTTCCGCGCTGGCAAAATGGCTCGACGTCATCGCCACAACATAATCCGCATCCCCCGCCGCCACGCACATCGCGCCCAATGAGAGCGCTTCGCCACAGGTGCTGCACGCTCCATAAAGTCCGAACAGCGGCACCTGATAGTCCATGAGCCCGAAGGATGTCGCAATGTTCTGCCCGAGCAGATCCCCCGAAAACAGATAACGGATGTCCTCGGTTTTCAAGCCTGCTTTTCCGACCGCCAGCGTAAATGCTTCCTTCTGCAGGGTACTCTCCGCCTCCTCCCAGGTGTTCTGTCCGAACTTGTCGTCCTCGCCCACCACGTCGAAGCGGTTCCCGAGCGGTCCTTCGCCCTCTTTTTTCCCCACAATACTCGCACTGCTTATGATGTAAGGAGCCTCCGCAAACGCGAGGCTCTGCTTCCCGACCTGTATCTCCATATCACTGCTTCCTTTCGCAAGACTTTTCCTTAGTATGCGGCGCACAAACGTGTATTATACCGGTAAAATATCATTTTCGTTTCCTTCTGTTCACAAATTTTCCGACTGCAGTTCGACTTTTTCTGTTGGGAATATGGTTCGTTATTTCGGAAAATTTCCCGCTGCCCAGAAATTGGGGCGGCTGGGCGTGAAACTGGTTTGACTGTTCAGAAATGTTTCGCATGATCTTGAAATGATTGGACTGCTAGTCAAAAACGAAATTTCGCCGGCAGACAAAAACAGAGGGTGCATGCGAGTGCCGGATTTCCGGCACGCATGTGCACCCTCTGTTTTATCGTATGACCATTGGTTGTGTTATCACTGACCTCTGTGATCGTTGACCGTACTGTTATTGTCATCGATCGCGCTGTATTTTATCAAATTATGGATGATGTTTCAGCTGTCTTAAAAATATGCTCTTCTAGAAATCTACCTCTGTATCGTAGTAGCAGCACTTCAACAGTTTTTCCATCTCCTCCTGGCTCGGCTGACGCGGATTCGATCCCGTGCAGGCATCCAGAATGGCATTTGCTGCAATCTCCGGCAGTCTCTCCAAGAATACTTCCTCCGGCACAAATCCCTGCTCGGTCGGATAGCTGTCCGCGCCGTAATTCTTGATACAGTGCGGAATCTTAAGATCATCATTCATGCCGCGCAGATATGTAATGAGGAGCGCCACTTTTTCATCCAGCGTATCTCCGCCCAGTCCCATAAAATCTGCGATCTCGCCGTAGCGCTTTTTCGCAGTCTCATCCTTGGCGTTGAATGCAATGACCTTCGGCAGATACATGGCGTTTGCTGCACCGTGAATGATATGTGCGCCGTAATCTGCAAATGCAGCACCCGTCTTGTGAGCCATCGAATGAACGATTCCAAGCAGTGCATTGGAAAATGCCATACCCGCCAGACACTGTGCATTGTGCATGGAATCACGTTTTTCCATGTCTCCGTTATAAGAGCCCACAAGATCTCTCTGGATCATCTTGATCGCATGCAGGGCAAGCGGATCGGTAAAATCACAGTTCGCCGTGGAAACATACGCCTCGATGGCATGCGTCATCGCATCCATACCGGTATGTGCCACCAGCTTCTGCGGCATTGTCTCTGCAAGCTCCGGGTCCACGATCGCCACATCCGGCGTAATCTCAAAATCTGCAATCGGATATTTGATTCCTTTTTCGTAATCCGTGATAATGGAAAATGCGGTCACCTCCGTCGCCGTTCCGGATGTGGAAGAGATCGCGCAGAAATGTGCTTTTTTGCGGAGCTTCGGAATTCCGAATACCTTGCACATATCTTCAAACGTAATGTCCGGATATTCATATTTGTTCCACATTGCTTTTGCCGCATCAATCGGAGAGCCGCCGCCCATCGCCACGATCCAGTCCGGCTTAAATTCTTCCATTGCCTTGGCACCTTTCATCACCGTCTCCACCGATGGATCAGGCTCAATTCCCTCAAACAGACAGACTTCCATTCCTGCTTCTTCCAGATACTGCTTTGCGCGATCCAGAAATCCAAAACGCTTCATGGAACCTCCGCCGACACAGATCATCGCGCGCTTTCCCTCAAAGTCCTTTAAAGCCTCCAGCGCTCCCTTTCCGTGATACAGATCGCGCGGTAACGTAAACCTTGCCATATGCTCCTCCAATCCGCCACTTCCTGTGGCAACCATTTTTTACAGCCTTTGCCCGCCGTTACTATCATACCCCAAATCCGGCATCGTTTCTGCATATGTTAAGTATAACATATGGACAACCGGCGTGGCAATTCTTTCCGTTTCTATTCTGCACATTTTCACAAGAGATTTTCGCATCGTGTTCTGATATGCTGTTCCCATGTTCCGGCGTGGCAGGTTGGGGTGGATTCCATGGGCTTCACATCTAAAGCAGGTGACTCGGTTTTTTAGTTTTTTTAAGGTTTTTAGGGTTTTTAGGATTCTTACCGCCCGGGCTTGGCGGCATTCTTTCTGCCAGTCGCTTTCCGCTTTATACCACGCAGCATTTCTTTGTCCTCCGCACTTACACGGTATGACTCCAGCATTTTCTGAATTGCCTTATTATAGGTAAAATCATCCAGTTCATTTTTCAGCAGAAATGCCTGAGTCTCCTGCGGAAATTTTGCATAGGTAGTTGCAATTCCCCATGCAACTCCCATTTTGCAATAATAGCCCTCATGCTTCAGGCTGTTATATACGGCGAGCACACGGTCGATATATTCAGGCACCAGAAAATGATCCATCAGCATCACTGCCACAACCCGCTGTTCAAATTCACTCTTAGACGCGCGGTATTGCATCAAAAAATCCCACACCTCTGCCCGGTGCTTTCGGGCAATCTTAAATGTAGAACAAAACCCATCATTGACTGACCAGTCGTGGATTTTCGGAATAAACGCTGCGGCATATTCCAAAAGCTCCTCCATCTCCGCTTTCACGTAGCCAATCACAAGTCCCTGCAGCATGATCTCCTCGTAGCTGTCATCGCGTGCCTCCTTAAGATAAGTTCTCCAGTCTTCCTTTGCGAGCTGCTTCGCCAGCGAGCGCAGCACCGGAAGCCGCACTCCCAGAATCGAATCTGTCCCCGGAATCAGGCTGCTGGTAAAATCTTTGAACTGCTTTTCCGCATGTTTCTCTAAAAAATCACGTATCTGTTCGTTTGTCATTCTTTCCTCTCTTTGCACTGTCAATGAATTACTGTAAATGCGATTCTGTGTTTGCGCTGCTTTCTGCGCACAATATGAATCCGTCAGGATTCATTATATCATCTTTTTGCGCTGCTTTCTGCGCATCCGAAGTTCTGCAGAAACTTCTGATATGAATCCGATAGGATTCATTATATCATACATCAACGATACCCCGGCAAAAGGAATTATCGCAATAAGCCTAGACCTCTTCTGGGTAATGTGTAATATTATTACAAACACACTTGGGGATTTCTAATAATATTACTTATCAAAGCAGGGCGCAATATGCTTATTGCGGCAATTCCATGCAAGCACGTTCGCATGGAACATATCCGTCCGCTGCACGTAAGCATGCGCATCCGTCTTTGCTTCATGCTCACTTTTGTCTCCGCGAACATTATGTTACAAACCGTGGATTCTGGTCTATGCGCGCAAAAACGTGCTCTCAGACCCGCGAAATAGTCAAAAACGGGTCTCAGACGGCAAAATGTAGCTCTCAGACCCGCAAAACAGCAGAATGGTCGACATAACACCAATGTAAAATGGTAAAACGGGTCCCAGATGCCGAAAAATGTCTCTCAGACCCGCGAAATAGTCAAGAACGGGTCTCAGATGGCAAAATGCATCTCCCAGACCCGCCACGACCCCAAATGCCGCTTTTTATAACCTCATTTTCTGCTGCATCCACTCTGGATCAATTCATTATAACCTCATTTTCCTGCTGCATCCTCCCAGAATCAGTTTTCGTAGATCTCACCGTCCACAATTCTTACCACACGGCCTGCATGTTTTGCCACATTCAGATCATGGGTAATCATCACAATGGTATTTCCCATCTGATTCAGATTTTCAAAGAGCTTCAATACCTCTTTTCCGCTGTTCACATCGAGCGCGCCTGTCGGTTCATCTGCAAGCAGAATGGCAGGTTTTCCGACCAGTGCACGCGCAATGGCTACACGCTGCTGCTGTCCGCCGGAAAGCTCATTGGGCTTATGTCCGATACGCTGTGAGAGCCCGAGCATGTCAATCGTATCCATACCCGTCTCCTGCGCTTCCGCAAGCCCCATTCCGCGCATCAGAAGCGGCATAACGATATTCTGCAGCACGTTGTAGGTCGGAATCAGATGATATTTCTGAAAAATGAAACCTATTTTCTGATTCCGGATTTTTACCAGTTCCTTTTCCTTCGCCTGTTCGATTGCCACGCCATCCAGCAGATAGTTTCCGCTGTCCATCACATCCATGCACCCGATGATATTCATGAGCGTACTTTTTCCGGAACCGGAAGGACCCAAAATGGCAAGATATTCTCCCTGCTTTACGGTCAGCGACACATCTTTGAGCACATGGAGGGACTGCGTTCCCATGCGGTAGGATTTGTTGATATTTCTCATTGTGATTACGTCTGTATTTTCTATACTTTCTGCTTTTGTGGCCGCGCAGATCGCCGGCTCCATATCCATCACTGCATCCATATCTCTATAATAACCTCCTCACCGTCTTCGCTGGTCACTATCAGAAGCTTCAGCAGATCGCCAGCCGCCAGCCGCTGAAACGTCGTCTCGGTACCTGCCGTGGTGTGCACCACCGTGCTGACCGGAATCAATGTTGTCACACTTTTACCACTCATGCCGCCATTTCCGCCCGGTGCTCCTCCACCGTTACTTCCTGTTCCGTCCGATGTTGCATCGCCCGGCATGTCGCCATTTTCTTCCTGCGGCATCCCGTCCGACATCTCCGTGCTATCATTTGTTCCGGAAGTTCCCTGCGACATCCTGCCAGACGCCCCCGAGCCATCTCCAGACGCCTCCGTGCTATCCCCTGGCGCTCCTGAGCCATCTCCTGGCGCCCCCGAGCCATCTCCCGGCGCCCCTGAACCATCACTTTCCCCTGGTGCTCCCGAGCCATCTCCGCCTTTTTCTGTATTCTCGGTGTCTTCCGTGCTGCTTGCAAGATATGCCTCCACCACCGATTCATCGACTTCCATATATGTCAATTCATTTCCCTCGATGCTGGTCACATAGGCATACACATATTTCTGATTATCCGCCAGTGTCTCCGTGTCTGCCGTCCTGCGGGTCCATGCGAAAATGCCTCCGCCGCCGAGCACTGCTGCAAGCGCCACAATGCCGCCCGCCACCGCTTTCTTCTTTATCATGCCAAACCTCTTTTCAATTATTTATTCCGCGCCAAGTGCCTCCACTGGAACCAGATTGGACGCCTTATAAGCCGGATAAAATCCGAAGATCGTTCCTGTTCCCACCGCAAACACAAGCGCAATCAAAAATGCTGACGCCGACAGTTCCACACGGACGCCGAGGTACTGTACAATCGGCGCCACAGCCAGCGATGCCAGATTCCCCAGCACACCACCGATGAGACTGATTGCCGCCGCCTCCGCGAGGAACTCCAGCAGAATGTCCCGCTTGGAACAGCCGATCGCTTTTAAGATACCGATCTCATTGGTCCGCTCTTTTACAGATACAAACAATACGTTCATAATGCCGATTCCACCGACCACGAAGACGATCGCCGCCATCGCAATGAGAAGCATCGTCAGAATCTGGTTGGAAGCCTCCGCCGCCTCCATCTTGCTTCCTGCATCCTCAAATGTGAACTCAGCGTTCGGGTAACTGGTGGCAAGCACTTCTGTCACTTCCTCGATCACGCCTTCTACATTATTCACATCTGCCGCCAGCACCGTGATCGTCGGGCTGACCGATGATCCGACCAGATATTTCACACCGGTCGCATAAGGGATAAAAATGGAATCATCCGGGCTGATACCGGACGCGACCGTTCCCATGCTTTCCAGCACACCGTTTACCACATAAAGCCGGTCGTCGATATAGATCACGCTTCCGTATGCCTCAATGGCACTGCCGAAAATCTCTTCGGCAACGCTTGCGCCGAGCACGCAGACTTTTTCTTTGTTCTCATCATCATCGTCGGTGATAAAGCTTCCGACCGCGAGGGAGAGGTTACTGATCGTCTCGTAGTTACTTTTCACTCCTGCGATGGTATAGGTATCGGCTTCATCGAGATCTCCGCCATCCACACTGGATTTTGTGGTGTAGGAAATGGTCGCTGCCGAGATGCCGGACGCAAATGTTTCGATGTCATCCACATCATCCTCGCTCAGCGTGATATTTTCCTGATTCATGCGGTCTTCCATATCGCTCTGTCCGCCGAAAAAGCTTCCCATATCCGGCATACCGCCGCCGTCACCGGAAGGCATCTCTCCCCCCGGTGATCCGCCCGGCGCCTCGCCTCCCGATAAGGAACCGCCTCCCATATCGCCGGAGGGTGCTCCGCCAAAACCGCCGCCAAAGCCTCCGCCGCCACCCGGCGCCATCATTGCCATGTCGGAATCCGAATCATCGCTGCTTCCTCCGCCGCCAAAATCTGTCCCGCCGTCATAGGAAATGTCCACCGCACCGGCATTTAAGTTTTTAAACTGGTCTGCCACGTCCGCCTGACCGCCTTTACCAATGGCAATGACCATCACGATGGTGGCCGCACCAACGATAATGCCGATCGAGGTCATGATCACCTTAAATTTGTTCTGTGTGATATTGATCCAGACCAGTCTCAATAATTCTTT
>ERZ827108.1748-NODE-1748-length-26808-cov-12.017606_pt1 | contig 26808 bp, 27 predicted proteins | sample MGYA00519921_ERZ827108 | MGnify/ENA primary metagenome ERZ827108 (study PRJEB31778, sample SAMEA3449258) | human gut metagenome | biome: human gut; feature: human-associated habitat; material: faeces | place: United Kingdom | collected 2010/2012 ...
CTCCGTTCCCGTGTCTAAAAAACTATTTTTGTCCTTGACTTTGGGTACACTTTATAATTTGCGACGATATTATAGGGCGAAAAGCTCGCAGAGTGACGAACTCTGTGAAAAATTCAATGGGCTTTGACAGCTCACCGATCAGGCTTGCCGGATTTCAAGGCCCGTATGAACGATCACTTATTTGCGGCGAAGGCTGGGTATTCGAGCAGATACACGGCGGCGCTGTGCCATACATCAGGCCTGAAGTTATAGAGGAAGAAGATAGATGAACAAGTCTCTCAAGAAAATCTGGAACGTGATCAGCACCATTCTGGTAGCGCTGGTGGTGCTTCTGGCGCTTCTGCTGGTGGGCGCGAGAGTCGTGGGACTGCAGGTGTTCACCGTACTGTCCGGTTCGATGGAGCCGACGTATCACACCGGTTCTCTGATCTATGTAAAAAAGGTAGACCCTTATACGATAGAGGAAGGCCAGCCCATCACCTTCATGCTGAATGAGAACACCATTGCTACCCACCGCGTGGTCGGCATTGTCCCGGACGAGGAGGACCCCACCGTGATCCGCTTCCGCACAAAGGGCGACGCTAACGACGCCGAGGACGGCGGGCTGGTGCATTATAAAAATGTGATCGGTACGCCGGTCTTTTCCATTCCATATCTGGGCTATGTCGCAGATTACATCCAGCACCCGCCGGGAATGTATGTTGCGATCTCCGCAGGCGCGGTGCTTCTGCTGCTGGTGTTCATTCCTGATATATTTGCAGACAGCAATGGCGAAGAAAAAAAGCCCTCACGGCGCGGTAAGGGTGAGCAGACCGCAGAGCGCAAAGCCGAAGCTGCACCGGAGGAGCCGAACAACGAAAACCCGGCAAATTAGACTCGCCGCAGTCGGGATCTAAGCTGCATATCTGCGGGGAGGAGGAAAACGAGAAATGAAACGCAATACGGAACACCGCAGGAGCAATAAAAAAATTATTGCAATGCTGTCAGTTCTCACAGTGCTGGCATTGGCGGTGATCGGATATTCCGTATCTGGGACGGTTGCCTGGCTTGCAAGCAAGTCGGAATCGACTGTCAGTACATTCACCATCGGGGACATTAACATTACACTGACCGAGAGCAGCGCGGACAGTCAGCCGGTCAAAATCATCCCCGGCATCGATATTGGGAAGGATCCTAAGGTGGCGGTCGAGCCCAACTCCGAGGCCTGCTGGCTGTTTGTGAAGGCAGAGGAAACAAACTGGCCGGATTTCACGGACGCGAACGGCACAGAGCGAAAGGTCTCCTACTCTGTCGCCGCGGGTGACAATGGCTGGAAGGCTCTCGAAAATGTTCCCGGAGTCTATTACCGCGAAGTCAGCGCGGAGGATGCCAAAGCCGGCATCGCGTACTATGTCCTCGCGGGCAGCGCGGAGCACCTGAACGGTGTTGTCACTGTCAGCCGGGAACTGACCAAGACGGAGGTCAACAGCCTCGCTGGGACCCAGCCCAAGCTGACCTTCACGGCTTATGCTGTCCAGCGTGAGGGCATTGACGATGCGGCTGCCGCATGGGCGGCGGCCAAAAACTAAGTTCCTCCTACTGTGCGCGGGCACAGGAAAAATATAATACTACATAATAGGAGCAAACAAACATGAAAAAGAAACTGACCGCGATCTTCCTGTGTGTCGCTCTCACGGCGATCGCCATCGTGGGCGCATCTCTCGCGTACTTCACCGATACCGATTCGGCCACCAACACCTTCACCGTCGGTAATGTCAAGATTCAGCTACTGGAATCCAGCCTGCATCGCGAGAACGCCGGTATTGCCAATGGCGAGACATCTGCTTCCGAGCTGTGGTCTGACGTTGCCAAGGAAGGCTCCGGCAACACCAGCAAGTACAAGGCTGGCGATACCTTCTACACCGATGCACAAATCGAAGCGAATGCGGCAGAGTATAAGTGTGAAAACGTACAGCTCATCCCCGGCCGTTCCTATCACAAGATGCCATATGTTAAGAATGTTGGCAGCAACGATGCCTACATCCGCATTCGTGTTATGATCCCCGCCGATCTGGACACCGCAGTTCTGAATAGCAGTATGTACACCTCCAGCGCCATGAGCCAGAAAGAATTCACTATGGCAATTGATCAGACTGGCACCATGGAGCGTGAAGGCGTCAAGTACAATGTCTATACCTTCACCCGCATTGATCCTTTGGCTCCCAATGAGATGACCTACTGGAACGTCTGGGGCACTATCCACATGGACACCACGGTTACCAGCGCCCAGAGCGAAGCACTCTTCGGTGAGAACGGTCCCTATCCCAACGGTGTATTTCCTGTTCTGGTGGAGGCCGATGCTATCCAGGCAGAAGGCTTTGCAGATGCATCCGCAGCTTGGACCGCATTTGACGCGCAGAAGTAATTGCCTTTCGCACGGCATGCGGCTTTTTCGATAAGCCGCGTCAATAAGTTTCCCACTGCGCACGGGCGCAGATATACATAGAAGGAGTAAAGCAAATGAAGAAGAAATTGACCGCAATCTTCCTGTGTGTCGCTCTCGCGGCGATCGCCATCGTGGGCGCATCTCTTGCGTACTTCACCGACACCGATTCGGCCACCAATACCTTCACCGTCGGTAATGTCAAGATCGACCTGATCGAGTCCAGATACCACCGTCAGGGCTCCGGCAGCTCCGGCGATACCTCTATTCCGGCTCCTACCGGGACCGCGAATGGCATGAAGTATGTCTCCGACGGCGCTACGGTTTTCACTGATGAAGAGATCAAGACGGATGCTGCGAACTACCCCGACTACATCGCTGAGCGCGGCAAAAACATGGTTCCCGGCAAGAAAATCGCCAAGTCCCCTTATGTTGTCAACACCGGCAGCAATGACGCTTACATCCGCATCCGCGTCATGATCCCCTCTGATGCGAACCGTGATTATTGGCAGGCTCGCAGCGGCGGCGTGATCGAAAGCCAGTTCTGCACCACCGCCATCACCAGCGGCGAGTTTATGCACAATGACAAAACGACGTACAATCCGTTTATTGACGCCAGCGGCAAGGGCTATATCGATGAAAACGGCGTAGGGTACGACGTTTACACCTTCATCCGCAACGAGCCTCTGGCTCCCGGAGAGATGACCGAATGGAACGTCTGGAACTACATCGGTATTACTTCTGAGGCTACCAGTGCGAACATCCAGAAGGCGATCGATAAAGGCGCTATCCTGGTATCGGGTGACGGCACTATGACTGTAAACGTTCTGGTGCAGGCCGACGCTATCCAGGCTGAGGGCTTTGCGGACGCAAAAGCGGCTTTTGCCGCATTTGACGCGCAGAAGTAATTGCCTTTCGCACGGCATGTGGCTTTTTCGATAAGCCGCGTCAATAAGTTTCCCCCTGCGCACGGGCGCAGAAAAATAGATACATAAAAGGAAGTAAGCAAACGTGAAAAAGAAACTGACTGCGATTTTCCTGTGCGTTGCTCTTGTCGCTATCGCCGTCGTGGGCGCATCTCTCGCGTACTTCACCGACACCGATTCGGCCACCAACACCTTCACCGTCGGCAACGTAAAGATCGACCTGATCGAGTCCAGATACCACCGCGAAGGCAACGACAACTCCGGCGATACCACCATCCCCGATCCCACCAATACTGCAAGCGGTATGAAGTATGTCACTGATGGCCACAAGGCTTTCACTGATGAGGAAATCAAGGCTGATGCTGAAAAATACTCCGAATACATCGGCGAGCGCGGCAAAAACATGGTTCCTGGCCGCAACTTTGCCAAGTGCCCCTATGTGGTCAACACCGGCACAAATGATGCATATATCCGCATCCGTGTGATGGCTCCTCACGATTATGAGGGCAGCTATCGTGGCTTCATCAGCGCTATGTTCTGCTCTTCCGCTACGAGCTCCGGTGAGTTCCAGCATGGGGCAAATGGGGTGAACTGGCCTGTCATTGAAGAGAACGGCTACACCGATGAGGAAGGCTTGAAGTATGATGTCCTTACCTTCACCCGCATTGAGCCTCTGAAGGCCGGCGCTATGACCGAATGGAATGTTATCAACTATGTCGGTATCGGCAAGAACGTAACCAGCGCTGACATCCAGACAGCCGTTGAGAAAGGCTTTATAAAGGTATCTGAGGATGGCACGATGACCGTCAACGTTCTGGTGCAGGCCGACGCTATCCAGGCTGAGGGCTTTGCGGACGCAAAAGCGGCTTTTGCCGCATTTGATGCGCAGAAGTAATTGCCTTTCGCACGTCATGCGGCTTTTTCGATAAGCTGCGTCAATGAGTTTCCCCCTGCGCACGTGCGCAGAAAAATAGATACATAAAAGGAGCAAGCAAACATGAAAAAGAAACTGACCGCGATCTTCCTGTGTGTCGCTCTCGCGGCGATCGCCATCGTGGGCGCATCTCTTGCGTACTTCACCGATACCAAGAGCGCAACGAATACCTTCACCGTCGGCAACGTCAAGATCGATCTGATCGAGTCCCAGTTCCACCGCGAAGGCAACGACAACTCCGGCGATACATCCATCCCCGATCCCACCCATAAGGTGACCGCTGATGATGGCATGGAATATGTCACCACGGGCCACACCATGTTCACCGATGAAGAGATCAAGGAAGACGCCAAGACCTATCAGAACGATTACCTTGCCGTGAAGGGCGCGAACATGGTTCCCGGCCGCGGCGTTGCCAAGTGCCCCTATGTCGTCAACACCGGCGCAAATGACGCTTACATTCGTATCCGTGTGATGGTTCCCTCCGCAGCCAACAATGACTTTGTTGCCGTGAAGGACGGCGGCGTGATCACCAACCAGTGGTGCTCCTCCTGCATTGGCCAGGGTGAGTTCATCGATGGCAAGGGCAGCGGCTGGAACAACGCACCTGCGATTGATAAGGCCAGTGTTACCAAGGACGGCGTAACCTACGACGTTTACACCTTCACCCGCACCGAGCCTTTGGCTGCTGGCAAGATGACCGAGTGGAACGTCTGGAACTTCATCGGCATCAACAAGGATGCTACCAGCGCCGATATCCAGAAGGCCATCGATGCCGGCGCCATCACTGCAACGGACGGTACCATGACCCTGAACGTTCTGGTCGAGGCCGACGCCATTCAGGCCGAGGGCTTTGCAGACGCTGCTGCGGCTTGGGCTGCATTTAAGTAATTCACTTTGGCGCGGCTTTGAAACGGCTGCGTTATTTCCCGCATGGTCTGCGCCCTTTGGGCGCAGACCATATGAGAGCACCCGGCCTGTCCCGGATGTTCTCATATGGTCTGATAAAGCCATACGGCTTCGTTTTTCGATCCGCGGGAGGATCTTCCCAATACAGCTTGAGAGGAGCAAGGACAATGAAGCGAAAACTTTTGATTCTGTCGGTGCTGGCAATCTGCGTCGCTATGCTTGCCGGCGGGACCCTTGCGTTCTTTACCTCTGAGGACAAAGCGCACAATGTCATTACCACCGGCGGCGTGGAGATAACATTGCAGGAATGGGCTGACGAGGCAAAAACAACGCCATTTAAAGACCTGACCGGAGTTATGCCCAACACCACCGTCACTAAAATCGCGGAGATCAGGAACACCGGTGCGTCTGACGCATGGGTGCGTGTGAAAGTGGAAAAAAACATCAAGCTTCAAGGGGATGGAACGCCGGATACCGGGCTGGTGGAGCTGAAGCTCAACACCGTCGACTGGACTGAAAAAGACGGTTACTATTATTATAACAAAATCCTGAAACCCGGCGAAACCACGGCTCCTGTTTTTACATCTGTGAGCTTTGCCGCCGACATGGGCGATGAATATCAGGACGCGGCGGCGACAGTGGATGTTTTCGCGCAGGCCGTGCAGACCGCCAACAATGGCGATACCGTCATGACCGCCCAGGGCTGGCCGAATTTGTAAGGAGGCAGTGTCATGAAGAACAAAAAAGCATTAGCACTGATCATCAGCGTCACACTGATCGTCAGCATGACGCTTCCCGGCACGCTGGCTGTCTCCGAAGATCAGGCCGCTGCGCTTGACGGCCATACGCTTGCTGAAGAAGAATCTGCGGCGCCCACGTCGGAGGAGCCGGCCTGCACCTGCGGCACAGAGACCGGCGTTCATACAGAAGCCTGCGCGCAGTACACCGCACCGGAAGCACCAGCAGTGGAAGAAAAGACCTGCACCTGCGGCATGACGGACGGCACGCACACGGAAGATTGCCCGTTGTATACCGCACCGGAAGCGCCCACAGAGGGGGAAAAGACCTGCACCTGTGACCCTAAGCCTGCCGAGGGCGAGCCGCACAAGGTAGGCTGCCCGCTGTACGAGGAGCAGACCGAACCGGCTGAAACAGAGGTAGAGATCAAGTATCAGATCGTCGGGCCTGAAAATTCCGGCACGCTGGATACTGTAAGTGAGACTCTGCTGCTGCCCGTCAGCGGCACGGAGACCGGTGCTGGCGATGAAAACCGGAGCGGCGGCGACGCTGAGCTGCACCTTGCCGGTGTTGGCGATACGGCGGCAGGCTCCACACCCACCGCGGCTGAGGGCTTCGTATTCGTCGGCTGGTACAGTGACGAAGACTGCACCAAGCCTGTTGAGACAAGCTGGGTCAGCGATAACAAGCTGGTCCCCGGCAAGACCAAAAATTACGGCACAGCGGAAGCTCCCGTCATGGGCTACGAAGCCGCAACGTATTATGCCAAGTTCGCCATCGATGCTGCCGACCTGACCATCACCAGACAGGGGCAGGACATTGACGAGGGACAGAGCTTCATCTTTGATGTCGTCGGCCCGGACGGATACAATAAGCGCGTCGCAATCAGCGGCAGCGACTCCGTGACCATCAAGGGGCTGAAAACCGGCACTTATACCGTCACGGAAGTGACCGCCTGGAGTTGGCGGCACACGGCATGCGGTGTTCAGAGCGTTACTCTGCAGCCCGCACAGATCGGCACGGCCGACTTCACAAACGCCATCAGTAATGGCGGGTGGCTGAGCGGCGCATATTACAGCAAGATCACCTTTAAAAGCTGAGAAAGGAGGCGGCAGTTATGTATCAGGATGCACATAATGAAAAAAGCGCCAGACATGGGATCCGCATGAACAGGACGGCAGTCCTGCTTATTGCCGTCATCCTGCTTATCAGCACGGCGGTCGGCTCTACTGTCGCATTCCTGGCGACAAGAACCGAGCCGGTGGAAAACTCCTTTGAGTACGCCGATGTTTCCTGCAAAGTGACGCAGAACTGCGATACGGACGGCAGCATTGTGCAGGTCAAAAACACCGGCACCATCAGCGCCTACATCCGGGCCGCTGTTGTCGCGAACTGGATTGATGTAGATGGGAACATTGCTGCATCCGTTCCGGAGGGGTACAGCTATGACCTGACCTGCTCTTCCGGCAGCTGGGCACAGGGCAAAGACGGATTTTTCTACTATCTGCTGCCTGTCGCCCCCGGCGCATCAACGGAGGGGAACCTTCTGACCTGTACGGTCACATGCCCTGAGACCCCGGAGTATACTCTTTCTGTTGAAGTTTTGGCGGAGGCTATCCAGAGCACCCCGGCAAGCGCAGTGAATGAGGCTTGGAACGTTGCGGTCGATGGCGACGGCAAGCTGAGCGTGAACTGATAAGGGGCGGCAATTATGAAAAAGTCATGCAAAGCAGTATTCTCACTGGTTCTGATGCTTCTCATAGTCATGAGTCTCTCATCCACGGCGTTTGCCGCCTCGCCATCTATCACCTTTAAGGGCTTTACAAGCGGCTTCGATTTCCAGCCCGGTAGCGAGTACACAGAGACTGACCTGTTTAACAGCTTCAAGAACGTAATGCCCGGCGATACCGTGACAGAGACCATCACCTTCACAAACTCTGCATCCGACTGCGACTTCGTAAATCTTTATATGAGAGCCGAGGCGCATGATGAGACGGCGAATCCCCTCAGCCCCAAGGTCGCAGATAAGGAGACCATCGCCGCAATGACGGAGTTTCTTTCCAAGCTGTCTATGAAGGTCTGGAACGGCACGGAGCTTATCTATGACGCTGCCCCAAATGAGCTGGGCGGCCTGGGAAGCAATAAATTCCTCGGCACCTTCCGCAGCGGCGAGACCGCCACGCTGAAGGTTGAGTTGAGTGTCCCCAACGATTTGGACAACAAGTTTGCCGACCGCATAGGCGAGGTGGACTGGATTTTCCATGTGGAAGCTTACAATGAAAGCCAGCTTTCTGTCCGAAAGGTCTGGTCTGACGGCAGCGCGAACCACACTAATGACAGCATTACCGTCAATCTGCTCAAGGACGGCAAGGTGGAAAAATCTCAGGTGCTGAACGCCGAAAATAACTGGGCATATACATTTGACCGACTTGCGGAAGGTCATACATGGACAGCCGAGGAAGCAGCTGTTCCCGCCGGGTACACTGTCAGCTACAAGACGGAGGGCACAGAGACGACCATCACCAACACCAAAAACGACACGCCGCCCACTCCTCCGACCTATCCGCTGGACATCACCGTCCACAAGGTCTGGAGCAACGACAATGGGAAGGCTCGTCCCAGCTCCGTGACCGTAACGCTGTATAACGGAGATATCGCTTACGACAGAGTCCGTCTCAGCGCGCACAACAACTGGACATATACCTGGAAAGACCCGAATGCCTACGGAAACTGGCAGGTGATCGAGACCAATATTCCCAAGGGCTATGTCCCGTCCTACAGTGTCTCCGGCAATATCGTGACCGTCACCAACACCCGCAGCCTGATTCAGACCGGTCAGCTCAACTGGCCTATTTGGGTACTCGGCGGTGCTGGACTTGCCCTTGTTGCTCTCGGCGGGGCAATGCTGGTGAAGAAAAAGAAAGAGAATAATGCCTAAAAAAACGGGCATTGCCATCATAGCAGTGGGAGCAGCGCTGATCCTGTCGGCACTGCTCCTGCTTCTGTATAACCGCTATGAGGACGCGCACGCCGGTCAGGAAGCCGAGAGCCTGCTGGCGAGCGTCGAGGAGGCCATCTCCGCGCAGACGATGGATGTGCCGACTGCAGCGGCCCCATCCCCGACGCCGCTTGACCCGGAAATGCCGGTAGTCACGCTGGGCGGCTATGAGTATGTGGGCTATGTGGAAATCCCGACACTTGGGCTGAAGCTGCCTGTCATGGCGGAGTGGGACTATACGCGCCTTCAGATAGCCCCCTGCCGTCAGTTCGGCTCCTCCCGAACGGACAACCTTGTTATTGCCGCGCACAATTATGACACGCACTTCGGCAAGCTGAAGGAGCTGTCCAAAGGAGACACAGTCATTTTCACAGACATGGAGGACATCGTCAGCACCTATTGCATTGAGAAGCTCGAAACGCTGAGCCCGGATGCGGTTGATACCGTCCTGAACAGCGGCTATGACCTGGTTCTCTATACCTGCACCAAGGGCGGCAAGACGCGGGTGACGGTGTTCTGTGACAGGGCAGCAAAAATCACCCCTTCACCAGCGCTCGAGCAAACTGGAAAATGAGGTTGAGCGTAACAAGGCGTTTGCGTGGTATCTTGCTCATGTGGACCGGACGAGCAAAGATACGCTAAAAAGCGCCTCGAATATGATTTCATGACGAGGGTGACCGAGAGCGAGTTTTGTTTCCGGCAGGCCAGCGCATAAGCTTATTCTTTGTTTATACCGACGTAAATCTTGAGTCCTCCTGCGCGATTTGCCCTTGCCCGTAGTTCGTGGTATACTCACATCAAAAGCAGCATGAAAAGGGGGCACACTTATGCGGAAGTTTATTGAACAATCTATTCGTGCGACGGAGGTGTCGCTGCACATGGAGGGGCTTCAAGTCTCTGACGATTGCAAAGAGATGTGCCGTAGGCTGCTTTCCAGGAAAATCACAATGGATCAGTATCTCGACTATGTAAAGCCGAGCGTAGCTACACGCTAGCCGCGCAGCAAAAGTGTTTGACCCAAACCGTGACCCAAACGGGAACATGACCGTATGTACTGGATGGACGCAGCAGGATTATATACTGCCTAACCCCCGACACAAAAGCTGAGAAAAGCACCGGAAATCAATACATTGAAGTTCCAGCCAACGTTTGTAATCAGCAGGTCGGGGGTTCGAATCCGTCCACCAGCTCCAACGCAACTGAATATGGGGGAATTCCAGAGTGGCCAAATGGGACAGACTGTAAATCTGCTGGCAATGCCTTCGGTGGTTCGAATCCACCTTCCCCCACCAAAACAACCTGAACGATTTGTTCAGGTTGTTTGTTCTATCTTGGGGTTTTGCGCGGTTTTGCTCTGAAATAGTGACAAGGGCGTTGATGCTCCAAGGCTATGAAATGATTGCTGATTCATAGGTGGTGCAGTCTCCAAAGTGCTCAAAAAGTGACGGCGTTTAATTTGCACTCACGTGCACGTAAAAGCCCCAAAAACTCCGTTGACCCAAACCGTGACCCAAATGCGGATAGGAGCGGAAAGCACCGGACAGTTTTTGCCCGGTGCTTTCTGCGTTTGAGTGGGTTCTTTTTATCCGATTCCTGTCTGTGCGGACATGAATCCGCCAATTTTTCTTGCCGCATCTGCCTGCATATCTCTTGTCGCGTGGCAGTAGGTGTTCAGCGTGAAGCCCGCCGAGTAGTGCCCAAGCATACATGAGAGCGTCTTGACATCTGCCCCGCTTTGCAGGGCGTATGTCGCGAAGCTATGTCTCAAGTCATGAAAACGTAGGTGCTCGATGCCCGCGTCATTCAAAATTTTCTCGTGCAGCTTTACTATCGAATCCGGATGGTACATCCCGCCGGTCCTTGGCGATGGAAACATGTATATGTTTAGCGGATGCTTTGAGTGTTCTTCCTTGAGCAGCTCGACTGTTTCTTGAGGCAGGGAAATTAGTCTTACGGACGTTGCCGTTTTCGGCTGAGTGATTTTCAGCTCACCGTCACGGGAGCTCATGAGCTGCTTCGTTACCGAGAGTGTACAATTTTCAACGTCGAGGTCGCTCCACAGCAGCGCGGCGATCTCACCTTTACGCAGTCCGCTCGTCAGCTCAAGATAGAACAGAGGGAGAACGCCTCGCACGCTCGCGGCTTTCAAGTACGCTTTAACCTGCTCCGGTGGAAGTATTTTCATTTCCTTCTTGTCTATCTTCGGCACGATCACATCGTCTGCCGGGTTGCGGACTATAAGCCGCTCCTTTACCGCACGGTTGAGACAGTTATGCAGCATCACATGAACACCGTGGACGTATGTACCTGAGAGCCCAGGATTTTTCTCCTTCTGCGATACTCGCTCTCTGCCATGATCCAGCAGATCATTATACATTTTCTGTATCTGTCTGCCGGTCAGCTTGTTAAGCTTTATGTCGCCGAGACACGGGACGATGTGTTTTGTAATATACCTGTTGTAGTAATCCGCAGTGCGCTCACGTATGTTCGGCTTCGCATATACCTCAAACCACAGTGCAGCCCATTCTGCGACCGTGTAGGACTCGCTTTTTGCAACGTCCAGAACTTTGGCTTCTTCAATTTTCTCCTTCAGCTTTTCTTTGACCTCAGCCTGAGTTTTGCCGAGGACGTTTTTCATCTTGACCTTGCCGTTTTCATCGTAGCCGACGGTGTAGCGCCCCTCCCAGCGGCCATCGCTGCGCTTGCGGATGCTGCCCTCGCCGTTTGCTCTTTTCTTTGCCATGTTGTCACCCCTTTCGCAGCAAACACAAATACCACAATTCCCCCGAAATAGCTATAGAAACTTTTCGGAGCTTTTTCTTTGTATATTGCGGCGCAGTTTTTAAGCATTGGTGTTCGCGTTTATCCAGCCTATAAACTTTTCTTTCGGTACGACGATGCGGGAGCCGGATGAAGAAGCTGCCCATCCGACGAGGCTTGTGCATGCGTTAAGAAAGCCGATCATGAAAAAACTACAAAAGAACTGATGGCCGTGTGAAAAATAATCAAAATCAGGTTTGGCGACAATCCACAAAAAATGTTGGAAAATTGAGAAAAAATACCAATTGACAGGGCAATTCAATACAGGTAGTGTATTTATAGTTAAGATAAAAGCATGTCGGCACATGATGTGCGGAAACACGGTTAATAAAAGCGCAAAAGGAGAAGGTATGTACACAGAGTATCTGGAGCATTTCAAAGAACAAATCACCGAAAACGGACACCTTGTGGGTGTGGCCGTCGGAAGCGGAATGACTACGAAATATGCAATAATGGGCGGGAGCGATATGATCATGGCACTCAGCTCAGGAAAATACAGGTCCATGGGCCTGAGTTCCATGGCGGGCTTCATGAGTTATGCGAACAGCAACGACCTCGTCATGGAGTTTGCCTGCAAGGAACTGCTGAAGCAGGCGGGAGAGATCCCTGTTTTCTTCGGCTATAATGCGACAGACCCGACAAAGCGTATGTACGAATACATACAGGAAATAAAATCCCTCGGTTTTGCTGGAATCAACAACTATCCGACGGTCGGAATGATCGACGGGAAATTCAGGGAAGCGCTGGAGGAGGCAGGACTCAGCTACAGGCAGGAAGTAGAAGCGATACGCTTTGCGCATTACTGCAGGATGCTGACGGTCGCGTTCGTGTTCACGCCGGAGCAGGCGCGGGACATGGCAGATGCCGGGGCGGACATCATATGCGCGCACTTCGGCCTGACCTTTGGTGGATATCTGGGGCCCAAAAAGGCACTTACATTGGAGAAAGCTCGGCAGACGGCAGAGGAGATATTTGAATCGGCGGACAGCGTGAACCCGAACGTCGTCAAGATGATCTACGGCGGGCCGATAAAAACGCCGGCGGACGCGCAGTATATGTATCAGGGCAGTGGATGCGAGGGCTTTATCGGAGGGTCAATCTTTGAGCGCATCCCGGTCGAGAAGGCTATATTTGAGGCCACGCAGAGCTTCAAGGAAAACAGCCCCGTCGTTCCCAACTCTGAGCTGGAGAACATAATGTTCAGCAATCCCGGGCATTACAACTATGTCGACTTCATCAAGGAATACATAAACGAGAGCTACATGACGGACATAAAGCTGAGCGAGCTGGCAAAGATGGCTCACCTTTCAACCTCGTATCTGTCGACGCTCTTCAAGAGAGACATAGGCTGCAGCTTTCAGGAATATCTTATAAAGATCAGGATAGGCAAGGCGCGGGAGCTTATCCATGACGGCATTCCACTTGTCATGGTAGCTCAGCTGGTCGGCTATAAGGACTATGCGCAGTTCAGCAAAATGTACAAAAAGTACACCGGATTTTCGCCGAGAATAGATTCGCAAAATACAAAACAAACACAAGACCCTAAAAAGAGCACAAACACAAGACATTAAACAAGCACAAAAACAGGAAAAGAAACTGTATGGAAAAAGTACGCGGAATAGGCTAGAATTTTAGACACAGAGGTGAACACGGGCAGACCCGATGTTCACGTTAAGAAAAACAAATACAAGAAGGGAGGACAGCCAATTGAAAACAATAGCAATTATTGGCACATTTGATACGAAAGGCAAGGAGTTTGCATTCCTGCGCGATCTGATCAGAGAGCAGGGACTCGAGACACTGTGCATACACACAGGCGCATTTGAGCCGAGCTTCGAGCCGGACGTCACCAATGAAGAGGTCGCGGCGGCAGTCGGCGCTTCAATGAAAGAGATCGCCGAGAAGAAGGACAGGGCTTTCGCGACGGACACCATGAGCCGCGGCGCGGAGAAGCTCATCCCGGAGCTATACGCGCAGGGGCGGTTTGACGGCATAATTTCCGTGGGAGGCTCCGGCGGCACATCCATGGCGACCCCGGCGATGCGCGCGCTGCCGATAGGCGTGCCCAAGGTGATGGTATCCACGATGGCATCCGGAAACGTGTCCCAGTATGTCGGAACGAGCGACATAGTGATGATTCCATCGGTGGTCGACGCTGAAGGACTCAACGCGATATCAATGGAGATTTTCTCCAACGCGGTCAACGCCATAGTCGGCATGGTGAAGAACAAGAAGCCACGTCAGGATTCGGGCAGGCCGCTGCTGGCAGCCACGATGTTCGGCGTGACGACCCCCTGCATAAAGAAGGCGGAGGAGTATCTGCAGAGCAAGGGCTATGAGGTCCTTGTTTTCCACGCGACCGGCACCGGCGGAAAGACAATGGAAGCGCTGGTCAAGGGCGGGTTCATAAAGGGCGTGCTCGATATCACGACGACTGAGTGGTGCGACGAGCTGTTCGGCGGAGTGCTGAATGCCGGATCCGAACGCCTTGAGGCGGCAGGTGCCTGCGGCGTGCCGCAGGTCGTGTCGGTAGGCGCGCTGGACATGGTAAACTTCGGGCCCATGGACACTGTTCCCGCACAGTATAAGGACCGCAATCTATATAAGCACAACCCGACGGTTACGCTTATGCGCACAACCGTGGAGGAGAACCGCAAGCTCGGCGAGGTGATCGCCGAAAAGCTCAATAAAGCAAAGTCCGCCACCGTTCTGATGCTGCCGCTCAAGGGCGTTTCCGCGATAGACGGAGAGGGTCAGCCGTTTTACGGCCCCGAGGAAGATAAGGTCCTCTTCGATACCCTGCGCAGCAACGTTGGCTCAAACGTCGAACTCATCGAAATGGATAACAACATAAACGATGACGAGTTTGCACTGGCCGCGGCAAAGAAGCTTATAGAGCTTGTCGAGAAAAACGGCTGAATCGATCCCAGCAAAAAGATTCTGAAAACAGAATTAAAATAGAAAAAGGAGAAACAAATGAAAAAAGCAACAAGAATCCTTGCGCTTGTCCTTGCAATTGTCATGTGCATCGGCTGCCTCGCCGCCTGCGGCAGCAGCTCCAACTCCGGCACCACCACCGCCGCATCCGACTCTGACAGCAGTGTTGCAGCACCGGCGGCATCCGCACCCGAGTACACCATCAAGATCGGCTTCATGTCCTCGAACACCCACCCGTGGACTACCGCGGCAAACGACTTTGCCGCAGCGGTCGCAGAGCGCACCGAGGGCAAGGTAAAGGTCGATGTGTACCCCGCCTCCACGCTCGGCAACGGCACTGAGCTGCTCGAATCCACCCAGAACGGCACGGTCGAGATGTGCATCGTCGCAACCATGCAGATGGGCGCATTCGTTCCCGAGGTCCAGGTCCTTGACATGCCCTACCTGCTCCCGACCACCGCAATCGCCGAACAGGTCCTCGACGGCGAGGCCGGCGACATGCTCCTCGAATATGTCAACGCAGCTGGCTACAAGGCCATGTGCTGGACCGACAACGACTACCGCTGCTTCTCCAACAATATCCGTCCTCTGGTCGCTCCCGAGGATCTGTCCGGCATCAAGATGCGTATCCCCGAGACCGCAGCTCTTGTTGAGTGGCTCAAGGAGCTCGGCGCTATCCCCACCATCATGCCCGCAACTGAACTTTACACCTCCCTGCAGACCGGCGTTGTTGACGGCCAGGAGAACGGCGCAATGCTCACCATCACCGATAACTATTACGAGACGCTTAAGTACTTCACTAACTCCAACCACCTCTACGGCGCATCCCTCGTCCTCATGAACGACGATTACTGGGAAGCTCTCCCCGAAGAGTACCAGACCATCATTCAGGAAGAGTGCTACAACATGAGAGATGAAGCACGCGCCCTGATCGCAGAGCAGGTCTCCGGCTGCATCGAGCAGATCAGAGACTCCGGCGTTGAAGTCACCATCCTGACCGACGAGCAGCTTGCAAAGTGGGTCGAGAGCGGTCGCACCGTGTATGACAAGGTCGACGGACTCAACCAGGATCTCGTTGACGCATTTGTCAAGGCTGTTGACGAACTGATGTAAATACCCACCGCGTACCGTGCCACAGCACGAATGCGCTGCGGCACGGGTACACGGCGAAATACTCCTGTCATTTTGAATAGGGTACACGCGGCTGCGGTTTCGCGGCCCTGCTCAAAATGACAGGATTTATATATTCACATACGGAAAAGCTTGAACTTTCCGGTACATAAATACTAAAAGGGAGGCTGCCGCAGTGCTTGAAAAAATCTGCTCAAAGCTCGAGAAGGGCGAGCACTTCATAATCGCTGTTCTTCTTTTAATAATGACGGTCATGGCCTTTACTCAGGTCATAACAAGATACGTTTTTTCTTTTACCATAATCTGGCTTGAGGAAGCCACAAGATACTGTATGATCTGGATGTGCTTCATCGGCATGGCGCTGTGCGTCAGGAAAAAGTGCCATATAACGATAGACCTGTTCCCGGATATTTTCAGGGACAAGCTGCACTTCAAGGCCTATGACATCATCATCAACGTGCTGGTCATTGCCTTTTGCGCCTTCCTGCTGCACTATGCCTGGGGCCTGACGCGCGATGCTTTTGTGAACCACCAGCTCTCCAGCGGCCTTAAGATGCCGAAGTGGATAATGTACAGCTCAATGTGCATCGGCAGCGTGCTCTCAATTTTCCACGCCGTCACCGAAAGCATCTTCCAGATAAAAGGAGGTATGGGTAAATGACTCTCATCGTTATCCTTCTTATACTGATCTTCCTCGGCCTGCCGATAGGTATGTGCTTCGGACTGGCCGGCATCCTGTACCTCACTGGCACCGGCTCCAATGCCGGAAGCCTTATGGCTCAGGCCTCCTTCGGCGGCATTGACTCTTTCACGATACTGTCGCTGCCGTTCTTCATGTTTGCCGGCGACATAATGCGCTACGGCGGCGTTTCCGAGAAGCTCGTAAACTTCGCAAAGCGCTGCTTCAGAAACTCCATCTCGGCCCTCGGCAACATAACCGTTCTTGCCTGCGCGTTCTTCGGCGCGGTCTCCGGTTCCTCCGCTGCCACGGTTTCCGCAATCGGCGGCATCATGGTCCCTGAAATGAAGAACCATCACTATAAGCCCGAGTATGCCACGGCACTGGCAAGCGCCGCGGGCTTCCTGGGAATACTCATTCCGCCCAGCGTCCCGGCCGTCATTTACTGCTGCGCCGCAGGCGTGTCGGTAGGCAAGGTCTTTCTCGCGATCATCGGCCCCGGCGTGCTCACCACCATTGCCTTTATCATCCTCAACCGTGTTCTTATAAAGAAGAACTATGATTATGAGGCCGCAAAGAAGCTGGAGGAAGCACAGCAGTATGCCACGGAGAAATCCTTCTTCAGAGCGTTTATCGAGGCGCTGCCCGCATTCCTGATGCCGGTCATCATCCTCGGCGGTATCTACTCCGGGATTTTCACTGCGACCGAAGCCTCTGCTGTTGCCATTATATACGGCCTTGTCGTCAGCATGTTCGTGTACAAGAAGATCGGCGTAAAGGATATCATGCCTATCGCCAAGGAGTCCGCCCTGACCGCGGCAAAGATCCTTCTTATAATGGCAACCGCGACCTTCTTCGGCAGAGTCATGACGCTCCTGAGCCTGCCCCAGACCATCGCGACGGCTATCACCGGCATATCCAGCAACAAGATAATCATCCTGCTGCTTATAAATGTCGTCCTGCTCATCCTCGGCATGCTCATGGAGACCGGCGCTGCAATACTTCTCGTCACGCCTATCATCTACCCCATTGCAAAGGCTGTCGGCGTGGATCAGGTACACTTCGGCGTTATCATGACCTTCAATCTTGCGGTCGGGCTTATCACGCCGCCGATGGCGCTGAACCTCTTTGTCGGCTCGCAGGTGGGCAAGCTGCCGATAGCGAAGATCATCCCGCCTATCATACCGTATCTGATCGTATCGCTTGTTATACTTGTTCTGATAACCTACTGCCCCGCGATCAGCGTCGGGCTGCCTAACCTGCTGTACTAAGGAGACGGATATGAACGCAGCAAAAAAATTCAGAGAACTGATGAGCCGCCCGGGCGCGGTCATTGCGCCGGGAGTATATGACGGAATAGGCGCGCGCGTCGTCGAGCAGACCGGCTTTGACGCAGTGTATATGACCGGCAACGGCTCGATGGCGAGCCTGCTCGGCAAGCCCGACATGGGCCTTGCCACTATGACGGAAATGGTGATGCGCGCCCATCAGCTCGCAGAGTGCGTGGACATACCGCTTATCTGCGACGCGGACACCGGCTACGGCGGACTTGGAAACGTGCGGCGCACGGTCGAGGAATTTGAAGCGGCAGGAGTCGCGGGGATACATATCGAGGACCAGATATGCCCGAAGCGCTGCGGCGCGCTGGGCGGGGTGCAGGTAGTGTCCCGTGAGGAATCCGCCGCCAGAATAGAGCTCGCACTGAAGTCGAGACGCAGCGATGACTTCTTCATCATTGCGCGCACGGACTCAAAGGGCGCGATCGGATTTGATGAGGCCATAGAGCGCGGGCGCATCTACGCCGCTGCCGGGGCGGACGCGATTATGATAGAGGGTCTTGATAACCTCGACGAGATAAAGCGCGTCGTCGACAGCATCGACGCTCCCATCCTCTTCAACATCTTTGAGCGCAGCAAGGAAGAGGCCTACAACGTGCGCGAGCTTGAAGCCATTGGCGTGAAGATAATCATAAACTGCCTTACCAGTACGATGTATTCTGCGGCCGTCCTCAAGCATATGATGGAAACGTTCAAGGAAACCGGCACGACCGAGAGCTTTGTTGACGGTATGCTGTCAATGAAGGAATACACCCATCTTCTCGGGATCGAACGGGAAATGGAAATACTCGGCTGATGTGAGGGCAGCGCAATGACAGTATCGGAAACTCTTGCCGGATATATTGAACGGCTCGGTGACTGCGCGTCCAACGCGGAAGTGGCGGAGGCTGCCCGCATGCACTTTGCGGACACCGTCGCGTGCATCGCTGCCGGGTCGGGTTCGGCTGCTGCCGCCGCGGTGGCTTCGGCCGCGGCGAAGAAAAACGCCGCGCCGACCTCGACGGCACTGTGTTCAGGCGGCTTCAAAACGGGCGTGCACGAGGCGGCGATGATAAACGCCGTTTCCGCCCACTGCCGCGATTACGACGATATGAGCATCGGACTCAACGGCCATGCAAGCGCGGTGCTCGTCCCCGTGTGCATTGCACTCGGCGAGCAGCGGCACAGTTCCGGACGCGATGTACTTAATGCGTATATTGCGGGCGTTGAGGCAGACTCGCTGCTCGGTAAGATGCTGCACGGAAGCGGATACTATAAGGGGTGGAACACGAGTTGCACGGTCGGTACCGTCGGCGCGGCGGTCGCGGCGGGAAAGCTGCTGGGGCTGAATGAGGCGCAGCTTGTCGAGGCGATAGGCATGGCTGCCGGGGCCTCAGCCTGCGTCAAGGAAAACTACGGCACTGCGGCAAAGGATATAAGCCTTGCGATGACCGCCCACAACGCTGTCTTTGCGGCGGAAATGGCGGAGCTCGGCTGCAATTCAAACCACAAGGTATTTGAAGGGGAGAACGGCATATACAAGTCCGTCGGAATAGACCGCAGCGTCTCAGATTTTAAAGCCGTCTATGCCGGGCACGTCTCCGATTTCCTCGCACCCGGCATGATAATAAAGCCGTACCCGACCTGCCGCGGAAACCATAACGCGCTCGATTGCTTTATGACCATCGTCAGGGAGAACGCTCTGCAGCCGGAGGACATAAAGCGTGTGCGCTGCCGCGTCGATCAGGCCGCTATGGATACGGATAAGTATCCCTTCCCGACCACTGCCGAGCAGGCGAAATTCAGCATGAGATACTGCCTTGGGCTCATGCTCTATAAACGGGAGCTGAGCACCGCGGACTTTGACGCGTCTGCTTCGCTGGATGAAAGAGCAGTGCGGTTTATGGACAAGGTCGATGTCAGCTTCGACCCGGAGATAAAGGACGCACGTTTCGGAACGGCGGTCACAGTCGAGACCGTAGACGGCAGAAGCTTTGAAAAGTCCGGGCGCTTTGCCTCGGGAGACCCGATGAACCCGATAAGCGGCGAGGCCATGCGTGCAAAGCTCCGCCAGTGCTTCGGCGCGCATTATCCGGCCGAACAGACGGACGCGATCATCGGATGTCTGGAGTCGCTTGACAGGCTTGGCGACATCAGCGAGCTGACTAGCCTTCTCGCGTGAAGGCAAACCAAGTGCGAAAGCAGTCAGGAAAGGCTGTTTGGCATATAAAATTTAATGTCTAAGGAGAAACAACATGAACACTCAGACCAGAAGTGAAATAATCGCTAAGTTCAAAGAAGAGATCGCAAACGGTAAGATACTCGTCGGCGTCGGCGCCGGCACCGGCATCACCGCGAAGAGCAGCGAAGCGGGCGGTGCGGATATGCTCATCATCTATAACTCAGGCCGTTACCGTATGGCAGGCCGCGGCTCCCTCGCAGGACTGCTGTCCTATGGCGATGCAAACCAGATCGTTGTTGAGATGGGCGCAGAGGTGCTCCCCGTCGTTAAGCACACTCCGGTCCTCGCCGGCGTATGCGGCACAGACCCCTTCCGCGTGATGGACATCTACCTCAAGCAGCTCAAGGATCAGGGCTTCAACGGCGTCCAGAATTTCCCGACCGTCGGCCTGATCGACGGTATATTCCGCCAGAACCTCGAAGAGACCGGCATGGGCTACGGCCTTGAGGTCGAGATGATCAGAAAGGCACATGAGCTTGACATGCTCACCTGCCCCTACGTATTCGATCCCGAGCAGGCAAAGGCCATGGCCGAAGCCGGTGCGGACATACTCGTTGCCCATATGGGTCTTACCACCAAGGGCACCATCGGCGCCAAGACCGCGCTCACCCTTGATGACTGCGTAGAGAAGATCAAAGCCATCATCGCCGCCGGCCGCTCCGTGCGCCCCGACATTATGGTCATCTGCCACGGCGGCCCCATTGCAGAGCCGAGCGACGCTGCGTACATCATCCATCAGATCCCCGAGATCGACGGCTTCTTCGGCGCTTCCTCCATCGAGCGCTTTGCGGCAGAGCGCGGCATAAAGGCTCAGGCCGCGGCCTTCAAGGCAATCACAAAGTAAGAAGCTAAGATAGCTGTCGGCACATTCTCGCAAATACCTATAATTTTCATTCATGCGCCGCCGAGCCGTAAGGTCCGGCGGCGCAGCCGCGCAGAGCGCGGAGGTCGCCTATGTCATCTTTGAAATGCGCGGCAATGACGTGCATCATCATGTTTGTCTCAACGCACAGCTTGAACAGCAGCGACCTCATTCGGTCATCGTTCGAGTCGAGCATACCTTGCATGCTGGTGAGCAGAGCTTTGCTGAGATACTCAGTTGTATCATCAGTGACAAGGTAGCCCATGTAAAAGTGCATAGATTTCTCTACAAACTCGCTCCTGCTCTGACAGTTAGCAAGCTCCAATGAACTGTCCATCCTGCGGACAGTTTCGGGGTAAAGCCATAGGGCGTAATTCTTCTTGTTTTCTTCCATATTAATATCCTCTCCTTGCAGATAGCGGTAAAATCGTTGGTACAGCGGCGTTTGGGGGCATATAGATAGCGGAAATTCTGCAAATTCTCGAAACCGATAGCGTCCCGCATAGCTTAAAAAGACCCGCGTTGCGGGGCTTTGTGGGTGCCCGCCGGTCGAACCGATAGCGGGCTTTATCTTGTAAAATTTTCGAACGGCTATGTCCGGGCGAAAATGCCGCGAAAACGCCCCAAACGCCGCGTGTTCTACTGCCGGGGTATCCTAAGCCCCACTAGCTCACGCAAAAGCGCACACAGCGCCTCACGTGCGGACACAGGCGGGGCTTGCGTATGTGTTAGTAGGCAGCGTTCCTCTGCACCATAAGTTTTTCAACGCGCTGCTGTTCTCGTGCGATGTCCACAGCCTCGAGCTGCTCCTGATAGAATTGCTCTATGACTAACTGTATCGGCAGGATCGTGTAGAGCAGACTTCCGTTTTGTATTCGTCCATCTTGCGTGACGATCGTCGTGCGTTCTGTAAGGATGAGACCTCGGCGCTCAAGCTCCTGCACATACTTGCGCACAGTGTTGCGGCTCATCCCAACTGCATTGCCGATGGTTGCGTAGCTTGCGTGACATTGATACGTCTCGCGGTTCTCTATGTAGAGCAGATACCCATAGACGACGATCGCTCCTGCCGACAACCCAAGTTGATAGATACCATTAGGCAGAGGAAAATAATTTTTCGCGAGTTCGCGATGTAATTTTTCCTTTCTCACATAAAACCTCCTACAAAAATTCAGAGAAAATATATCTTGCGTTTCGGAGGTCTCTTTGTTAGACTGCTTGCAGATGGAGTCTGCGTTTTCCGAAACGCGGCGTGCCGCTGAACTGTTGCAGCAGTTTGGCGGCTTCATTTTTTCTTTCATCACTCCCTTCGGTTACATCTCTGCCATTCGCCATACCCGTTCCTGCCCTGCGGTCTTGCTTGACCAACACAGCGTTTGCATCATCCTTGGTACGCTCAGCGTTGCTTCATTGCGTTGCTTCCCCGGTGAGTATCATCTCTGGCGATGGGTGTTCAATTTTCAAGGTTCAGTGCAGAGCTCATATTTTTATTGACTTTTGCGCTGCTGTGCATTACACTGAACTCATATTTAGACATAGTTTCTAAAGATTTTGTTACTGTCTACAAAGACAAAAATAGAAAAATTTTCATCTTTTTAAGACAGTTGAACGAATTGTTTGCAATCTGTCCAAATTATGGAGGCGTCTATATGGAGAAACTAACGCTCTCAGCAGATATTTTTGACGGACAAGAGCATTACAGATTCGCAGATGCAGACCTGTCTGACTACAACACAGCATTTCCAAACAGTCTTATTTCGTTTATGTATATGAACGTAACATCTGCGAACAGCGCGATGGACAGCTTTGAGCAGATGGTCGGTCGACTGTTCACAGAAAAGGACACGGAGATTCTGACCAAGTGTTCTTATGCTGCCGAGCTTTACCTTGAATCCCTAACGTCACTCAGCATTTATTTTTTGCCGCTTGAGCTTGAGTACAAACCCTTGATAGAGAAACTGCGCGAAACACAATTCAGCGATTACGCTCGACAGAGGATAAGCATGACCAAAATAAAAACTGCCCGAAGAAAAACTTCCCTCGTGCAGGAGCAGCTTTTACGGTTAGCGGATGGTGTATTTGATGCGGACTCAAGTTCGGAGTCGAATCTCGAACGCCTGACGGCATACTACCAAGTCAATCCCAGCAGGAGTCTGCCGTATAAATTTTTGCCGTTGACTACGACCTGTGAGCTTGTAGACGATAAATATTTTACCGAGGTGTTGAATGCACCGGATATGTTCGAACTTATAAATTTTCATGTTTGTGAGTGTGTCCGGCAGAACATAAAGATGCGCAGGTGCAAGAACTGCGGCAGATATTTTGCTCTGACTGGACACGCCGGAACGGACTACTGCGACCGTCCGTTCGGGCCTAACGGTAGGCCATGCAGAATGGTCGGAGCATCGAAAGTGTGGGCAGAGCGAAAGAAAAGCGACGATGTATTTTCGGCGTACCGCCGTGAGTACAAAAAACGCTTTGCGCATATCGCTGCAGGCAAACTTACACAGGAACAGTTCTTGCAGTGGGCAGCAGAGGCGCGGAAAGAGAAACTCAAATGTGCCGCGGGGATCATCACCATGGAAGCGTATCTCGACTGGCTGAAAAATTCCAAATAGGAAAAGCCAAGACAGCATTGCGGGAACCATGCTCAAGGTGGACGAGCTTGCAAACGCGCTTCAGGTCTGCCTTGATAGTGGCGCAAAGAAGGTGCTGCTGCCTATTACATCGGCGGCTGATCTCGGACTTGTCCCGGCAGATTTGATCGGCTGCTTCAATCTGGTTTTCTATCAGAGCGCGGAGGACGCGGTATATAAGGCATTGGGTGTTGAGTAATTCCGATAAAAAGGGGTGAGAGCAATATGGACTGTCCGTGGTGCGGAAGCACTGTTGAGATATGTGGAGACTCTTGGGAATGCGGCTGGTGCGGAGACTTTGGCTGGTGCGTAGACATTGAAAGTCTGCAAGGAACGCCGACGAAAAAGTCAGCGAACACGGCAGAAATCACGTTGACGCTTTCCTTAGTTTACCATGTCGATTTGCCGGAAACGTGGAACGATCTGAAAAAGGCACTGGATCAGCTTGCACCCAATAATACCCATCTCTCGCAGCTTCTAGGAAAAGTGCTGCTGCACAACATTTCCACCGGAATCCAGCATGCAGGAGCTTTGCCGGACGAGAAAAAAGCGGAAGAACTGCGGACTTTTCTGCATACTACTGCGGACTTGAATCTGGGCGAGAGCGCAGAAGAGATCATGCGCGACGCCAAACGCGGCGTTCTGTTCCGCGAAGAAGCAGCCCTATCCGAAAACGAATGCGGCACGTTCTGGGCAGAACTGCTCTCGACGCGCCCAGTGGAGGACTACTATAACCAGATCGATCCGGACGGCTTGTTTGAGCGTTTCTCCGAGTTGTCCTCTGCCTATGCCTACTTTGGCGGGAAGAAGGATGAGGAAATGGGCAAAGCGCAGGACTACCGGAATACGCTGGAAGAAGCCTATCACACCCACTGGCAGAACAATGTGCTGCTGCATCCTGATGTGGAACGAGCGAAGCGGCTCTTGGCGGAAGGAACATTTCCGCAGGGCGAGGACATTTGCCGCGAGATTTTGCTGGTCGAATATTCGGAGGAAGTCCCGCATGAGACCGCCGAGGATTTCGATGAATTGTCGTGGAAGTACATTCTGGATGATGTGTTTTCAGTCGACACGGCAAAGGGTATCCAGATGTGGCGGCGGCTTCTTGACATTGCAGAGCCGTCTCTGAAAACCGACGCTAAAACTGCCGAAAAACTTCTCCCGGATTGGGATTGGCTGGATTCTCCAAGCCATGATCAAGTGCTGCTGCTTTTGACCGCGCTGGATGACGAGAGGTTTGTATCGCAGATTTTTGAGAGCGCATCCATTGGCAGATTGCAGTTTACTATTATAGGTGTTTGCCGTTCAAGCGGACAGGAAAAGTTGTGTCAGCATCTTCTTCAACTCGCGTTAGAGAATCCCAACCTTGAAGAAAACCGGAAAAAGCAGTTCAGACGGGCATTCTCAGCCGAGCCGTATTTTACCAACGCAGCACTGCGGTCTTATGCGGCTGGGAAGCCCAGTGCATACACGAAGACAGATGACGGAACTGTGTATCACTATTGCTCAGTTTGGGTTCAGGGAACACAGCGCCCGTATGCGTACATGACCGGCGGCTTGCCGCTCAAGGTCGGAGATTGGGTCGAGCTTCCGTTTGGAAAAGATGATGCACCGCGGCAGGGACAGGTCAAAGCCGTTATGGACTGTACGCGCATGGCCGCGCCTTGGCCTCCGGAGCGGACGAAGACCGTTATCCGCACGATAGATGCTCCGGCAGCCACGCCGACCATCGAAGTTGCTGCGCCGAAGCCCCAGAAGCGCGTGGAGCAGCCCAAGAAAGAGACTGAAAAAGTAGAAGTCCCCGTGATTTCCGTGCCTGAAACAAAGACGGAAGAGCCGAAAGCAGAACCTCAAGTCACCGAACCTGTTGTTTCAGAAAAAGATGAAAAGAGACCCGTGCCGCCAAAGAAGCCGTTCCCGTTGGGGAAGATCATTACGGCGGTTCTGGCAATAGCCGTGGTCGCGGGTATCTCTGTTTCCGTCTCGAACCGCAATAAGCAGAGGGCGGCAGCTTATGAAGCAGCGCTTCAAGAGCTGTCAAACGGCAATTACACTTCTGCCGAGCAGGACTTCTCGGAACTTTCCGGTTATCGGGATGCGGCATCGCTGTCCGTCTATTGCAAATACGCCGATATGTACAAAGACAGGACGGACTACGTAGGCGGTCAGGATGAACTTTCAAACATTACGCTGCAGTATGACACGGGCTGGCAGCAGGATGTTGACGCGCTGGAAACTCGCGTTAAGGAATATAAAGTGGAACAAGATGCCGCTATGGAGGCTGAGTGGCAGCGAATCGAAGCCGAGAATGCTGCAAAGCGTGAGCAAAGTCTGAAAGACCAGTATTCCGGAAAACTGCCCATAGAAGGCATGCCCGTGAGCGGCTTAAAGTACACGTCTCTTGGAGAACCCGACAAGGAAGAAAAATGCCGAGATTACGACCGTTTAGTTGAAGAGCGACGATCTATTTCAATATGGTGGTATGGAAGTGACGGAAAAATTCTTGCTGCCGGAACATGCTTTAAGCATAAAGGGGACAGTGAGTTTATGCTGTACTCGTTCAGCTATTATGACCCAACTATATCTGCATCTGCCAATAAAGGGCGAACATTCAATTATGGCAATGGCAGTGATTATTCCGGAAGCCTCCGGGATGAATATGATAGCCCTGAAGACCTCTGGGAAGAAAATCGGGATTGGTATGAGGATGAGGACGAAGCATGGGATGAATGGTACGATGATTGAGCTGTAATTGAGCATTTACCGCTTTCATCGTCCATGGTTTATTTGCGCTGGGGGGCAGGTATAATCATAAAACTCTTTTTCTTTGTTTATACCGGCGCAAATCTTGAGCACCCACTGCGCGATTTGCCATTGCCCGTAGTTTGCGGTATACTCACATCAAAAGCGGCATGAAAAGGAGGCACACTTATGCAGCAGTCTATTGAACAATCTATTCGCACGGCGGAAGTATCTCTGCGCATGGAGGGGCTTCAGGTCTTTGACGATTGCAAAGAGATGTGCCGCAGGATGCTTTCCGGGGAAATCACGATGGATCAGTATCTTGACTATGTGAAGTCGAGAGTGAATGTCCACTAACCATGCAGCAAAAGCGTTTGACCCAAACCGTGACCCAAATGCGGATAGGAGCGGAAAGCACCGGACAGTTTTTGCCCGGTGTTTTCTGTATTTATGTGGTTTGGCTTACATCGCTTGACAAGGGCACACAGCCCTTTGTCGTGTGCGATGGATAAGTAA
>ERZ827108.1773-NODE-1773-length-26455-cov-18.330947_pt1 | contig 26455 bp, 14 predicted proteins | sample MGYA00519921_ERZ827108 | MGnify/ENA primary metagenome ERZ827108 (study PRJEB31778, sample SAMEA3449258) | human gut metagenome | biome: human gut; feature: human-associated habitat; material: faeces | place: United Kingdom | collected 2010/2012 ...
TCACCCGTGCCACCATGTATGGTGTCGGCTTCACCAACGTGTTCGACACTTATCTTTCACCTCAGGAGTATAAGGGAATCGATTTCCGTATCTCCCGCGAAAGCATGCGGATGACACGGTTGATGGACGGCAACGTGTCTCTGCAAACTTTCTTCCAGGCAGACTTGGGATATACACACAACAAAGTAGACAATAACAATACATTCTCCGGACTGGCCAACTGGAACTACGGCCTGCATTATAATTTTCCAATCACGGGCAATTTCAAACTGCTTGCCGGAGGAGTCGGCGACTTCAACGGTGGCTTTGTCTATAATCTGCGCAACGGAAACAACCCCGCCCAAGCACGTGCCTATATCAACCTTGCCGCATCGGGAATGGCTATTTGGGACTTGCGCATCAAGAACCGTCCCATCACACTACGCTATCAGGTAAATCTTCCCTTGGCAGGTATCATGTTCATGCCCAACTATGGACAGTCCTACTACGAGATATTTACGTTAGGACATTGGGACGGAGTAGTGAACTTCACCTCCCTGCACAACCAGCCCTCTCTGAGACAAATGCTGACCGCAGACTTTCCGGTGGGACGTGCCCGGATGCGTTTCGCTTACATATGGGACGCACAACAGTCCAAAGTAAATGAAATAAAGACACATACTTACTCGCATGTATTCATGGTGGGGTTCGTAAAGGAACTCTATCTGTTTCCTAACAAGAGAAAGTAAAAAGTGACAAGGTGATAAACGATAAGATGATAAGGATAATGTGCATGAAAAGAAGATATATTTTAATAATTTGGAGTATCCTACTCACGTTATTGCCCCTATTGAACGGATGTATTCGTGAGGAAGAGTTCGACAATACCCCACAAGGCAATTTCGAAGCCTTGTGGGAAATAATAGACGAACAGTACTGCTTCCTGGACTACAAGCAAATAGACTGGGATGCCATCCATGACAAGTACCAGCCACTCATTACCCCGGGAATGAGCAACGACGGTCTATTTGAAATATTAGGTAACATGCTTGCCGAGTTAAAAGACGGACATGTCAACTTGTACTCTTCTTCCAACATGGCGCGCTACTGGGACTGGTATCTGGATTATCCTCGTAACTTCAACGAAAGTATCATTGAAAAGTACCTGGGAAGAGACTACCGCATTGCTGGAGGCGCCAAATATACCATATTGGAGGACAACATAGGATATATCTATTACGGTGATTTCTCCAGCGGCATCGGAAACGGCAACCTGGATGAGATTCTGTTATACCTTTCCGCTTGTAACGGCCTGATTATCGACGTGCGCAACAATGGTGGCGGCAACCTGACAAACGCCACCCGAATGGCACAACGCTTCACGAATGAAAAAGTACTGACGGGATATATTCAGCACAAGACCGGCAAAGGCCATAGCGATTTTTCAGATCCGACTCCCATTTATGTGGAACCTTCCAACAGTATCCGCTGGCAAAAAAAGGTAATTGTCCTGACCAACCGTCATTCCTATAGTGCAACCAATGATTTTGTCAACTCCATGCGCTGTTTTCCCAATGTCACCCTGGTTGGTGACAAAACCGGCGGCGGGTCGGGCCTGCCATTCTCTTCGGAACTGCCCAACGGATGGGGGGTACGCTTTTCTGCCAGCCCGCACCTCGATGCCCAAAAACAGCATATCGAGTTCGGCATCGACCCGGACAAGAAAGTGGATATGAGCAAAGAAGATGAGAACAATGACTTGGACACCATCATTGAGGAAGCAAGAAAAATACTGAAAGTGACTTTCTAAAACGACTTTATCTACAAAACAATTTGCCAAAACGAAAATTCTTTCTATCTTTGCTCCCGCTAATCGGAATTATTCCGCGGATGTGGCGTAATTGGCAGCCGCGCCAGACTTAGGATCTGGTGCCGTGAGGCGTGTAGGTTCGAGTCCTATCATCCGCACAATCCCTATAATAAATTTCAAAAGACAAACAACTAAGAGGGGAGGATATTCATTAAGAAGCATCCTCCCTAACCGCTTCAAGTACCTTTTTTATCTCATCAAAACACAATATTTAGAATACTTATTGTATCTTTGCTTCCAAGAAACACTTCGATTAACCTGAAAAAATGAAACAAAATACGATAAGACCGATGCTTTTCAAGTATTGGGTAGTGTGCCTTCTATTGTTCATCCTCTTCATCCAGGCCAGGGCTTCTTCCTTCATGCCCGCCGTCACCAACTATCTTGCCAAAGACTATGAAGCCGGTTATCAGAACTGGGCATGTGCGCAAGGCAGCAACGGCGAAATGTATTTCGGCAACAGCCAGGGGCTCCTGGTATATGACGGTTATCGCTGGACTCTCCACAAAGTGCCGGGGAACCATATTGTCCGTTCGGTGTATGTGAAAGAAGACCGTATCTATGTGGGGGCATTCGAGGAATTCGGCTATTTCAAGTATTCGGAGGCAGGCACTCTCCGGTACCATTCTTTGAGCAAATTCCTGAAAAATTTCCCCATGGAGAACAACGAGATATGGAACATTGTAGAGCTGGACGGTCGCATCTACTTCCAGTCGTTCAGCGCCTGGTTCTCCTACGACGGGAAGATGGTACACGCTTTCCGCAACAGACAGCAACAGCCGCTCTACTTCTACACCCAAAACGGACATATCTACACACAGATGATTGATGAGGACTTCTATGAATTCGACGGCAAGGATTTCCTTCATCTCTTCCCCCGCAGCCAAGTGAACGATGACAATGTAGTGGCATTACTGCCCGACGGGGACGACAGCTTCCTGATGGTCACAGAGAATAACGGATTGTTCCGCTACAACGGTGACATCACCCCCTGGAAAACAGACATTGATGCAGAGCTGAAGAAACAGCGGGTGAACCGCGCCGTCATGACCAATGATTCCATATTCATGATAGGTACAGTCTTGAATGGCATATACGCCATCGACCGCAAAGGACATTGCCTCTGGCACTTCAATCTGGATAACCGTCTGGACAACAACACAGTCCTGGGCTTGTTCTGTGACAAAGACAACAACGTATGGGCAGCATTGGACGACGGCATCGCATACATCCACCACAACTCACCCGTCATGCTGCTGACTCCTGCCAACCATGAAACCAAACTGGGCATGGTGTACGACATAGCCCACCGGGGCGACTGTTTCTATCTGGCCACCAACCAGGGCTTGTACGAATACCACCAGGTTACCGAGAATCTGCGCCTGCTTCCCCATACTGAAGGACAGAACTGGTATGTGAAGGACATTGACGGGCAACTCTTTGCAGGCAACAATGCCCATACCTTATTAATAGGCGAAAAAGGGAATGTTTCCGTCATAAGCAATACCAACAGCAGTACGTGTCTGATAAAGTGCACCCTCTATGGCGAAGAGATACTGTTGGAATCATCCTACGCCAATTTGCGTATCTATAAAAAGAAGAACGGGCAATGGACCTTTTCGCATGTCATAGACGGCTTCATTGCACCGGTCATGCACTTGGAGGTGGACCAAAGCGGTGTCATCTGGGCTTCACACATGTATCAGGGAGTCTATAAAATAGTCTTGAGCGATGACTTGTCGGCTGTAAAAAGCGTACGGCACATCTCCCATTTAGGCTCGGAATATATCATCGGCCCTATCCAAGTAATGAAAATGCGAGGACGTATCGTCTTTTCCAGTCCCAACGGCTTCTATACCTATGACGACATCACCCGGCAGATTATCCCCTTCCAAAAGCTGAATGCCATTCTGCCCTATATCAGGAATGCTCATTCTGTGGTATCCGTCACGAACGACCGCTTCTGGCTGTCCGGTTCACATGAGTACGTACTGGTAGAGTACGCAGAAGGAGAGTACATCGTGAAGCAGCGCATCCTCATCGAACTGTTTGATTCTCCATGCATAGAGAACTACAACAATGTGTTCGTCGACAATGACGTTGTCTATTTTAATCTGAACAACGGAATCGCCAGTTACAGCAAAAACACAGACAGCCTCAGTCCTACTCTGGAGTCCGCCCTCTCACTGAGCTCGGTCACTGCTTCCTCTTCCGATAAAAAGGAGAAACGCCTGCCTCTGTCTGGAAATGTCGAACTGGAAAGCAATTACCGGGATTTGCTGTTCTCAGTAAGCCTGCCGCATTACAATAAATTGTCCGTACATTTCCATTATGTCCTGCAAGGAGGACAAGGCATGGCGCTGACATCGGACCTGAAAGAGCCCGAAATCCGCTACGGTAGCCTGGATTACGGAGAATACACATTCCAGGCAGAAGCCTATAATGATTTGGGACAGAAAATCGGTGAGGTGGAATATCATTTTGCCATAGCCCGCCCTTTCTACCTCTCCTATTATGCCTTTGCGCTCTATCTCATAGTTCTCACAGCGCTTGTCTACTTTTTCTCCAAGTGGCGCGCCAACCGTGCCATGGAAAAGAAACGGAAGGAGTATGAGGCAGAGCAGGTGCAGCAGAACATCAAGATGCGCGAGCAGGAGCATCTGATAACTCTGCAGCAACAGCAATTGCTGGAAGCCGAGTTGTCGGCAAAGAGTAAAGACCTTGCCAGCATGGCACTGGGTGTATTTGCCAAGAACGAGGTCCTGGAGAAACTTCGTACTGTCGTACAAGAGTCCCTGGTGAAAGGGCAATATGGACGCAAGAACCTCGAATCTCTGCTGAAGCTCATCAACGAAAACATCGAGACACAGGAATTTTGGGATGTATTCCAGAACAATTTCGACCTGATTCATGAGAAATTCTTCCGTAATTTGCGCGAACGTTATCCCAGTCTTACCGCTACCGACCTCCGTTTTTGTGCGCTGCTGCGCCTGAATCTTTCTACGAAAGACATTGCGCAAATGACCAACCTCACTATCCGGGGAGTAGAGGCAGCACGCTACCGTTTGCGCAAGAAACTGGATATCCCCGACGGAACGGGATTAGTGGATTTTCTCATCGACTTGAAATAAAGCGGCTACAAATCATTCAATCATAACAAACTGATTATTAGAAACAAGTAACACGAAAACGTAGTAAAACGGTACCCATTTTTACCCTAAACGTATTATCGTGGTAGTGTTTTTTTTTGCCTTACTTACCGTAATTACTTCCTTTGCCGGCAGAATTATTAACTCTTAAATTTAGTTTATGAGAAGGCAAACTTTATTTCTTCTATTCATGATTTTGTTCTCATTGCCACTGACAGTTTTGGCACAAGGAACAAAGACAGTTAAAGGAACTGTTGTTGATCAGAACAACGAACCGATTATTGGAGCCACGGTTGTAGTAAAAGGCTCTACTATTGGAGCAGCTACCGACCTCGACGGTAACTATGTACTGAACGGCGTCCCCGAAGACGCAACTCTCGTATTCAACTATTTGGGCATGTTGCCGCAGGAAATAAGCGCTGCGGGACAATCCGTCATTAATGTAAAGCTACGTGAAGATGCCAACTACTGGAAGAAGTTGTTGTTATCGGTTACGGTTCGGCCAAGGCGAAAGACCTGACGGCCCCGATTGACGTTGTCAAAGAGAAAGAACTTATCAATGTTCCTACCTCCTCCCCGATGGCAGCATTGCAGGGAAAGGTACCGGGTGTTAACATCATCAATTCGGGAACGCCGGGCGAAGGTCCTAAAGTGACCATCCGTGGTATGGGTTCCTTCGGTGACACTTCTCCTCTCTATGTAGTGGACGGAATGTTCTACGACAACATCAACTTCCTGAACAATTCCGACATTCAGGACATGACCATCTTGAAAGACGCATCCGCATCTGCCATCTACGGTGTACGCGCCGCCAACGGTGTTGTAATCATCACCACCAAGAAAGGAAGCCGCAACCAGGATGCCAAGATTACCTATAACGGTTATGTAGGTATTCAGAAAGCCACCAACCTGCTGGAGATGTGTAACTCTCACGAGTATGCCACCATGATGTTGGAAGCCAACCCGGAAGCTTACCGGTCGATTTTCGAAAAGTCAGTAGCCGAATTCGGAGGCAATATGGAAAACCTGCAATTCAATGCCGATACCAACTGGTATGACGAACTGTTGCGCACAGCCATGATGACCAATCACAGCTTGAATATCTCCGGTGGTACGGAAAAAGCGACCTACTCTGCCGGCATGAGCTATCTGGCACAAGACGGTATCATGGACGTGGAAAACTACTACCGCCGCTTGAACTTCCGTGCCGCCCTTGACTACGAAGCCCGCAAATGGCTGAAAGTAGGCTTCAACGGCGTATTCAGCAACTCGCAGCAGCAGCTTCCCAAGAATGCCGCATGGCAACAGGCATACAACACACCGTCTATCATCCCGGTGTATGATGACCGCCGCGACGATGCCGTGTTCCCTAAGAAGTACACATCGCCCGAGCAGGTGGGCCTGACCAACAACTTCAACAATCCGGTAGCCACTGCCAACTATTACGACAACCGGAACGAGACCTACCAAGTGCTGACCAACTTCTATGCACAGCTCAACCTCATCCCCGACAAGCTGAATATACGCAGTAGCTACAGCTACGACTACTCAATGATTCGCGGTTCTGAGTTCACTCCTACCTACTATGTAGGCACCAACCAGAAGAAAGAGGTTACCGAACTCACTAAAAAGAACACTAACTACTACAAATATATATGGGACAACGTGGCCACTTATACTGACAAGTGGGGCAAACACTCCTTTACCGGTATGCTGGGTGCATCCATGCGTCAAGAGCAATACCGCCTGCTCGAAGGTACCGCCACCAACGTGCCCGAAGGTGAGGACGTGTGGAAATACATCGCACTGGGCAACAAGGAAGGCGCTACGGTGAAAGACGACGGCTGGAAATACCGCGGTCTCTCCTATTTCACCCGACTGAATTACAACTACAACGACAAGTACATGTTGATGTTCACCTTCCGTGCCGACGGCTCGTCCAAGTACAACGACAAATGGGGCTACTTCCCCTCCATCGGTGCCGCATGGGTCATCTCCCAAGAACCGTTTATGAAGAACCAGAATATCTTCGACTACATGAAGCTGCGTGCCAGCTGGGGTAAGCTGGGTAACGACAAGATTGCTGCCAGTGCAGGCTTCGCAAGCATACAGAACGTACAGTCCGTATTCGGTCCCAATACCGCCATCGACGGATTCATCAACACCACCAACTTCAGCTGGCTGGGTTGGGAAGTAGTGAACGAAACCAACGTGGGCGTCAACTTCAGTACACTGAAGAACCGCTTGAACGCCGACATCGACTGGTACTACCGTCTGACTGACAACGCCGTGATTTCACCCAAGCTCCCGATGAGTGGCGAGCTGCTGGCCGGCAACAACGGACAGATTCTGAATACCGGTATCGACCTCTCCTTGAACTGGAACGACAAGATTGGCCAGGACTTCAATTACAACATCGGCGTCAATCTCTCTTATCTGCATAACGAAGTGAAAAGCCTAAAAGGAAACATGAAAATCATCAAAGGCGGAAAGACCGTGAATATGGTGGGCGAGACGATGAACTCATTCTATGGCTACAAGGTCATCGGCATCTACCAGACTCCTGAACAATGTGCTGCCGACCCCATCGCCGTGGCCAACGGACTGGAACCCGGCGACTTCATCTACGAGGACGTGAACGGCGACCATGTGATAGACGGAAACGACAAGCAGGTGTTGGGCTCATACGTGCCCAGCTTTACTTATGGCTTCAATGCCGGATTCTCTTATAAGAACTTCGACTTCAGCCTCACTACCTACGGACAAGCAGGCGGCGAACTGTGGAACCGTAAGCGTGCCCTGCGCTATGCAGCCGACTACTATAACTTTGACCGCGCACAGTATGAGAACCGCTGGACGGGTGCAGGCTCTACCAACGAACATCCGTCGGCCAAGGCTCTTCTCAAAACCTGGAACAAATCAGACAGTAACAACGCTTCCTATTTCGTAGAAAGCTCCGATTACTTCCGCATCCAGAACATCACGCTGGGCTACTCGTTCAAGAACTTGAAGATAGGCAGCTACGTGATGCCGGGACTCCGCCTCTCATTGACGGCCGACCGCCCCTTCACTACCTTCAAGGCCAACAGCTTCACACCTGAAGTGTCGGATGCCGAAGGTTGGGATACCGAAGTATACCCTCTGACTTCAACCTATACTTTCGGAGTGCAAATAGATTTCTAAACCCTAAAACGTAAAACAATGAAATTCTTAAAGAAAACATTCGCATATATACTTCCCGCCATGATGGTGCTGGGAGGAGCCACCGCTTGCACCGATTTCATAGAAATCGATCCGGAGAACAAAGTTCCCGAACAAGGCGTAGACTTTACCAACAAGAACAATATGTACCAACCCGTAGTGGGTGCCTACTCCAAAGTACGCACACAGGGCATGCACTGGTGCAACGCACTATTGATGTTCACCCGCGACGGTGACGTGTGGTCGGGCCGTACCGACGACCAGGGCGATGCCGTGACCTTCGGACGCAAGTTCAACTATAACAACTCCTTCTGGGCGCTGAACCAGGTATGGATGAACTTCTACGACATCATCCGCATCACCAATGCCGCCCTGCAAAGCCTCGACAGCTATGCCGAACACCTTGCAGCAGGAAGCGAAGACTACAAGACCTACGAATCCTATTGCGGCGAAGTGCGTACCATCCGCGCATGGGCCTACTACTGCCTGGTGACCAACTTCGGCCCCACCGTCATCTACCGTGACAACCTGCAGACCGATTTCCGCCGTTCTACCGTAGACGCCGTATATAATTATATGCTGGAAGATTTGAACTATGCCATCGGAAAACTGCCCCGCATGCGTCCCAACCAGATGGAGCACAAGGGAGCCGTGACAGCCTTCACCGCCCAAGCACTTGCCGCCCGCGTCTATCTGCTGAAAGGAGACTATGCCCAAGTGGAGACTCTGACCGACGACATCATCAAGAATGGCGGATTCCGTCTCTACGATGACTTCTACCAACTGTTCAAGATTCCCGGAAAGTTGTGTGACGAGTCTTTGTTCGAATGCCAGGTGACGGACTACGGCAATGGTTCGGGCGATTATCTGGGCGTAGACCAGTGGTTCAACTTCCAGGGTCCGAACATGGCAGAGAAGTATGTTGAAGTAGTGAACGCAGATGGCACCATCAGCTACAAGCAGGCCGAAGGAGCCAAGTCCATAGGCGGCTGGAACTTCATCGGCTACGAACCCGAGTTCGTGGCATGGGCCGAAGCCCGTGGCGAAGGTGTGCGTGCCGAGACTTCTTTCCTGAAAGCCCTGAGCAAGACACGCGAGGGTTGGCAGGTAGGTCCCACATCGGCCACCAAGACCGACTGTTGGAACGGCAAAGGTTACCTTCCCTACAATCAGATGACTCTTCCACGTACGACCTACGGAGCCAACAACAATGTGCGTATCATCCGCTATGCCGAAGTGCTGCTGATGAACTCCGAAGCCAAAGTCAGACTGGGCAAGGATGGAGACGCAGGCTACAACGAAGTGCGCCGGCGTGCAGGCATGAGCACCAAAACCGGTGTTACCCTGAAAGACGTGATGGACGAACGCCGGATGGAGCTTTGCGGCGAATGGTGTGCCCGTTATGTGGACTTGGTGCGTACCGGCGATGCCGCCACCGTACTCGGTCCCAAAGGATGGACAGCAGAAAAGACTTATTGGCCCATACCGGCCAACCAGTTGGACGACCTTCCCGACCTGAAGCTGGAACCCATTGACGGAATTGCCGAATAAATCCGCTCCAATATGGTAAAAAGATTCCTAATCAGTTGTGGAATAGCCTTTGCCGCTCTGGCGGCAAAGGCAACCCCTGACGATTCCATCAAAGTGGTGAAGGGGCAAGTCAGTGACTATTACATCACTGTAACCCAAGACCGTATCGTAAAAGGACACGTACTGGACACCAACCGCCAGCCACTCGCAGGCGCCACAGTCATGTTCTTCGCAAGTCCCATGCACAATACCACTGCCCACGACGGCAGCTTTGCCATCAAAGGAGCGAAGAACGACGTGCACCTGTATGTCTACTATCCCGGGAAAAAGATAGTGAACAGAATCCTGGCACTGGATGAAACCGATATTGAGGTAGTGATGGAAGAAGAGGTACACAAGGCAACCGCAATCCGCCGTCCCGCCCAGGCGACCCGGTGGTATGACCCGCAGGCGCCTCTGTCGCGCACCTTCTGCAATCCGATGAACATCAGTTATAACTTCGAGCCTTTCAACAACAATGTGCGTCCCAACGGTTCGTTCCGTTCCTCTGCCGACCCGATGGCGGTGGAATACAAGGGAGAATACTTTCTGTTCTCCACCAACCAGGGCGGTTTTCACTATTCCAGGAACCTGGTGGATTGGGATTTCGTTCCTGCCGGCTTCCAACGCAAGCCTACGGACGACGACCAGTGCGCGCCGGCAGCCTATGTAAGCGGTGACACGCTGTTCTATACCGGCTCCACCTACGAAGGCCTTGCCGTGTGGTACAGCACACACCCCAAAACGGGACGTTTCAAACGTGCCATCGAAAAGAATGTGCTTCCCACATGGGACCCCTGCATGTTTCTGGACGATGACGGCAGACTGTATATGTATTATGGCTCCAGCAATGAATATCCGCTAAAGGCGGTGGAACTGGACCGGAATGATTTCTATCCCATCAGCAAGATTCACGACGTGATGATGCTCCGCCCGGAAGAACACGGCTGGGAACGTTTCGGAATGAACAACGATGACGAGGTGACGCTCCGCCCATTCACAGAGGGCGCTTACATGACCAAACACAATGGCAAATATTATTTCCAATATGGTGCTCCGGGCACTGAATTCAAAGTCTATGCCGATGGCGTATATGTTTCGGATTCCCCGCTGGGCCCGTTTGTCTACCAGAAGCATAACCCGATGTGCTACAAGCCGGGCGGTTATGTGCAAGGTGCCGGTCATGGAGGCACGTTCTGCGACGTGAAAGGCAATTACTGGCACGTGGCCACCTGCATGCTCTCCCTGAAGTACAAGTTCGAACGCCGCATCGGTCTTTATCCGGTGGCTTTCGACAAGGATGGTGTCATGTATTCGTCTACTGCCTTCGGCGATTATCCCAACTGGGCAGAACCGATGGACGTAAAGAACCCTGCAGAGCGTTTCACGGGATGGATGCTTCTGTCCTACGGCAAACCGGTGGAGGTATCATCTACGGATAGCATCCATGCAGCTTCCAACCTGACGGACGAAAGTATGCGCACCTACTGGGCAGCCCGTTCCGGCAACCCCGGCGAATGGGCCGGGATAGACCTGGGCAGTACAAAGAATGTACGTGCCGTGCAGTTGAACTTCTACGACCATAAAGCGGTTCAATACAACCGTGCCATGGATATTTATCACCAATAGCGTATTTTTGCTTCCGAAGACGGAAAAGAATGGACATTGGTCATAGACAAGAGCGACAGTGACAAGGATTGTCCGCACGACTACATCGAGCTCAACGAGCCGTTGCGTGCCCGTTATCTGAAATACGAGAATGTGCACATGCCTACGGGAAATGTCGCCTTGTCCGGCTTCCGCGTCTTCGGGAACGGTGACGGCGATGTCCCGCAAGCCGTGAAAGGACTGACTGTGAAACGTGACAGGAAAGACCGCCGGAATGCCCTTATCTCCTGGCAACCCGAAGCAAGCGCCTATGGCTACAACATCTACTACGGCACCGCCGAAGGCAAGATGTACAATGCCATCACGGTACTGGGACAGACGGAATATGACTTCCGCGGACTGGATGCGGACACGGACTATTACTTCACTATCGAGGCGCTGAACGAAAACGGCCGTTCGCCATTGTGCAAGATGACAAAAAATTAAACACAAGAAATAAAGATATGAAAAAACCAATAATGATACATGTGCTGGCTTTGTTCCTGATTTCCACATTGGCGGGCTGTGCATCCTGCTCTTCCGACTTGAAGGAAAACGGGAAAGAGAACGGAAAAGAGGAAAAGCCCGACACAGAGGAAGTACGTCCCGAATCATTCGCTTCGGATGACGAAATGCTTGATTACATCCAGAAGGTACATTTGAACTACATGTGGGACGGTGCGGAACCGACCTCCGGACTGGCACGCGAACGCATCCACCTGGATGGGGATTATCCCGAAAAGGACCAGAATGTTGTCACCACCGGCGGCAGCGGATTTGGTATAGCCGGACTGCTGGTAGGCATCGAACGCGGCTTCATCCCCAGGGAAGAAGGCGTGAAGCGCCTGACCAAGATTGCCGATTACCTGAAACGCGCCGACCGCTTCCACGGCGTATGGCCCCATTGGTTGTACGGCCCTACCGGCAAGGTGAAACCTTTCGGACAAAAAGATAACGGCGGAGACTTGGTGGAAAGCTGCTTCCTGATGCAAAGCTTGCTTTGCGTACGCCAATACTTCCGCGACGGCAACGAGCAGGAAAAGGCGCTGGTAGAGAAGATTGACCAATTGTGGAAAGAGATGGAGTTCAGCTGGTATCAGAATGGCAAGGATGTCATCTACTGGCACTGGTCTCCCGAATACAACTGGGAAATGAACTTCCCGCTGGAAGGCTACAACGAAGCATTGATTGTGTATGTGCTCGCAGCCTCCTCCCCCACTTATCCCGTTCCGGCTTCAGCCTACCACAACGGCTGGGCACGCGGCGGCGGCATCAAGTCCGACTCTGCCCCCTACGGCCTGCCTTTGGAATTGAAACACAACGGAGCCGAGAAACTGGGCGGTCCCTTGTTCTGGGCACAATACTCGCACATCGGTCTGGACCCGCGCAACCTGAGCGACCGCTATGCCAACTACTGGAACGTGGTGCGCAACCATGCCCTCTCCAACTACCGCTACTGCGTGGAGAATCCCAAACAATACAAAGGTTACGGCGAGGACTGCTGGGGACTGACCGCCAGCTACTCTACCAAAGGCTATGCAGCCCACTGCCCGGGCGACAACGACCATGGTGTCATCACACCGACAGCAGCCTTGTCCAGTTTTCCCTACACACCGGAGGAATCCATGCGTGCACTGAAGTATTTCTATTCCAAAGGCGACTGGATTTGGGGCAAGTACGGATTCTACGATGCCTTCTCCGAGGGAAGTGACTGGACGGTACCCCGCTATCTTGCCATCGACCAATGCACCATTGCCCCGATGATTGAGAACTATCGTTCCGGCTTGTTGTGGAAACTCTTCATGAGCTGTCCCGAGGTTCAGGAAGGATTGCAGAAGCTGGGATTTAAGGCTTAGGGATTTACGATTGAAGTTAGTATGCGACATGATGGAGCAGCTAAGCTTAAGTTGAATTTCTATATCACTATTCCCCTCCCCCTTCAGGGGGCCGGAGGGGATAATCAAAATTATATCATATGAAGAAATACACATTATTAGCAGCCTTGGCTTTCTCTGCCCTCACCGTGACGGCAACGCCCAAAGAAAACACATCCCAAGGCAATCCGCAGGAGATGGATAAATTCATTACGGAGCTGATGGGCAAAATGACGCTGCACGAGAAAATCGGTCAGCTCAACCTGCCGGTAACGGGAAACATCGTCACCGGACAAGCCAAGAGCAGCGACGTTGCCGGTAAAATCCGCAACGGTGAAGTCGGAGGTCTGTTCAACCTGAAAGGCGTGAAGAACATCCGCGAAGTGCAGAAACTTGCCGTAGAGAACAGCCGCCTGGGCATCCCCTTGCTGTTCGGTATGGACGTGATTCACGGTTACGAAACGGTATTCCCCATCCCCTTGGCACTCTCGTGCAGTTGGGACATGGAGGCTATAGAGAAATCGGCCCGTATCGCCGCCATTGAGTCGAGTGCAGACGGTATCTGCTGGACGTTCAGCCCGATGGTGGACATCTGCCGCGATGCCCGTTGGGGACGTGTATCAGAAGGCAACGGTGAAGACCCCTTCCTGGGTTCAGCCATTGCACAAGCCATGATTCGCGGTTATCAGGGCAAGGATATGAGTGCCAACAACGAGATAATGGCTTGCGTAAAGCACTTCGCACTGTATGGTGCCGGAGAAGCCGGCCGCGACTACAACACGGTGGATATGAGCCGCAACCGTATGTTCAACGAATACTTCCCTCCCTACAAGGCTGCCGTAGAAGCCGGTGTGGGTAGCGCAATGACCTCCTTCAATGAAATTGACGGAGTACCCGCCACTGCCAACCACTGGCTGCTGACCGACGTACTGCGCAACCAATGGGGCTTCGACGGCTTCGTGGTGACAGACTATACAGCCATCTCCGAAATGATAGACCACGGAATCGGCGACCTGCAGGAAGTATCCGCACGTGCCTTGACCGCCGGAACAGACATGGACATGGTAGCCGACGGATTTATCGGCACACTGGAAAAATCCCTGAAAGAAGGCAAAGTGACTGAGGCCGACATTGACAAAGCCTGCCGACGCATCCTAGAAGCCAAATACAAGCTGGGACTGTTTGCCAATCCGTATAAATACTGCGACGTGAAGCGTGCCGAAAAAGAAGTGTTCACTCCCGAACACCGTTCCATCGCCCGCCAGATTGCCACAGAGACATTCGTACTGCTGAAGAACCAGGACAATCTGCTGCCCTTGCAACGCAAAGGCAATATCGCCTTGATTGGCCCGCTTGCCAACACCCGTGCCAACATGCCGGGCACTTGGAGTGTGGCAGCCACAGCAGACAAATACAGCACCCTGCTGGAAGGTTTCAAGAATTCTGTCGGCTCCAAGGCCAACATTCTCTATGCACAAGGCAGCAACCTGATGTACGATGCCGACTACCAGACACGCGCCACGATGTTCGGCCGTGAACTGCCCCGTGGCAATGACCAAGAACTGCTGGACGAAGCCCTGAAAGTAGCCGCACAAGCCGATGTCATTGTAGCCGCCCTCGGCGAGTCCTCCGAGATGAGTGGTGAGAGCAGTAGCCGTTCCGAACTGGAAATGCCGGACGCACAGCGCCACCTGCTGGAAGCATTGCTGAAAACGGGCAAACCCGTAGTATTGGTATTGTTCTCCGGACGTCCCGTAGTGCTGACTTGGGAGAATGAAAATGTTCCCGCCATCTTGAATGTATGGTTCGGAGGTAGTGAAGCTGCAGACGCCATTGCCGACGTAGTGTTCGGAGACGTTTGCCCCAGCGGTAAGCTGACCACCACTTTCCCGCAGAATGTGGGCCAGTTGCCTATGGCATACAACCACAAGAATACCGGCCGTCCTCTGAAAGAAGGCAAATGGTTCGAGAAGTTCCGCAGCAACTACCTGGATGTGAGCAACGACCCGCTGTATCCTTTCGGCTATGGCTTGAGCTACACCACCTTCCAGTACAGTGACATCACGCTCAGCTCCAAGCAACTGAATGCGGACGGCAAGCTGACCGCTTCCGTAACCGTAACCAATACGGGTAACTACGATGCAGATGAAATCGTACAGCTCTATATCCGCGACTTGGTGGGCAGCATTACCCGCCCCGTGAAAGAGCTGAAAGGCTTCGAGCGCATCCACCTGAAAAAAGGCGAAAGCAAGCAGGTGACCTTCACCATTACCCCCGAATTGCTGAAGTTCTACAACTACGACATACAGTATGTATACGAACCCGGCGAGTTCCATGTAATGATTGGACCCAACAGCCGCGATGTAAAGACTACGAGTTTTGAGTTGAAATAGGTATAGTTTTGCTTTTAGGTAAGAGGGCAGTCCGCGAAAACCGGGCTGCCCTTTTTTAACACCGTCACCAAATCTTTTTTGCATTTTGATTGTTCAGAGGAGAAACTGAATGATTTATCCACTAAAAAATCAATGTAATGAAGAAGAACCTAAACCTTCCCAAGAAGAAAACCGGAAGACTGAGAAACCTATTTCTGACGGTGTGCCTGCTGGCAAGTGTCGCCGCATCGGCGCAGGAGAAAACAGTAACCGGTACCGTGACCGATGCCCTGGGTGACCCGCTGATTGGTGCCACCGTATTGGTGCAGGGAACCTCCAATGGCGTGATTACCGACATAGACGGCCGGTACTCCATCCAGGCCACCCCGGAGAACACATTGGATTTTTCCTATGTAGGCATGGTGAAGCAAGCTGTCAAGGTAGGCAGCCAGTCGGTAATCAACGTCCAGATGAAAGACGACTCGCAGATGCTGGCCGAAACCGTTGTCATCGGTTATGGCAGCGCCAAGAAGCGAGACCTTACGGGCTCCATCACCAACATTAAAGGCGACGAAATCGCCAACAAGCCGGTGGTCAACCCCGTATCCGCACTGCAAGGAAAGATTGCCGGCGTGCAGGTGATAAACTCCGGCAAGGCAGGCTCCGACCCGGAAATCCGTGTACGCGGAACAAACTCCATCAACGGCTACAAGCCACTCTATGTGGTGGACGGACTGTTCAACGACAACATCAACTTCCTGAATCCGCAGGACATCGAATCCATGGAGATACTAAAAGACCCGTCGTCGCTCGCCATCTTCGGTGTGCGCGGTGCCAACGGCGTGATTATCATCACCACCAAGAAGGCGAAAGAGGGACAGACACGCGTCAATATCAACGGCTCGTTCGGTTTCAAGTCCGTCACCGACAAAATTGCACTGACGGATGCCGAAGGCTTCAAACTGCTGTACAACGAACAGTTGAGGAATGAAGGCAACCCGGAATACAACTTCTCGGACTGGACGGGAAACACCAACTGGCAGGATGAAATCTTCCAGACTGGGTTCATCACCAACAACAACATCAGCATCACGGGTGCCTCGGACAAGAACAGCTTCTATCTCGGTGCGGGCTATGCTTACGAGCAAGGCAACATCAAGCACGAGAAGTACAGCAAAATCACGCTGAACATCAGCAACGACTATAAAGTGACGGACAACCTCAAGGTAGGTTTCCAATTCAACGGGGCACGCATGCTGCCCGCCGACACGAAGAGTGTGGCTACAGCCCTGCGCGCAGCTCCGGTGGCGCATGTATTCAACTCCGAGTACGGCCTCTACACCTCACTGCCCGGATTCCAGAAGGCACAGATGAACAACCCGATGGTGGACGTAGACCTGAAGGCGAATACCACGAAAGCCGAGAACTACCGTGGCTCGGGCAACGTGTACGGGCAATGGGATTTCCTGAAACACTTCCAGTTCAAGGCCATGTTCTCCCTGGACTATGCCTCGAACAGCACACGGACATACACCCCGGTTATCCAGGTATATGACGCAAGCGTCGAGGGAGACATAGCCACGCTGGGCAACGGCAAGACCGGAGTGTCCCAAGCCAAAGAAACGGAAATGAAGGTACAGAGCGACTATCTGCTGACCTACACCAACTCCTGGGGAGACCACAGCGTGACGGCCACAGCCGGTTTCACCACCTACTACAACAAGCTCGAGAATCTGAACGGCGCCCGTACCCAAGGGGTAGGCCTGGTCATTCCGGACAATCCCGACAAATGGTACGTAAGTATCGGCGACGCAGCCACCGCCACCAACGGCAGTACGCAGTGGGAGCGCTCCACCGTGTCCGTGCTGGCACGCGTGCTCTACAACTACAAGGGCAAGTACCTGTTCAACGGCTCCTACCGCCGCGACGGTTCTTCCGCCTTCTCCTACACCGGCAACCAGTGGCAGAACTTCTACTCCGTCGGCCTGGGCTGGCTGATGAGCGAGGAAGCATGGATGAAGGACATCACCTGGCTGGATATGCTGAAACTGAAAGGCTCATGGGGCACACTGGGCAACCAGAACCTGGACCGCGCCTATCCCGCCGAACCGTTGCTGACGAATGCCTACTCCGCCGTGTTCGGCACCCCGTCTGCCATCTATCCGGGCCACCAGCTTGCCTACCTGCCCAACCCCAAACTGCGCTGGGAGAAGGTGGAAGCCTGGGAAGCCGGTGCAGAAGCCAACTTCCTCCGCAACCGCCTGCACTTTGAAGGGGTGTACTACAAGAAGAAAACCAAAGACCTGCTGGCCGAAGTGCCGGGCATCTCGGGCACCGTACCGGGTATCGGAAACCTTGGCTCCATCGAGAATTCGGGCGTAGAGCTTGCCTTGAGCTGGCGCGACCGGATAGGCGACTGGAACTACAACATCGGAATGAACCTTGCCACCATCAAGAACAAGGTACTGAGCCTCGTGCAGGAAGGCTACTCCATCATAGCCGGAGACAAGCAGCAGAGCTACACAATGGCAGGATACCCCATCGGCTACTTCTACGGCTACAAGGTGGAAGGCGTCTACCAGACCCAGGAGGAGATTGAGCACTCTCCCAAGAACACACTGGCAACCGTCACCCCGGGCGACCTGAAATTCCGCGACGTGAACGGTGACGGTGAAATCACCACGGCAGACCGTACGATGATTGGTAATCCTACACCCGATGTCACCTACGGCTTCACGCTCGGCCTGGGCTACAAGAACTGGGAGCTTGCCGTTGACATGATGGGACAAGGCGGCAATCAGATTTACCGTACCTGGGACAACTACAACTGGAGCCAGTTCAACTTTATGGAGCAACGCATGGACCGCTGGCACGGTGAAGGGACCAGCAACACCCAGCCGCTGCTGAACACCAAGCATACCATCAACAATCTGAACTCCGAGTATTACATAGAGGACGGCTCGTTCTTCCGCATCCGTAACGTGTCGCTGGCATACAACTTCGACAAGGCGCTGATTTCGAAGATAGGCATGCAGGCGCTGAAGCTCTACGTGAACATACAGAACCTGAAGACGTGGAAGCACAACACCGGATATACCCCGGAACTGGGCGGAAGTGCCATCGCCTTCGGGGTGGACGACGGCAGTTATCCGATGCCGGCGATTTATACGTTCGGATTTAATCTGACGTTCTAAAAGCCTCTCCCCTAAAAAAGAGTAACTTCAAACCTCCCCCGACTCCTTCAAAGGGAACGGGGAATGAAAAATATAAATTTATGAAACTGATAAAATACATATTTACATTGCTGGTGGGTGCAACAGCCCTCTCACTGACATCCTGCAACGACTTCCTGGACCGCGATCCGCTGGGGCAGTTCACGGAAGATGACTCTCCCAACGCCCTTGTAGGCGGGAAGATATTCAACGTCTACTACCTGATGCGCTCGTACGACATCACTGCCGGTATTCCTGCTTTTATGGTGCACATGGTGCGCAGCGAGGACTCCGAGAAAGGCAGTGACGCCGGCGACGGCAGCAACGAGGCCGCCATGTGGGACGACTTCGAATACACTGCCTCCAACGGGCCGCTCAGCGCCTATTGGGGACAGAACTACAAAATCATCTACCAGTGCAACGAAATCCTGGACGACATTGAGAAGAGCGGACACAAGGACGACACCGAAGCCATCCGCAACCGCGGCGAAGCGCTCTTCTTCCGTGCCTGGTGCTACTTCAACCTGGTACGCGCCTTTGGCGAAGTGCCGCTGGTCACCATCAAGGTAGTGGAAGCCTCCGATGCCAACGTGCCCAAGACCACGGCGGAAAAGATATACGAACAGATTGACAAAGACCTGACCGAAGCCGAAGAATGCCTGCCCCTGCGGTGGGACAGCGACTATACGGGACGGCTGACCTGGGGCGCCGCACGCTCCCTGCACGCACGCACCTATATGATGCGGAACGATTGGGACAATATGTACACAGCCTCCACCGAAGTGATAAAGTCGGGCATCTACAACCTGAATACACCGGTCGACAAAGTCTTCACCGTAGAAGGGGAAAACTGCGGCGAGAGCATCTTCGAACTGCAATGCGAAGCCACCGATGCCATGAAAGAGGATGCCAGCATCGGCAGCCAGTTCTGCCAGGTGCAAGGGGTGCGCGGAGCCGGCGAGTGGGACCTGGGATGGGGCTGGCACATGGCCACCAAACTGATGGGAGAAGCCTTTGAGCCGGGCGACCCGCGCCGGAACGCCACATTGCTCTACTTCCGCCGCAGCACGGACGAGCCCATCACACCGGAGAATACCAACCAGCCTTATGGCGAGTCACCCGTATCCACCGCCATGGGTGCCTACTTCAACAAGAAGGCCTACACGGACCCGACACTGCGCCGCAAGTACAGCCGTATGGGTTTCTGGGTAAACATCCACCTCATCCGCTATCCGGACGTGCTGCTGATGGCTGCCGAAGCCGCCAACGAGAAAGGGCTGACGGGCGAAGCCGCCGGGTATCTGGAACAAGTACGCGCCCATGCCCGCGGCACACTGGCAAACGTGCTTCCGAAGGTAGAATCTGCCAGCCAGTCCGTGCTGCGTGACGCCATTCGCCACGAACGCCGCGTAGAGCTGGCATTGGAACCCGACCGCTTCTACGACCTCGTGCGCTGGGGCATTGCCAAAGAAGTGCTGCAAGCTGCCGGAAAGAATTACCAGGACAAGAATGCACTACTGCCTCTGCCCCAGACAGAGATAGACAAATCGAACGGAGTACTGGTACAGAACCCCGACTATTGATACCCGGCCAAAGGAAACAGCCGACCCAATCAATGGCAAAAGGTCTATTTCATAACTTGCTTTCAATCAAAGCATTGCTACTGCAAAGAGCTGCAAACTTTTTGCAGTGGCACTGCAAAAGTGTTGCAGTAGCACTGCACAACAGTTGCAGTGTCGCTGCAAAGCAGTTGCAGTAGCGCTGCAAATCGTTTGCAGTATCACTGCAGAGAAATTGCAGCACCGTTGCAAAGAAGTCATAGCGCCACTGCAATAGAGTGACGGCAATCTAAAAACAATGAAGGGAACATACTTACAAACAATTAATTCAATATGAATATGAAGAAAATTTTCAAGAGAACAAGTCTGCTGCTCGCGACCGCTTTAATAGGCGTCACCGTGCAGGCGCAGAAGTCTCCGCAGGACATGGACCGCTTCATCGACGCACTGATGCGCCGGATGACTGTGGAAGAGAAAATCGGCCAGCTCAACCTGCCCGTGACCGGAGAAATCACCACCGGTCAGGCAAAGAGCAGCGACGTGGCCAAGAAGATTGAGCAGGGGCTCGTGGGAGGGCTTTTCAATCTGAAAGGAGTGGCCAAGATACGCGACGTACAGAAACTGGCCGTAGAGAACTCCCGCCTGGGCATCCCCCTGCTGTTCGGCATGGATGTGATACATGGCTATGAGACCATCTTCCCCATCCCCCTCGGCCTCTCCTGCACGTGGGATATGGCAGCCATCGAGCAGTCTGCCCGCATAGCCGCTACAGAAGCCAGTGCCGACGGCATCTCATGGACATTCAGTCCAATGGTAGACATCAGCCGTGACCCACGCTGGGGACGTGTATCCGAGGGTTCGGGCGAAGACCCGTTCCTCGGAGGTGCCATCGCCCGCGCCATGGTGTTGGGGTATCAGGGAAAAGACCTGAACGACCAACTGAAACGGAACGACGAAATCATGGCATGCGTCAAGCACTTCGCACTGTACGGTGCCGGAGAAGCCGGACGCGACTACAACACCGTGGACATGAGCCGCAACCGCATGTTCAACGAATACATGTACCCCTATGAAGCAGCCGTCCATGCCGGAGTGGGCAGTGTAATGGCCTCTTTCAACGAAGTGGACGGCGTGCCCGCCACCGCCAACCGCTGGCTGATGACAGACGTGCTGCGCAAACAATGGGGGTTCAGCGGTTTTGTGGTGACCGACTTTACCGGTATCTCCGAAATGGTGGAACACGGAATCGGCAACCTGCAGACCGTTTCCGCCCGTGCGCTCAACGCCGGTGTGGACATGGATATGGTGAGCGAAGGTTTCGTGGGCACGTTGAAAAAGTCGCTCACCGAAGGCAAAATAACCATGAAGACGCTGGATGCAGCCTGCCACCGCATCCTTGAAGCGAAATACAAGTTAGGGCTGTTCGATGACCCTTACAAATACTGCGACCTCAGCCGTCCCGCACGCGACATCTTCACGCGCGAGCACCGCGACGCTGCCCGCCGGATTGCCGCCGAAAGCTTTGTGCTGCTGAAAAACGAACCTTTTGAGGGACAAGGCAAGAAGTCTTCTCGTCCCGTCCTTCCTTTGGAGAAGCAAGGCACCGTCGCCGTCATCGGCCCCCTGGGCAATACCCGCAGCAACATGCCCGGTACCTGGAGTGTTGCCGCACGCCTGGACGACTATCCCTCTCTGTACGAAGGATTGAAGGAGATGACAGCCGGCCGAGTGAACATCACCTACGCCAAAGGCAGCAACCTCATCGGTGATGCAGCCTACGAGGAACGCGCCACCCTATTCGGCCGTTCGCTGGGCCGGGACAACCGTACGGATAAGGAGCTGCTGGACGAAGCTTTGAAGGTGGCCTCCGGTGCCGACGTGATTGTAGCCGCCCTGGGCGAGTCTTCCGAAATGAGCGGTGAAAGCTCGAGCCGTACCGACCTCGGCATCCCCGACGTGCAACGCACCCTGCTGGAGGCCTTGCTGAAGACCGGAAAGCCCGTTGTACTAACCCTCTTCACCGGCCGGCCGCTGACGCTCACCTGGGAGCAGGAACATGTGCCCGCTATCTTGAACGTATGGTTCGGTGGCAGTGAAGCGGCATACGCCATCGGCGACGTACTGTTCGGCGACGTGAACCCAAGCGGTAAGCTGACCATGACTTTCCCGAAGAACGTGGGGCAGATACCTTTATTCTATAACCACAAGAATACCGGTCGCCCGCTGGCTGCCGGCAATTGGTTCGAGAAGTTCCGCAGCAACTATCTGGATGTGGACAATGAACCGCTGTATCCCTTCGGATACGGACTCTCATACACCACTTTCCAGTACAGCGACATCGCCCTCAGTACCCCGGTCATGGGACAAAATGGCTCCACCACTGCCGTAGTCACCGTGACCAATACCGGTAAGCGTGACGGCGCAGAAGTCGTGCAGCTCTATATCCGCGACCTCGTAGGCAGCATTACCCGCCCCGTACGCGAGCTGAAAGGCTTTGAAAAGGTGTTCCTGAAAGCGGGCGAAAGCAAGACCGTATCCTTCAAGATTACCCCTGAGCTGCTCCGCTTCTACGACTACGACCTCAACCACGTGGCCGAGCCGGGAGATTTCGATGTGATGATAGGTGGCAGCAGCCAGGCAGAAAAGACAGCCCGACTGACACTGAAATAAAATATTTAATATTGCACTCTAAAAACAAGAAAACATGAGATATACTACTTTACTCCTTTGTTTTTGCAGCATTCTGCTCCTTGGCAGCTGCAAGAGCCAGCCCTCCGCACAGAACGGACAGCCGCTGGAAGTGATGACGTTCAATGTCCGCCTGGATATTCCTTCGGACAGTGTAAACAACTGGAATTACCGCAAGGGTGACGCCTGCCGTATGATAGCCTACTACAGCCCCGACTTGCTGGGCATGCAGGAAGTGCTTCACAACCAAATGGAAGACCTAAAACGCGGGCTGCCGCAATACACAGCACTCGGTGTGGGGCGCGACGACGGCAAGGAAGCAGGCGAATACTGCCCGATATTCTTCCGGACCGACCGGTTTACACTGGTGGAATACGGCAATTTCTCCCTCAGCGAGCAACCCGAAACTATCGGCATCAAGGGCTGGGACGCTTCCTACAACCGTGTCACCACCTGGGCGATACTGCAGGAAAAGAACAACGGACAAAAGTTTGTATATTTCAACACCCATCTGGACAACGACGGAAAGACAGCCCGCAAAGAGGGCGTGCAACTCATTCTCGACAAAATCAAGGAGATAGCACCGGACATGCCCGCCATCATCACCGGTGACTTTAACTGTACGCCCGGTGAAGAACCTCTGCAAACGCTGGAAAAGGGAGGAATGGAAAATGCCGCAAAGACAGCTGCCGTCACCTACGGTCCGTCCTGGTCTTTCCATGACTTCGGCCGTCTGCCGGTGGAGGAACGCGTACTGCTGGACTATGTCTTCGTGACCAAAGGCGCAAAGATAGACCGCTACCGCGTTATCCAAGACAAACCGGAGAACAGCTACCTTTCCGACCACTGTCCTATACTTGTTGAATTGACCGTGCAATGAATATAGATAAGTAAATGATAAAAAAACAAGTAAGCATTGGTACAATGAAAATACAATACAGTTTATTATTGTTCCTGCTGTTGCTCGGTTTCACGCAATGCAAAAGCCCCGCCGCCAAAGAAGACCGGCTGAGCGACGATGCCCTGATGGACACCGTACAGCGCCGTACCTTCAACTACTTCTGGGAAGGTGCCGAGCCCAACAGCGGACTGGCACGCGAACGCATCCACATGGACGGTGTCTATCCGGAGAACGACCAGAACGTAATCACGTCCGGTGGAAGCGGCTTCGGCATCATGGCTATACTTGCCGGTATAGACCGCGGCTATGTCACCCGCCAGGAAGGGCTGGAACGAATGGAGAAAATCGTCTCCTTCCTCGAAACCGCCGACCGTTTCCACGGTGCCTACCCGCACTGGTGGTATGGCGATACGGGCAAGGTGAAACCCTTCGGGCAGAAAGACAATGGCGGCGACCTGGTAGAAACAGCCTTCATCATGCAGGCGCTGCTCTCCGTCCACCAGTACTACATCGACGGTTCGCCCGCCGAGCAAGCCCTCGCCGCCCGCATCGACAAGCTGTGGCGCGAAGTGGACTGGAACTTCTACCGCCAGAACGGCCAGAACGTGCTCTATTGGCACTGGAGTCCGGAATACGGTTGGGAAATGAACTTTCCCGTACACGGTTACAACGAATGCCTCATCATGTATATCCTTGCTGCCGCCTCGCCTACCCACGGCGTGCCTGCAGCAGTCTATCACGAGGGCTGGGCGCAGAACGGGGCCATTGTAGACCCTCATAAAGTGGAGAATATCGAGTTGCATCTGCGCTATCAAGGCACAGAAGCCGGACCGCTCTTCTGGGCACAATACTCGTTCCTCGGCCTCGACCCCATCGGGCTGAAGGATGAATACTGCGCCAACTACTTCGACGAGATGCGTAACCTGACGCTTGTGAACCGTGCCTACTGTGTCCGCAACCCCAAGCACTACAAAGGTTTCGGGCCCGACTGCTGGGGACTGACAGCCAGCTACTCCGTCAACGGATATGCCGCCCACGCTCCCAACGAACGCGACGACCAGGGAGTCATCTCTCCAACTGCCGCCTTGTCATCCATCGTCTATACCCCGGAACAGTCGTTGCAAGTGATGCGTCACCTCTACGAGATGGGAGATAAGGTCTTCGGCCCCTATGGCTTCTACGATGCTTTCAGCGAAACGGACAACTGGTATCCGCAGCGCTACCTCGCCATTGACCAGGGCCCGATAGCCGTCATGCTCGAGAATTATCGGTCGGGACTGCTGTGGAAGCTCTTCATGAGTCATCCGGATGTGCAGAAAGGGTTGAAGGAGTTGGGGTTCTCAACAGTCAGCAAGTAACTTACTATCATAAAAAATCCCCTTCTGAAACTTGTATTCTCTGATGAATAGCGAGGTACAAGTTTCAGAAGGGGATGTATTTACAACCTATTCACCGCCGCCACCGGAACCACTGCCACCGCTCTTCACATCATCATTGCTGATAGTGCGCGCAGCCTTTTTCACGCTTGCCTTCAACTCACCGATACGGTAGCTGACGCTTATGCCGAAGCGTTGGCGGCTGTACTTATAATTGCTTTCCCGTATAAAACCGCTGCCTTCGGTGGTGGAGCTTTGGTCCATATACTTCTTGAAGAAGTTGCTGGCAAAGGCAGACAAGGTGAGGCGCTTGTCCAGGAAGGACTTGTTGACGCTCAAGCCATAATCAAAGAAGCTGCTGCCCTTACCTTGCAGCATAATCCACGGCGTCTGTCCGAAGACATTCAGACTGATGCGCCAGTCATGGGGCAGCGTCTGCTGTGCACCGCCGTAGGCAAAGAGGCTCCAGCCATCGTTACGCATGCCTTCACTGCCCTCCAGATAAGAGTAATTGCCGCTCATGTTCATGTAGATACGTGTACGTGGAGTGGCATTCCAGTTGACGTAGCCGTTCACACTGGCATAACGGGTCTTGCCGATGTTGGCATAGGTAGAATAAAGCACATCCTTGCCCGTGGGATTCTTCAATCCCTCAATCTCCGTATCGGGCATGAGCCTTGTCACATTCTCAATACTGTTGTTGGTAAACGAGTAACGGGCCGAGATATTGATGTTGAACTTCTGTGTGAAGTTACTGTAACTCAAGTTGAAAGCATGGCTCTTCTCGCTGTCCAGCTCCGGATTACCCTGGCTGATGTAGGAGGGGTCCGTATCATTCAGATAAGGATTCAGAGACCAGATTCCCGGACGATAGATACGCATGTTGTATCCTAAACGCAGATTGGACATATCCGTCAGCTTGTAGCCGATGGAAGCGGAAGGCACTACGTCGTCAAAGTTCTTTGTGAAATCCTCACCGCGGCCCACCAGATACTTCACATCTTGGATGGTATGCTCGTAGCGTAATCCCAAACGGCCCGAAAGTCTCTTCACCTTCA
>ERZ827108.1774-NODE-1774-length-26455-cov-11.175833_pt1 | contig 26455 bp, 22 predicted proteins | sample MGYA00519921_ERZ827108 | MGnify/ENA primary metagenome ERZ827108 (study PRJEB31778, sample SAMEA3449258) | human gut metagenome | biome: human gut; feature: human-associated habitat; material: faeces | place: United Kingdom | collected 2010/2012 ...
GATGTGGGGGCATATTTTGCGGTTTCGGATGCCGCCAAGGAAATCGGCACGTGGGACAGCCGTCTGCAGGTCACGAGTCGCGGCTATATGCTGGGCTACAACGATTTGAGGGACCCTTCTGTCAGCGGCTTTTTCCGGTTTCTCGCAAGGGTCGGTGACAGCGGGATGAAAATGCAAATCGTGAAAATAAGATTTTGAGAGGCGAAAACGAAGCGCATTCACTTTGACGTTGAAGAAGACGGCTTTTTCGGCGCATATTGGGCGTGCAAAGTGTGATGTTGTAGCAAGCAGATAAGCGCCTCTGAGCCTCAATACGCTGGAATACCAAAGTTGAACTGAGGGTGTTTAAGAGGTATGGAAGGTGAGTTGAAATGAGGTTTTCAAATGCGCGCATTGATGCGTTCATTGAAGAAGATGTGCCCTATATCGATCTGACGTGTGAGGTGCTCGGCATCCACAATCAGCCTGGCGAAATGGAATATTTTACGCGAGAGAGCTGTGTGCTTGCTGGCGCCGATATCGCTCGACGTATCATGCGAAATCTCGATTGCGAGGTTCTGACATCCAGCAAAGACGGGCAATTGGTCTCAGCGGGTCAGACCTTCTTTACAGTACGGGGAGCAGCGGCGGATTTGCACGCCGCTTGGAAAGCGTGCCTTAACGTGTTCGATCATTTGTCGGCCGTTGCTACGAAAACACGCAGTATGGTCGATGAGGTTCATGCGGTAAACCCTGAATGCGAAGTTCTGACCACGCGTAAAAGCATGCCTGGTGCAAAGGACCTTCTTACTTGTGCGGTAATGGTGGGCGGTGCGTTTCCCCACCGCCTTGGGTTGTCGGAAACCGTGTTGGTATTCGAGCAGCACCTTGCGTTTTTTGGCGGGTTCAACCGCTTTGTCGAGGAATTGCCTCGCATTAAGGCACGGTGTGTGGAAAAGAAGCTGTTTGTAGAGGCGGATGCGCAACGCGCTATAGCCCTTGCGAGGGCGAGCTCGGACGGACACGGGGTTGATGGAATCCAGCTCGATAAAGTTCCGGTTTCCGAATTGGCGGAGTTGGTTCGTCGGATACGCGAAATCGATCCCCGAATCACGATTATCGCCGCTGGTGGTATCAATCCTCAAAATGCAGGCGCCTATGCTGCATGCGGCGTTGACGGCTTGGCTACCACGGCGCCGTTTACGGCTAAGCCTGTGGATATGAGCGTCCGCATGAAGCCATTGGAGTAAACATCCGTAAAGATGTTTCCATCATAATCTGCGGTTGTGACGAGTGTCCATGGGTCGCCTTTGGTGCTTCAGGCACGAAAGCCGTTCACCGAGAGAACCGAACAGAGGACATCTGGAATCATGCGTTCTGCGAAATAGTGCCTGATGTTTAGGCAAGATTGACCCTAAGTTAACTTGGATTTTCATCGTAAACTTTCGAGTCAATTAATATCGTGGGAGTTTTATGGCGGCGCGGTACGACCTTGACAGTAGGGGAGGTGTTTCCAAATATCAGTATCTTCATCGCTGCATTCGCAGCGATGAAGAGGTTAAGCACCTTGCCGCAGAGCAGGGGATAAGCCTTCAGATTATTGCGCTCATCCTAGTGTGGAAAGCTCCCATTGCGTCGTGGTGAATTTTGCCTCAATTCCAACTGGTCATGCTGCTGTTGCGATTGAGCTTTTGGAAACGATTTTCCAAAAGGAGATCCCTGCTCATCAGCGTTGATTGGCCTGAAAACAAATGCGTGAATCGACCCTATTGCTCTGGTGCTGGTGTGGTTACTTTCGTGATGCGGCGATGAAAAAACTCGGCATTGCCGTACATGATGTAGCGCAGTGATGGTGTATTTGCGAGCTCTTTCGTGTGAATGACGCGGATGGCAATTTGGCTCTTCTTCCTGAGGGGATGGACCTAGGTGCTGCCACTATGGTGAGCGACATGGTGCCGACGGGGTTTCACGGGGCCGAACTCGCCGATATCCAGTTCGGTGATGATGTTGCGGTAATTGGTATTGGCCCGGTTGGGTTGATGGGTGAAGCCGGTTGGTGCGCCCGATCCATGCAACTTCGGCTTTGAGATTCCGCCTACGTAGGTAGCGAAGTTTAAGCCGTTAATTTGGAAATACCGACCATGCGCCTTGCTTGTCGCATGGGCAATCGGAGCCTCTGTAGGAAAATAAACGCGCATATTCTTTTGCGAGTATGCCAATCCCTGAAAGGACACTACCATGCGTTTTGCGAAGAAGATTCTTTTTATTATTGCAGGCAGTGTGTGCCTTGCGCTTGGCTTCATTGGAATGTTTGTACCGGTTCTGCCCACAACGCCGCTTGTGCTGCTTGCAGCGTTTCTGTTTTCACGTAGCTCGGAGCGCCTTAGTTCCTGGATTGCTCAAACTCCAATTTACCGAGCATACGTTGAGCCCTTCAAACAAAGCGGTGGTATTTCGCTGCCCAGGAAGATGAGGATCCTGGCCATCTCCTATTCGGTGATGGGCCTTAGTGCGTTTCTGGTCCAAAAGCCCGTTGTGTGGATAGTGCTAGCTGCTGTTGCGATTTTCCTGGCGGTTTTAATGCTGGCTATTATTCCCACCATTCCTAAGGAAAGGGAACTTGACCATGGTGACGGCCTCGAGCTTGATGCTGTTGCCAGAATGCGTGAGCACGACTAGTACTTTTATCCTAACGCAACGTCGAGAACCATCATCAAGCTGAACCCGATGGCAAAGAACACGGTGCCAAGGTTGGAATGCTTGCCTTGAGATAGTTCCGGCATTAGTTCTTCGACCACCACATACAGCATGGCTCCTGCTGCAAAACTCAAAAGATAGGGCAGTGCCGCAATGATGAGCTGCGAGGCAATGATCGTCAGCACAGCACCAATGGGCTCTACGATGCCGGAAACAACGCCACCCGCGAATGCCTTTCTTCTGCTCATCCCTTCTGCTCGAAGCGGCATCGAGATGATTGCGCCTTCCGGAAAATTCTGAATGGCGATGCCAATCGACAGCGCCAATGCACTTGCTGCGGTGATCTGGGCATTTTCGGCAAGAAAGCCTGCATACATAACGCCAACCGCCATGCCCTCCGGGATGTTGTGCAGCGTCACTGCTAACACCATCATCGTGGTGCGGCTGAGTTTACTCTTTGGACCTTCTGATTGTTCGCTGCCAACATGCAGATGGGGGATCAGGTGGTCTAGAGCAAGCAAGAACAGCACGCCGAACCAGAATCCCGCAAAAGCGGGAAAGAACGAAAGCGTTCCCATCGAAGCTGATTGCCCTATAGCAGGAATTAGCAGGCTCCAAATCGATGCGGCGACCATCACCCCTGCGGCAAATCCCGCAAGGCAACGTTGTACCAGGTTTCCCAGATTGTTTTTCATGAACAGCACGCAGGCGGCGCCCATCGTTGTGCCTAAAAAGGGAATCAGGATTCCAAGGATGGTTTCTATTTGCTTCACCCTCTTTCAGTTTCTAGTTGCTGGGTTTCTTCGGTGGAAATCTTTCGTTTCGCAACGGAAACCTCGTGGTGGCAAGGTTTGTTCAGGGCTTTTGTAGACAAGCGCAGAGACGAAGTTAAACTAAGCTAACTTTAGCACAGAAGAATAGCGCATGCCGAAAGTTGACGATCTGGGAGATTGGGCATTTGCCAAGGTTTGGGTTGCCGTTTTTATTTGTGAACGAAAAAGGCGCTCGCCGAATGGCGAGCGCCTTAACTTTGCAAGTAAGTGACCCGGTAAAGCTACTTCTTGATGGACTTGAATGCTTCGGTCTGGGCCTTGATGCCACGTTCGGCCGCCAAGCGCTCGATGGAGGTTGCGCCAAAGAAGCCGTCAATGCCTGGAACGTTTTCAATAATGTAAGCCGCATCCTTGGGCTCGGAGATGGGGCCGCCATGGCAGATAACGAGTGCATCGGGGTTGATATCCTTTACAACCTTTACGATGCCTTCGATGATCTTTGCGCAATCCTCGAGAGTGCGTGCGGTTTCAGCGCCGATGGTGCCACCGGTGGTAAGGCCCATGTGGGCAACGATGATATCTGCGCCGGCCTTGGTCATTGCTGCTGCCTGCTCTTCATCGAAGACATACGGGCAGGTAAGCATGTCGAGCTTGTGAGCCTCGGCAATCATATCTACCTCAAGGCCGTAGCCCATGCCGGTTTCTTCGAGATTCTTGCGGAATGTGCCGTCGATAAGGCCTACAGTGGGGAAGTTCTGAACGCCGTTGAAGCCCTGCTCCTTAAGCTCGGCCAGGTACTTCTTCATTACGCGGAAGGGGTCGGTGCCACATACGCCAGCGAGCACGGGGGTGTCCTTCACAACAGGCAGAACCTCGGCGCCCATTTCAACAACGATCTGGTTTGCATCGCCGTAGGAAAGCAGGCCCGCAAGAGAGCCGCGGCCAGCCATGCGGAATCGACCAGAGTTGTAGATAACGAAGATGTCGGCACCGCCAGCCTCAGCGGATTTAGCCGTGATGCCCGTACCGGCACCTACGCCGAGCAGGATGTTGCCTTCGTCGAGGGACTTGCGGAACCGGTCGAGGATTTCTGCGCGGGACAATTCAAGCATGGTTTTCTCCTTTTTCCTTGAGGAACTGTTACTTTAATGAGCGTTTTCCAATAAGAGATACTGCCCTTATGGAAAAAGGCCCAATGAAGCTAGGGTTGCGGTGCCGCTTGGGGCACCCTCTGTAATAAAAAGACGAGAACTAGGCGTTCTCGTCTTTTTGTATCGTTATTGATTCATGAGGTCGATCAGCTTTTGTGCTGCAGCAATGGCGAATTCGTCGTCATTCACATGGGCATCCATTTCGATGAGCTCGGCCTTTGTCGGGTCGATTTCATCGCGAAGCACCTGGAACAGTGCCGCATCTTCTTCGGGACCGTAGAATGGTTGGCCTTCGGCGTCGATCATCGAAACGCCCTTCAGAGGCAGCATTACAGCGCACGGGCCAATGGACATGTTGACTTTGTCTGCGATAGCACGCCCAATTTGCTCGTTTTCTTCAACCGTAGTGCGCATAAGCGTAACGGTTGGGTTGTGCTTGTACAGGTTGCGAGACTGGTAATGATCGGGGACGGTATCCCACGGGCCGAAATTTACCATGTCGTCAGCGCCTACGGACACCACAGCGGGAATACCGTTAAGGGCAGCAGCACTGCAGCGATCGGGGCCAGCGTTAAGAACGCCGCCAGCAATTTCATCGCACCATTCTGTGGTAGTCAGATCGAGTACACCTTTGATGAAGCCGCCGTTGATCAGTGATTCCATGCATTTTCCGCCTGTGCCAGTTGCATGGAATACAAGTACTTCATAGCCCTTTGATTCCAGGTATGCCTGTGCTTTCTGGATAGCGGGCGTGGTAACGCCGAACATGGTTGCAGCCACCAGTGGTTTGGAATCTTCGTGCTTGGGAGCAATGTGCTCGAGCATGCCTGTCATAGCGGCAACCGCGTTGTTGAAGATCGTTGCAGAGAAGGAATTGATGCCCGCAACGTCAACGATGGAGGGGAACATGGCAATGTCGGATGCGCCGACGTACGGCGAAGTATCGCCTGAAGCCATGGTGGACACCATAACCTTGGGAACGCCTACCGGCAGCTTGCGCATGCCTGCGGTTGCGATAGCGGTTCCGCCCGATCCGCCCATGGAAAAGACGCCGTCAAAGCGACCGTTGGCATACAGCGTAGGCAAAAGCTTTTCAACGCCGCGCGTCATGGTTTCTGTGGCGAAGGCGCGGTCCTTCTTTTCGGCGATGGTTGACATTTCGATATCAACTGCTGCTGCTACTTCCGTGTTGGTAACGTCAGGCATGGTTTGCGGATCGAATACGCCGCAGTGGATGGTAATGGTGTTGATGCCCAGCTCTTCGAAGCGGGTTTTAACGTAGGCGAATTCTTCGCCTTTGGTGTCAAAAGTGCCAATAATAGCAACAGTTTTCATGTAAGCCTCCCCCAAAAATAGATCCCAATAGCTTCGAGAGCTATTGGCTTTTTTACAATAGATTAAGAATTGTTAGAAATCAATGAACGTGTTCATCTAGACGGACGGATTAAGCTTTTTGGGCATTCGTTAGAAGCACCTCTTCTAACTTTTCTGTTGCTTGCTTATTTAAAAATAGTGTCGTTTCACCAGGTAAACAGTGTTATCTGTTCCTATTGATACTTTTCTGAAATAGGCTTGAATACCAATTCGATATGAAACTTTAACTGCGGTTTGCTTTATGCCATTGGGTTGTATGCTCGTCGGTGACTTCAAGCGTTGCACAGTTCACCAAATAGAAATCGACGATTTCGGCGGAAGCGGATTCTGCCCCATCTGTTGCGAAGCGGTGCTTTTGCAGAACGTATTCCCGGTTCGATAATCTTTCATGCTGTTCGTTCAGGATAATGTGTAGCTCGGTAACTTGGCCAGTTTTTTCGTTTGGTTCCCTGGAGATTACGGCATAGGGGTAGCCCTTAGCCGTAATTTTGTATTCCATCTCGAATCCGTCGACCCCAATGTAGCTGGCAACCGCTGCCATTTCCTGTTTGTATGCTTGGTAGTCCTGGGCGGTAGGGTAGCCATCTTCGTCGATCTTTGGGGCTTCGTTCTGTGCATCAGGAATTGTTTTGCCGTTATAGGTGTCTAGCTGGAGCTCTTCAATTTCCCCATCCAAGCTGAGGTTGTAGCGATAGTCGCTTTGCTCTTCGCCGAATATGGTGGCTGATGCGTGGTCGCTGCCCCATGTAGTTTCCCAGTTTTCAGGACCAAGTTTTTTGCCGTCGTTGGCAATGTCGAAGCTGCACGTTGTGACGGTTTTCCCATTGCTTTCGAGAACAAGACGGGCGTGGGTTGAACCGAAGGGCCAATCTGGTTCTCCGATTTGCTGGAAGTGCAGTTCGTAGGCGCCATCGGGAGATTCCGATACGTCGATATCGGTTGTTTTGTAATTGATGTTGTAAAGAAGTAGGCCGCTCGCCAGCGCAATAAGAACCCAGCTCCACGCTGCGATTCCCAGGAAGATTTGGATTCCCCGTTTTTTGATAAGGACGCAGCCTACAACGTTAGCTGTGGCAATGAATAGCATTATGAGAATAAGCACCATATCGGGGTTCCTTGGATCATCGTCCTTTTGGTTGGTGCTTAGAGGATAACGCTGAGCCTTTACTTCCTGAACTTATTCAATAGGAACCCGAAAAGGCCGATGCCGTCTTCTATAGCGTTCTTTGTTCTTGTGTAGTCGCCCATGGTGTCGTTTTCGATCATGCGCTCTCGATTTTCCTTCAGGATGCGCCCCTCGGCTTCGACTCTGGCGGATGTAAGTACGGAGTCGGCAAAGTATTCCGCGGTTTCTTTTCGGTTTTCGCGCATCATGCTTTTGGCGGTTTTGAGCGATTCTTGCCGTTGTTCTTTTGTTTGCGGGGAGGCTTTCTGGGTGCATTGGCAGATGAGAGCCACGAACTTTTCCGAAAGCCTTTCGGAAGCGAAACGGTCTTCGAAGGTATTGAAGTCTGCGCACTGTTCGCCAAGCGTGGCCACTTCGGCGCAGAATGCGTCCACTTCGGGCCGCAAGCTATCAGGCACGATGAGATATTCATCGAAGTAGTGCGTTTTCGCATCAACGCATTTTTGTACGTCGCTGTTCATGTTTTCGCCCTTTCTCGCGTGCGTTTGCTGGGATGGGTGTTCCTTATCAGAGGATGCCATAGATGCGCGTGCGGGGGTATGAACCTATGTCCCATTATTGCTGCAGGTATGCGCCATTGTTTCCCATTTTGGATGATGGTGGTGGGGTGGTGAAAGCCGCTTAATTGTCGGTTTTGTCGCTTGTTCTTGCGTGGAGATTGGACATCGTCGATTGTGGCGTTTTCGCCGTTGAACTGCGCTGCCACGTTATAATGCTACAACGTATTTGTTGTATAGCATTTTAGTGGTGGGAGCATGTATGACTAAGAGCTACAAGGGGCTTGCTAGGGGCAACCTGTGTAAATCAGGGGCTTGTAGTTTCTTGACGGATGGAAGCCGAGCTTCCGCAACTTCGAGCATTCTCTGCATTCGGTCTGAAGCAGCCAAGGGGGAAATGGCCATTTGCGGCATCGGCTTCTCTGGCTTTGTGCGCGCCTGCGTGATCGAAAAGCTCGCGAAGAAGGGGGCCTGTGCGTGATTTGCGTAAAGACTCTTACGGTTCAGCTTATTGACGCGCAGCCAGACCGTATTCGTATTTGTCGTGTTGAGGGGGAGTCTCTTGTAACTATTGTTGTTCCAAGGGAGGACCTCGCCGAGGCGAAGGCATTGCCGAATATCCCGCAACGTGGCATCTACTATTTGCTTGATGAAGACCACGGTAACGTGAGTCGCGTCTATGCGGGCCAAACCACGCAAGGCATCGTGCGCCTTGATGCCCATAGGGCAAGAAAAGAGTTCTGGAATAAAGCCATCATGTTTCTCGATGACGACCAGAATATTAGCAAAGATGCCCTAGATGTTCTTGAAGCAAAGGCTATCGATTATGTTCGCACTCACGGTTCGTATGAAACCGACAATGCGGTTACGCCTAAGCCCTATGTCGATCCATACAAAGAAGAGGCGATTGAGCGTCTCCATGAGCGAATCCTATTTAGAATGGCGGTGCTGGGGTACGACTTGGATAGGGTCGACCAAAGTCCCGTGGGCGCTTCTATCGTTTTCCATACCAAGAGAAATGGGATACGCGGTATAGGTCGTTACGATAAGAGCACCGGGCGCTTCACAGTGTTTGCTGGCTCTGAGATTGACCTCTCGAAGCCCGTGCTGAAGAATGCAGGTGTTGCTGCGATGCGGGGGAAGATTTTTGGTAATGCTAACGGACTTGTGGAGCTTGCTGAGGATCTTGACTTTCCGACGCCTAGCGCCGCTGCGGTATTTGTTCTCGGGGGCAGTCAAAACGGCTGGACGGAATGGGTGGACGGTGAAGGTAAAACGCTCAACCAGGTTTATAGAAGCGAGGATAAATAGATGAACAAGCTTGAGTGAGCGGACACCCATTCAAGCGGTTTATACCAGCGTTATTGTTGAATAAGATCTTCGCTTAATTGTCTATGAGGTCTTGTTTGGTGGGATAGCGAAGGACTCCTTCTGAGTTATCCCAACCATGCTGCTTCAGAACAGTGATGACTGCCTCTTCGAAGGCGGACTCTTTATCGAAGATCATAGTGATAACTATCTACGAAAATGCGAAAGCTTTGCCTTTGTATACCACGAGGAATTATACGTTATAGGGTATTTATCAGGGGATAGTACAATATGGCTGCACCGTCTTTCGTCTTGTCTGCGTAGTGGAATGGCCATGCTGCAGCATTTGCTTTGTTTATGAGAGCTGCTTTGAGTTGTGGTTGGCGGTATCAGCGTCAAAACAATCTGAGCGTAATTTGTTGGGGTCTACGGCGTATTCGATGAGGTCTTGAACAAACAGGTACTGGCTGTGGCGGCTTGAGCACGTTATTTCTTTCGCTCGGTTTTCAGTGATTCTTCTAATGCTTGTTGCCTTCTGGCTCCGTGGGTAGGATGTAAATGTTTTCGCTGTCAACCGCGATTTGCGCTGGTTGGTTGTAGAGAGCGTTGATCTCCCGAACGCTCTGCTTAAAGGGTGAAACGTCGGGGGTCTTAGCCTGGTGAAGTTTTTCGATGAGCTTCTTTGCTTGACGATCGTTGTACTTGCGGATTCCCTCTCCAGCTCCTTCAAGGGCTTCATCGATGAGCGTATTGTCTCCCACTGGTGTTGTTGCTATGGCATGCCCGAGTTTCACTCCAGCTGATGAAAGGCCCCTCAATAGCGCGGTATCAATAGTACCCGTGACGCTGGCTTCGAGCTTGTCGTAACACTGGGTATAGAGTTTGCGGTATGCGATAGAATCCGACTCTATTTTTGCCACAGTGTCGGCGAGTTTAGCTGATTCGAAGTTTTCTGCGAGCATGGGTTCGAGGAATAGCGAGAATGCGTGGATATAGGTGGCAAGTTGGCAATCTTTGAGGAGGTCTAGAACCTTATCTAAACGTTTGCCAACGCTGGTTCGCAACTCGATGCTATTTTTGGTGAGCGTTGCTCTTATTTGGTTGCTGTAAAGTTCAATGTCCTGGGCGGAAGCTTGCTTGATATCGAGCACCTTCATATGCGCGTTTGTCATGTAGGTAGTGTTACCGTAATTCAGTCCATAGCCATTGAGGATGTCGGCAAGCGTTTTAAGATTGCCGCGCATATTAGCCTTATCGCGTTGGCGCATGTAGTCGAACATGTCATCAAGAGTCTTTTGGATAGAATCTAACTTTTGATTTATTTGCGTGAGCGCTGCTGCCATAAAGAGCATGGTTGGATCATAGGGCACCTGAACGGTACTCGTAGTTTCGCCGCTGGCTATATGAAAGCGAGCTTGAGCAAAGCTGTTAGCCGAATCTCGGTAGGATCCCATAAGCCCGCTGTTGTCTTTGAAATTCTGGAGAATTGAGGGATCGAGTGGATTGCCGAACTTGTCAGTTGGTTGAAGCAACGAGGGGGTTTTAACTGTGGTGGTTACGGTGAGGAATGCTTCTGGTAGCGAAGAAAATGCAACGCCCAGTTCTGGAATGTGCTCAAGCGGGAGCTTTATGGCGTCTGAGGTATTGGTGTGTTCTTCGGTAGGGGTAAGACGGATTTCGGTTGCCACGAGCCGCTCGATCGCAATCTGTCTGTGCTGGCTATTCGTTGTTGCCTTGGGCTCTTCGTTTACCATATTGCGCTCCTGATTTGCAGTTTGTTGTCGTTATTATCTCACTGTTAGCAAGTAGTTTATCTGGGTTCGCATCGAAGGGGATGGTCACGAAGTCGGTCCTGAAATATTGACGACGCGCTGTTTGGGATTGCGAGTTCTCGTCGTCGAGGGTGTTGGTGAACTTGGGAGTTTGCCAACACCCTGATTAATCTCCCATATACGTTCCGACGAACAGTGGCGCACCGGAATGCGAGAACACGGCGAATGCGAATGGCCTGTCAAGCTCGATTATTGCAGGGTGCGTTTTGGGGAAGGTCGGGCAAGCAGCCACCGCAACTAAAGTGGTATACGCTGCACCATCGGCTCCGTTGGGGTCAAGCTTAAGTATGGTGTTTTGGGTAACCTTGCTTACCATGGCATCCGCTTTGGTAATTCCTCCCAGCTCGGCTTCTGGCGTAAAGGCTTTCCGTACGCCCAAAGAGTGAAGCGTATCCTCGAACTCAGGATCTTCGGATTTAAGTTCTAGCTGTGGCATATAGAGTTCAATACCGCCGTCGGGGCGGGTGGCGCCTTCGTCTTCGAAACAACGCGAAATAGCTTTCCATGCTGCTCCGCTTTTTACGAAGCTGTCCATTTCCTCAGCGTTGTTGGGCATGGCAAACACGGCTTGGGCGTCAGATTGCATGGGCCATGAAACGGCTATTTCATCATGCGTTTTTAATAGCTTCGCATCAGAACTGAAGCCGCCCATCATTGTGATGGTGCGGCTTCCCGTTGGCGCATTGAAGACGATTTCGTCCTCAGCGTCTAGGGGATCCATCCAGTTATCCTTGAAATGCAGTGCACTTATAACAGTGAATAGGGTTTCGGCGTTAAATCCGGGTGCAGTTGAAAACTTCCCACCCGTGTTTTTGCTCAGCCATGCCGATATTTGGGACTTTGTTTCAGGTGTTCCGAACTCAACTTCAGCGGCTTGCCCGTTTGCATTTGCTATTGCTTGGGGGAAGTCTGGGCATAGGGGAGCGGTAAGCTTGTTAGCCCATACGGAGGCGGCAATGTTGAGGCTGTAATCCTCTGGAACGTACTCGGGGTGTTCTTCAAATAGTCGAGCGCATGTTTCCCGCCGTGAGTCTGCGTTCCCCAGTACCCCTTCAATCTCGTTGAGTGTTTCGCCTTTGGCGCCCCTTGCCAATACCTCAAGTGCAACGTAGAGGCTTGCCGGCGATGCAAGGAAGCTCTGTGTATTTGCGTAGCCATTGTTCAGTAGGTGAGCGGCTATGGATGCCAAACCTGGTACATTCGCGTTGCTAGTAGTCGACAGTTTTGCTTCGTTAGGATTCGTGTTGCATTCCATGAAAGGCCCTTCCCGCAGTATTTGAAAGCTTGGTCCCCGATGCCAAGCTCCTCTCGTTTGAGGTCTGACATCGGGGCCTTTGCGCAAATACTAACGAAATGCCTGTTAGCGTGTGTCTTGCGGAATGGACAGCCTCACCTGCCCTCTAACGAAGGTCCATTTCAATGACGTCGCCGGGCGGGTTTGGAAGCGTTGGTGCCCGATTCCAGCATGTACAGCGCATTTGCGGTAAGCGTTGCGGGCGAACCTGGGCGGCCCGCAACGGGGTGCCGGTAAGCGTTCCGTCGGGCTTCACTTCCACGTTAAGCATGCGAACAGCGAAGAAAAGCGCCCATCGGTAACCACCGATGGGCGCTCGCAAACGGCATGTTTCTTGTTCTTAGCGCTTCTGCATTCTCAAGGCGGATGCAAACAGGGCGCCTGCCGCTATCAGCAATGCGACGATTGCAATGATTGGTGCATTGCCGTCACCCGTATGAGGGGTGGCTGCTGCTGGTTTATCGCCGGCGTCAGACTTATTGTTCGCGTTGGGATCGCTGCCCTCTGTTGGCTTGGTGTCTTCAGCGGGTGCAGCCTTTTCGGTATAGACGTTTTCGAACGTCATGACATCAACGGGGGTATCCTGCGTCTTTTCGTAGAATTCGCCGCTGTCTGTTGCTACCAGTTCAACGGGGAATACTTCGAAGCTTGGCTGGGCCGTGCCCTGATTGTCGGTTGCTCCGTCGTTGCAGAAGATTTGGTATACGGCATCCGAATAGGTCCAGTTTGCAATGCCGGTGTTCTTTTCACGTACGCAAAAGCCTTCGCACGTTATGTTGTCCACTTGCTTCTTCGGGCCTTGGATGGTGAGGGCGCTTTCGTATTCTCCTTCGCCATTCGTAGCTACGGTTGCCGTTATGGTCACATCGCTGTAATCCTCGATCTGGCCAACGCCAACATCAAAGACCTCTAGCTCAAATTCCTGCTTACCGGGAGCAATGTCGCCGCCCTTTTTGACTACCTTCGTGAACGGAAGGGAATAGGTCACGGTTTTTTCGCCAGTGTTGAAATGGATGTTCTTGTAAAGGTGAAGGAAGCCTTTAGCCTGTTCGGCTCCATCGTGCTCAATAAGATCGATTGACGTGCCTTCGCTATCAACAGCCATGGCATACGTCAGCGCGAAGTCATCGTTGATAGTGGGACAGTCGGCAAGTGCGGGAATATTGTTCTGGCTGGTGTTTTTGGCGTCGATCTCTGCCTCATAAACCGTAAAGTTGCCATTGCAGCCTGAAGGGTATTCGCCGCTAAGCGTGACTTTCGCTTTTCCCCTAATGGCGATGTTGCCCTTTGCCCACAGAGGAGAGTCAACGGTAGAGGTGGCCTGGAGGGTACCACCATCGATAGTCATATTGCCTGTGGCGAAGAGTCCTGGGTATAAGCTTTTGGCGGTAACAGCTGAATTTGAAATGTTGATATTGCCTGCAGAGCTGTCGGTGGAGCTAATGTACGCAGCGTTGCAATTTTGCTCGGTTGCCGAGATGTTTACGGTGCAGCCGTTCTTGATAACCAGGTCTGCGGCATCGATGCCTGCATACAGTCCGTTAGAAGTGAGTTGCGTGTTGTCGAGGGAGACTGTGCCATCGCATGCAATGCCGAGTCCGCCAGGGGAATGGATGGAGACGGCTGTGTTCTGCATGGTGACGTCGCCGGCTACGCTTATGCCGTCCATCGTGTCTCCCGCGACCGAGATGGCAAGGCTTCCCGATCCATGGAAAATGACGTTCCCCGTGGCCATGATGCCTATATTGTCGTTGAAGGTGATTTGGTTACTTCCCTGGAGTGTGATGGTTAAATCGCCTGTTAGCTCCGAATCAATGCCGCCATAGTCTACCGCGTTTGTGATGGAGGCATTGTTGAGCGTGAGGTTCTGCGTGGCGGGGTCATAAGTTGCAGTGCCTTCGCCGCATTGGATGGTGAGTTTTTCGCTGGTGAAGTGCTCGCCATTAACGGATAGGTCATAATTGGTGGCGGCGAATGACGCAGTAGGCGCTATTGCTAGGGCGAATACTAACGCAAAGATGCCGGATATCAGTTTCTGTGCTTTGCTCATAACATTTCCTTCTGTTTAGGGTTTGCGCAGGAACAAATTTGTTTTTGCGACATTGTCTGGAACTGCATATGACGACTTGTTGTGATAGTTGCAGTATTTGCTCTCTTGTTAGTTTAGCGACCAGGTAAATATTTGTCATTCTATTTGACTGTCTGATTATTCATGCCACCTTATGTCTCATCTTTTAGGCCTATTCGTGGACAAATGGCTCAATATCGTGGCAAACCGAACGTGGACCACCTTGCCAATCTGGCCTCATAATTGGTTTCGGCTTTACCTTTTTCTAACATGCCCAACGAGTCAATTTTGGCCGTGTCTTATATTCTTAGTACGAAAGCGAAATGGCTATTCTCGATACGAGCGCTCAAGGCAAAGCTCGCATTGGAGTAATGCCGCCGATTTCGGCAGAAGAAAGCCCTGAAGCACATATTGAATCGGCCGAACAATGTGTCGTCGAATTGAGGAACGCGAAATGAAAATTCTTGCCATCAACGGCAGTCCTAAAGGCAAACGAAGCAATACTTGGCGCCTAACCTGCGCTTTTCTTGAAGGTATTACCATCCAGGAAGAAAATGACGGTGCACAGGCTCCTGAAATCGAAACCCTTAACATCGGTTCGCTTAACCTCAAACCCTGCTTGGGCTGCTTTTCGTGTTGGAGCAAGACGCCAGGGGAGTGCTGCATCCACGACGATATGCAGGGAGTTATCGATAAAATCCTGTGGGCCGATGTTGTTGTTTGGAGTTTCCCTCTGTATTACTTTGGGTTGCCTGGTCAGCTGAAAACCCTCATCGACCGTCAGCTTCCTATGTCCCTCCCGTTCATGTGCACGGAAACGGAAAGCGGAGGGCATCCTTCTCGCTACGATATGAGCGGCAAGCGAACCGTGGTAATTTCCACGTGCGGCTTCTACACTGCCCAGGGGAACTACGACTGCGTTACCAGCCTGTATGACCGACTGTGCGGAAAGGGCGGCTATACCGCGATTTTCTGCGGACAAGGTGAGCTTTTCAGGGTGAAAGAGCTTTCGGAACGCACTGACGAATATCTTTCTTGGGTGAAGAAAGCGGGGCAGGAATTTGCTTCTGGTGGCATTACCGGAGAAACCCGCGGCAAGCTTGACCAAAACCTATTCCCGCGTGATGTTTTTGAGGCGATGGCAGATGCTAGCTGGGGCGTTGGCGAATCAGGTGAAAAGGAAGATCCTAGCTTGGTGTTCACCCGTCAAATGGCAGCCCTTTATCGCAAGGAGTCATGGTATGGGCATGATGCCGTGCTTGACATGAACTATACCGATATCGGCAAGGTCTACCGCATCACTCTCGGGCAGAGGGGAAGCCGGGTTGAAGTAGAGCCTGAAGATGGCTTTGCTGATGGTTTCACTACACGCATCAACACGCCCTTTGATGTTTGGCGCTCAATTGCAAGCGGCGAGATTGCTGGAGATGAAGCGCTCATGAAGCATCTGTATTCCGTGGATGGCGATTTCGACCTGATGATGCACTGGGATGATTTTTTTGGCGCGGCATCGAGTGCGGGTGCAAACAATTCGGATGTGCTTGAGGGTGTGAACAGTGGTGATGAGAGCAACGGCAAAAGCGCCAGCGAGTCGAAGACCAATATGTTGCTGCTCTTGATTCCCTGGATCGTGTTCTGGGTTGTTGCGTCTATTGATGGGTTCTGGGGCAGCTTGATCAGCGTGACGGTATGTGTGCTGCTCCCAGTTTTGATGCATCGGACAAAGGCTACGTTGTACGACCAGATTTCTGGTTTAGGAGTAGGCGCGTGTTCTGTTGCGTTGTTGGCGGGAGCATCGCCGATTCTTGTTGTCCCGGTGTCATACCTTTTGTTCGGGCTGATGTGGACGGTTTCGTGCTTCCTGAAAGTGCCACTGACTGCGCATTATTCCAAGAACAGCTATAACGGGGAAGCGGCATTGCGCAATCCGATCTTCATGAGAACGAACCGCATCCTTACGGCGGCGTGGGGAGTGCTTTACCTGGTTACGCCTATTTGGACGTATTTCATCATGCAAACGGATGCAGCAAGCTACGTTGGCGCAATCAACTCCATTCTTCCTGCGTTGATGGGGGTGTTCACCGCATGGTTTCAGAAGTGGTATCCACGGCACATTGCGCGTGGATAGACGCTCGTGCCAAGGAGCTTGGGAAAGAAGGCTTCGATCCATGGTGCGTTGTTCGCGCGCAGGTGATCTGCTCATTGGGGCTGTCAAAGCGGGGGCGATAATATGGCTGAATTGAAAATGGGAGAGTTTGGTGTTTCAAAGTATGGTGAAGCTATCTATATTGCCAGTAGCGTATTGCACCCTCCAATTTGCTTGGACCGTGTTAACAGCAGGGTACCTTCAATTGAACTGCCTCCCATTTCTTGGACATCGAGAAATGGGAGGCTTTTCTTATGCGCACCGATCTTAGGGTGAAGCACGATGTCGAGGTGCGGAGGAGGGCATCCGAGCTCTTCGAGCGGGGCTACGGGCGCAAGTTCGGCAGATGCGCCTGCCGCACAGTCCGAATTGACGGGTGAAGCAGCCAATACGACCGGCAAAGCAGCTAATGAAGCAGCAGCCCCTGCAGCCGAAACTGGCGGGGAAGGCGCCACGGCAGCGGTTGCGGAAGTCGGTGGTAAGAACTATTCCAGCCTGCAGGAGGCCATCAATGCAGCCCAGGACGGCGAAACCGTCACGCTGCGGACGGATGCGACCGAGGACGTAACCATTGCCGGCAAGAACATCACACTTGACCTTGGCGGCAATACGCTGACGAACACGAATGCCGGCAAGGCGACGATCTCCGTGCAGGGTGGCACCGTTACCGTGAAGAACGGTAATGTTGCGGGCGGCACCAGCTACTACAACATCGAGGTCACGAAAGGCAGCTATGCCAACATGACGCTGACGGGTGTGACCGCTACGGCGGGCAATACGGGTTCCTCCATGATCGACAACTGGGGCACGCTGACCATCGAAAGCGGTTCGTACTCGGGTGGTTTGAATGTTGTCAAGAGCGATGAAGGCTCGACGCTCGCCATCAACGGTGGCAAGTTTGAGCTGAGCTATGCATCGTCACAAGGCTACACTGGCGTTGTTTTCAACTATGGTAATGCGACGATTACTGGTGGAGAGTTTGTATGCAATGCCCCTTATAAGAAATGGGCTCATCCGCAGGTTGTTGTAACTGGCGCGGTAGATGGCTATTCGTCCTCCACGAAGATTATGGGCGACTCATTTACCAATACGTTCAAGGATGCGGTCCAGAACATATTCCATGGTGTTGGCAAAGCTACCAGCGATAACTTCGAGGTCTCCGGCGGTGCGTTTAATAAGAGCATTTCCGAAGGCTACTGCGCCGATGGCTTCATTCCCACCAAGAACGCGGATGGCACCTATGGCGTCAAGGAGGGCAGCTATATTGCCCAGGTTGGTAGCAAGAAGTACGAGACGCTGAACGATGCGATCCGTCTGGCTGCAAAGGGCAAGACCATCCAGCTGCTGACTGACGCCACAGAAAATATTACCATTGCTTCGACGAAGCAAATCACGCTCGACCTGAACGGCCACACCCTTAACGGTGGCACGGGCACTGCGAAGGCGGCCATCCTGAACAAGGGCAACGTGACCATCACTGACACGAGTGCCGGCAAGACCGGCACCATCAAGCGCGATGACCAGGGTGCACAGGGTGAGATCAGCTATTACGTCATTGACAACAATGGCACGATGGTCATCGACCAGGCGAATGTCATTAACAATTCTGGGTCCAAGGGCTCTTCTCTGATCCGCAATGGCGGTGTGGATACTGTATCGTCGCTCACCATCAACGGCGGCACGTTCGAGCAGCAGAACTTCATTGCGGTCAAGAACGACGGCAATGGTGAGCTCACCATCAACGGCGGCACGCTGACCAGCAAGCAGGCTGTTGTTCAGAACTGGAACAAGGCTCAGATTCTGGGCGGCAACCTGACGGGCGGTTATCTCTGGACGGATTCTTATACCGAAGCGGGTACCGTTGGCGAGACCGTCATTGGCGGCGACGCCCAATTCACCGGCACGATTTACATGGACGTCATGAGCCCCAATCCTTCGACCTTGAAGATCGAGGGCGGTAAGCTGGATGTCACCAAATGGCGCGTGACCGACGCAGCGGCTGCGGCAGATGCTACTATCGCGGTTTCTGGCGGCACGTTCACCAATGAGGTTCCTGCAGATTACTGCGCTGCAGGCTATGCACCTGCCGCTAATGCTGACGGCACGTACGGTGTCAAGCAGGCGGTTACTGTTACTTTCGATTCCAACGAGGGTACAGCAGTTGACTCTCAACTTGTTCCCGTTGGTGACAAAGTGGCAAAGCCAGCAGATCCTACTAAGGAAGGCTATACCTTCTCCGGATGGTTCACTGACGAGGGCTGCACCAATGCCTATGACTTCGATGCTGATGTAGACGGCACGCAGCCTGAGTTCACTCTGTATGCCGGCTGGAAGGCGGCCCCCGCTACCGTTGAGCCTGGTACTGGCGACAACGGAAACAACGGTAACAACGGAGGCAACGGCGATAGCTCCTCTGCCAATGCGAATGTAAACGTCAACACCGTTAACAACAACGGCGACAACGCGTCAAGCGAAGCGAAGATGGCTACCGTGAAGACGGGCGACAACCTCGCTCTTGTCGGTGGTGCAATTGCTGTGATTGCCGTTGCGGCTGCTGGTGTTGCTGCATTTGTGCTGCGTCGCAGGAAGATGAACTAGTGCATTACGCTTGTTTATCTCCGTTTGCTGCACGGTAATACAGAATAGGGCTGTTTGATGAAAGGGGCCGAGCTTGGAGGTAGTCCAGGCTCGGCCCCTTCGCTTTGAAGTGCAATTAGGGTAGCCTCCAATTGCGGGTTATTTCCTAGCTAAAGCATGATCTTGGAGTTGAAACAAAGCCGACTTCTGCCAGCAGGCAGCACCGCAGGGTAATGCGTGGCGCATGACGTTAAACGAGACCGTTTTCATTGTTGCTGTAGCGATTTTGCTCTTAAAGCTGCTTCTGCTAATCTTCGTGACGCCTGTAATGACCCGTGAACTCGCTCATAATGATGTGGGCAATAGGGTTAATTCAGTGAACCTATAAATGAGTACTCGAATTAATCATATGCATGAATAGAGCTATAATCTGAAAATTAAGAATGGCTATACCGCCGATTCCATTTGGGGACCTGTGAATACAACCTTACTTCGTCGAGCGATAAGCATTTTGCTTCCGCAACGCTCATAGTCTCGTTTATTCCCGCTTAAGGCTTTGCTGAGCCTGCTGACATGACGGGTTCAAATCTCGATTCCGCCTCTTCCGGCAGTGCGCAATTGACAGGGGGAGGAATTCTTCTGACGCTTCTATAAATGCATCTGAGGAACCGGTTCAAGAGGATTCTTCCACTTATGGTGAAGCTGGAACGCCCATGTCGCCAATGGCGATGTTGGCGTTTTCTTCTGACGATTCTGACGTTGGGGGTTGATGCACTTGCGCCCGCAGCAAATGCCGCAGCTCCCCTCGTTGATATCATTGAGGTAGATGCTTCTGGAAACCTCCATTCGCAGATGTATACCATGTTGCTCGACAAGGACGGAAAGGTTGTAGACACGAACGATCCCGACCGCGCGATCGACCGGCGTTATAAGTCTGTTGGGCAAGGTGGGGAAGGTACTGGCCTCCCAAAGGGCGGCAACGTGACAGTTCATTTTCGGATGGCCGCCGTGACGCCGAACAACGCTGATGCCGATGGCACGGGCGTTCAGGAGGACACAACCTACTATATGGAGCTTCCCTGGCAACTTGTTGCCGCCAAGCAGCATCGGCTTCGGTATAGATGCGTCTACCGCCTTCAGTGAGCCCTGATGGTGGTAGGAGGTCTTTTTCATCGTAATATTGCACGGTTCTTACGCTGACGCCATAGAGCGCGGCGAATTTGCCTGTCGCGCAAGTTTTCTCAGCTTCGTTGTTGATTTCCGACTTGGAATCCACCTCCTTTCCTCGCATACGTTACGACGTTTATGTTGCGTGACGATCAAGCGCTTTTGCGGTCTATTTTCGCATTCCGCAAGGTGTGATTTCTGCAGGGAAGTTTTTTATGGGGGAATGCCTCCTGTTTTGCGACAAAGGATCATCTCCGCGGAGGCGAAAGGGTGCAGTTCGCGGTAGGCAGATTATTTTCGTGATTGGTTTGGCGCTAAGCCATGAACAGCGCTACCCAAATCGGCATCGTTAGGATACAGCCGACTGTGGTGATTACATTAATGGCGCTGGCGTACGGTGCGTCCTTCTCGTAAATTTGCGCCATTTGCACCGTTGCTGAGGCGGATGGAGTGATGGTGGCAAGAAGCGTAATGAGCAGGATCGACTGGCCGTTTGCCACCAACGCGTCTATGCCGCTGAACTTAAGTGCAAGCGTGACTATGGCAGGGATAAGCACTAGCCTGATGAAGGCGACGAGCCAGACGCGCTTGTTGGCTACGATTTGCCGCAAGTCCATGCCTCCGATGATCATGCCCGTTACCAGCATGGCAGCAGGGCCGATCATCTGTCCTACGTCGTAGGTGAAGGTGCCGAAGGGCTCAACAAGCTTGATGCCGAGCACCATGAGCACGATGCCAGCGGCGACAGCAAGCAAGTTGATATTGAACAGAACGGCGCGGACATCAATGTGATTATTCTCGCTGATAAGGGACTTGCCATGTGTCCAAATCAGGATCGTTTGCACGCTCATGTAGGCAAGCGAGTAGACCACCCATTCATCGCCCAAGATGAAGCCGACAAGTGGGATGATCAGGTTACCGCAATTCGAGTAGATGCTTGCCGCCCGCTCAATAGGGGAGAGGTGAAGCGGCTTTGCCAGGATTTTCGTCAGGATTATTTGCCCAACCTGGAGCACGATAGCGCAGACAACTGCGAATAAAAAACCTTGCAGTACATCTGGAGTCAAATCAACCTGCGTTGCAGAAATGAATGCGCACGGGCAGATGGCGTATACAGACAGGACGGAGAGCGTTTTGCTGTCTCCCGTTTTCAGGAGATGAAGGCGCACTAACGCGAATCCGACCGCCATGATTAGGAATAGCGAAGCGATTTTTTCTATAAGCAGGAGAGTGATCATGGCTCTGGATTATACACCTGCGACGCAAGGGGTGAATGGAGAGGCTAATGGGGCAGCAGCTCCTTAGCGAATTCTCTCTCCAAAAATTGGATTGCAAACCATTGCTCCTAAGGCGTTGATTATGGGAAAATTATTTTAAGCCATCACTCGGCTCGCGTGAGTGCTTCCGTGCACGAACCTGAGCGAATCGTGTGGGCGCAAAGTAGATCCACAGAAAACCGACCTACGAACAAGGAGCGCCTTATGTACAGACAGCCTGTTTCGCCGCAAACCCAGAACAAACGCACCAGCTCGCTCATCTGCGGCGCGAAGCGTCGTACGGGTGCCAGAATCGCTACTTTTGGATTGAGCGTCCTTGTGGCGGGGCAGCTTATGCTGCCCGGTGTGGCTTTGGCAGCCGAAATGCCCGAGACCGTTGCGGGGCAAGACGCTGCTGCAACTGCAGTTGCAGATCCGGCTGCGCCTGTCATTGCCAAGCAAGCGGCAGAGGCCCCAGCTGCTACCGCCGATGTAGGTGCGTCCTCCGTAATGGATGCTGAGCCGGCAGCACCCGCTGCAGCTGCGACTGAATCTGCACCTGCAGCGGCCCAGGATACAGCTGAAACCGAAGCAGCCGTCGCGCCTGCAGACGATTCGACTGCTGCGCTAGCACCTAAATCTATCGCTACCGCACCAGCACCTGCAGCGGCACCTGCATCCCGTGGCGCAACCAACCCAGGCGGAGGCAAAGTCATAATTAATACCACTGTTGTCAATCATTATTATGACCTGGAGCTGCCCCCTGCATTCACGTTAATTCAGGGCGAGACGTTCGTGTGCGACTTCCCCGACGCGCCTGAGGATTTCACCCTCCGGCGTAACGAAAGCGTCCACTTCTTCAGGATTGATCCCGATACTGAGTCCCTTGTTAAAACCGAGAACCCCAAAGAGGCAAACGTTTCGATCAGCCTGGCTGCCATCGACAATCACGAAAGAGCGACCTTGGTCTTTACGGGCGGCGGCGCCGATCCTCTGATTTCCTACAGCCTGGATCTGTTGCATTTGATCTGCATTGGCGCACTCGCCGACTTCGATTTCAGCAACTACAACAACGGGGAGGGGACCATTCTCGAGACACGACACGAGTACTTCATCCGCTGTGTCTTTGGCAGCAACGTATATTTGATTGCAACCGACACGACCGATCCTGAGCCCGACCCGGGCGCCAAGCCGGACCCGGATGTAAAGCCCGACCTGGAAATTAAGACCGAGTTCGCTCCTCAGTCTGAAGCGAAAAATCCGGTAGCGGACTCTGTTTCCGCAAAGACGGCTGCGGTTGTTGAGCCTGCCAAGACCGCCTTGCCCGCAACGGGCGATAGCGACGCAATGGCGGTTGCCCTGGGCGCCGCTGGCACAGCAGCCGCAGCGGCCGCGGCTGGCGTTGCCGCGGTAAGGCGTCGCAACCGCTAGCTAGCACCGAAAGCGCACGTTCGCACAAACAAGCAAAACTCCAACGAGATACGGCCTAGTCATTCGACTGGGCCGTATCTCGTTTCGAGGATTTGCGCCAGCGGTAGGGCTGTTCCAACAAGGCCCGAACGCAAGTGCGCTGATCGTTCGAACCGATTGTCCGGTATCTATCCGTCTGCTCGCCATTCTGTTATATGCCGCAGCTGCGTTCGCTCATCAGCTGCGTATATGTATCAACTGCAAGGCCATCGGGAGAGTGACGCGATGACCTCATGCGGCAGTGGGAAGCCTTCATTTGCGGGCCTTTGTGGTATGTTGGCACGAAGCAAGCTAAGGCTGAGGTGAGGGTAAAGAAGCGGAGGGATGGCATATGGCGAAGATCGGCACCGGCGCCGCCGAGGGCAAGAGGACAGCGTATATCAACGCAAACGTTCTCGATGGAACCGAGGGCATGGAGATGCTTGAAAACCACGCGGTCGTGGTCGAGGGACGGCGCATCATTGATGTCGCACCCCTAGCCGATGCCGATTTGTCTGGATGCGAGACCTTTGACCTCAAGGGCGCCTATCTCCTTCCGGGCCTCATAAACATGCATGTGCATCTGGCAGGCAACGGCAAACCCCAGAAGAAGCAGCGTGATAACGAGGCGCTGGTAAGGAAAATTATGTCGAACGGTCTTACGCGAGCCGTCGCCTACCGCCTTGTCTCCGAATACGCGCGCCTCGAGCTGCACAGCGGCGTCACCACCATACGAACAGTAGGCGGCCTGGGTGACTTCGACACGCGCGTGCGTGATAACGCCGCGGCGGGAAAGTTGGAGGCTCCGCGCATTCTTGCTGCCAATATGGGCATATCGGTGCCGGGAGGCCACATGGCCGGTTCGGTTGCCATCGCGGCAAATAGCATTCCAGAGGCGCTTGCGCAGGTTGAGACTGCCAGGTTGCAGGGTGTCGATCTTGTCAAGCTCATGATTACCGGCGGCGTCCTTGATGCCAAAGAAAAGGGTACGCCTGGCGAGCTCAAGATGGAGCCGGATATGGTGCGCGCGGTTTGCGACAAGGCGCACGGGCTGGGCTTTATCGTTGCTGCGCATGTCGAGTCAACCGAAGGCGTGCGTGTGGCGCTCGAGTGTGGCGTAGACTCGATCGAGCACGGCGCTGCTCCGACGGACGAGGTGATGCGCCTGTTCAAGGAGGGAAATTCCTTCCTGTGCACTACACTTTCTCCTGCGCTTCCGTATGCGCTGTTCGATCGCTCCGTCTCTTGTGCAAGCGAGGTCGAGCAGTTTAACGGCAATATGGTCTTCGAGGGCATTATCGCCAATGCCAAGGCAGCCCTGGAGCAGGGGGTTCCTGTGGCGCTTGGCAATGACGTTGGGTGTCCCTGGATCACTCAGTACGATTTTTGGCGCGAGCTGTGCTACTTCGAGAAGTATGTTGGCGTGTCGCGCTCGTTTGCTCTTCATACCGCAACATTGCGCAATGCCCAGCTTGCCGGCATCGACGACATCACGGGCTCAATCGAGGTGGGGAAGGAGGCTGACATGATTGTCACAACTGGCAATCCGCTGGAGGACCTGCGCGCGTTGCGCACGGTAAAGCACGTCATTCATCGAGGGTGCTTCATCGCTAAGCCTCGCGTGAAGCGCAAGGCTGCGGTTGATCGCGAGCTCGACAAGTTTCTTTAGAAGCGGCAGTAGGTACGTGGCTCTGCTGGCAGCAAATGCAAGTGAATCAACGCGTGTGGCTTGCGCATCGTTCGCAAAACTGCAGCCACCAAAATCTATATGTCACATCGGTGGTGGTTTTTCAAGAACCGATCGAACGCAGCATCCTCTGTGTCAGGTTTTATCGCAGCGAATAAAATGGAGCTATCAACATCAATCCTAATTAGTCGATGGAGGCAGGTATGCAACTGACAGCAGAACGGCTGATACTCCGCCCATGGGCCGAAACGGACGCAGAGGACCTGTACAGATACGCGAAGGACGACAGGGCGGGGCCGATTGCCGGTTGGCCACCGCACTCGAGCGTTGACAACAGCGCGGAAATCATACGTACCGTGTTTTCTGCGCCGGAGACGTACGCCGTCTGCCTAAAGGAAGACAACAGGGCCATCGGAAGCATAGGATTGATGATCGGCGCGCGGTCCGACAAGGAAATCCCGGGCACCGAGGCGGAAATCGGCTACTGGATCGGCGTCCCGTTCTGGGGCAAGGGACTGGTACCGGAGGCGGCTCGAGAGCTCATTCGCCATGGTTTCGAGGACTTGGAACTGGACAAGATCTGGTGCGGCTGGTTCGACGGGAACGAGAAATCGAAACGCGTTCAGGAAAAATGCGGCTTTGTTTGGCACCACACCCGCAAGAACGTCTGCTGTGAGCTGATGGGCGACATCCGCACGGAGCAGATCTCTTGCCTGACGAGAAATGATTGGCTGAGTCAGTCTAAAGCTTGATAAGCAATATGGGTTCTGCGAGCAGCTCGCAAATCCCAGGTCGCAAGTCTTCGTCAGCGGTGAGCAAAGTGAGTGGTCTCAGTTGGCTTGCCTATGGGCTGGCACGCAGGCTGGGGCTTCGCCATTGGCGCGATCGTTTCGTGTACTTAAATTTTCGCGCAGCCCATGATATAAAATAATTGGTTTTCCATACGGAAGGCTTCCAAGTGCCGGGGACATTTCCCCCGGTTTTTTTCTTATCCAGAGAGCAATGCGAGAACTCAGCATCTTCGTCGGCGAGTCGGGAAGCGATGGCCTCTCCGATCGCTACTATCTGCTCACCGTCGTCATGCGCGACCAATCGGACAGCATCGCGGACTCAACCGAGGTTATATGAGAGCGCCCTTTGCGCGAAAGAACTCCTGGACATACCTTTCCACGCGTCGCCGCTCATGAACGATCGGTACCCGTATCGATCTAGGTCGATAGAGACGAGGTGTTCTTCATCGAGCCTTCGGCCCTCAGATCTTCGGCGATGCACTGCATGAGACAGGACTTGCCGCAGCGGCGGATGCCGCTGATGACCTTGATCATCCCGTCGTCATGGAAGAAGCCGCGAAGCTTCTTCAGGTAGTTTTCTCTGGGGAACAAACGCATACTGGCTCCAATCTTCATTGGAGCCAGTCTTTCAAATTACGGGTTTATTGGGATATTCATTATCGTTTAAACGATTTATACCCCCATAACTAAAATAATTCTATTCCCACTCGATGGTTATAGTTTTGCCGCCCCGTCATTCCAGTTGCGCCTGGTTTTCGGTGCCGTCTCGAGCCGAGTGCCGTCAGGTGATGCCATGTCGCGTTTCGTCGGCTTCGGGGACAAAAGCTGGGACAACTCTAAAAACTTTTTTCAAACTCAGGGCTTTGAGTTTTTGTTTTTGTCCCAAAGGGCGCGGCGGGACGCCTTTGCAAGCTCAATATCGCCGAAAACGCCCGTTTTGAAACTCAATCGCCCTTTTGCCCGCAAGCCGCCAGCTGCAATCGCAAGTGAATCAACGCGGGCGGCTTTCATGCTGGTTGAAAAACCGCAGGTCGCAGCTCTTCGTCGTCCGCGGGTAAAGTGAGTAGTCTCAGGTGGCTTGCCCATGAGTTGGCGAGCGGGCTTTGAGATTCCGCCGACGTCTGGAAACGCATCGAGCTCCCTTGAATTTCCGGACAGTACATGATATAAGGTAATTGGTTTTCCGTTAGGAAGGCTTCCAAGTGCCGGGGACGTTTTCCCCG
>ERZ827108.1780-NODE-1780-length-26348-cov-7.052562_pt1 | contig 26348 bp, 23 predicted proteins | sample MGYA00519921_ERZ827108 | MGnify/ENA primary metagenome ERZ827108 (study PRJEB31778, sample SAMEA3449258) | human gut metagenome | biome: human gut; feature: human-associated habitat; material: faeces | place: United Kingdom | collected 2010/2012 ...
CCATCGCCCCACCAAAGGGCTTTCCGATCGCCCTTTGGAAACCTTCGGGCGAAAACACTTAGTTTTACTCTTGAAATATCGGTGTTGTTAGCTTGACAGCTCCTTTTGCAGCCCATATGAGATGATGCCGTCCATCCCCGCGCGAATCGCTTAAATTTTCAGCGTACCGCGGGTAATCAGCTTGCCGTTTTCGCGGCTGAACAGCAGGACGTTCTCGCCGGTGAAAGAAACCCTGACCTTCTGGCCGATCTTATAGGTGATGCCGCCGAAGACGACGCCGGTGAACAGGAACTCGCCCACGCGCACCTTGACGGTTGTTTCCATGCCGGTGGGCATCGCGCTGAAGATTTCGCCCTCGAGCGCGCCGTTTTCGCAGATGCTCACGCACTCCGGCCGAACGCCGATCACAAAATCCTCATGCGTCAGCGTCGCCTCGTCCTCAAACTCGTCCTCTTCCACCTTCGCGATGTGGTATTTGAACAGCGAATCGCGGTTTGCCTTTTCCACCGCGTGCGTATCCACGCTGGCCGCGGCGTTCTTCTCCTCGCGGGCAAACCACTCGCGCAGGTTCACCGGTTCGCCCGGCGTATACGCCGCCTTCACGCCGTCGAGCATCGTCAGCTCCACCGTGCCGTCCTGCTTCTGCGCGCCCTGCGCCTCGATGAAGTTGATCGCCGGATTGCCGACGAAATCCGCGACGAACAGGTTGCTCGGCTTGCCGTAAACCGTCAGCGGCTCGTCGTACTGCTGGAGCACACCGTTTTCCATCAGGCAGATTCGGGTCGCCAGCGTCATGGCCTCCATCTGGTCGTGCGTGACGTAAACGAACGTCGAGCCGGTCTGCAAATGCAGGCGCTGAAGCTCAGAGCGCATCTCCAGCCGGAGCTTCGCGTCGAGGTTGGAGAGCGGCTCATCCATGAACAACACCTTCGGGTTCGGCGCGAGCGTGCGGGCGATGGCGACGCGCTGCTGCTGGCCGCCGGAAAGCTCGCTGGGATAGCGATCCATGAACATGCCGATTTTGACGATGCGGGCGACGCGGCGAACGATCAGGTCGATCTCCTCCTCCGTCATCTTGCGCACGGCGCGCACCGGCTGGCCGCCCTTCATCAGAACATAATCCGCGCCGAGGGTGCAGCCGTTCTTTTCGGCCTTCGCCTTGGCTGCGGCGAGCTTCTCCTCCAGCTTTTTGATCTCCTGCGCGGCGGCGGCCTTCGGGTCGCCCGCCTCATGCAGCTTCATGCCCATCAGCGCCTTAGCCGTAAACAGGCTGATTTCATACAGATCAATCAGGCGGAGATACGCCTTATCCATATTCAGCTTCTTCTTTTTGTCAACGCACTCGTTGATCGCACGGACGACGTCCTGCGGCTTTTGCAGAATTTCAATCATGCGCGCCGCCGCGCGGGCGTCGAAGTCGATCTCGTCCATTTCCTCCTTGATGTTGGTCAGGCCGAAGGAGATATTCTGGTAGACGGTCATGTTCGGCCAGAGCGCGTAATTCTGAAACAGGAAACCGACCTTGCGCTTGTTGGCCGATACGTTGATGCCCCGCTGGGAATCGAACACCGGCACGCCGTCGATGGTGATGCGGCCGCTGGTCGGCGTTTCCAGACCCGCGATCATGCGCAGCGTGGTCGTTTTGCCGCAGCCGGACGGGCCGAGCAGCGTGACGAACGCATTGTCTTCAATGACCATGCTGAGGTTATCCACCGCGTAAAACTGACCCCAGCGCTTGGTGACGTTGGTCAATTCAATCCGAGACATTTACTCTCCTCCAATTCCTTTGTCAAGGCTTGCGCCGGTCAGCTTGTTAATCAGCGCGTTGCAGATCAGAATGAACACAATCAAAATCAGGTTGATGCCGCTGGAAAACGCATACAGACCCATCTCGTCGAAGTAATCCAGCATCGTGGTGATGATCTTCGTCTGCGAGCAGAGCAGCATGAACAGCGTCAGCTCGCGCACGCAGGTGATAAACGGCAGCAGATAGCCGCTCATAATGGAGGATTTCTGAATCGGGATGATGATGTTGAGCATGCGCTTGTGCCACGGGATATCCTGAATGATGGCGGCCTCCTCAATTTCGCCGGAGAGCTGCATCATCGAGCTGAGCGCGCTGCGGCTGGCGAACGGGATATACTTCACCGTGCCGGCGAGCACGAGCAGCAGATAGGTGTTGAAAATGCCCATCGAGGAACCGAACACGAAGAACGCGACGCCGACGGCCAGCGACGGCATCAGATACGGCAGGAACGCCATGTTGTTGACGTAAGCCGCCCACTTGCTCCGGCGGTTTTTGCTGACACAGTAGCCGACCAGCAGGCCGATTGTGCCCGCCAGCAGCGCGCAGCAGACCGCGACGATCAGCGTCCCCTTGAACGCGCCCCAAATCGCCTCGTTGAAGAGAATACCCTTTTGGCCGTACATGCCGTTTTCGGTGATGTTTTCGCTCGTCATCCACCATTTGCTCGTCAGGTTGCCCGCAACGCCGTGGCGGATGAAGCTGTAATCGCCGGGGTTCGGCAGGAAGGTTTCGATGGCGAACAGGATGATCGGCAGAATACCGGTGAAGAACGTCGTCACGCAGAAGATCGCCGCGACCACGTTGCGGCCGACCTTGCCGAGATTGACCAGCGAAATCTGGCCGGATTTGCCGGTGACGGTCGTGTAGCTCTGGCGGCCGGAGGTCGTCCTCTGGTTGACAATGAGAATCAGCACGCCGAAGAGAATCATAATGACCGCCAGGATGCTCGCCTCGCCCGCGCGCTTTTCGCCCATCTGCACGTATTTGGTGCACAGGGTCGTCAGGTTCAGGTAATGCGGCACCGGGTAGGAGCCCATCGCGCTGGAAAAGACCAGCAGCACCGTGCTCAGCACGGCGGGCTTGACCAGCGGCAGCGTCACGCGGGCGAAAATCTTGAGGCGCGGCGTGCCCATGATGGTGGCGGCTTCCTCAAGGTTCGCGTCCATGTTGCGGAAGATGCCGCCGATGAGGATGTACGCGAACGGCGCGTAGTGCAGCGAGAGCACCATGACGCTGGGGAACATGCCCTGGCACCACCACAGCGGCATGCGGACGCCGAAAAGCGCGGCCAGCAGGCCGTCGGACGTGCCGGTGACGAGGTTTGAATCGAACAGATTCTGCCAGATGACGGCCAGCGTCCACTGCGGCATGATGTAGGGAAAAATGAAAATCGAGCTGAGATACTTCTTGCAGCGCATGTTCGTGCGGGTGACGAGATACGCGAACAGCCCGCCGTAGAAGATGGCGCCGAAGCAGGAGAACACCGACAGCAGAACCGAATTGAGCAGCGGCGTCCACAGGTTCGTTTTGGCCAGCTTGCCGGTAAACAGATCCACCCAGTTATAAAGGGTGTAGCCCTCCTTCAGCCCGGTATAATGGCTATCGACCGAGCCGACATGAACGGTTACGGTATCCAGCGCGATGGAGATCATCGGCGCGACGGTTGAGAATGTGAGCAGGATGCCCAGCGCCAGCAGAATGGCATTCTGCGGCTTGGAAAAGGTGGTTTTCAGCTTGTTGAGCCAAACCCGCGCCCTGCTCGCTTTGACAGTTTGCTGCATGATATTCCCCCTGTACCATGCGAGGGGCATGAAACGCTTCATGCCCCTCACATGTCAAGATTCTAAGGACTTTTTGCTTCCAAAGCGATTACTTGTTGCCGACGATCATGTCGATCCAGTCGCCGAGGTCGAAGGACACCTGCGCGCAGTACGCCGGGTCTTCCACGACGAGGCGGCCGCCGTCCGCGGACACCCACCACTCGTAGCCGCGATCGTTCTTCGCGTCATAGGTGTTCACGCCATCGACGTAGCCATCCTTGGAGTGATCCTGCATGCAGACCGGGTTGGCGCTGTAGCCGCCCATGTCCTTGCCCCACGCGGCGAAGCCCTCGCTGGTGGTGGTCATGTAAGCGATGAACGCGCAGCTCGTCCACGGCAGCGGGGAGGTCTTGAGCACCTGGAGATAATGCTTGTAGGCATAGCCGCCGATGCCCTGATAGCCGTCCTGATACGCCGCGACGGCGATGTTGTTGACAGAGGTTTCAGCCGATTCCTCGACGGAACGCAGCTTGGAGTACACCAGCAGGCCGCACTGATCGACGGCGGACTTGGTGACCAGCGTGTTGCAGATCGGGCCATCGTCCGTCTGCTCGTTGTACTGCTCGCAGAACAGCTTGATGTAGGCCAGCGCGTAGGGCGCGTTCTCCGCATCGAGCATCAGCGCTTCGGCTTCCGGCTTCATCTCTTCGACTTCCGCCGCAATGCGATCCTTCGCCGCGCCGTCCGGCATCGCGTCAAACGCGGCCTTCAGGTAGTTGGCGTAGGTCTCTTCGGTCAGCATGTACAGGAAGTTCTTGCCGACCAGCTCGGAGTTGACGCCCATGAACAGCGGCGCAACGCCTTCGGCGACGAAATCCCAGCAGTTGGTGAAGGTCTTGTCGCCCACGGTGTTATACATGAACACCTTGTTGAGCGTTTGCAGCGCCAGCGGCTTGTCATTGCCCTCGACGATCACGCCTTCGCCCTCGGCCCACTCCTTCGGGATGAAGTTGAGCAGGTTGCCGGTGTCGAGCATCTTCGTCTGAATCTGGTTGCCGTCCTGAATGAGCGTCATGGAATAGATGTGATTGGCGCTCTTGATGTCGGCGTTCAGCGTGGTGAAGATGGAGTTGTTCTTCGGCTGCGACCATTCGATCGTGCCGGTGTAGCTCGGGTCGATCTTCTGGAGCATCTCGATGAAGCTCGCGCCGGCGGTCTTGCCGCGGCTGGAGTTGCCGATGCCGTAGAGCGTCTTGCCGTTGGATTCTTCAATCGCCTTGGCATACAGCTCCTCGTTGGTCATGGTCTGCGCCTGAGCGATCACTTCCTCCACGGTTTCAGCCATCGCGAGGCATGCCGTCATCATCATCGCGAGCGCGAGGACGGCGCATAACAGTTTCTTCATGTGCGTATCTCCCTTTCTGAGTCGGTGAGGTTGCGGCTTGTTCTGTGCCGCTTTGTTACTTTATATGATACGCACAATTCAGCAAAAAAGAAACTGGACAATTCTGCGATTTCACCCGATGATTCTGACAACTTTGCACAGAATCGTCAGATGTTTTCTATTCATCACTCCACCTCCGACGGCGATAAGCCCGTCAGCTTCTTGAACGTCGCGGAGAAATAGGTCACGTCCTTATACCCCACCGCCGCGGCGGCCTCATAGACCTTCACATGGTCGCGGGCGAGCATCCGCATGGCCGCGTCGATGCGCGTCTTGGTCAGGTAATTGGTGACGGTCATGCCCGTCTGCTTTTTGAACACGTGGGAAAGGTGCCCTTCGCTGACGCGCAGATGCTCGGCGATTACCGCGATGGAAATATCCGCGTCGGCGTAATGCGCCGCGATGTAATCCATCGCCTGACGCACATAGCCGGTGGCTTCCGGCTCCTTCTCCTTCGGCGCGGGCGCGGCGGATACGGGCTGCATCCTGCGGCAGACCCGCGCGACAGCATGCGTCAGCTCCTGATCGCGGAACGGCTTGAGCAGATAATCGTCCGCGCCGAAGAGCAGCGCGCCGCGCGCATACTCAAAATCGCTGTGCGCGGTCAGCACGATGCAGTGCGCCGCGCATCCCTCCTCGCGCAGCAGGTTCATCATCGTGATGCCGTCCATCTTCGGCATGCGGATGTCGGTGATAATCAATTCCGGCTTGAGCCTTCGCGCCAGCTCGAGCCCTTCCTCCCCGCTCTGCGCCTCGCCGACGACCTCGCACCCCAGCGCCGCCCAATCGACGCCCGCGACAATGCCGCGGCGAACCAGCGGCTCGTCATCCACCATCAATACGCGAATCATGCCTTCTCCCTCCTCATCGGCAGGCGTACCATCACCAGACAGCCCTCGCCCGGTCTGGAGCGCACGCTCAGGCCGTATGCGTCGCCGAAATGCAGGCGCAGAATGCTGTCCACGTTGAACATGCCCAAATGCTCGCCCGGCCGGCCGGATACGCCGAAGCCCAGCGGCCCATCCTGCGGCTTTTCCATGCCGCGTCCGTTATCCTGCACGAAGAGGCGCAGATCGCCCGCGTCCGCCTCCGCCCAGATTTTGATATAGCCGTCGTCCATGTCGCGAACGCCGTGAATCACCGCGTTTTCCACAATCGGCTGAAGCACCAGCTTGGGCACCATGCAGCCCATCAGCGCGTCGTCCACCTCGATTTCGCAGGCAAAGCGATCCTCAAAGCGGATGAGCTGAATGTCTATGTATCGCTCCAGCAGCTCAAGCTCCTGCCCGAGCGTCACAAACTCGTCGCCGGAGATGCTCGCGCGCAGAATCTTCGCCAGATCCTCCGCCAGCGTCGCCACCTGCGGCACGCCGTGCGTCACGCCCATCCACTTCATCGAATCCAGCGTGTTATAGAGAAAATGCGGGTTGAGCTGCGACTGCATCATGCGAATGCGCGTATCGTTCAGCTCCTTTTGCCGCTCCACCGAGCGCCGGAGGTTCAATTCACACTCCGCCACCATCTGGTTGAAGCCGACCGCCAGCTGCCCCAGCTCGCCCTCGCCGCGCGGCACGACGCGCGCGCTGAGCTCGCCCAGCTGCACCCGCTTCATCGCCGCCGTCATCTCCCGAACCGGGCGCGTCACCTGCCTGCTGAGCACCAGCGCGCCCCACAGGCACAGCAGCAGGCTGACCGCGCCGAGCGTCACGCCGACGAGCACCATCAGGTGCGTCATCTCCCGGTTGAACACGCGCGGCTGGCTGAGCAGCAGCGTAAACCCGCTGATCGGCTCGGTCTGCGTCGTATAGGTCAGCACCGCGTCGCCGTCGCTGAGCGCCTCGCCCGCCAGCATCCGCTCGCGCAGCTCGTGCAGGCGGCTTTCCGACCCGGTCGTTCGGGAATCGTCGATCAGCCGCCACTGTTTGCCCAGCAGCATCACGCCGTAGGCCGGGTTCAGCCCCCGGCTGAGCAGCTCGCTGAGGCTGTCCCCGCTGATCTCCGCCAGCAGATAGCCCCCGGCCGCGCGGCGAACGGCGGCCACGCGCCCCGCCTCGCCGAAAAAGACGGCGTTCTCCCCGTCGGCCATGCGCAGAACGCCCCAATCCGTATCGAAGGCCGCGTCCTCCTCCTGCCCGCGCAGGGCGCACAGACACACGCCGTCCGCACCGACGATCATAAGCTGGGTCATCTCCGGCACCTCCGCCGCCTGTCCGACCAGCGCCGCATAGACCGCTCGCGGGTGCGCCGCGTCGCCCTCCTCGAGCGCCAAACGCACCCATTCATCCCCCGCCAGCGCGTCAAGCGCCCGCTCCATGCCGGAAAACGCCTCCGTAAGCTGCCGGGTCATTCCGGCGAGCTGCGCCCGCGCCGTTTCCTCCTGCCGCTTCGCGCTGGTGGAAACCATCATCGGGAGCAGCAGCGCAAAGCACAGGATGATCGGCACGAGCGCCACACAGATCACCGTCAGAAAAATGCGCGTCTGAAAGCGCATGCTTCGTCCTTCCCTCACGGCGCATCCTCCTCCATAAGCGCCTGCCAGCGTTTAAGAATCTCCCGCTGATGCGCCGCCGCCCAGTCGATGTCGTAATCACAGAGCTCAAACGCGGGCGCGCTGTCTCCCATTCCCAGCGCCGTCAGCACGCTCTCGCGGGCATACACCGTCTCCACGCGCCGCTGCACATCCTCACTCAGGATGAACGAAAGGAACGCCTGCGCGTTTTCCCCATGCGCGCAGCCCGCGACAATCGCCGCCCCGTCCGGCACGGCGCTCGTCCCCTCCTTCGGCCAAACCACCGCGATGTGTTCGCCCGCCAGCATGCGCTTCTTCGCCGTCTCATACAGCGTCACGCCCACGCGCATTTCGCCCGCCGCCACGGCGGAAACCACCTCGCCCGAACCGGAGAGCTCGTGGCCGCGCACGTTGTCGGCAAACCGGCCAAGCGCGTCCTCGTCGCCGAGCGCCTGAATCAACGTCGCCAGCACGGTGAAGCTCGACCCGGAAACGCCGGGGTTCGCGAACGCGATCCGGCCGCGCAGGCGGCTTTCCAGCAAATCCGCAAAACCGGCGGGCGGGCTGCTCACCAGCCGCGGATTGTAGATAATCACCAGCGGCAGGCGCGAAAACGCCACAAAGCGATGGGCTTCAAACCGGCAGCTTTCCAGCATCGCCGCCCGCGGCGCGTCGCACGGCGCGAAATAATCCTCATACGCCAGCAGGGATTCCACGCCGCCGCCGAACATCACATCCGCCACGGGCGCTTCCGCCTCCGCCGCGATGCGCTCCAGCAGCTCGGTCGTTCCGCCGGAAACCACCTGCACCCAAACGCCCGTCCGCCGCTCAAATTCCTCGACAATCGGCTGATAGACCTCCTCCTTGTGGGCGGTATAGACCACCAGCCGCATCGCGTCATCCGGCGCGTCGGCCCGCGCGAGGGCAGGCAGAAGGCAGAGCAGCAGCGCGCACAGCCATTTCCGTTTCATTCGTTTTCCCCCTTCTCAGGGTATTTGTTTATACTAATTCGCAGTTAAAATGCTTAACAGAGCGCATCAGATTTTTTGTTCTGACGAAGCCAAGTGAAGTGAGGCGTACTGGAGGTACGTTGAACGGAACGAGGCAAAGTCAGAGCGAAAAAGATGGTGCGCGGATTAAGCCATTTTAACAAGAATTAGTATTAATTATAACATACCGAAAACATGCAAGGCAAGCATACAAAAACAGATCGACAGGCCTGCCGATCCGTTCTTTTTCTTTTAGGAAATTGCGCAAAATCGCCCGCGTGAGCTTTACAGCGTTTCAAAAATCTTCGCGACATCCTCATGCAGCACAAGCGTTGCGCGCGCGTCCGCCGGGGTTTTATCCCTGTTAATTACAATCAGCCGCCTGCCTCGGAAGTACTCAAGGCACGACGCGGCGGGTTCGACCGACAGGCTCGTACCCGCGACGATCAGCGTATCGCAATTCGAGATTTCCCGGCACGCGCCCGTCATAAACCAATGATCCGGCGGCTCGCCGTAGAGCGTGACCTCCGGCCGCACAATATCGCCGCATTCCGGGCAGCGCGGCACGCCGGGCGCTTTCAGGATGAAATCCAGTCCGAAGCGCTTTCCGCAGCCCATGCAGAAATTCTCGTATACGCTGCCGTGCAATTCGAACACATTTCGGCTTCCCGCTTTCTTGTGCAGGCCGTCGATATTCTGCGTGACAACCGCCGTCACCCTGCCCGTCCGTTCCATCTCGGCCAGCCTGACATGCACAATGTTCGGCTTTGCGTTCGGATAAAGCATGTGCTTTTTATAAAAATCGTAGAAAATATCCGGATGCAGGCAGAAAAACGAGTGGCTGAGCAGCATTTCCGCCGTCAGGCCGTCATATTCCTTCGCATACAGTCCGTTTTCGCCGCGAAAATCAGGAATCCCGCTGGGCACAGACACGCCCGCGCCGCCGAAAAAGACAATGCGCCGCGCGCCCTGCAGCGCTTCGCTCAGCGCGTTCATGTTTTACCCCTTCTTCCGATTTCCGTTCTTTCGTCTTTCAGCTTTCATTGTATCACTGCGCGCCGGCGATGACAAGACACCCGCGCGACGCATCGTAGACATATTCCCGGCGAAGCGTTTTTTCAAACACGGATTCACGCTGAATATCCTTCGCCGTATATAGGCCTCTGATCCCCTCAATCGTGATTTGAGACGTTACGGCCACGCTTTCGCCCTCCGTCTGCGTTTCCTCCGTCAGCGCGTAAATCAGGCAGTCCTCGCTCGCCCACGTCCCCGTGCAAAGCGAACCGCCCATATAACTTTCCACGGTGAATTCCGCATAAAGGATATCCGCGCCGCGCGTTTCCAGATTATACCAGCAGCCGTATTCGCCGCGCCCGCCGTCCAGCATGCCGCCCATGCGCCCGACGAGCCACGTCGTCCGGCCGATGCGCTCCGTGCGCAGGGCGTCAAACTCCGTCAGCATATCCAGCAGCACCGTTTTTCCGTCTGCGCGTGTTTCCAGCAAAAACGAATAGAGCGATGTTTTGACCAGCGCCAGCGCTTTGCCGTCGCTTAAATCCGCATCTATCGTCTGAATTTCCGGCTTGCTCGGCGCTGTCAAAAAGGGTTCGCCCGTCTCCAGATAATACGCTTCATCCTCCGTGATTTCCATCCCCAGCGAAGCGAAAAACTGCCGAACCTGCTCCATGCTTTTCGGCTCGGCCAGCGCCTGCGCCAGCGCTTCGGCGGTGATTTCCGGCGGGTCAAACGGCCGCACATCGTTCAGGCTGCACGAGCGCATCGGCAAAACCATGTACGTTCCGGCCATCGCCAGCCAATATGCCTCCGTGTTCGGCACGGCCAGCAAATCCAACTGCATAAACCCCGTCTGCCCGCCCGCGCGGACATGCGCCCACGACGCCAGCACATGCATGTCGTCTTCCTTGACGCCCATCACATCGACCGTCGTGCCGTTCGGAATTTCCGCAAGAACCCGCCCGCTTCGGCTCGGCCGATCCCGCAGATTGACGATTCCCCGTCCGCCGGGGTTCGCCACAAGCATCGGCAAAATGCCGCAGGGCACATCGGCCGCCTCTTCCGAAAAAAGAACCGTCTCGTGTCCGTAGCCGTCCCAAATTTGCGCATATCCCTCGATCTGCCCCGCCACGCGGACGTGCGCGTAGATTTCATCTTCCTGCCCGGCCACGTTCTCCATCACATCGACGGGCGTTCCGCTGAAATAGGTCATCAGGTGTTCAGAAAGCAAATCGGGCTTCGCATAAACGTTCATCACGTCATATAATTCGCCCCGGTCATAGACCGTCTCCGCCCGCGCGCAGGCGGTAAATGCGCATAAAACGAGCGTCAGCAAAAATACCGTTCTTTTCATCGGCTCTCCCCCTTTTGTTCATCTGGAAACAAGACGAATCGGAGAAGCATTTTCTTCCGCATTTTTTCTTTTATTTGCCTTCCCAGTGAACGGCAAGCTCGGCCGCGCCGGCCGTTGCCTCCAATGCTGTCGCCGGATGATCCGCATCTCCCACGCAGACACACTCGATTTCCGGATGTTTTTCTCTCAGCTCATCCGCCAGCACGCGCTCGCTTCTGCGTCCCAGCGCCGTAATCACCAAGTCATACGGACCCGCTTCCATCGTCTGCCCGTCCTGCTCATAGCCGATCATGGGGAAGGCCACGTGCTGAATCCGCGCGCCGGTATGAATCACGCATCCCCCGGCGTTCAGATGATCCATCACAAAGCCCTTCCGTGTCGCAGGCAGACCCGTGCCGACCGTGTCCGCCATTTCAAAGACCTCAGCTTGTATGCCCCGTGCGCAGAGCGCATCCGCCGTTTCCAACCCGGCCAGACCGCCGCCAAGCACCGCGCAGCGCTTCGCCTCGATGACGTCCAGCTTGGGCAGGACATCATCCACCGCCATGACATGCGAATCCCGCAGTCCATCAATCGGTGGCATAGCCGGTTTGCTGCCTGTAGCGAGAATAACCAGCCGAGGCGCAAACGCCGCAATCGATTCCACATCCGCACGCCGTCCATTGCGTACCGGCACGCCAAGCTGTTCGAGCATCGCTAACCGATACGCAATCAGCCGTTCCAATACCGCTTTATGCGGCGGCAGCTTCGCCAGCTCAATCAAGCCGCCCGCATGCGTCTGCGCTTCCCAAACCTCGACCTGCGCCCCACGCAGCGCAAAATCCAGCGCCGCCTCCAATCCGGAAACGCCAGCGCCAACCACCAGTACACGCGGCCTTTGGGGCAGCGGCTTGATCGCCCATTCCTGCTCACGCCCTGTAAACGGATTCTGCACACAATAAATCGCTTTTTTAGTCACCGATTTGCGGCAGCCTTGATTGCAGCCCAAACAAAAGCGGATCGGCTTTTCCGTCCCGATCTTGTTCACAAACTGCGGATCAGCCAGCATGCCGCGCCCTATAGCAACAAAATCCGCTTTTTCCTGCGCAATCGTCTGTTCAGCCAGCTCCGGCGTGTTGATTCTGTCCACCGCAATCACCGGAATAGACACACAAGCACGCATTTTTGCGGCGGCTTCCACATTAAAACCATCCGGCACATCCATCGGTGCGGAAATATAGCCTTCCGACAGCGGCATGCCGATCGAAACATGCAACGCATCCGCGCCCGCCGCTTCAAGCAGCGGCGCAATGCGCATGCTTTCTTCCAATTCTCGCCCGCCGGGAATCATTTCTCGGGCGCTGATGCGGAAAATAACGGGATAATCCGCCCCGGCTTCGCGTTTGATGGCACGAATCACCTCACAGGCGAGCCTGGCGCGTTTCTCCGGGCTGCCGCCATATTCATCTGTCCGATGGTTATAATACGGCGAAAGGAACTGCGCAACTTCGTGCGCATGCGCGCCGTGAATTTCCACACCGTCCACGCCAAACGCCCGCGCCCGCTTTGCGCACGCCGCATAACCCGAAATGATTTCCTCAATCATTTCCTGCGGCATGGCGTCCGGCATCAGCAGCGCGGGATCGCGCCCCGCCTGAGCCTTTGCCGGATGAATTTGCGCAATCAGCCGACAGTTATTCTCATGGCAGATGGCCAGCAGACGCTTCCATCCCGCCTCGTATCTGTCGTCCGAAAGCGCAGGGCGTGCAGGCCCCGGCTTGCCGAACGGACTTGCCGGCATGATAATCGCCGCGGCGCCGCCCTCCGCCCGCGCGCGAACATACGCCTCCAGCCGCGGCGTTATGTTCCCTTCGTCATCGCCATAAAAATTACACATAGACGGGAAAATCACGCGGTTTTTAAGCGTCATCGTTCCCAGCTTTCCTGGCATAAGGCATTTCATCACTTGTTTTTCCCCTCGATTCATTTTGTCTTGGAATCCGTCTTTTTCCATAACGATACAACAAAAGACGAAAGCAGGCAAGCCCCTTCCGTCTCGTTTTTTTAAATTTTCCGCGTTACTGCTCCATCTGCCGCCCGACGATGCTGGCGGTCGTTTCGGCGACCTTCAGCTCGGTATCGCCCATGCGCGCCGCCGGTTCGCGGGAGAGCAACACCACCGCGCCGATGGATTCGCCGTCCGCAATGATCGGGCAGATCACCTGCGCGGTATACGCCTGCGCGTCCTCCTCGCTGGTGACGGGGACGAGCCGCGTGCCGTTGCCCCGGTTGGCCGTCACCACCTGACGGCTCTGAATCGCCTGCTCCAAATCGCGGCTGATGGGTTTTTCCCAAAGCTCCTTGCGCGATACGCCGCTGGCCGAAACGATCATATCCTTATCGGTGATGCAGGCGATATGCCCCAGCGACCGGAACAGCGATTCCGTGTAATCCTTCGCAAAGTTCGAAATCTCGCCGATCGGGGAATACTTCTTTAAGATGACCTCGCCGTCTTTATCGGTATAGATTTCAAGCGGGTCGCCGCATCTGACACTGTTGATCAAACGTTCGTCTTTTTTATGATTCCGCACCTGTCGGACGAGCGCCGATTCATCCCCCGCCGCCTGCTCGATGGCTTGCGTCGCGGAAACGTGCAGCAGCGCGTCAATGTCGCTCTTGAGCTGAATGTCGATGTGGTCGTCGTATACGTCGATGCGCTCGACGATGAACTCGATATCCTGCTTTTTCAGCTTGGGCTTGTTCAGAATATCGTCAAAGATATCCAGCGCCGTCTTCGCGATTCGGTTCATACGGATGACGTTGTTGCGATGGTCCGCCATCAGGTCGAGCTGGCTTTCCAGCCCGCGAATCTTTCCGTAACACTCCGCTTCCAGCGCGTCATAGGTTTCGTTTATCATCTCTTCCTGATCCGGCTTGCGCATCAGCTCCGCGATCTTCTGCCGGGTCAGCACCTTGAGCTGATTTTTCGCCGCGTCGATCTGCCTGCGCAGCATGTCCTGCGTCTTTTCGCCCTCGTTGATCTTCGCCTTTTCATCGCGGATGGACGCTTCCAGCGCGTCGATCATGTTGGCGCTGCCCTGCTTCACCTTCTGCACATACATTTTCAAAATGCTGTCCAGAAAGTCCACCCGCGTATGATGCGACGTGCAGCCCTTACGCCCGCGCCGATGATAGGTTCCGCAGGTATATGCCGGATCAAGCTGCTTGCTGCTCATGGAGAACATCGGGCTGCCGCAGTCCCCGCAGAACAACAGCCCGGTATACGGCGTTTCGTACTTGCGGATGCCGTTGTAGTTGCTGCGCGTCCGCTTCTTCATCTGCTCCTGCACATAAGCGAACGTCGGATAGTCGATAATCGGTTCGTGATGATTTTCAAAGACAAGCTGCTTGGATTCGTCGATTCGCTCGTCCTTTCCGTTGATGCCCTTGCGCCTGTACTTGCCCTGCCGAAGCGTTCCGATATAAAAATCGTTGCTGAGCATTCCCTGTATCGTCACAATCGCCCACGCATTCTTGCCCTGCCGGACGACCGGCTCGCCGCGTTCCGCCTTTCTCGCGGCTTCGGCACGTCTGGGCGTCGGTATGCTGTGGTCGGTCAGATAATTCGCAATCCGCTTGTAGCCCCAGCCCGACGTATACAGTTCAAAAATCTTTCGGACAACCTCCGCTGCCGCCGGGTCGATTTCATACGTCATCAGCTTGTGGTTCTTCATGACATACCCATACGGCACGGAACAGATCCAGCGTCCATCCTGCTGCCGCCGGGAAATGACGCTCTTGACCTTCTGAGAAGAATCCGTGACCGGCATTTCATTGAGCAGAAAACGCAGGCGAATATTGGTCCAATCGTCGTGCGTCGGATAATCGATGCTGTCCCCGATGGCTACAATCCGCACGCCCGCGTCCCGCAAATCCTCCAGCTCAACCAGTCCTCGCGAATTGCGTCGGGAGAATCGGCTCAAATCCTTGATGATGAGGATGTCGTACTGCCCCGTCATCAGATACGGGCGCATCCGCTGATAATCCTCCCGCTGCTCAAACGTATAGCCCGAACGGTCGCGATCCACAAAGAAGGTCAACTCGCTCTCCGGAAAGTACCGCTGAACATAATCGGAAATGATGTCCTTCTGGTTTTCGATGCTCGTGTTATCCCGATCCGCTTCCACATCCACGGAAATCCGGCAATAACCCGCGATACGATGCGGCTTTTCAACTCTTGCTTCCATATCAAAATCTCCTTGCCCCGAATGTCCCTATTATTGTAATCTTCTCCCTTTCTTCAGTGCAAGGATGCTGCCAGCGCGCACCCATGGGAATCCCTTCCAATCGGCGTTCCGCGGTTGAACCAAAGAAGCGTGGACGTATTGTTTATCAGGCTGCCAAAGCCGGAACGGATCACCACCACTCGGTATCTCCACGTCTTTCCCAGCTCATAAAGCAGGCTTAAATCCGTGCGGCACCCGCTGCGAAGCCAAAGGATGATCGTTTGATTTTCATGCTGAACCTCTAATTCCATGACGCACACCTCATTTTTCCATCATTTGGCAGAAGGTATACCCCGCCGCCTGATGTTATTGTAAGCGCATCGTCTCCTTTAGACAAGGATACGGCAGACCTGCCCGGAAGGAGGTCCGCCGTATCGGATTGATATTCGCTTTTCCTATCGGTTTGCTTTCAGCATTGCCGCCGTGTTGGTCAGCAGATTCCCTTTACTGGAACGAAAAACGGTTACACGCTAAGACATTCCGTACCAAATTGAATAAGTAAATGTCGTTGTGCCAGCCTTTTCCACTTTCATAATTTCAACATCGCTCATACCAAGAATATGTCAGGTATAGTCTGCTCCGAAAGCTCAGAAATGTGCTGTTTATAGCATATTTAGTGGTTCTTTTCCTTCATTCAATCTACATCCATAATTTCCGCCGCAATACGTTTCTGATTAGCTTTCTGTTTATATACATCGTTCAGATTACTTTTAGCATATTGAAACGGCGTTCGCCTAGTTTCCTGTACAAGAAAGTCTTCAAAGAAGTTTTCCCAACTGAAAAATTTCTGGCTCTCAATAAAGTCACCCGGATTTTTCATGATATCTGCCAAACGTTCTGCATGAACGATACCCGATTTCAGGATCAACCATTCAAAAGATTCCGGCAAACAAAGCTGAAATGTTTCAGGATGTGTTTTACACAGTTTTAACACTCGATCCATTTCGGAACCAAAGGCGGCGCCATCTGCAATAATAAGAACTTTTCCTGTAGGATTATTATTTAACCACTTAAAAATAGCTGAATTAGAGCCCGCAGTTGCGCAACGCACACTTGTCCCTTCAAAATAAGCGCAGAAAAATTGATAACCGGAATGCGAATCTTCCGTGAGTAACACTTGAAAATCTTTTCGTTTTGATTTCGAAAATTTCGTATAGCGATGCAGTTTTTCCGGTTTATAGATTTGTTCAAAGCTATGATATTTACCGCTAGTCTTAATCTGGTAAATCTCCTCTACGCTGTATGGTAACTGGTGCAATCCCTCGCGATTGAAAATCACATAGTAATTATCACTGTTTTTGATCGCTTCTGCAAATTTCTCTGAAGATATATACGTTGCACCTTCATCAATAAAGACAATGCTGTTCGAAATCCCATCCAGTTGATTTTTCCAGTCCATGTCCATCAAAGCCACGCAAGGTTTTGTACTGCTTAAATTCACACCGCTTTCTGCTTGCAATCGAGTATAATCCGCTATCATATTATATAGTATAGTTTTTCCCGTTCCGCTGTCACCACGGACAATCGTGATGTTCCTGTGCAAATCGAATCTGAACTTTGCATTTCGATTTGACACTTCAACATGCTGTGTTCCCTTCATTTTTCCCTCACACAAACGCGCCTGCCTCGGCAACCAATTCTTTCATGTTCCTAACGATTCTTCCGGTATTAAGCACTTTAATTTTGAACTCACCCGAACCAAAATCCATTAGATGTCGAAGGTTTATCACAAGTTTACCTTGTTTCCCCAACTGTAAAATCCATTTTGCACAATTATCTCCGCAAGTGGATGCGTTGAAGACCTTTCCGCTCTTATCGTTTGCCATGAGCAACAGAGTTTTCACGCCACCTGAAAGCTCTTTGGGGGAAATTGCCCCCAAAACTGGACTGTCTATCAAATTAGCACTTACAACTTCCGACTTATCCACATCCTGAATAATCTCCTTTGATAAGGGTTTTGTCAGCCAGTCGTCCCGATACTGATTTTGGAAATATACATTTGTATTATAAATAGCCTCCGGCATATCGCCAAAGAAAATACTCAGCACGAATCCTTCACCTCACTTCTATTATACACTTTTTTCAGCCAAATATCTGTCAGACTTTTCTTTTATTTTAGTCTTTCAGCACCCATCGCCTTGAATAAAACGCCCTCTGCCTCCTGATTATGCTATCGCAAAATAGCGTAGACTGCAAGTGTTTTGCTTCTGAATTTGAGTCTAAGTCTAGGTTACACATCAATGAACATCACTTTTTCAAACTGTTCCACAGTCATCTCAGCATCCTCGACAGCCTGTTCGATTGTGATACGCCCTTTTTTCACCAGCTTTACAAGCATCCTAAATTCGCCTCTTTCTTCACCTTCTTTTATCATTTCCTCAACAGCCTTGCACACATCAATCACCTCCACTCCACTTGAAATATCCCGTAGCGTATTCGTAACCGCTTTAATAACCTCTCTCTGCATTAGCTTTCCTCCTGCAGAGGCTCGCCCCTCCTCCATAGGAATCAATCACAGCTTTCAGGCTTTCTTCTATATTCTATTTTATCATAAACTTTTTTCATATCAAGCCATATAACTTTTTCAACGCCTTTAATTTTTATAGCCAGCTATTTTTGCTGAAAAATACGGTATTTTTTCGCAACTAAGCTGGAACACTTTGGATGTCTATCGGGTCTTCATGACATATCCATACGGCACGGAACAGATCCAGCGTCCGTCCTGCTGTCGCCGGGAAATGACGCTTTTGACTTTCTGAGAAGAATCCGTGACCGGCATTTCATTGAGCAGAAAACGCAGGCGGATGTTTGTCCAATCGTCATGCGTCGGATAATCGATGCTGTCCCCGATGGCTACGATCCGCACGCCCGCGTCCCGCAAATCCTCCAGCTCAACCAGACCACGCGAATTGCGTCGGGAGAATCGGCTCAAATCCTTGATGATGAGGACATCGTACTGTCCCGTCATCAGATACGGACGCATCCGCTGATAATCCTCCCGCTGCTCAAACGTATAGCCCGAACGGTCGCGATCCACAAAGAAGGTCAACTCGCTCTCCGGAAAGTACCGCTGAACATAATCGGAAATGATGTCCTTCTGGTTTTCGATGCTCGTGTTATCCCGATCCGCTTCCACATCCACGGAAATCCGGCAATAACCCGCGATACGATGCGGCTTTTCAACTCTTGCTTCCATATCAAAATTTCCTTGCCCCGAATGTCTTTATTATTGTAATCTTCTCCCTTTCTTCAGTGCAAGGATGCTGCCAGCACGCATCCATGGGAATGGTTTCCATGGCAGGCTGGCCGGTTGAACCATAGGAGTGCGGAGGTATCTGAAATCAGATCGCCAAAGCCGGAACGGATCACGACGACGCGGTATTTGAGTTTCTTGCCTTTGAGGATCAGAGGTTCGAGGTTGACCGTCCGGCTACTGCTCAGCCAGAGAATGATCGCTTTGCTTTCATGGTCGATGCTCAGTTCCATGGTTCACACTCCATTCTTCCAAGATTTGTCAGTCGGTATTCGGTCAGTGTAGAGGATGATTTACGGATAAACAAGGATACGGCAGACCTAGCGGGTAGGTCTGCCGTATGAAATATTGTTTTAATGCATATTGTCACGCATTGATATACGCCGAACTCAATGAAACCTAGTTCTTGCTATGAGCTCTGGTTCTTGTTCTTTGCTCTACAACGGCTTATACGCTTTGCATCATACCAATAACACTTGGATGCTTTTGCATCACCCTGAGGATTTTATCAGCCGCCCCTGAAGGGATATTACGTCCAGATTCCCATGCCTCAACAGCCTTAACCGTCATGCCAAGAACTTCAGCTAAACCAGCCTGTGTCATATTCGCATCCATTCTGAGTTTCTTTATTTCGCTTGGCGTCAATGGCTTTGATTCTTTCTTTGGACCTTCACAGGGCAGAACCAACAAATCATCCAGCGTCGATTTGCCCTGACTTTTTTCGAGAATCGCACATTCATCATAGCGTGTCATACCATTCTCTCGTAGTGCGATACCGATTCCGTGGCGATCCATTGGAACGATTCTTTCCTGTACCCAGCGCTTACTCCATTCCTCTCCGGGCTCATAGAGACCTTTCTGCGCAAACAACCGCATCATTCCTGGCAAAGACGAGAGTTTAACATCCTTACGAATCCTGAGTGAGAATTGCTGCGTTTTAGTATCATAGCTCAAATAAGCAACAGGATAATTCTGACGCTGCACATGAACGACCTTATAGTGCTTCATAATACGCATACCTCCTGCTGATCATTTCCCACGTTTTATCCAAATGCTCCTGTGAAAGAATTCCGTCAAGTCCTCGAAGGATTTCTGCCCTATGTTCAGGCAGAAGAGGAGGAATCTTGATTCTTTCCGGCATAAGCTCCAGATTTCTGAACAAACTGGAAGTTCCAATGTAATTTGCCACCGGAACATCTCTCATTACATCAAGCTGCGAAACATTTTCAGCTCGTTCTCTCGTATAAAACTGCGTCAGTGAATATCCGAAATCAAAGATTGGGGCAAGCCGCAGATTGCCATTCTTATCCATCAAAACCTCAGTATTAGAACCGTGCCGATCCATGTTTCCAATCAAAAAATCGACAAGCATCGTTTCTGCAACCTGTCTTCCCCATCCCATGCGTTTGCAGAAATCAAGCGGTAATTCCCGTCCTTCTCTCATCAAGTCATGGAATATTTCCAAGCTAACATTAGTCTCTCCCAGTTTTCGATAGTCTTTCGATACACAAAGCCACGTCGTGTATTCCTGTTCATCAACTTCGACTAAAGCGTGAACCAATCTATAATTTGTATGGGGGATCTGCAAAATATCCAGTAGCCTTGATACAATCAATTCATTGACGCTCTCGTGCCCATAGAATCCATCATGAGCATTAAAACTTGAAAGCTTATAAAAATTTTTTTCGATAACTGACTTCATCAGAGAACCCTGTGTTCCCGACGATCCGGAAAACGCATTCCATTTGATACTTCGATAATCCTGAATCTTACGAATGATATCTCTTTTCACATCTAATCACCCAGTTCATTATACCCTATTCAATAGGGTTTCGTCAATCGACCGCTACACAATCCAATAATATCATGGATAGAATTATGATCAAAGTCAACAAGCTGCTTTGCAACATCTATCTTAATCATCCCGCAAAGAAGCGCAATTGTATTCAACCATCAATATCCTACCGAAACACCCTCCCTTTTTCTCAGCATCCTTCTTCAAATGCTAAAAGACGCCTCTGATCGAGGCACCTTCCCTATGGTCGATTCTTCTTTCAAAAACCTCAATTACGAAAAAATGAGCGGATAATCCGGCTTTCGTCACAAAACATGAGCGAATCGGGCTTCACATCTCACATTTTTCGATTATCCATGCCGCCAAGAAGGTCCGCAAACGCTTTTTCAAACGCCTCGTCTTCTTCCCTGGTTCGCTTCTTCGGACCTTTGAGATGATGCTTTCCTTTGCCCATTCGGGCTTTTCTCGCAAGATGTCGCTCCATAAGCATCTGATCAATATTGTCCTGCGTATAAAGCATTCCGCTCTGACAAATCGCAAACGCACCCTTTCCAAGCGCTAATGCTGCCACTCCATAATCCTGTGTGACGACCACATCAGCACGCTCACACAGGTTGATCAGCGCAAAATCCACAGCATCGGCTCCTGCGCTGATCACCTTGACATCGCTATAATCAGACTTCAGCACATGATTCGTATCGCATAGCAGCGTCACCGGAATCCCATGTGCTTTAGCAATTCTTTCCACAATCCCAATCACCGGACAAGCATCCGCATCCACAAGTATTCTCATCATCTGTTCACCCTTGAGCATGGTCAATCAGCCATGCAAAACCATGTGCAATACGCTTTTCTACATCTGTGAAATGCCCGCCGTTTTGCCAGACAAGCTCACTGTAACGGACACAACCATCGTCCTTCACCTGTTCATGCTGCCATCTGGTCATCTCACCAACAGCAGCCATTTTCCGGTTGCGCGTCTTTTCTTCCTTTTGTCCGAGGCTGAAATACATAACGCTTCGTTCCGGCGCATGCTGGCGCTGCGCATATTCTTTCCATCCCGGATACCATAACGATCCGCTGCAGCTTGCGACGCCGTTGAATTCTCCGCTTTCATAGAACGTAAAGAGGCTGAACAACCCAGCAAGCGAGTATCCGCCGATCAACCTTGCAGAACAATCCGTCGTCAGATTCCCCTCAACAAACGGAATACACTGGTCTATCAACCAATCCATCGTTTCCTTCGCGCCGCCTGTGAACTCTTCCTGTCCAAATACGGATGGAACTGCCCAAGGCGAAAAGTCCTGATTCCAATGTTCCACTTCATATGCAACAAGCGTCCAAGATTTCCCCTTTGTCATCTCTTTTAACAGTTCGGCAACGGTAGTCTCCTCATTGTCATCCCGCCTCGCCGTTCCCCAGTAAATAACCGATCCATCGTGTCCACAAGTCCAAATCCTGCATGTTTTTCCTGCAATATGCTCAATCCTGAATTCCATACCCTATATCCTGCCTTTTCTGAGCATTCAGTCCGTATAGAATCCTCTTTCTGTAAACAAGTGTCTTTTCCTTCTGTACGATTCACAAATCACAACGATTTTGCCTTCTTACTGCTTATTGATCTTCAGCAGCTTTGCAGTATTGTTCAGCAAATCCTCTCTTCCGGATCTGAAAACAGCAACCCGATATTTCGTGCCCTTGTACTGTCTGTAGACCGGTTCCAGAATCGCAACATCCTTTTCATCATTTGGAAGCCAGATCGATACCAGATGCAGCTGATGATCGACGCACATTTCCATATTCTCACCTCTTGAACTTATTTCTTTTCCCAACATGTGGGAAATATACCCACTTCTTTCCAAATTCTCGCTCATTCTGTGACGGATTTCGGCATCACAAGGATACGGCAGAGTATCATTCTCTGCCGTATGGCTTCTGATGCCCATTCGGCATAAGCCTTTATCGAGGCTTACAGGCTGCGGACGGCTTATCCGCATCATAGCCCCACCTGTGCCGTTGTTTTCTGCAACGCGCACCGTAGGTTCTCCCCTCTATTCCATAAGGAGCCGTGAGGAAGTATCATTATGCCCATGCCGCCTTATCGCGCCCTGCCTGCCACACAAAGATGATGAAATGCGTTTATCGCTCGGTCTTTGCCATCTCCGCGCCGCTTCATCCGCCGCTCCGCCACATGGGATCTGTACCCGTAAGCTCGTATGGAATTGTCAATGTTCAAAGAAGGAAAAGAATCCCTTCACTAATAATCAGGTTTTAGGGGGCAAAGATTAAGCCTTAAATGAAATTTTCTTAAAACTTTTTGACTCGACACGCCAATCCGCGTATTTTGCGCTGAATCGAATAGGTAATCGCCGCTTTGCTGACCCCCTCCGCTTTCGCAATTTCAACATTACTCATGCCAAGAATATAGCGGGCATAAATGCGCTTCGCCTGTTTATCCGGAAGCATCGAAATAGCAGCATGAAGTTGTTCTCTGGTCAATTTTCGCTCATAGATTTCTTCCGGCGAAAGCACCCTGAACACGACGCTATGCTCGATCTCGTCTGAGCAGTCAAGCGTATAATATGCCTTATGATAATACACGCGCTGCATATACGCTTTCTCCATGCGTTCGAAGGTCTCAAATACCTCTGCCACCTCATCCGGCACTTCAACGTAATAGTCTGATTTATACGCATCCGGGTAAAGCACCCGCAGATTGATCGTTTTCATATTTTTCCTCCATTCGATTTGTTTTGTGAGCAAATCGAACAGGAGGCGGCGATCGACACCGGAGAATTTTCGGGCGAAAGAAAAAGGAGACGCACCGCAATGCGACTCCTTGAGTATGGTTATCCGCTACATTTCTATGAAATTCCAGCCATCCGTTCTATACGGCTCTATCTTTAGCATAACCGTCATTTTCTTTACCCGCATTGCAGACCTAATAAATATGGATTCACAGTGCATTAAAAACAGAACAATCGTCAGTTAGAATACACTTTGAAGTGATCTATACATGGACGATTATTCCATCGCATTGGGAAATGCGGTCAAAGAAGCACGCACAGAATCCAAGCTCACACAAGAACAGATTGCAGACATGTTGGATATCGATTCACGCACAATCAGCCAAATCGAACGCGGATTAGGTAATTCAAAGTTGGAAACGCTTTACCCGCTTATTCGCATACTCAATGTTGACGCTAATGCCATCTTCTACTCCGCTCCTAGGACTGAAACACCCAAGCTAGATCGTCTGATGCGCCTTGTCAGCACATGCACGGAATATGAGGCTCATGAGCTTATTCGTATCGTCAACGATATATTGAACATTATGCGCCATTCTGAAAACGAAAACGAAGAAAATGCAATCTGATTCCTTAGATAGCCTGTCTCTGTACAGCGTCTTTGCGTCTGACAGGTAGCATTCTATCTTCTATTATTTTCATGGGGTTTGAATCCGTTTAATCGGAAACAAACTCTTTTTATATTCTCACCGTGTATTTTGATATAGTTTCATATTTAAAAGACTAACTTTTGTCTCTCGTTTGCATTTCGGGCAATACAAAGGAAAATTGAGCAATACTGTATCTGAAAATGCTTTGGTTCTGGTTTTTTGCTTACAATACGGGCACTTAACCCATTCTGCTTCTGTCAGCACGAGCGTTTTTCCCTGAGAAATCAATTTCATAGTGCCATTATCCACTCACCGCACATCCTTCCATGGAGTCACCTTGGGAGCATCCAGCAGCTTGTCCTTCAGTTTGACAGGATTCATAAATTCGCCGGTCTGCGCATTGACAATCATCGTGCTGTAGTGCATCCGTTCCATAACCGGATAACTTTCATCCGGTGAAAGCTGTTTTGCCGGGTCAAACGCATAATCACATTCAATCTGCCACACCGGATAAAGTACATTTCCTCCCTCCACATCTCGATAACAGCAGTATCCAAACCGCAGAGCATACACACGCCGGATGTACCCGTTCTGAATCAACTTCTCTACGGTGCTCTGAACTTTGTCAAAGCTGCAAAGCGGGACATCCTCCTCAAGCTGTTCGGTTTTCCGAATCGGTTCAATCTCCATTCGGCATGTACCATCCAAATAAGATATCATCTTTTCGTCTGCTTCAAGCCGATTGCACAGCTGTATTTTCGCGGCATCTGAACGATCCGGCTTTGAAAAGCCAATCTCCTCTTCGCTGGCATATGCAACAGGATCTCCTGCTCCCATCAGAACAGGAATTCCTGCTATCTTTTGCCGCAACGCCAAGACCGCGCAAGGAACATCCTCCGATATTTCTTCCAGCCATATAAAGCTGTATTCTGGCGTTTTATCTGGAAATAGTTTTTTCATTACATTGCTGATGGTTTCTATACATCCTTTTAGGATGCTTCTTTCTTTATAAGATATATCCGGGTTGGATTCATCCAAGCAGAAAGACCTTCCGCGCAGGCTTCCAAACTGACCTGTCTCTTCCTTTGACGATATATCCTGATTGGCATACTCAATACAAATCGTTCCCTTACACACCTCATACAAGCGCATCCATTCGCCTGTTTCTGAATCATAGTAATGCCGGGAACCTTCCTCATTATTCGTCGTAGTCAACGGCATATCCGGATGAATTTGATCCGGCACGACATCCAGCGGCTCTACACGTAGGACAGGGGCAACTTCAACATTCGGTATCATCGGCAGGACATCGACTTCAATCTGTCGTCCATAGGTATCTGTATAGTTTTGGATCCACCGCCCCATTTCATCAACCTGTTGACGCAATTCTACAATCGACACCCACTCTGCTTTTGCCGAAATTTCCAGCAGCAAAAGAAGCACAATAATCAGTACACAGCTTGCTTTCTTCATCCATCATCCCTCCTTGAAGCGTCTAAAACTATTTCTAACCTAATGACGTTATTTTTCTCAATTATTCACACCTTTTTGTGATTTGTTTTCTATCTTTTGTGTGTCGAATGTTGTATTACTTTCAAATGTATTCAATGCAAAAATAAATAAAGAAAAGGCGCTCCAAATCCATCCACGCTTGGATTTGAAGCGCTATTACGCTCATTCTCTTGATAGGATCTCCAGTAGCTCCCGTTGTCCTTTATCCATTTGAAGCAGCTGCTGCCCGAAGTTCCCTGTATCCGTTCTTTAATTCACATCCGCATAGTATCTTTCCGATCCAACTTCTTTCGGATCATGTAGTTTTCCAGTCTGTGCATCTATAAAGATTTTCTGATAATTTAGATCTTCTCGTTCGTAATCATCAAAGGAACTAATATCTGATTTGCCATCATTTGAATTATCTTCCGAATATGAACACATAACGACCCATGTTGGAATTAATATATACTCCGAATAATCCCGTTTTTCGCCATTCTTTTCTTTTTTACTTGAATACTCTTCATTTTGATCTAAGTAAATAACATATCCCAAGTTAATGCTATATATCCTTTTTATTTTTCCTTCATTCACACAGTTTTCTATCGACTTATATATTTTATCAAATCCACATAATTCGGCATTTTCAATAACTAATTCTTTTTTCTTAAATACATTTGATAATATGATGTTCATGTAATCATTGCTGTAATAAAAAGCCGATATCATAGGTCGCGAGAAATATAACGCATCAAATAGTTCTTTGTTTTTCCCAGTTCCTGTTTTGATATATCCAGAATTTGCAGATGCTATAATCGGAACTCCGTCTAAGGTTGGATATGCTTCAATAGTATATCCTCCAATTCCAGTTAGATCTCCAAACTCATAATCTCCCATACTTATCATCTCATTTGATACCATTTTCCCTATTTGATAGCCACTCACTACTTCTATCCTTTTAATTTCTATACCAATAGACTCGTCATACAGTTCTTGAACCATACTATTTACTTTATCCACTACTGTCCCTGCTGAGATAGTCTGTTTTTTTGCGTAAATGTTATACAGTTCTCCGTCGTCCAATTCCCATGCTGAGTCTATATGATATTCTGAAAACTGTGTTCTCTTATCAAATCCATATTTTTGGTCATATTCATCGCCCATATACAATACCGTATATCTTTTCATTTTATCTATAGCCATCATTCCGTTATTTTCATATTTTTGAATAATTTCTGGATTCGCTTCATATTTCTCTGCACGAATCACA
>ERZ827108.1782-NODE-1782-length-26341-cov-6.099254_pt1 | contig 26341 bp, 21 predicted proteins | sample MGYA00519921_ERZ827108 | MGnify/ENA primary metagenome ERZ827108 (study PRJEB31778, sample SAMEA3449258) | human gut metagenome | biome: human gut; feature: human-associated habitat; material: faeces | place: United Kingdom | collected 2010/2012 ...
CCACTGTTGGTGATACGCTCCGTGATTTGATGGCACAGAACGGATGGGAAGGTGCAAAACGGTGGGCATCTAATGCGAACCGGATTGCCCCAACCCTTGTAGGCGGCTCCAAGAAGCACGGTGGTCCGGATCTTGGTCCCACACGCGCCCGTAACGCATGGGCAGAGCTTGGCGTGGATGGCCGAGGAATTGCAAACGAAGCACCAGCTCCCGGATTTGAGGGTATGCCCCGGTTGACAAGCCGAATGATGGCACGGATTCAAGGTTTCCCCGATACATGGACGTTTGGAAATCGGAAAACCGTAGCCTGCAGGATGATTGGAAATGCATTCCCGCCCCCAGTTGCCCGGGCAGTTGGAGAAAAAATTAAGGAGTGTTTGGAGTATGGATGCATTGATAGCAAGCGCAAGATTCCACTTTCACAAGCAGTTGTTTGAAACCAACACACTGACGTTGACCACGGCAGGCGTCGCATCCAATGCAGACACCAGCAGCCGCGGCTCTAAGGCGATTGCGCGGAGGATCGTTGACATTCTTGTAGAGGAACAGCATCATGCTGTCTCCACGGTTGACAAAATTTCCGGGCAGACGCTCGGAAAGCAATTTGAAACGCTGACAATGGAGTTCCTGCGTGAAACATTTCCCTATTTGCAGAACCTCCGTCCCGGAAACTGGACAATTCTTCAGCTCGGCAATAACAACAAACTGAAAACGAGCGATTTTGCGCAATATGAACACCTCGCTTACTTAAATGCCCTTACGACGCAGAACGCACAGTTGGCTGCTGCACTGGGTAATGATTACCTCGTTGCACCTGACGTTGTTGTTTACCGCGATCTCTATGAAGATAGCGAGATCAATGCCGCTCAGCCCATTGTTGATGATGAAATCTGCAAGATGGCTGATATTCGGAAGTCTAACGGCGGAAAGCCCATTCTTCATGCGAGTGTTTCTGCAAAGTACACGATGCGCAGTGACCGCGCACAGAACAGCCGCACAGAGGCCTTGAATCTGATCCGCAATCGGAAGGGACATTTGCCGCACATCGTCGTTGTGACGGCAGAGCCTATGCCGAACCGTCTGGCATCTCTTGCACTTGGTACGGGCGATATTGACTGCGTATATCATTTTGCACTCTATGAGTTGATTCGAGCGGTTAAAGAGGTTGGCTCCGAGGATGCGTTGGAAACACTGGAAACACTTGTGCAAGGAAAGCGGCTGAAGGATATTTCCGATCTACCGCTGGATTTGTCTGTGTAACAGCTGATTCTGTTTTTTCCTGCCAATCGTAGTGAGATCATGTCACATATCAAAAGCAAGGATACCAATATCGAGCTGTTAGTGCGTCAAAGGCTATCTTCTACGGAATACCGCTGCCGCATACATTCCAAACGCCGCTCGGAAAACTGGATATTGCATTCACAAAATAAACCGACAGAGCAACGATATCTATAACAGTAATCGTAGTAGTCGAGCACAATTGATAAAAAACCATTGCACAGTAATAGTGTCAGATAAAGTGAACTTTCGATCAATAAACAAGAGAAATCACAGAATATATACAGTAAATATCGATGTTGCATTAAAAATCATATATCAATAAACTAACATAATGCTATTATCAAGAGGTGAATATCTATGGCTATTGAGGACCTCATAGAAAATGTAGATAGTCAAATCATTAAAATCAGGACAAAGAGTCTAGATGTATCATTTAATGAACTTTATGATATGTACAAGAATGGAGAACTGACTATATCTCCAGATTATCAACGATTATTCAGGTGGGAAGAAGAAAAGCAGTCCCGTTTTGTGGAATCTTTAATTTTGGAGATGCCCGTTCCTCCCATTTTCGTAATTGAAACCGATGATGGAATATACGAGTTGATTGACGGCTTGCAACGAATATCCAGTTATCTCCATTTTCGTGGCGAACGCCTTGGTGTTGAGGACGAAGATGATGATAATAAAGGCGTAGAGGATTACTTGCGCTTACAAGGTTGCGATATTGTTCCTGATCTTAACGAATTAACATTTAACGACTTACCTAAGGCACTACAGATTAAAATCAAACGTAGTTTTGTCCGAATGGAAGTAATTAAAAAAGAGAGTGAAACCGCCTTGAAATACCACATGTTTAAGCGATTGAACACAGGCGGAGAACTTTTGTCCGCACAGGAAATTAGAAACTGCACAATCAGACTACTTGGTGCACAAGGAATGGATTTTCTTGAAGAGTGTAGCCACAACAAAGATTTTACAAATGTAATCAAACGAATCGGAAAAGACAAGTTGAAAACTCGTTATGACCAAGAACTCGTTCTTCGATTCTTTGCTACAAAAAATGATATTGAGAATTACCGTTATCCCGTAACCGAATATCTCACACGGTTCTTAGAAAAAATCACTACTGGAGAGATGGCGTTTGATTACAATAAAGAGCGACAAATTTTCCAGGATACTTTCCGCTTTATCAATAAACATCTTGGCGAAGAAGTATTTTCTGGAAAAACCAGTTTTGGAACAGTAAGGAACGAATTTGTTCTCTATTATTTTGATGGTATTGCTGTTCCTCTTGCATCATTGATTGACCGAATTAATTGTTGTGATTGCGCAGTTGCTATCAAAGATAAGATTGAAGAAATCAAATTTGGTCAAGTTCTCCAGTCTTATAAAACAGGCAGCATAAACGGTGTCAGAACTAGAATTAAACTATTTACGGAAGGAGTGCAAGAAATCCTTGACCGCAAATGATCTTCGAGCCGAGTTAGAAACGGAATTGGCATGGCGTCAGGAAGATCTTGCTTTCTTCAAGAACCTGTTAAACAATATTTCCGATGAACTCGAAAAAGATAAATATCGGAAAAGTCTTGTTTTAATTCTCTACTCCCATATGGAAGGCTATATCAAAATTGCATTGCAAACATACATCAAATATATAAATGCACAAAACCTACCTCGCAAAGATGTCATTTCTGGTTTGATGGCAGCCAGTATGAATCCAGAGTTTAATGCATATGACAATCTTGACAGAAAATGTTCTATCTTTCGTCGTGAGTTGCCTGAAGATAATGTATTACATCGTTTTTTTAGGAGAGTAGATTTTCTTGATCAGTTAGAGGATTTTAAGAACGCACCTCTCGTTATTGATGATTCTGTAATCAATACTGAATCTAACTTATGGTATGTTGTATTACGAAAAAACCTCTATAAGATTGGACTTCCTGTAGATATGTTTGAACAATATCACAGCGATATTGACGCCCTCGTTAATCGTCGGAACTCCATTGCACACGGAGATTCTCGCTCTGGAGTAACTTCACAAGAGTTTTCAAACTGGGAAACAAAAATCAATCGCGTTATGAATGATATTACGATTCTGATATACGATTATGCAAATCGAAAGCAATACCTTCAATCTTCACCAGCTTAATCATGGCAACAGAATGGCAACAAAAAATCAGATAGCCCATATCATCTGAATAATGAAAACAATATAAATAATCTATGCTAAACCTCATAAACAAACCTGTTTAGAATAAGCTCAACAGGAGCGAGTAGGAATCAGAAAAACAAGGACAGGGAGGCGGCAATATGGAACTTATTTTGAAGCAGTATGACATTCCGCTTCTGCGTTTTTCCGCGACCAACGATTCCAGCACGCCCGAAATCAAAGTGCATTGGATCAACGAAGATCAAAGGCATCTTCTGCCGCTGGATATGGAGCTGTCGCCGGAAGGGATCAGCCGCTGGATGCGCCGCCGTACCATTCCCCGCAACCGCGCCTACGTCAATCGGCTTCTGGCAAAATGCGGATTGAACGCCAACCGCCCGATGGGGATTCTCGCGCTCTGTAAAGGGCTTTCCGTGGATGACAGCTATTGGGTCGTCGAAGAAAGCTTTGAAGGCACCTTTGAAAAGTACAATCTCTTTGAAAACCGCTTCTGCGAAGTGCTGGCGCTCATCGCCTTCACCGGCTACGGAAGCAGCAACCGCTCGTCGCTGGCTTCCAGCCCCGAATTTACGACAAACGGCATGCTGCCTAAGTGCTGGCGTAGAATCAGCGGCAAGGTCACGCTGTACAAGGGCGGCACAGACGGCGGCTACAACACGGGCGCAGAGCCATATTGCGAATACTACGCTGCGCAGGTCGCCGCCGCCATGGGAATTGACGCGATTCCATACGGTCTGTCGCAATGGAAGGGTCGGCTCTGTTCCACCTGCGAGCTGTTTACCGACATCGACCATGCCTATATGCCCATCGGCAATCTGGTGCAAAAAGGCGGTTTCGACGCAGTTGCCGCCTATTATGAAAATCTGGGCGAACCGTTCCAGAAGGTTTTCCGCGATATGCTGGTGTTTGACGCTGTGATCTGCAACGCAGACAGGCACTACGGCAATTTCGGCTTTATGATCGACAACAAAACCAACACCATCGCCGCGCCCGCCCCGCTCTTTGACCACGGAAATTCTCTGTTCAATCAAGCCGGACCGGAAGACTACGAAAGCGCGGAAGCATTTCAACAATACATTGACACCCTCGTTCCGTGCGTATACGACGACTTTTTCGCCACCGCCAAACGCTTTATGAACGACGAAAACCGGGAACAGCTCCGAAAGCTGCTGAATTTTCGGTTTAAGCGGCATGTGCGGTATAATCTGCCGCCTAAGAGACTCAAGCTCATGGAGGAACAGGTTCGGAAAAGGGCGATGAGGTTGCTGGAAAACTAAATATTCCATTACCCTCTAATCGTTTAACTAGCCTATTAAAGAATAATCCTCTTTATTCGCCTTGTTGATATTTCCATTCTGTGATAGACTATATCTGAACAGCCGAAAGCCTTGATATATTTGGGGGAGGGCTGCTTGCTTTATATGCATATTGTCGCTTAAATCGACAATATGATGTCTGCAATTACCAACGGTAGTCAACAGTATAGGCACGAGAAAAGGCGCAAGCGGTATACTTGCACCTAATGTAATAGACCACACACGTAAAATGTGTCATCATAATTCTATATTTTGTTTTATGAGTACATCCAAATTATTCACAATATCAGCTTTGCATTGTTCCAATGTTCGATACTTTCCAGCGATGATTCGTTGTGCCTCAATGTCAATTCTCCCTGTTTCATCGACCGGCAGTGGAATCATCACATCACCCAGCATTGATGGATACAGTTTTGTAAACTCATCTTCGCCATTATCGCCTTTTCGCCCCTTAGCAAGTTCGCGAAAAATTGGCTCCATCGTATACTTAATATAGTCGAAATCCAAGTCAGTACGACTATCTTTAGGAACTAAAATTCCACGATCACCATTTACCGAAAATTGACCATCCAACACCAAAATTGTACCTGCAAGCCCGTTTGTCGACCACGTTATATACCTTCCATCGTAATCAAAGGAATCAATATATGTTAATGGTGCACGGCTTGATGCTGAATAAACTGGAAATATACCTTTATGCTCATTACCATATTTTTTAGTATACTTAGACAATCCCTTCTCTGTTACAAACAATTCTGTAATCGGAAAATACTTAAAGTTAAAGTTTTCATCTTGGAGTATCACCTTAACAGAATTAAGTTTTCCTCGCTGGTCTTTCAGTGTCTTCCGCATATCTTGAATAGCCAACAGCGATTCTGCAATATTGCGCTGTGCATCAACATCGAAAATCCCATTATTATCGACAGGTACAATTACTGATATTGACTTCATGTTGGTTAATGAAGCTCTAAGACCACGATCAAATCCATATTTATATTTGGTTGCTTCCAGCATATAAGCAACATAATACGGATTTATTCCATCATTCAGAATCTTAATTGCTCCACAATGGTCTGTAGTGGCAAACATTGTGTCCTTAGGAATAACATTAAATGCAAAGTCACCATCAATTCCCCAAATCACATACGGATGCGAAAAATCCGTAATATTTGACTTTTCAACATAAACAAATGGTGTGAACACATTTGCACTATATGCCGGAATATCGCCTGCTGCTGTAATATGATTCTTCAGCAGCAAGCGCTTTCCAATAGACAAGTCAAACAGCGTTTTATCGGCCAATGAGATTTCAGCGTACTGTGTTACCGTTGATTTTTTTTTTACAAGATCACGAAGAGGTTCATCAAACTCCGTCAAGGCAGACGCTGCATCGTTTACCATGCTGATGAAGCCTTCAAGATCAACTGTTTCCTTGTCTTCTTCTATACCCAACGCGATTTTTTCTTCATGTGTCCACCAGCGATCAACAGACCAATGCACACTAGTATAGAAATCCTCTATATTGACAATTTTGCACCGTTTATCGTCTGTACGGAATCTCATTTTTGAGCCTTTGAACATGTTAAACAAATCGGATGCATTTTCCAGATCATTCTGTTCAATATCAAAGCGATTGACATCTCTGGTTTCACCTATTTCGGAACAGATATAGGTGAAAACAGGAGTAGTCTGTTTTATTTTCGATTCAACGCCGCCAATTTTCACAGCCTGCTTTTTCGTCAAAGCAAGAATATATGTTTTCTTGTTTGTAGTGAAGAACGTATTCAGAGGCAATGAAATTACTGCATCAATTATACATTCGTCCAGAATGAAATTGCGCAATTTCTTATCATTGCTCCGGTTCATAATACCGTCCGGTACAACGATAAACGCTTTTCCACCCGGTTTCAGAGCGCGTACAATCCACTCCATGAATAGACCTTCAATGCCCATGGCGCTGATGCTGAAATAATCTCTCAGCTCGGATTGCTTTGCGATTTCTTCTTTCAGATTGCTGCTACCACTCATAACATACGGCGGGTTTGTCAGAATCAGATCATATTGTTCTTTTTCCGGACGCGCCAACGTTCCTAATATGGAATTCGTTTGCAGCAGAAAGGTGTCATTGAACAGTTTCGCGAATTCCTTTGTCATGCCAGGATGCTCCTTAATCAAGCCTGACATATAAATCAGCATATTCGCTTTCGCAAGAATAATCGTTTTCTGTTCATCCTTATCGAAACCCTTATCAAATCCTGCAAGCGTAATTTGCGGTTCCAGCTTGTCATCGTTTACTATATAAAAACGATGCAGGTCGTGCAGAATCGGTTCCAACAAGAATTTTCCAACGCCACAAGCAGGGTCACAAATTTTCATGCCCGGTGACAGTTCGACCATGTTGACAATAGCACGCACTACTTTTAATGGAGTAAAATATTGTCCCCAATTCTTCTTGCTTATGGATTCTTTAAGGAAAGTTTCAAACAGTTTACTCTTGAAATCATAATCGATGTTTTCAAGAGTTCCAAAATTGTTGAAACGCGTCAAAATGCGGTGGAACACCGTCGCATAGCCCGCAACAGCCCTATCATCCTTAGATACAAAAATCGTACCATTGATGATTGTAGTGTTGTCCTTTACGTTTCCAGGAAACAGTTCCTTTATCTTCTTACGAACAGTATTCGCGTAGAATTCAAGTACCTCATTATCATTATTTCCTGCATACTGTGCAAGCAAATTATAGAATGAATACATGCCCGTCAGAACACCTAAATCGCTAAGATACTTAAAAATAAATATCTCAACAAATGTATACAAGCAGTTTTCCGGCGTAGCACCAGAAACCGCCCACAAATCCTGCCAAACCTTTTCAGCTAACGGTAGCGGGTCAACAGCAGCAGCCGCCTTAATTGTGTCATTCGACGCGCTGATTGACGCTTTGATCTTGTTAATCAGGGTGATGCACTCTGTATTATTCTTGTTAAAGTTCAGTGTGATTTCACTGCCATTCTCCTGCAAGATATGATTGCCAGTGGCAGAATTAATCCAAAAAGATTTTGTGCCATCGGTGACAATATAGACTTTAGCTTTCAATGCTTGTGCTGTACCTAGTTCCTGTTCAATAGCCGCAGAAATCTGTTTTTCTGTACGTAGTTCCTTGGGAACTTTATATTCAATGGCCGCAATCACATTGGGCTTCTTAACGATCAACGCATCAGGCTTTTTGTTCTCAAATTCATCATAATCACGGTCAGGTATGATTTTTGCGTTTTTGAGTGCTTTCAAGGTGGTTGCGCCGATATTGTAATAATTCCAGTCGCCCATTTTTTCAGGAGCTTCTATCAAGTTGCGCTGGATAAGTTCTTCACTCATTTGGTAGACACTCCCTTCGTTCCGTTTGTATGTTCAGTTAGGTATTCGTCGATGGCTTCCTTACGAATGCGCCATGCACGACTACCGACTTTTGAAGCAGTCAATCTCTGACTATTAATCAGTCTACGAACCGTCTTTTCACAGACCTGCAAATACTGCGCTGCCTGTGATACGGTTAACAATTCCTCAATCATGCCGCAAGCCTCCCTTGTATCAAGGAATATAGCACATATCAGTTGACTTTTCAACGAATTTAGCGAAAAAACACGAGGAAAATTCCATACTTTGTTGGAATTAAATAGACTTTATTGGACATCCGCAAGATATTTTCGTTTACAATGCAGCGTCAAATCTTCTTTATACTCCTCAAACGTGTCTACCATCGTAATATCCCACAACACGTCGTGAACCGCATGACGGTAGATAGTTCCTTCAACCGATTTATCCGAAATAGCATTTTTTCTGCACCTGTTCGGCGTTGTCGGCATAATTCTCGTTGCCAGCCAGGTGGCAGAAGTATGTCCATACAGGCGGGCAAATCGGTTCCACCTTTTCTTCCGGAAACTATTTTCATTGAATACAAACAAGCTTCAAATCACCGACTTTCTCATAAGGCAAATTATCAGCATCTCCGCAAAGATACGACGCGCATTATTTCATTGTCACATCATCATTTTTCCCACCAACTTGCGAAGCGCAATATATCATGCTAAAATATTAAATAGCTTTATAAACATGATGTCCTTTGAATTAGTATCTTGGAGGTTTCTTATGACCCTCACCCTTCATCTTCCCGCTGCCGATGCCGCTTTAATCCGCCAATACGCCACCGAAAAAGGTCTCTCCGTTTCCGAACTGATTCGTCGTTGTGTGCTTAAACGGATCGAAGATGAATTTGATCTTGAAACCTATCGAAAAAGTCTGGAAGCCTACAAAGCCTTGCCCAGCACTTACACGTTGGACGAAGTCGAATCTGAAATTCTGAATCCATCGAGGTGATCCCCATGAGCACCTATACCCCGCCCTATCAACTGACGGACGCAATTCTCCGCCTTTCTACCGAAATTGCAGCGACGGTCAAGGAAATCACGGTACGCGGCGACCTGTCTGCTCAGCCGCAGCTGCATCGCGCCAACCGCATCCGTTCCGTTCATTCTTCGCTGGCGATTGAGCATAACAGCCTGACGCTCGATCAGGTGACGGCGCTGCTGAACGGTAAGCGCGTTCTCGCCCCGCAGCAGGAAGTGTGGGAAGTACAAAATGCTTTTCGAGCCTATGATTTGCTTCCGACGCTCGATCCGTACTCCATCGACGATCTGCTCAAGGTTCATCGCGTGATGATGGATGGGCTCGTCATGGGCGCAGGTACGTTCCGCAATACGGGTGTCGGCGTTTATGCAGGGGATCAGCTCATTCATGCCGGTACGCCCGCCCAATATGTCCCGGAGGCCATGCAGCAGCTCTTTGAATGGCTGCAAAACACGACTGCGCATCCGCTCGTCGCCTCCTGCGTCTTTCATTATGAGTTTGAGTTCATCCATCCTTTTGCAGATGGAAACGGCAGAACAGGGCGGCTTTGGCAAACGCTGATTCTGCGCAAATGGGAGCCTATCTTCACCCATCTGCCGATTGAATCCATGATTCTGGAGCATCAAGCTGACTATTATGCCGCCTTGAACGCCGCCAACACACAGGGTAGCGCAACCGTATTCATCGAGTTCATGCTCGAAATGATTCTCGAAGCGCTGAAAAACGTCTATGTGAAGCAGCATATCAAATCGCCGGAAGATCAACTGCTCGTTCTGCTCAAGTCCGATCCGCGCATGACCATTCCCGTCATGGCGGAGCATCTCGGTCTGAGTGATCGTCAAATTCGCCGTCTGATTGCATCTTTGAAGGCGCAAAACAGGCTTCATCGCGAGGGTTCCAACAAGACCGGGCACTGGGTCGTGTCCAAAAAGTCCCGATAAGCGTCCGCATAAATGTCCGCATAGAAACTTTCGTTTCTTTCGTGACTCGTCATACGCGGTAACAACTTTTTCGCTCGTCCTTCATCTTTTGGCTTGACATTCGTGCTGTCTCCCGGTACAATGGACGCATAGAGGCCCACTCAAATTGCCCCCATTTTCGAGGTCAATTTAACACGCTACTTTTCCGCTACCAAAACAATTTCATTTTCAGGATAAACGAGCCGATTTTCCACAAAAATCGGTCGAAATCCGCTGGTTTTCTAAGCAAATACGTTTAGAAAACGGTTCCCTTTGCCGAGGAATAATAATGGAAGGTAAAACAAATGGATTGCAGATTGCGGGCTTCGTGGTTTCTTTGGTGAGTTGTTTTATTTTTGGTTTTTACGGATTGGCTGGTATCACTGGCTTGGTTCTTTCTGCTGTCGGACGTTCTCAGGCAAAGCAAAATGGTGGTAAAACCGGTCTTGGAACTGCTGGCATTGTGCTAGGCATTATTAGCGCTATCGGCGGTTTTATCAGTGCTACTTATACTGCCAGCCTTTTCTAAATCAGTAGACTCTTTTTAGAATTAAAGTTCATTGATTCTGTAATGGGCTTTTTCGCGCCATAAGAGGGGGAAAGCAGAAATGAAAGTTTCTCATATTCTCGGCATCATTCTATCATTGGTTTTGATCGTTTTTAGTTTGGCATACCCCATACCGGAAAAACATGTGTATGTATACAGCAGTAGCGATGCTTATTACTATTCATGGGATAAAAATATAGGCGCAGAATATCTCGGCGGCGACGCATACAACTATCAAGTTGAAGCATCCCTCAAAGCTGGATATTTTACCGGCGTTGTCTCAATGAAATCCATTGTTTTTGTTGGCGGCTTGCTTTTATTCTTCATGACGTTGTATTCCGCTGCAAAATGTCGGTCTATTGCAGAACAAACCGAAGTCATAACCAGCTCCAACGAAAAGCTTGAGAGCATCCTTAGAAAAATGTCTGACCATACAAATCCGCTCGACCCAAAAACAGCTACTCAAGCAAGCGCGCAAAAAGAAATGCCTGCCCCTCAAAAACCATCGCCAGTCGAGGCAAAGACTGAAAACCCGTCCGATAAAAAGGCAGATATTCAAACAAAGGCAGATGATATTCAAACAAGCGTGCAGGAAGAAGCAGTTGCCCCTCAAAGCGCATTACCCGTCGAAGCAAAAGAAACAAAACAGACTAAACCTGTAACTCATAAGACGGATAAAGATAAGCTTCCGCCAAATTCAATGGTTTGCCCTGTCTGCGGAAAAATTCAAGATATCCATAACGACACATGCGAGAGCTGCGGCGCAAAGTTCACAAAGTGGTCCAAAAATCATAGAGAATCCTAATTGCACAGTGATAACGACAGGATCTTCTCTTCATAACGCCAAAATCATTGACAGAAAAAATGGAGGGAAAACGAAATATGTTTGACGACATCGGTGGAAAAATCAAAACGCTGGCAGGCGTGACGTGTGCATTGGGCATGATTGCATCCGTGTGTGGAGCGATAGCGCTTTGGGCACAGGATAGCTCCTATACGCCGACAATCTTTTTAGGCGTGCTTGTGCTGGGATTGGGGTGCCTTGGCTCGTGGGTAGGTTCGTTTATTACATATGGATTTGGAGAGTTGATTGAAAATACAACAAGAATCCACGAAGATAATCTAGAGTTGCAGAAAATATTGACATTGATAAAAAATAAGTCTGGAGAGATAGACCTTCAAGAAGACGGGGCAAGCGCAATATCTGATAATTGTGAAGCAAAAAAGACAAGTGATTCAAAGCAGGAAAATGAACCACTTGAAATGTATAAAGTTGATCGCTCGGCGAATGAAATTGTGTGTCCTGTATGTGGCAAAGTTCAAAAATCTGACAGGGAGTTGTGCTGGAATTGTGGAGCTCGTTTCACGGATGAATAATAACAATATATAATATAAATAACAAATTCCTCTTTCCACTTCGGAAAGAGGGCTTTCTTTATCCTACCATCTTCAAATATTTATAAACCGTCGGTCTGCTCAAATCACAAATCCGCGCGAGTTTGCTCACATTCATCTGACTTGCGATATATGCGGGATAATGCTTGTAGAAAATCGCGGGAATATCATCTTTATTTGTGGGTCTGCGCCCGACCTGCCGCCCCTTTGCTTTGGCGTTTGCCATTCCGCTTTTTACTCTTGCTCGGATATATCGGGAACGGCGTAAAATCGCCTGCGTGAGCAGGAACTTGATGTTTTGCAGACAAAAACCCCCGCCTCCCTTATTCAGAGCGGCGGGGGTGAATCTGTGGCAGAAACGGGTTACAGCCCCATCTTTTCGACGTATTCCTCCAAACACCAGCCGTTTTGCGTGATGACGGCGGCGGCCTCTTGGCCGACATAGCGGAAATGCCAGCTCTCGGCGACAAAGCCCGTCAGCTTCTGCTTTTCGGCGGTGAAGCGGACGATGAAGCCGTATTCCGCGCAGTGTGCGTGGAGCCACTTCTGCTGCTGTGTGCCGGTGAAGCTCACGCCGGGCACGGTGATGTCAAAGGCGAGGCCGGTCTGATGTTCGCTCGTTCCGGCGGGGGCGACGGTGTTATAGGTGGCGGATAGGCAGCGGTCGCGCGACCAATCCGGGTTATTCTTTCGATATTTGGCGACGGAGTTGTCCACCAGCTTCTGCTGCTCGCTGTACGTGCGATAGGCAGAGGAAATCTGGAAATTGGAAATGCCGTCGGCGATGGCGGCGGAGAGCATCTGCCCCAGTGCTTCGGTGGCGGTTCGGTCGGCCTTTGTGCCGGAATACTTGACCTTCACGATGTCGGCGGAGAGCACGTTTTCAATCGTCACCAGATCGGTCGGCGCGTCGTTCTTGCCGAGCTTGTGCTGACGATTGACCAGAATCAGGAAATCGGGCTTCGGCGCTTGATCGGCGGAAAGCGCGTTGCCGCTGTAGAGCAGCTCCTGCGTCTTTGCGCCCGCCAGCCCGTCGGCGCTCAGACCGTTGACGGCCTGAAACCGGATGACGGCCTCCTGCGTGTTTGCGCCGAAGGTGCCGTCGGCCGCGTCGGCGAGATAGCCCAGATCAATCAGCGCCTGCTGGAGCTTTTTAACGTCCTCGCCGGTGGAATTCTTTTTCAGCGTCCGGGTCGGAACGGCGGTCGGCGCGGGGGTGTCGGTGGGCGCGACGGTCGGCACGGGCGTGAGCGGATTCGGGGTCGGGGTATCGGGAATCAGGTTCGCGCCGCCGTAGCCGTATTGCGCGCCGAACGGGGCGTAAACCGCCGGCGTGGGCGTGATGGTCGGCTCGGGGCTGGGCGTGGGCTCGACACTCGGCACGGCGGTGGCGTCGGCCAGCGCGTCGAGGTTGGGCGCTTGTAAAAAGGTGGTCATCAGGGCGCTGACCAGCACGACGGCCAGCAAAATGCCGCTGGCCGCAAGCAGTTTTCCGTAAGGCTGCCGCTTGTTTGGTACATTGGAAATTGCGCGGGATCGCCCGCGTGAGCGAGAGCCTGACGTTTTGCAAGCTTCGGCGGAGGTGAAGGCGGGCTCAGCCCGCTTGGAGGGGGATGGACGCATGTGAGTCTCCTTTCCGGCGGTCAGAATATCCAGCCGCCCGCCTCAATCTGCGCGTCGGCCCACGCGCGAAGCTGCGCCGTCGCTGCGTCCAGCGTTTTGCGGTCGGCAACGACGTTTTCGCCGCGCGCGATACATTCGGTGATCGCGTCGTTGATCCACTGGCCGTAGTGCAGCGCGTCCTTGTAGTTGCTCAGGTCGAGCACCCAATCCGCGCGCGTGGTGAAATCGTAAATCGTCACGTTCGCAAAGCCGCTCAGCGCGTCGTAACAGAGCGAACGCAGGGCGAGCATGCTCTCGAGCGTGCCCTTGCTTTCCATCGTCGCCCACTCGGCGGCGGAATACGGCGGGAAAAAGATATCGAACTGCGTTTCCGGGTGCGCGGCGACGTAGGGGAGCAGATGCGCGTCCAGATTGGCCTGCGCCTGCCGGATGTAAGCGTCCGCGGGCAGCGGATTTTCCGGCGCGGTGAAGCGGGCGGTATACAGCGCGACGGAGCCGTATTCATCCTGCCCCGCCCAGCAATACATGCTGTCGCGGATGGAATCGTCTTGCTTCTGCCCCCATGCGCTCAGGCAGCGCGGCAGGAACGTGGCCAGCACGCTGCGGTTGAGCCAATAGGATACGTCGTTGAGGAGGCTGTCGTCATAGAGATACAGCGGCACGTCGCTGCCGGTTTGGTCGAGCCGGGCGATGAAGGAATAGACGTCCAGCCCGTAGACGATGCGGCGCATGTCGTGCGTGCGGAAGGCCAAATCCATCAGCAGCGCGTGGTTATAGGCCGTTCCGGCGGAGGTGCACAGCTTGATAAAGCGGCCGCCGAGCAGCGAATCCATCTGTGACGGCCGGAAATTCTCGGTCACGGATGTGCCGACAACGGCGCTGTCGTATGCGTAGCTGCGTGCAACGCCCGCGTTGGCGTAGACCTGCGTGGTTCTATCAATCGGCGGCAGATAGCGCGTCGCCGGACGATACACCTGAAACGGATCAATGACGATCACCGTCAGGCAGATGGCGGCGATTGCGGCGAGCAGAAGCGCAAGGCTCGCAAGCGCCCAAGTTTTTCGTTTCATCAATACTTTACCGAAAACGGGGGAAAAAGGCGGCAGGGGCGCGGAACGCGCGCCGGGAAAGCGTTTAGAAATTAAAGTACAGGAACACGCTCACGCTGGAAAGCGACAGGGTGCAGTAGAGAATCATCAGCACGGTGGAGAGTGCGTTGCAGACCGTCGGGCGGAAATCCATCGTCTTTTCGTAGGTGTTGCGCAGGCCGAGGCAGGCGAACAGCGAAGCGGCATACCAGATCATCATATACACCGCGTTGCCGTCCGGATGGAAGCCGCCGGGCAGGGCGAACGCGGAGGTGATGGAATCGCGCAGCGGCCCAAAGTTCATCGTCAGCATGGCCTTGACGATGGCCAGCGCGTCGGCGAGGCTCGTCGCGCGGAAGAACACCCAGGCCACGACGATGAAGCCGAAATTGATCATCCATTGCAGCGCCGGGTGCAGGCCGTCATACGGCTTGCGGAAGATGCGGTAGAGCACGCTCGCCGCCCCGTGCATCAGCCCCCAGAGCAGGAAGAGCCAGCCCGCGCCATGCCAAAGGCCGCTGAGCAGAAAGACGATCATCAGGTTGACGCAGGTGCGCGCCAGACCCTTCCGGCTGCCGCCGAGCGGGAAATAGACGTAGGTGGTCAGGAAGCGGGAGAGCGTGACATGCCACCGCTGCCAAAATTCGCGGATGTTGAGGCTCTTATACGGCGAATTGAAGTTGATCGGAATCTCGATGTTGAACATCAGCCCCACGCCGGTCGCCATATCGCAGTAGCCGGAAAAATCGAAATAGAGCTGGAGGGTGTAGCCGATGGCGACGAACCACGCTTCCGCCGTGTTGAGCGTCAGCGCGTCGGCAAAGCCCGCCTCGACCGCGACGGCGAACGTATCGGCGATCACCACCTTTTTCACCAGACCGCGCGCGAAGGCATACAGGCCGGGGGCGAAATGATCGAAGTTGAAATGGCGGTTTTTCACATCCGCAAACTGCGGCACGATTTCGCTGTGCAGCACGATCGGCCCCGCGATGAGCTGGGGGAAGAACGTGACGAAGAGCGAGTAATCCAGAATGTTGTAGCGCGGCACGGTGCGCTTGTAGCTGTCGATGACGTAAGAAAGCTGCTGGAAGGTGAAAAACGAAATGCCCAGCGGCAGCGCCAGATGGTTGAGCGTCAAATGCAGGCCGAACGCGCCGTTCAGGTTTTCAAAGAAGAAATCGTGGTATTTGAAGTAAAACAGCACACCGAGGTTGAGGAAAAGCCCCAGCAGCATCAGCGGCAGACGGAGGGCTTTTTTCTGCTGGGTGAGCATCAACTGGCTGAGCGCGTAATTGATCAGGATGCTGCCCGCGATGATCGGCACATAGCTCGGGTTGTTGTAGCCGTAAAACAGAAACGAGGCCAGCACGAGGAAAACCTTGTTGAGCTGGATTTTTTCCGGCAGTCTGCCCAGCAGAAAATAACCAAGCAGCGTCAGCGGCAGAAAGGCCAGCATGAAGACGTAGGAATTGAACAGCATGGCGGTCGGTGCTCCTTTTCAAAAATCAAAACGGCCATTCTCCGGCGGAGACGAGCTGATCGACGAGGCTGCGGATCACATCATTGTCGGCCTCAATCTGGGCGGCGCCGGTGACGCGATTTTCTCCGGCGGCCATGGCTTCGGCCATCGCGTCGTTGATCGCGCCGCTGTAATGCCGCATATCAATGTAGTTGTCAAGATCGCAGATCCAATCCGCCCGCGCCTGAAAATCGTAAACCTGCACGTTGTCATAGGCGAGCAGCACCTCGATCAGCGCCTGCTTCTGGTGCAGATCGAGCTCCAGCGTGCCGTTTTCGTAGGCTTGATACCACGAGAGAAGCGAATACGGCGGGAAAAAGAACATGAACTGCGTATCGGGGTGCTGCTCGATGTAAGGCAGGAAGTTGTGCTGCACGTTCATCTGGAATTGATAGGAAAGCGTCGGCTTTTCCCCGGCGTCGCGCTGCTCGACGCGGCGGGTGCTGAACGTATACCCCGGAAGCACGGCGTCCTTGCCATATGTGAACAGGTCGCTCCACATGTACATGGTGTCTACCTGATCCGGATCGCTTTGGCCGAGCGTCATCAAGCATTGGGGGATGTATTTGGCCAGCACGCCGGCGTTGAACCAATAGGCGACGTCGTTAAGCAGGTCGTCGTCGTAGAGGTAATTCGGCGTTTCATGGTTGGGCGTTTTATAGAAGTAGGTCAGCGCGTCCAGATCAATGCCGTACAGCACGCGGCGAACGTCGTGCGTGGAAAAGGCCAGCTCCATCATCTGTTTGTGATCGAAGGAGGAGCCGCCGTTGACGCACAGCTTGACGAACTGCCCGCCGAAAAGGCGATTCAGTTGGGAAGGACGAAAGTTTTCCGTCATCGAGGAGCCGATCACCACGCTGTCGTATGCGTAGTTTTTGGCGATGCCTGCGTTGGAATAGAGCTGCGTGCCGTTTGTAATCGGGGGGATGAACGCCGTCGCTTTGTGATACACTTCAAAGGGGTCGATGATCGAGACGGCGGCAATCGTTCCGCCGATGCCCAGCGCAAGCAGCGATAAAGTCAGAGCAGCCCATTGCTTTCGTGTCATGGCGGATTCCTTTCTTAAAGTAAATGAGAAAATCCGAAATTTTGCAAAAATTCCGATAACGGGCGCGCGATGCGCGATTGACTCCTTCAGTCACGGCTGCGCCGTGCCAGCTCCCTCGAAGAGGGAGCTCTTTGATCAGGTTATTTTCCGTCTGGGCAATAAGTTGCGCCATACCCGTAGGGGCGCGCATTGCGCAGAATTTGCTTTTTACTCAATGATTGTTTAGAAAAATAAATGAAGAACGAATTTATCCCGTATAGAATTATACACCAAGCCCCATGGCTTTGCAAGGCCGCCGCAAGCGGGAAGAACGACAGGATAAAAGTGCCTCTCCTCCCTTCGGGAGAAGAAGCACCTTTGCGATTTTTCAGACTGCGGCAGCGAAAAAGACCCTAAAGAGCCACGCGCTCGATGCGGCCGCCGACAGCGCGCAGCTTTTCCTCAATGCCGCAATATCCGCGCTCGATGTGCCCGCCGGAGTCGTCCACCAGCGTTTCGCCCTCGGCGCAGAGCCCGGCCAAAATCAGCGCCGCGCCCGCGCGCAGGTCGGTGGCGCGAACCGGCGCGCCGGTCAGATACGGCGTGCCCTCCACGACGGCGACGCGGTTTTCCACCCGGATGTGCGCGCCGAGGCGCGAAAGCTCGGCGGCGTGCATGAAGCGGTTTTCGAAAATTGTTTCGAGAAATACGCTTGTGCCGGGCGTTTTGCAGGCGACGGCCATCATCGGGGCCTGCAAATCGGTCGGGAAGCCGGGGTAGACCATCGTGCGGATTTCAAAGGGCTGCTTGGCGCGGCCGAAGACCATCAGCCCGCCCGGCGTATCCTTGATATGTATGCCCGCTTCGCTGAGCTTGAAGAGCAGCGAGCGCAGGTGCTCCGCCCGCGCGCCGGAAAGCAGCAGTTCGCCCCCGGTGATGGCGCAGGCGCAGGCCATCGTGCCCGCCTCGATGCGGTCGCTGATGGGCTGCCAACTGACGGCGTGCAGCGCCCGAACGCCCTCGATGACGATGGTGGATGTGCCCGCGCCGCAGATTCGCGCGCCCATCGCGTTCAGAAACGCCGCCAGATCGACGATCTCCGGCTCTTTGGCCGCGTTTTCGATGCGTGTCGTGCCGCTGGCGAGCGTCGCCGCCATCAGCAGGTTTTCCGTCGCGCCGACGGAAGGCATATCCAGATAGATCACCGCGCCGCGCAGGCGGCCGGAGAGCGTCACGCCGCCGTGGTCAAATTTGACCTTCGCGCCGAGCGCACTCATGCCCTTGAGGTGCTGATCAATCGGCCGCTGGCCGATGGCGCATCCGCCGGGCAGGGGAATCCGCGCCTCCCCGAGGCGGGAAAGCAGCGGCCCGAGCACCAGCACCGAGGCGCGCATCTTGCGTACATCCTCCTCATCCTGCGGATTTTGCAGCGCGCCCGCGTTTAGGACCAGCGCGTCGCCTTCTTTTTTCACGCTGCATCCGCAGGACGCGAGCAGCGCGCAGAGCGTCTTCACATCCGTCAGCTCGGGCACGCGCTCGATGCGCACGTCCTCGCCGGTCAGCAACGCGCCGCACATGATGGGCAGCACCGCGTTCTTGGATGTGCTGATGGGTATTTCTCCCCGCAGCGGCGGGCTTTCGCGAACCGCATAATGCGCCATGAGAATCCCTCCGTTTTTTCGGCTTTGCGGCGGCGAACCCGCCTGATGGCAGATTATGCCGGGGCGGGGCGATGTGTCCGCGCTGCCGCAAGATGATTTTGCCCGCCGCCGCGCGCGTCATCCGTTTTGAAAAAACGAGACGGGCGCGGCATTTTCATTTTATGCTGGAAACGCGGCGGCCTAAACGGCCTGCGGCATAAAAAACGACGGCACAGAAAGTACCAGCGGCAAAAGCTGCCGCAAAAACCAAAGAAAAAAGGCATAAACACCGAAAAAACGAAACGATTTGGCCGAAATGCTTTTCTTAATTGCAATTTCGGGTCGAATGGTGTATTGTAATATGGTATGCATCCCTCCCGGCGCCGATGGGAGCGCGGGAGAAATACGGCCCAAGGAGAGCACGCATGAGCGAATATCTGGATATTCCGTCGCTTTACGGCAGCAGCGTTTTTTCCGATAAGGAGATGCGCGCGCGCCTGCCCAGAGAGATTTACAAACGCCTTGCCGCCAGCATAGCGACCGGCGAGGAGCTTGACCCCGCCGTGGCGGACGCGACCGCCAGCGCCATGAAGGCGTGGGCGATTGAGCAGGGCGCTACGCATTACACCCACTGGTTCCAGCCGCTGACCGGCACCACCGCCGAAAAGCACGATTCCTTCATCAGCCCGCAGAAGGACGGCAGCGTCATCATGGAGCTGCGCGGCAAGGAATTGATTCGCGGCGAGCCGGACGCTTCCTCCTTCCCCTCCGGCGGCATCCGCGCCACGTTCGAGGCGCGCGGCTACACCGTCTGGGATATCACCAGCCCCGCGTTTCTCTACGACAACGGCGACACCAAAACGCTGTGCATCCCCACGGCGTTCTGCGGCTACAACGGCGAGGCGCTCGACCAGAAAACGCCGCTGCTGCGCTCGATGGAGGCCGTCAGCCGTCAGGCCGTGCGCATCTGCCGCCTGTTCGGCGATAACCTGACCCAGCGCGTGACCACATCCGTCGGCCCGGAGCAGGAATATTTCATCGTCGATCGCGAAACCTATCTGAAGCGCAAGGATCTCATCTTCACCGGGCGGACGCTTTTCGGCGCGATGCCGCCCAAAGGGCAGGAGATGGAGGATCACTACTTCGGCGCGATCAAGGAACGTGTGAGCAACTACATGAAGGATCTGGATATCGAGCTGTGGAAGCTCGGCATCCCGGCCAAGACGGAGCACAACGAGGCCGCGCCCGCGCAGCATGAGCTTGCGCCCATCTACAACACCACCAACGTGGCGACGGATGAAAACATGCTCGTTATGAACGTCATGAAAAAGGTTGCCCTGCGCCACGGGCTGGTATGCCTGCTGCATGAAAAACCCTTCGCGGGGGTCAACGGAAGCGGCAAGCACAACAACTGGTCGCTGACGACGGACACCGGCCACAACCTGCTCGAACCGGGGCGCGATCCGCAGAAAAACTGGATGTTCCTGCTCGTGCTCGCCGCGATGATGAAGGCGGTGGATGAGCACGCCGGTCTTCTGCGCATGAGCGCCGCTAACCCCGGCAACGACCATCGCCTTGGCGCGAACGAAGCGCCGCCCGCGATCATATCCATGTTCCTGGGCGATCAGCTCACCGCCGTGGTGGATCACATCATCCGCGGCAGCGAGGAAACCGTGCCCTCCGCATCCATCATGCGCGTGGGCGTTTCGACCCTGCCGTTTATCCGCCGCGACGCGACCGACCGCAACCGCACCTCGCCCTTCGCCTTTACGGGCAACAAGTTTGAATTCCGCATGGTTCCGTCCTCCGGCTGCATCGCCGATGCGAACACCGTACTCAACACCATCGCGGCCGAGGCCTTCGGCGCGTTTGCCGACGAGCTGGAAAAGGCGGAGGATTTTGAAGCCGCGCTGCACGCGCTCATTCGCCGCGAAATGACCGCGCACCAGCGCATCATCTTCAACGGCAACGGATATACCGACGAATGGGTGGCGGAGGCGACGCGCCGCGGCCTGCCGAACCTGCGGAGCATGGTGGACGCTGTGCCGGAGCTGGTGAAGCCCGCTTCCGTCGCGCTGTTCGCGCATCAGGGCGTGTTCACCGAGAAGGAGCTGCGCGCCCGCGCGGACGTATCCTACGAGCTGTACGCCAAGACGATCAACATCGAGGCGCTGACGATGATCGACATGGCGGGGAAGGATATCGTGCCCGCCGTCGTGCGCTACACCGGCGAGCTGGCGCGCGCCGCGCGCGAGGTGGAATCGCTCGGCGTGGACGCTTCTGTGCAGAAGGAGCTGCTCACCCGCGTCAACGTGCTTCTGCGTCAGGCCGGCGACGCGCTCGCTGATCTGCGCGTCAAGCAGGAGAAGGCCGCCGCGCTCACCGGAGCGGAGCAGGCGCGCTATGCGCACGACGTGATCTGCCCGGCGATGGAGGTGCTCCGCGCCCCGGTCGATCATCTGGAAATGATCGTGGACGGCAGGCTCTGGCCGATGCCGACCTATGGGGATTTGCTGTTTAACGTGTAAGGAGGAAAAACCATGTGCGGAATTGTCGGCTATGTCGGCGTCAAGCAGGCTGCCCCGATTTTGCTTTCCGGGCTGTCAAAGCTCGAATACCGCGGCTATGACTCGGCCGGTCTGGCCGTGCGCGACGAGGCCAACGAACATATCGAAGTCGTCAAGGCCAAGGGCCGCCTCAAAAACCTGATGGAGATGACCGATTCCGGCAACGCCGTGCACGGCCTCTGCGGCATCGGCCACACCCGCTGGGCGACCCACGGCGAGCCGAGCACCGTCAACGCGCATCCGCAGTATACCCGCGAAAAGCGCGTGGTGATCGTGCACAACGGCATCATCGAAAACTATCAGGAGATCAAGGAATCCCTGCTTAAAAAGGGCTACACGTTCGCCTCGCAGACGGATACCGAGGTCGCCGCCGCGCTGCTGGACAGCTATTATGCCGAGGCGGCCAAGCGGGAGAGCGATCCCCGCGCCCGCGCGCTCGACGCGATTCGCAACACGATGATCCGCGTGCGCGGTAGCTACGCGCTGGGGATTCTCTTCGGCGACCAGCCCGGCGTGATTTACGCCGCCCGCAAGGACAGCCCGCTGATCCTTGGGCGCTGCGACGGCGAGTATCAGGGGCACATGATCGCCTCCGACGTGCCTGCCGTGCTGAATTACACGCGCAACGTCGTCTACATCGACAATCAGGAAATCGCCTGCCTCACCCGCGACGAGCTGCACGTCTATAACATCGACTGCGAGGAAATCGAAAAGCCGTTTGTGGAGATCAAGTGGGACGCCGCCGCCGCCGAAAAGGACGGCTACGAGCATTTTATGATGAAGGAGATCCACGAGCAGCCGCGCGCCGTGCGCGACACGCTCTCCCCGCGCATCAAGGAAAACGAGAGCGGCGAACGGTATATCGACCTGAGCGAAACCGGGCTGACGGACGAGGATTTCGCCGCCGTCTCCCGTGTGTATCTCATCGGCTGCGGTTCGGCGTATCACGTCGGCATGGCGGCGCGCTATGTCCTTGAAAAGGCGGCGCGCGTCCCCTGCGAGGTCGATCTGGCGAGCGAATTTCGCTACCGCGACCCGATTTTGGAGGAAAGCGGGCTGGTGATTATCATCAGCCAGAGCGGCGAAACGGCCGACAGTCTGGCCGCGCTGCGCCTGTGCAAGGAGCGCGGCGTGCGGACGCTGGCGGTGGTCAACGTCGTCGGTTCCTCCATCGCGCGCGAGGCGGACAGCGTGATCTACACCTGGGCGGGGCCGGAAATCGCCGTCGCGACGACCAAGGCGTATTCCACCCAGCTCGCGGCGCTGTATCTGATCGCCGTCCATATGGCCGAAGTGCGCGGGCAGATCACCCCGGCGCGCCGCGAGGCGCTGATTGACGCGATGCTCGCCCTGCCGGATCAGATTGAGCGCGTGCTCTCCGACAAGGAGCGCGTGCAGTGGTACGCCAACAAGATGGCCGCCTGCAAGGATGTGTTCTTCATCGGCCGCGGGCTGGATTACGCCATCAGCATGGAGGGCAGCCTCAAACTGAAGGAGATCAGCTACATCCATTCGGAGGCCTACGCCGCCGGTGAATTGAAGCATGGCACGATCAGCCTGATCGAGGACGGGGTGCTCGTCGTCGCCGTCGCGACCCAGCCGGAGTTGTTTGAAAAAGAGGTTTCCAACATGGTGGAGGTGCGCAGCCGCGGCGCAAGCCTGTTCGGCCTGACGACCTACGGCCAATACGCCATCGAGGATACCGTGAATTTCACGGTCTATGTGCCGCGAACCGATCCGCTGCTGACCACCTCGCTGGCCGTCGTGCCGCTCCAGCTTCTGGCCTATTACATCAGCTGCGCCAAAGGACTCGATGTGGATAAGCCGCGTAACCTCGCCAAGAGCGTGACGGTGGAATAAGCGCTTTTTCAAGTTCAAAAATAAAGGCCGCTCGGTTCTGTGCCGAACGGTCTTTGTTATCGTTACGAAAGGTTTACTCGCCCAACTGCTGCCTTCCGATATGCACGACCAGCACGCCGTCGATCATCTGGATGCTCCCATCCGCAGGGAAGACGGGCATGGCGCGCACGGCGGCGCGGTTTAAGTAATCAGGCAGCAGCGAAACATCAAAACGCATGGAATAGCCCAAAATCTGATTGACGTACCAAGGGTAATAATCTTCTGCGGTGATCGCGTAGAGGTTGTTTTCGCCGAACAGCGAAGTGGTGCCTTCAAAGCCGGGGCGCTCCATCGCCAGTTGAGAGCTGAACAGCGAACCGGAAAAGACGACGGGTGTGACGCCGCGCGAATAGCCCTCTACTGTGTCGGCGCGCTCGATGACGCGCGTCATCAGGGAAAGCGTCGATTGGTATTCCAAATTGCGGCGAAGGATGAGCTGCTGCGCAAAGGCGGCGTTTCCGGCGTACAGCAGCGCGCAGGAAAGCAGCAACGCGGCGGACGCGAGCTTTTGCCGGGGACGGATGTTCTCTTCACGAGCACGACGTTCCGCAAGCGACAACGGAAGCAGGAGAACGAAGAAATAGGAGTAGATCATCAGCGCGTGCGACAGGCCGCCGGAAATGAAGGATACGGCGTTTGCACCAAGCGGAACGAGCAGAAGCATCAGCAGCACGAACAGCCGATGAAGGCGCTTTTTCTGTCTCGCCAACGACGAAACCAGCGCGGGCAGACTCAGCGCGAAAATCGCAAGCGTCGTGAACGTCGTCCATCTGGGGTAGATGGTTTCGGGAGAAAGAAGGTAAGCCAGCGGCGCGACATATGTTTCAGCGAGCAGCGACAAAACAGAGGCGTCGCCCCAATCGCCGACGTGGGCAATGCCGTTGTAGGTATCAGCTACGTTTACCTGCGCAAAGCGCATGGCCAGCTTGGAAAAGAGCGCATAGAGCAGAAGCCCCGCCAGCAGAACGAACAGCGCCTTAAAGCCGCGAACGACCAGCGAAGGCAGCGGGTCGCCATCCAGCGCGCGGTGAATCAGCAGCATCAGAAACAGCAAAATCGCCGTTTGCAGATAGCTCTGGTATAAGCCGAGCGACAGGCACAGCACAAACGGCGCGAGCAGGAATCCCAGGCGCATGCTTTCGCAGAGACAGACGCTAAGCACGGAGAGCAGCAACGCGAGCATGTATACATCCAACCACGAGATGAAGGTGGCGCTTGAAAGGCTGAGCGTCGCATTGCAGCAAAGCGTCATGCAGACGCAGGCGACGCCGAGCGTCGAGCGAATGGAGAGCAGGGCGCAGCATAGACAGAGCGACGCGCCCAAAAAGGCGAAGGCCAGCAGCCCGACGACGTAGGGCATGACGATATCCCCGCGGATCAGCCAATACAGCGGCTGCATGAAACGCCCCAGCGAAATCTGGAACAGCGCGCCGCCGCTCTGGTCGATTTGCAGGGAATCGTGCGTAAAACCGAATGAAACGAAGCGGGAAAGATACGCCGCAAAGAAAAACAGAGCGGTCAGGGCGAAAACCCGCCGAATTTCACGGCGGGATAAACGAAACGGCACCATGTAAAACCTCTAAGAAAACAAGATAAAGCTATTGTAACATAATGCGCGGCAAAAAAGAAAGGGTTGGGACGTATTCTTTTGGGCATGTACGCCCGTCGGCGCTTTGCCCAAACTTTCCCCAAGGCACTTGACGCGCCCCCCTTCAAGTGTTACAGTGGAAACAGGCGATGATAAATCGCATTTATTCCATCTTTGGCAGGAGGGACAGCGATGACGCTGCTTGAATATCGCATCTTTCACACGGTCACCCAGCAGGGCAGTTTTGCGCGCGCCGCGCAGATTCTGCACCTGACGCCCAGCGCCATCAGCCACGCCGTCAGCTCCATGGAGGAATCCTGCGGCTTTTCGCTCTTTGTCCGCGGCAAGGGCGGCGTTTCGCTCACCCGCAGCGGCGAGGCGCTCTATCCCGTGATTCGGCAGGTGCTTTCCGCCGACGAGGCGCTGACGCAGACGGTCGGCGAATTGAAGGGCGTTCAGCGCGGCAAGGTGCGCATCGGCGCGTTCAACAGCGTGTGCGTGGCGTGGCTGCCGCAGCTCGTGGCGGAATACCGCGCGAAATACCCCGGCGTGGAAATTGAAATTGATCAGGGCACTTACGACGACGTGATCGAGTGGATCAAGACCGGCGTGGTGGATCTGGGCTTCCTCTCGACGGAATCCACGCGCGATCTGGCGGTGCGGCCGCTGTATCGCGACCGGCTGATGTGCGTGGCGCCGCGCGGATTTAAGACGAGAACGCCGGGCGTGATCGTCCCTGAGGAGATGCGCGCGGAGACGTTCGTTGTGCAGGGCGACGCGACCGACGCGGATGTGCAGGCGTTTTTGGCGAAATACCGCATCACGGTGCGGGCAACCTGCCGCGTGGTGGACGATCTTTCCACCATCGCGATGGTGGAAAGCGGGTTCGGCATCTGCATCATGCCGAGCCTGACGCTCGAACGTGTGCACGGCGACGTGGAGACCTACGCGATTGAACCGATGGAATACCGCGAGTTTGGCATTGCGGTGCTCAATCCGCAGATGATGGCCCCGGCCGTGCGGCAGATGGCGATGTTCATTGAGTCCTTCGCGCGGCAGAAACGGCGCGAAGCGCCGGCGACAAACGCGGGCTTTGACCCGGAAAACACGTTCTGACGCGGCGCGTCGGCATTGAAACGGAATTTGAGACGTTAAAATCAACGGGTCGGGGCTGTTAAGCCAAAAAACTGACCTTTCAAGAATAAAACTAGGTGTTTTTGCCCGAAGGTTTCCAAAGAGGTTTTCGGTTGTTGCTGCCAGTGACAGAAACAAACAAACGAAAACGGAAAGCCCTTTGGTGGGGCGATGGGGCAAAGCC
>ERZ827108.1790-NODE-1790-length-26218-cov-11.517716_pt1 | contig 26218 bp, 26 predicted proteins | sample MGYA00519921_ERZ827108 | MGnify/ENA primary metagenome ERZ827108 (study PRJEB31778, sample SAMEA3449258) | human gut metagenome | biome: human gut; feature: human-associated habitat; material: faeces | place: United Kingdom | collected 2010/2012 ...
AGTCTATTTGACATTAATGATGTCTATATCCTGTTTTATTAAATGTGTCTTTTATTTAAAAAATGTAAAAGTGTGCAAATGAATAGACATAACACATAAAAAATTTTAAAATAAAGAAAGAGGTGAATTAAAATGAAAAGAGCTAAAAAAATTATAGATAACGTATACTGGGTCGGAGTAAGAGACTTAAACAACCGCCACTTCCATGGTGATTTATATCCAATTGATGAAGGATGTACATACAATGCCTATTTAGTGGTAGATGATGAAGTTACATTATTCGATACAGTAGAAGAAGAATTTACAGAAGAACTGTTAGAAAGAGTGGAATCCGTACTACAAGGAAGAGAAATTGACAATATCGTTGTTCAACATACAGAACCGGATCATTCTGGTGGATTTAAAAAAGTATATGCCAAATATCCAAATGCGAAAGTTTATGCATCTATTTCCGGAAAGAAAAACATGATTGAACAATACTTTGATCAAGTACCTTATCAAGTCGTTAAGACAAACGATACAATCAACACAGGAAAATTTGATTTTGTCTTTGTTGAAATGCAAATGATCCATTGGCCAGATAACATGTTGACATATTGTCCACAATTAAAAACTGTATTCTCAAACGATGCCTTTGGACAGCACATTGTAAACTTTAACTTAACAGATGAAGGATTAGATAAAGCTTATTGTTTAAAACAAGCCAAAGAATACTTTGCGAATATTGTTCTACCATATACAACACCGGTACAAGCTAAATTAAACCTTATTCTAGGCATGAATTTAGACATTGAATATATTATGCCTGCCCATGGTATTATCTGGAAAGACTATATTGGTGATATCATTGAAACTTATAAAGGTATTGCAGCTCAAAAAACAGAAAACAAAGCCGTTATTGTATATGAATCTGTATGGAAACATACACAACAGATTGCTGAAAGCTTAGCTGAAGGATTTAGTGATGCTGGTATGGATGTAAAAGTCTATAAATTATCGGATACAAAATCAAGCATTGTCATGCGCGAAATCATGGATGCTAAAGTCGTATGTATTGGATCTGGAACCTACAACAATGTCATGGCACCAAGTGTTGCAGCTTTCCTTGAACACATTCGTCCATGTAAATTGAAAAACAAAAAAGGATTGGCCTTTGCCGCATACGGATGGTTTAACCAAGTCGCAAAAGAAATCGATACAAGGATGCAACAATCTGGAATTGAATCTTGTCACGATGTCATCAATCAATGTTACACACCAAGTGATGATCAATTAGAAGACTATTATAATATCGCAAAAGAAATCGCAAAAAATTGCCAGGAATAAATTTTCCTGGCATTTTTAGTCTATATTCACATGTGAATTTGGCACTAAACGAAGTCCTTTAGGAATCTTGTTTTTGATTTGCCTTCCATCACTCTTGCCAAAGCCAAACGGATGTCCTTTGTAACATACGGCAACGTAACCTTTATCACATTCCTTCTGTAAAACTTCTCCATGCATAAAAAGATCCATCTCTTCTTGCGTTACTTCTACTTTTCTTTTATAGTCAAAATCTGCAACCATATAAAAAGAATGACTTGGCTCAAAACGATTCTTAATAACATCTCCTAAATATACGCCCTGACGTAATACTTTTACTTTTTTAAAATCCACAAAACAAACATCCATACCATAGACTCGATCTTTATCTACATAATAATAGTTTGGTAATATATTCAATTGTTCCTTCAAAAATTTCTCAGTAATCTTATCTATTTTTTTAGATTTTAAAATTGGAAGTTTACCTGCAATACCGGATTGTTTCTTGAATTTTGCAATGAAATGGCCTTCACCACCATCCATTGGAAAGATACGACGCACATTTAAATCTTTAAATCCTTTTCTTCCCCACAAAACTTCAGGATCTACAAGTTGAATATCTTCATGTTTTTCTAAGAAAGATAAAACGACATCTTCATCTTCTTCCAAAGCATATGTACAAGTTGAATATACCAAAGTACCACCCGGTTTCAACATCGAATACGCATATTCTAAGATTTCTTTTTGGCGAGCTGCACAAAGCTCAATATTTTCAATACTCCAATGATTCAAGGCAATATCATGCTTTTTAATCATACCCTCACCACTACAAGGAGCATCTACTAATATCTTGTCGAAACAACAATCAAATACTTTCGCAAGCTTATCTACACTCGAATTGGTTACAGCTACATTTTTAACACCCATACGCTCTATATTGGATAAAAGAATCTGTGCTCTTTTCGCATCAATTTCATTCGATACTAAATACCCACTTTTTAAATGAGAAGCAATCTGCGTACTCTTTCCACCAGGAGCTGCACATAAATCCAATACATAATCATCTTCTTGCACATCCAAGATTTCGACTGCACTCGATGCACTTGGTTCTTGTAGATAGAAGCATCCACAAATATGGTAAGGATGATTTCCCAAGGGTTTATCTACATAATAGCTTTCCTTACAAAATTGACTTGGACTTTCTAAATGATCAAATTCATTTAATTCTGCCTTTTTTAAATTAATACGCATACCACGATATAAAGGTTTTGATAAAGATTCCATATATGCATCATATTCATCTTTTAATAATTCCTTCATTCGCGAAAAATACATTTCTTGACTCATAAACCCTCCAAAACTATCTCAGGATCTATACGACACGCATAGTCTGAGCATGTTGCAGCTGCATTAAAGCCACATCCAAAAGAAAAATCAGCACCACTGTTTCTAAAATATTCTACAGTCGAATTCAAATCCTGTTTTAACTCAAACACCTCTATATGTGTATGAGGACCTGTTGAATTTCCACTATTTCCACTTTTCGCTATAACTGTTTTTTGACTGACTTGCTGGCCACTTGTTACATAGATTTCATTAGACAAGTGCGCATAACTAACCGCATATAACTTATCATGAACAGCTACCACCATACAAATCGAATTGCCGGCTCCACTTGGCCATCCACACATATTTCCAAGATATCCATTATTAGATTCTACAGGTGCATGCGCATACAATACTATGCCATTGGCTAGGGCATACACATCACTATACATACTACTTGCGATATCCAAGCCCAAATGAAGACTTCCATCTGGATATGACCAGCATCTAGCACTGATTGTACCATTTTCAACCGGATTTTGCCAAAAAGAACTATATGTATCAATCGCATAATTTCCATCAACTAAACAAGACATACCCTTGTTTTCTAAAATTTCATATCCGCCATATGCAGGTAATGCATCATTTCCAGCAATCATTGCATCTTGATCAAACTCTCCCAAATCATTGAATTGAGACAAACTCGAAAAGCGCGAAAACAAACACTTTTGACAATTGTCTAAACGAGTTAAATAAGATTCACATAAATCAAGCTTATGCTTATTCTTTTTCCATTGTTTTCTACTTTTCAAATATTGATTTTGACTACACTTATATTCATTGAAACATTTCGTTAAGTCCTTATCTATCCAGTACGATTGAATCATACAATCTTGTTTTTGAATCGCATTTAAGTCTAAGCCATACTCTAGCTTTTTAAGTTCATAATAGTTCTTTTTCTGTATATATTTTGATTCAAGTTTATCCTTTTTTTGACTTTGAATCTCTATTCTACAAATTAGATCCGCCTTTTCAATTTGAATCGCATTTGTTACATCTCTACATTTCAAAGATAAAAAGCTGGCCTTACTTTCATCAACTATTTCTACTTTTGATTCTATATTTGAAATTAACCTTTCATAATCTGGCACATTCAATGTTTGAAGACCAATAAAAAAACAGACAAAAAGAGATATATATTTCATAAAACTCCTTCTACTGTCTGTCTTCTAAATTTATTGTATTTATTTTTCTTTGTACATGCAAGCACTATTTAAAATAATAAAACATAATGTTCCTGTCGCAACAATATTTAGCGTGCAATCTAACAACCCATAAATCAATACGATTGCTATAAAACACATCATCATACCAAATAAAGCTGGATTTTCTTTTCTTGTATTCGAAGTAAAGATTTCTTTATTCAATACAAAAGCGTAACATAACACAAGAATTGTTCCGATTACACCATAAGAAAGAATAGAATCTATATAAATATTATGCGCATGCGGTGCCTTATGACCATTCACCAAAGGATAAAACTTTTTATATGTCTGTGGTCCCCATCCGAAAAGTGGATACATTGAAATACATATAAATGCCGTTTTCCAAATCTTAATACGAGATGCGAATGTTGACATATCACTCATTCTAGGGATCAACGTTGGCTTTAAAAACACCAAGCCACATACACACAACTCCAATACAATAGATGTAATAAATAATTTCTTCCAACGAACACAATATAAAAAGATAGGAAAAATCAGTACAAAAGGTAAGAGTGCTGTTCTAGATCCCGTTAGATATAACACAAAGAAGTTAAATAATGCCACAATAACATAGCCAATCTTACAAAGAATGTTGTCATTTTTCACAAAACGATACATACACATGACACATACAAAATCAATGACCATCGCATAAATGTTCGCATTCATAAATGTCGATGTAATTCTTCGTTTTGGTGAATTAAAGATATGGAATTCTAAAAAGGTTCTTCCATTCGCAATTGAAATCTGATTAAATTGATACAATCCATAAATAGCCGCAAAAATAGATAGAACAATAATTAAGTCACACATCTTTTCAAAAGTGTTCTTTGTGATGCTTTTTCGATAATAAGCTCCATATAAACCAACCAACACAAATAGCCATGTATTGCCAAAACCATTCCAGTTTGAATGCAAAATCGTAACAATGAATTCTAAACCAATAAAGCTATATAAAAAAATGGCTCCCGTTTGATTTTTTATGGCATCCACTAATTTATGACGACAAAAAGCCTGCACCAATATGCATGCAATTCCAACACTGGCTATTTGATAAGGTAAAAAAAGAAAGCATGTCGCCAATAAAAGCATTTTTTCATCTAAATTCATAAATTCTCCTTTCAAAAAAAGAAGCTGGTTGAACCAGCTTAATTTCAAATCATGGTGCCCTTATGGTTCTAGTAAGACAACCATCAAAAGCAATAATTGTAGGTAGTAATAACTACGAACTGAAGTTATTATAGCATGAATCTTAGAAAAATTAACAATTATTGAAGTTTAATTGAAATTTGATGATATAATATCTAGAAATTCCCAACCTTTTAAATTCTCATTCGTGTAATTAGTAGATAATGAAAGTTGAGGTGTTTTAATTGAATGAATTAAAAGTTTTAAAACAATGTCAAAACGGTAATAAACAAGCGTTTAATGAACTTATAACTTTTTATTATCCATTTGTATATAAATTTTTACTGAAAATCACCAATAAAAATGATGTTGCGGAAGATATGACGCAAGAAACGTTTTTAAAATTAATCAAAAATATTGATAAATTTAATGTTAAAGGTAAAGCCAAATTTAGTACGTATTTAATGACTATTGCTAGAAATTGCTATTTAGACTATTTAAAAAAGCATAATAAAGAATTACAAAACATTGATATTAATAATATTCGTAATAATATATCTAGTGAATATGATTATTTTAAAAATGAAGATTATAATCAATTGCTAAAAGAAATTGATAAACTTCCAAAATTGCAAAGAGAAGTTATTAAATTAAAATATTTAGAAGGTTATACACTAGATGAAATAGCAAAAATTCAAAACACAAATAGTAACACAATTAAAAGTAGACTATTTGAAAGTCGAAAAAAATTAAAGGATAAATTGAAAGGATCTGGATTATATGAATAAAGATGTAAATATATTATTAGAAAAATTAGAGCCTGAAATAAATAAGAAGTGTGCCGAAATAAAAGAGAGAAAAACTAACAAGAAAAAACAAGTCATTTATATGCTATTATTAGTCATGTTTATAACATTACCAAGTTTTTTAATATTATTTAATTTAAATATCACTTATTTTATTATTGCAATTATTATAATTCTTATATTAACAATTTTTATAAAATTACCAGATTTATTAAGTTCGAATCTAAAAGGAGTATGCTATGAATAAAGTTATAGATCATATAAATTTTAAAAAAGTTATTATCATTTATATTATATTATTAATTATTTCTATTATTGGTATATCAACATTTATTGGTAGTAAGTATTATGAGAAGTTAAATTACCTATACAATTACCATAGAATTGATGAACGAATGGATGAAAAATATAATCAGGAGGATATGGAAAAATCATTATCTAAATTAAATGAAAAATCAAAAGATATTATTGACATTGTAATTATTAATAACAATAAAATTATTTATTCAACAACGAATAAATATAAAAATAATCTAACAAAACTTGCTAACTCTAACAATTTTTACAAAGACAGTGAGAATCGCATTTACAAACTGGAAGATAAAAAAGATTTCATTTTAAGTTTATTTTCTTTTGATCATGAAGATGATTATTATGATGAATTCAATATAAATGATGTTGATTATGTACTTACTTATTTAAAAAATAATAATACAAATGATAAAATAATTTTTGTGAATAAAATAAATGAAGTGCAAAATGGTATTTTATATTTAAAAATATCTTTAGCCGTTTTAGTATTATTCTTTATGTTATATTGGATAATAACAAGTTTAATTGTGTATCAAAATGCTAGGATCACAAAATTAAATTCTTATTTCTGGGGAATCGTAACATTATTTACAAATGTTATAGGTGTAGGCATTTATTTGATTTATATAAAAAATAGAATGATTTGTACGAAATGTAACACAAGTAACCATAAAGATAATATTTATTGTGTTAACTGCGGTAATAAAATTAATAGTTGTTGTAAAAAGTGTCATACTATAATTCATAAAAATGATAAATATTGTAAAAGTTGTGGAGAAAAAGTTTAAAATCTCCCAACTTTTTTTATTTCTTTTCGTGCAATAGGTGTAATGCATAAAGGAGGAATTAAAAAATGCAATATTTAATAAATGGTTTTAGAGGATTTTGTATGGCACTTGCCGATAGTGTTCCTGGTGTTAGTGGAGGTACAATTGCTTTTATTTTAGGGTTCTATGATAAATTTGTTACATCACTAAATAATATTATTTTTGGAAATAAGAAAGAAAAAAAAGAAGCCGTATTCTTTCTGATTAAATTAGGTATTGGCTGGATTATAGGAATGCTTATCGCAACACTTGTTTTAACAAGTTTGTTTGAAAAACACATATATGCAATTAGTTCATTATTTTTAGGATTCATAATATTTTCTATACCTTTCATTATAAAAGAAGAAAAGAATTGTTTAAAAAACAACCACAAAAATATAATGTTTCTAATATTGGGAGTTGTTATTGTATCTTTGATTACATATTTTAATCCAGTTAGTAAAGGTTATGGTATTAATATAACAACTTTTAATTTTGGACTTGCTATATATATTTTTGTTTCTGCTATGGTCGCAATATCAGCAATGGTTCTACCTGGAATTTCTGGTTCAACACTACTTTTGATTTTTGGATTATATATGCCTATTATGAATGCTATTAAAAGCTTTATTCACCTAGATTTTAGTTATTTTAAAGTTTTATTCATTTTTGGCTCTGGCGTAATAATTGGAATTGTTTTAGTAATAAAATTAATTAAAGAGGCGTTACAAAAATTTAGAAGTCAAACAGTTTATATGATAATTGGTCTTATGATTGGATCTTTATATGCAATTGTTATGGGACCAACAACTTTAGAAACTTCACAATCTGCAATGAATTTATCTACTTTTAATATTATTTGGTTTATATTTGGCGGTATCATTATTTTTGGTTTAGAGAAAATAAAAAAATGTCAATTAAGATGAGGTAAAATGATGATTGAAAAATGTCAAAAATTTATTATTAACAATTATAAATGGATAATTTGTTTTGTCTGTTTCGTACTTTTTATTGCGTTAGCCGAAGATGTATTTAATCACGAAATAATGAATAGTGATATTATTGGATATAAAATTGTATCAACTTATTTAATTCACGATTCTGTAACTCCGATTGTTAAAGTAATAACTTGGTTTGGAAGCGCTGCTTGTCTTATATTGTTAACATGTATTTTATTTATATTCATTAAAAACAAGAAACAGAGTGCACTGATAGGCATAAATTTAGTTATTGTTACTATATTAAATCAAGTATTAAAATTTATTTTACAAAGACCAAGACCAAATGAATTTAGAATCATAAATGCAACTGGTTACAGTTTCCCATCGGGGCATTCAATGATCAGTATGGCGTTTTATGGATATTTAATTTACCTTATCTATAAATATATGAAAAACAAATATTTAAAATGGATTTTGATAAGCATGTTATCATTATTAATTTTAACGATTGGTGTAAGTAGAATTTATCTAGGCGTTCACTATACTAGCGATGTTTGTGCAGGATTTATCATTTCAATCGGATATCTAATTCTATTTATAAGTGTAACTAATAAATTATAATACGAGAAATGTAAAATTTTTGCTTATGAATTGAAAAAAATACTAACTATTTCTAGTTAGTATTTATGACTTAAACTCGAATGGTTCGAGTTTCCTATCACTCTGGTGCCGACTATCGGATTTGAACCAATGACCTACGCGTTACGAGTGCGTTGCACTACCACTGTGCTAAGTCGGCATAAAGACTACCCTATTAGGATAGTCTTTTTTTCTAAGATTGTAAAGCAGCAATTTGTTGCTGATAATATGCAATCTGTTGCTGCAAAGAATACAACATTTGATTGTTTGTATCAATTTGCGACTGAATCTGTGAACGATCCTCATCACTAGCATTCGCCAAATCCGATTCCAAACTTTGCGCATATTGCGCATATGTATCATAATCTTGCTGCAAACTATTTAAACTAGCTTGATATTCTTGGATTTTTGAAGCATTCTCAGACTTCTTTTGTTCCTCTTCTTGTTGAGCCTTTTCTTGAGCTGCCGTTTTTAATTCAGCTTGTTCTTTACATAAATCAATAAAATCTTTTCCTGTTTTTGATTTTGATAAAGAATCCACTTCCTTTTTCAAGCTCTTTGATAAAGAACTATACACCGACTGCATATCAGCTACAGCCATCTTTTCTTCATCCGACTTTGCATCCCATCCATTCAACAAATCAACAATCTGTTGGTAAGCTGGAAGCTTCACTTCTTCTTTTGTCTTTTGAAGTTCTTTTACTTCCCTTAATAAAGCCGTATAAGACTTTCCTGTTTGTTCTTTAAAATATGCATTGATTGATGTTTTTTGTTTATCTAAAAGCTTTTTATACCCAGAATTCAAGTCAATAAGTTCTAGCTTTTCAGCATCCGACATCATATTATCTCCATACTCATCCGCATAAGATACTAACTTATCATATGTTTTCTGCTGAGCTGGTGAAACAATATTTTGTGGATCATAAACCAATACCTTATATGAATATACACCTAAAGCAGCTACACCTAATAAGATACATCCTAAAATAATCTTTGTGACCTTACTCATAGGTTTCTTTTTCTTCGATTTCTTTTCGTTAGGCTCTTCTTTTTTTTCTTTCTTTGGTTTTTCTTTCTTTTCCTTTTTTTCCTTCTTTTCTTGTTTTTCTTTTAATTTCTTTACTTGCGAAGGCAATAATTCATCATCATCATTTGACATATCTTGCAACATTGTATGTACAAGATCTAATGCATCACTAGACTGCTCGTTTTCAATAGATGAAGTTGTAAAATCATCCTCCATATGTTGTGAGTCAACTTTATTTTCTTCATAAAGACGCTCTTCTTCCGCAATTGTTTTTTGCCCACGCTCTTTTCGAAGCATATCTAAAGCAGAAGACATTGTCTTTTCTGCAAGTCTTCTTTCATCTTCCGTCATCTGATGAACCTCTTTAGGTTTTTTCAGTTCCTCGTTATATTCTGTTTTTTTATCTAAAAGTGCTTTTGAATAAGCATCTATATTCTTATCATTTTTACTCATAATATATTTTCCTTAGTTCCAATCTATTTTAACACATTATAAGCCTTCTTTTTCAACAAATTCATAAAAAGATTTTTCTTTCGCAAAATCCTCTGGATTCACCTTCCCAACTGGCTGCGAGTAAAGAATAAACTCATTTTCGCCATCCAATTCAAACATTTCATCACAAATCGAAGTCACACAAGCTCCAATCCCACAAGTTCCTAAACCAATACTTGTACTTGCCAAATATATATTCTCACCCACATGACCAAGATCGACCAATGCGATTCGATGTGCAAGATGACCGTAACGCCATTCCGTTCGGTACGGTACGTAGCTAAAATACAAAATCACATTGGCTTTTAAAGCCCATAATTGATCGCATAAGGAAGATGCCAAAACATCTGACACTTTATCAATAGGATTCAAAAACTAAATAGAATGTTTTAGAGGCAAATAATGATAGGTTCCAGGATCTAATCCTTCTACATTTTGACATACGAAATAAAGTTCAAAGCCATGACGAGCACCTCCAGAAGGTACTGTACGCAAAGTCGCATATTTTTTTCCACGAATTTGTTTCACACCTTGACAAGTCCAAAGAATATAAGATAGTTCTAATAAAGACATTGGCTCTTGCGTATACACACGACTACTATGACGTGTATTGATAATATCTAGAAAGTTTGAACAAATTTGTAACGCATCAAAATTTTTAGGAAGTTCAATGGATTCCTTTCGCATTGACTCTTTTACCAAAGGTGGTTGTGGAAGTTTTTTATCTTGATCCGATTCAAATTCTTCCACATCATATTTTAATTCTGAATAATCCATATAATTCCTTTCTTTAATGAGCTAACTCATCTAATAATCTTGCCTTTTGGCTTCCAATTAATAAAACCTGTTTGTATTTTTCATATATACCAATTGTATGTGAACTTAAATACAAAGCCATTTCAGCTGACATTGTTAAATTTGTGACAAATATTGTCATTTCCTGACCATTCTTAAATGCACTTTCCATAAATTCAAACGCATTTTCTATTTGAAGTTTCAAATCCGATTCAATCGACTCCATATTTTCTTTTTGTTTAAAGAATGGTTTTGTACTACAATCAAAACGCGATTTAGAATCTAGGCTTTCATCCACATTCACCTTTTGTATCTGTTCTAAGACAAATTCATATTCATGTTTTTGAGCAACACTTAATAATTCAGCCTGCAACTTATCATGATACAAAGCTATAAATTCCTTTACATGATCCACATAAGATACATCCATATGATTTCGATAATTTTTTTGAAAACCAAACCATAAATCTGTACAATGTTTTTCAAAAGAATATATATTCACTTGTCTTAATAAACCATCCATCACTAAATTGACTACAGATACTCTTTCATCAAAATCCGCATTAAACAAACGAGCGTAGATCGTACTTGATACATTTCCATTTAAAATATCATCAATGCCATAATCATCCTGATATTTTTTATAGACCAAATAATAGGCAAAAACATCTTCTGCAATATCTTCATGATGTAAATATTCATAGATCGTATCTTGCGATATTTCCAAATGCATCTTTTCGTATGTATAAAGTAAATATGATAAATCTTCCCAGCCTCTAGCCGTCACAAATTCCATACCATCTACGCTTGTTGAAACAGTATAAAAATTGTTAGGTTTTAATTCTAGATAGCTTAAAATCATTGGATGAATATGTTTTGAAATCGCATATTCTTTCCAAACATAATAATCCGTTTCTACATGAATATAACGAATACGATCCATTGTCACAACATCAAAATCACGAACCGATTTATTATATTCACTCGGATTTCCTGCAGCCACAATGATCCATCCACTTGGGACCTTCTGATTTCCAAAGGTTTTATTCTGTAAAAATTGAAGCATTGTAGGAGCCAATGTTTCAGACACACAATTGATTTCATCAATAAATAGAATTCCTTCTTTTAAACCCGTTTCTTCCATCTTTGAATAGACACTCGCAATAATTTCACTCATTGTATATTCTGTAATTGAATACGTTTTGCCTTGAAATTCCTTTTCTTGAATAAAAGGAAGTCCCACCGCACTTTGACGCGTATGATGCGTAATCGTATAACTGACAAGTCCAATCTGACATTCCTTCGATATTTGTTCCATAATCTGTGTTTTACCAATACCCGGAGGACCAATCAACAATAAAGGTCGTTGATTCTTAGATTCAATTTCATATTCACCAAAGCTATTCTTCGATAAATATGCCTGTACTGTATTTTTTATTTCATTTTTTGCCTGTAATATATTCATATTTTTTCTTCCAATCTATACTGAATTGCCCAAGAAGGCACTTTACTTTGATCATAATCTTCTAAATAGATAAATGCCGTTTTATAAGCTGGACACTTTTTTGGATAAACGCCCTTTCCATCTGTAAAATAAAGTAAACCACAAAGATTTTGAAATACTTGTTGATTCACCAAATCATTCACATAGCTAAACACCGGCCTAAAATCGGTGTTGCCTCCCCCTATTAGAGTAAATGAATCCAACAAACGATTCATTTCATTTTGATTGGAAATGACATTCTCTTTTCGAATTCTGTCATCACATTGAATGATATATACCTTACATGATTTATAAAACATATTTGAAGTGCTTAAAATACTATATGTATTTGATATAAAACGCTTCGCAAGATTTTCATCAATCGAATAACTTGTATCCAGCGCAATCACAAACTCATAGATCTTCTTGACTTCTTTTGTCTCTAACGGCTCAATCAAAGGCATATTTTTATAAATAGACATACCATATGTGTAATACGACAAATCGAATTCATCCTCATTGATCTGCATTTTTTCTTTCATAATACTAAAACGTTTCAAAAATTGTGAAAATGAATACTTCGATTTTTTTGCCTGTAACCTCGATACAAGAAAAGCATCCCCATCGTCATTCTCTTTACCTTTTTGTTTATGATCAAATACTGTCTGTTTGGCAACACTTTGCCACTTCTTTTGTACCGAAGACGATTGAGGTGTTTTTTCATCCTTTTCTTTAGGCCACGATGCATGATCATCCACCACAAATTCATAATATAAATTTTGAATATCATCCCGTGTACAAAGCCATTCATAAACCGTAATACAACTCAATCCATCCAATTTTTCAATTTGGTGATATACATCTTTTCGAGCATAGGATAAGATTCGTGAAACACTTTTTTTATGCATTGAATCCAATGTATATTCCACCACAATATCACAAGCTACATTCCAAATAAATTCTATACGATTTTTTCTTAGCCAAATATGACTATATAAACAATGCAAGATACTATGTAAGTAAGCACGATTTAAAAAGATCGAATTCTTTTGAAAAAGCTCAATCACCTTCAATGGATTATAATAAAAATAAATTCCATTTGTAGCACATACACTTACATGCTCATCCTCTTTAAACATCAACGTATTTAACGCTGTTAAAAAATGTGGCATATCCATATAGAGTTCGGATCGAACAAGCTCTAATATATGAATTGCCTTTTCTTTTTCCCAATCCCTTTGTCGCATTAAAAATCCTCAAAAGAATATGCGGATGATGTTTCCATCTTCTTATTCTTTAATTCCATCAATACAGTTCGAGTTTCCAAATCTTTTTCCATAGAAATCAATACATCTAAAGATTGTACATCCATACATTTTTCTTCTATTAATTTTTCAACCATAACACATATATCTTTATATGTATGTAAATAAGAAGTCAAATCATGTGCTCTTAAATAAGGAATGTATCTCTCAGATCCCGTCATAAATCTAAGAATCGCAACATGAAAGATACATGATTCACTTTCTTCTGCACATAATTTTTCAAAACAAGCATCATAACCATCAAACTCAATTTTACCGTCTTTAAAACACTGTCGCATACGAAAGCCTTCCCCTTCGATATTCAAGGCAAAGATATGGGCCGGTCCTACTTCATCATAACCCCCATTGTATTCTGGATAGAATATAGAACCATCTATAAAATCGACTTCAATATCCCAAGTGATTTGAGTTAGTATTTGTTTTAAAATCGTGATACAAAATATAGAACAGTCATAATAGATATGATTGAGTCTTAAACAATTCATAAATACATCACTGCCAATACACATTAAACTAGAAGGTAAAAATATTTCTTTTAGCTTTTGACAATTGTAGAATGCATAATCCCCTAGTTTTGTGACTGTCTTAGAAAGCTTAACACATTCAACATCACTACCACTACACTCATAATAACTAGAAGGAATTTCATGACTTAAAACAGAATTAGATAGATCGACTTCCTTTTTAGAAAAACAATAGTTTCCTATTTCACGCACAATATATCCATCAATAAATTCGGGTATTTCTATTGTGGGAGTTGATGCATACACACGCTTGATACGAATTGAATCTTCATTTATTTTTTCATAATATACACAAATTTCCATATGGAAATTATAACATAAAACAAAAAAAGACAACTACCGAAGTAATTGTCTAAATTTACAAGTGGTGCGGGTGAAGGGACTCGAACCCCCACGCCGAAGGCGCCAGATCCTAAGTCTGGTGCGTCTGCCAATTTCGCCACACCCGCATTTCCAACGTGCTCACATATAATACACTAACGCAAAATAAAATGCAAGCATTTTTTAAAAAAGAAGCTACATTTTTGTAACTTCTTAATGTAAAACAGTCGGTTGATGCATCATTTCGATTTCTTCCTGAACATAAGCCTCTACTTTTTCTAAAAGCTCATCCGTAACTTCGATGTCTCCAATCATAAAAGGACCATCTTGCATATTGCCTTCTTTCACAAACTTAATTTGTGGAAGCTGTGGCATACGATGATTTCCTAGTTGTTTTTCAATTTTCTTCAATTGCTCTAAAATAGGCTCGGCAATCTCTCTAATCATTTCTTCTTCTGTCATACTCAGTATTATAATAAACCCCCATCATTTTGACAAGTTTTAACATATGTTTAAATTGCATTCGAAACCATTGAATCCAATTTAAATCAGAGTAACATACTGCATGAACTGCTAGAAGCATACTACTTCTAGATTTGTTCATACGCACCCTGGCCTATGCTTTTCAACATAAGTTCTGGGTGCTTTTTTATAGAACTGAATTTAGTTCTTCTAATGAAATAGGTCCTGGTCTTAAAATAACTAGCTTATCTTTTGTGCAATCTACAATTGTACTTGCCTGTAATGCTTTGCACGTACCCAAAACAATTCCATCTATTTTTGGAAGTTGTTCATATACATCATCACTTGTGAGTGCTGTCTTTTCTCCAGATTGATTGGCACTTGTAACTAAGATTGGACAATTCAATTCGTCAATCACATCTAAGATAAATTTTTCATCCGGAATACGAATCGCAATCGTACTTAGGCCATTTGTATACGCTGGATCGACACTATCTTTCACATTGACAACTAAAGTTAATGCGCCTGGCAAAAACTTAGCGGCAATCTTTTCGATTCTTTCATCCACTAAAGCGACTTGTTTCATTTGTTCTACATTTGAAACCATCATCGGAATAGGTTTCGTTTCTGGACGATGTTTTGCGCGTTTTAATCGTTCTAAATCGTCTAAATTACCATACTTTACACCTACACCATACACAGTATCTGTAGGTAAAGCTATAATTTTATGTTCATTAAATGCACACACCACTTCGTGTACTTGATTTTTTGTATATTCTATCATGTTTACACCTCTGTCTAAGACATTATACATCTTTTATGATAAAATACACTAAGAAAGAAAGGATGTTTTTTTATGTTTGAAAATACAATTGCGGCTATTTCCACTTCTTTACAAGATGGTGCCATTTCCATCATTCGTTTAAGTGGAGATCAAGCTATTGAAATCACTCAAAAAATATTTGACCGTAATATTATGAATGCGAAAAGTCATACGATTCATTATGGCTTTATTATAGATGCAGATAAAAATCCAGTGGATGAAGTTTTAATCTCTATTTTTAGAGCACCAAAAACATATACACGAGAAGATATTGTAGAAATCAACTGTCACGGAGGTACTTTTATTACACGTAAAATCTTATCCATGGTTTTAAGTGCGGGAGCCAATCTTGCCAAGCCAGGAGAATTTACGCAACGTGCCTTCTATCACGGAAGAATTGACTTATCCCAAGCCGAAGCTGTTCAAGACATGATCGAAGCGAGCAACAATACAGCTGCTACTATGGCGATTCATGGAATTAAGGGAAGTGTAAAAAAACTACTCCAACCTTTGATTGATGATTTAATGGATATTATTGCACAAATTGAAGTAAATATTGATTATCCTGAATATGAAGATGTCGAACAATTGACCACAAATGACTTATTACCCAAAACAAATGATTGGTTAGAAAAAATTGATCACATTCTTTCTCGTGTTCAAACGGGACAAATGTTAAAAAAAGGAATTGATACTATTATTGTTGGTAAGCCAAATGTCGGTAAATCCAGCTTACTGAATGCACTTCTTGAAGAAGATAAAGCCATTGTTACAGATATTGCCGGGACCACAAGAGATTTGGTTGAAGGCCAAATTCATATTGGTAGCGTTCAATTAAACCTAATTGATACAGCGGGTATTCGTGAATCGAACGATAAAATTGAACAGATTGGTATTGAAAAGAGTCAAGAAAAATTAAAAGATGCCAAATTGGTTCTTTTAGTCTTTGATGGTTCCAAAGAATTGGATGAAGAAGACAAACAATTATTAGAACTGACAAAAGATAAGATGCGTTTAATTATCTATAATAAATTAGATAAGGCAGAGGCAAATAAAGATGGCATTTGGATTTCAGCTTCCAATAAAGAGATTCAGCCATTGATTGATGCCTTAGAAAATCTGTATCAAAATGATTTATTAAAAGAAGATCCATTACTTTCAAATGAGCGTCAAATTGGTTTATTGAATCTAGCCAAAGAAGATATGTTAAGGGCGAAAGAAGCCATGAATAGGATGGTAGAGCCTGATTTAATTGAGATTGATATTCAGGCAGCTCATGATCACTTGAAAGAAATCTTAGGTGAAGTTCATAGAGAAGATTTATTAGATACTTTATTCTCTAAATTCTGTTTAGGTAAATAGTAAGTAAAATGCGATGATTAACCAATCATCGCATATTTTTTATCTACTTTGTTTAATACAACACAGCCATCTTCAGTAACTAAGACTAAATCTTCTACACGAACACCCATCTTTTCTGGCAAATAGATACCTGGTTCAATTGAGAAAATCATGCCTGGTTTTACAGTTTCCGTATTTGTAGAACTTACATCCCCAAATTCATGATCTGTTTGACCAATAAAATGTCCAAGGCGGTGTGTAAAGTATTCGCCATAGCCAAAACTTGAAATATAATTACGAGCCGTTAAATCAATATCACATAGACGAACGCCTGGACGAATGATTTCTTCTGCTTTTTCATTGGCAACACGAACAATATCATGAATCTTTTTATATTCATCACTTGCTTCTTTACAGAAATAAGTACGTGTCATATCGGAACAATAACGATCTTTTCTTCCACCAATATCAATCACAATACTATCTCCGGCTTTTAATACAGAATCATCTGGCATGTGGTGAGGATCGGCACCATTTGCTCCAAATGAACAAATTGGTGGAAAAGAAACATTTTGACATCCCAATAACTTATATTGTTCAAGTATAAAAGCTTCCACTTGCTTTTCTGTCATACCTTCTGAAATGAAATCTCTTGTACGTTCCATCACCACATCGTTGATCTGTGAATTTTCAATCATACATTCAATTTCTTTTTCATCTTTAACAGCACGAGTAGCATCCACATATTTAGATCCTAACACAACTTTTAATCCTTCACATTTTTCCATTAAAGGAATCAAGAAGCGTGCTGTCCATTCTTTATCAATACCAAGCGTTTCTTTAGAATCAATCACACTTGCCAACATTGAAATCGAATCGTCTGTATCACTGTACCAAATTTCTTCGCAATCCTTTTGTTCAACTGTAAATAATGTATTTAAAAATAATACTTTTCTTCCTTCATCATTCAAATATAGCGCAAACATTCTTTCCCCTGGACCTACATCCACACCAGTTAAATAATAGATACTGCATGGTTCACTCACTAAGATTTGTTTAAGCCCATCTGTTTTCATTTTTTTAATCACTTGATTGACTCTTTTTTGAAACATAATTTTCCTCCTAGAAATTCAAAGTAAATTCTGTACCTTGTTTTTCATCACTAGTCACACTTAATTTAATTTTATGACTTTGTGCAATCTGACTTGCGATCGATAGACCTAAACCAGCTCCACCTTGATATTTTCTTGATTTATCAACACGATAGAAGCGTTCAAATACATGTTTTAAATCTTCAGGCGGAATATAACTATCCGTATTACGAATCGTAAGAACGGGTTTATTTTGTATCTTTGCCAACTTAAAATATATCTTTCCACCTGAAGGTGTATATTTGATCGCATTGTCCAAGAAAATCAAAATCAATTGTTTTAATTGTGACTCATTTCCATTTACCTCTATATTCTCTTCCACTTCATCGATTAAATCAATACCTTTTTCAAACGCAATCGATTCAAATGGTAAAACACAATGAAAACATATATCACTCAAAGAACAATTCTGCATCGAAATTTCAATTCGATTCGCATCATTTTTGGCAAGAAACAACATATTTTCTACAAGCTTACGCATTCGATTTGCTTCACTTTGAATGGATTCTATCCATTTTTTCTGTGAAGAAATAGATTCTGTAGAATGATTTAATAACACATCACTATCGGCTAAAATAACGGTTAATGGCGTTTTCAATTCATGACTAGCATCTGCCACAAATTGTTTTTGTTTATCCCATGCTTGCTCAACTGGTTTTAGCGCCCATTTGCTTAAAATACAACTTAATATAAAGAATACAAGTAATACACTCGATCCAATTTGTACAGATATAATCAACATTCTTTGAAAAGAGGACTGCATATTCGATATATCCACAAAGGCTACGGCATAACCAGAAGGAATAAGGGTATCCTCATTCACTTGATAGTTCGTAATCTTTTCTTTTTTATACGCAAACCCAAGTTTTTTTAGTACGCCCACATCCTCTTTATGTTCTACACTTTCAATCAAACTTTGTGCATCTTCTGCATATATATTCCATACTGTACGACTTGTGATCATATATTCATAATCAGAATCTGTATAGATCACAAAGGAATTCCCATTAAAATTACGACTATTTCCAAATGAAATCGAAAAATCTTTATCTTTTAACCGCAAAGCCATTTCCAAACTTCGTTCGACATCCTTTTTATCGTGGACATAATTTGAGCAGCAAACTATGCCAAATACAGATAGTAGAATGACACTGACAAAGGACATTAAAATCAAAATGAATTTGGTCTGTAATTTTTTAAGCATCGCATACCTCAAGTCGATATCCAACTTTTCGAATCACTTTGATTGAAACTTGACTCTTTAAAAACTTCAATTTCTTTCTTAAGAATGAAATATATACTTCGACATTATTATCCATCGCATCACTTTCACTTCCCCATACAGAGATAATCAAATCATCTTTAGAGGTTATCATTTCTGGATGCGACATTAATTGTTTCATTATTTCAAACTCTTTGTATCCCAAATGAATATGTTGACTCGCGCAATACAACTCGCAAGTATCAAGTTGTAAAGAAAGATCTTCATATTTTAATTCATGTACAATGACTTCCCCTTTTCGCCTTGTCAGTGCATTAATGCGAGCTACAAGTTCAGCAGCTGAAAATGGCTTTGTCATATAATCATCTGCGCCTACATTCAAGCCTTTGACTTTATCCGGAATTTCATCTAATGCCGATAATAATAGTGTTGGTGTTTCAATTTTATTAGCACGCATCTTTTGTACAATTTCAAAACCATTCATACCCGGAAGCATAATATCTAAAATAACTACATCATAATATCCGCTTAGCGCAAGGTCTAAACCTTCTTGACCATCATAGGCCATCGTAACTTGCCATTTTTGTTCTTCTAATATTTGTGCAATCGCATACGCAATATTTTTTTCATCATCCACAACTAATATATTCATATTGCCACACCCTTTCTTCTTTTTTATATATTAACACACAGTCCTATATTTTCTTCATCAAATTTTATATATGCTTTCGAATCTAACGCTTTTAATTTTCTATTTACATAAGATACATAAAGTGAAACAGTTTTTACATCTACATCCACCTTATTTTGCCATACTTTTTCAATCACAAGCCAAACAGGCACTCGATTTAATTCACTTCGAATCAACAAAGAAAGAATACTACATTCATATTTAGACAATTGATATTTTGTATTCTTACAAGAAAGCGTTTCTTCTTTCTTATTCAATAGAATATCCTGATATTGTAAATAAGAATCATCCACTATATTTTCTTTTAACATCACTTTGATTCGAGCAATCAATTCCTTTGTTGAAAAGGGTTTGGATAAATAATCATTGGCTCCTAAATCAAAACCTTGAACCTTATCATCTACTTCATTTAGTGCACTTAAAAGTAATACAGGAATATCTATTTTCTTCTTTCGTATAATAGACAATACTTCATACCCATTCTTTTCTGGCATCATTATATCTAAAATCAATCCATCATAGATTTCTTGAGAAATCAAACGAATGGCACTCTTTCCATCAAAACACACATTGCAATTATAGCCCGCATCTTCTAAAACCGCTTTTAATGCATAAGCCAAATTTTCTTCATCATCCGCAATCAACAATCGCATATTAACCCTCAATTCTATCTTTAATTGTCTGAAATGATAAGTCTAAAGAAGCAATTTCATCGGCACATCGTTTTAACTCACTACGAATCAATTTTTCATCTTCAATATCTTTCTTATAATGAATTTGATGTTCTAGATTTGCCCAAAAATCCAGTGCAATCGTTCGCACCTGAATTTCAACTAAACATCCATCTACTTTAATAATCACATGTAGACTTCGATATCCACTTGGTTTGGGATGTTTTAAATAATCTCTTACTTGCACCACTTCAAAACTAGAATTGATCCAATCTTTTACTTCATAGATTTCATCCACAAATGAACAAATGATGCGAATACCAATAATGTCATGAAGTAATGCATAGTCATTGCCAATCTTTTTTAAAACACTTTCCGGCGATTTGATCCTAGAAGTTGTATATTGTATACAAGCTAATGAACTCAATTCAACCGTATTTAAAACAGAATCGAGTACATTTTTAAACTTATCATAATCTGTTCCATAAAATTCTTTATATGTCATAACATAAATATACTAAACAACGCTTAAAATTAGCTTAAAAAAAGTTAGAGATTGCTCTCTAACTAAAATAATATCCTTTATAATCATAATAATAGATTCGATAAATAAATCGATCATTTTTCTTTATACTCAATTGCTGTTCAAGATTTCCATCCGTATCATAAATGGATAATAGTCCTGCAATTCCTGAATCCACGACAATATGCTCCCCTAGATTTTGTGCACTGGATACATAGGCACTAAATGGAACTTCAAATGAATTCACCAATGTATATGTACCTTCATTTTCATCCACTAAATATTGATAATAATACGATGTTGTACCTTCTGTAATACTTGTTTGAATTCCTTCATTTACCGTCCAATCATAATCTTTTCTTGTCTTTGAGTATCCAAAGTTGTTGTTAAACATATATAGATAGTATTGACCTGATTCAAGCGAATCATCTTCCATATAGGTTACAGTATGTTGTCCTCCACTTGTTAAGAAATCGCCTACTTTTGTATATAAATATTCTGTATAATCCGTATCTTTCCAGAAATCTTTATTTCCAATAATATAATCAATACTTGGATTTGTGCTTACATCGTTGATTTTAATGATTGAACTTGTTTCTCGAGAAGAAAGAATAACACTATCATCATTTAGATATTGAAGTGTATTGATATGCATCCAATCCCATTTTGAGCCTTCCTTATGATTCGTGCTTTCTTTGTAGCTTTTAAACAAATCTTCTAAATCTAATAATTCACTTACTTCTTCAGTTTCTACATCTAATTTAATAATGCAGTCTTCTACACTATTCTTCTCTTCATTTGTAGCTAATAAAATCAAATTTCCATCCTGATTAAATTGATAATCATGATGAACAATATAATTGCCCAAATTATAAATGTGTTCAATCCTGCCTAAATGATTAATAGCTGCCATTCTATGTGTTGATACACTCATATATAATGTTTGATTTTGCATCAACATACGATGAGAACGATATCCAATAATTGGAATTTCCCCACGCAAAATGCCTTTTGTATCATACATATAGACAAAATCTTGATCATCAGCATCATTTCCTAATAGTGTATATAAACCATTGCCTAAATCTTGTTTAGAACCAGACACTTGTTTAAGTTGTATATCTTCATCGCCTAAAAGTGATCCCATTGTATAATTTGTACTTACACTTTGACTTGTACCATCCTTATAAGTAGCTGTAATTGTGATGGTATTTGTACAATCAGGAATTAAACCAATCAATTGAAACTCATGTTCCTTTTGAAATTCTTTTGCCTGATAAGCTGTAGCTGTAAAATCCGCATAATCAGCACAACTCACTGTATATGTAATTTTAGCCGCTTTGGATGTATTAAAATAAACATACATCGATTGTGTATTGGTTGAAAATGGATTGTATTTCATAAACATATTTTGAAGTGTATAGTTTCCATTTCCTTTTTCATTTTCTAAATCTGATAATGCTTGTTCTTGAAACTGGATCGTATAGATTTTATTGACTGTGACTCTTGATTGATCATCTTTATAGATTCCATATCCAATCGTAAGGCCTATAATCAATACAAATATCAATATGTTTCCGAGTCTTTTCTTCATAACAAATTCACCTCAGAAGCATTGTATTATGTTTTCTTTAAGATTTCCTTAAGTTTTCTTAAGGATTGAAAAATTGTCAAAAAAAAGAAATAGGCATGATTATTCTAAGGGCATGAAAAGTATAATCACCTATTTCGTTAGTGAGTATACCGATTCAAACTTAAATAAACCTTAAAAGATATTCAATGCTATAATTGGGATGGTGGTGAAATTATGAAACTCTTATTTAAACAAAGATTCTTTTCCTGGCTTGACAGTTATGATATATACAACGAAGATGGTCAGGTCATATATCAAGTTGAAGGAAAACTTTCTTGGGGACATAAACTCGTTATTTATGATCAAAATGGAAATGAAGTGGGTACTGTATTAGAAAAAGTGATAACTCTTCTTCCTAAATTTGAAATATATAAAAATAATGAATATATAGGATGTCTATCGAAAGAATTATCTTTCTTTATCCCACATTATAATATTGACTACAACGGATGGCATATTGATGGAACTCTTACTGAATGGAATTATACAATTGTGGATGAAAGCTATGATACTGTAGCGATTATTTGTAAAGAAATATTTAATTTCACAGATACTTATGTCATTGATGTTAAAGATCCAGAAAATGTATTGGATGCGCTTATGTTTGTCTTAGCTATTGATGCAGAAAAGTGTACTAGAAACAAGCGACAAAATTTTTAGCACTCAGCTATTGACTGTGCCAAACAATTGTACTATGATATTAGCAGTTAAAAGATATAAGTGCTAAGGAGGATTCAATATGCGCTATTACCCTAATTATTTTGATGACTTTTTCAACGATGCTAAAAAACAAGATACAAATACTGTATTAAGAACAGACATTTATGAAAAGGATGGATATTATCAAATCTGCATGGAGGTTTGTGGGATTCAAAAAGAAAATATTCAAATTGAACTAAAAGATGGCTACTTAAAGATCACAGCTACTCGTAATATCAACAAAGAAGATACGCGTGTGCTTCGTCAAGAAAGATTTACTGGAACTTATTCTCGCTCTTTCTATATTGGTGAAGGTTATAAACAAGAAGATATCAAAGCTCGTTTTGACAATGGTGAATTATTTGTCTTATTACCTACAAAACCTGTAAAGCATGAAGAAGAAACAAGATATATCAATATTCAATAGTGAGGGACTTGCGTCTCTCATTTTTTGAATTATACTATTTTTAATCAAGTGGAGGTACAAACAATGAGTGTATTAGATGAAAATGTTGCAATCTTCAAATATTTTGAAGAAATCTCAAAAATTCCTCATGGATCTTTTCATGAAGAAAAAATCGCAGACTATGTAGAGAATTTTGCGAAGGAACATGATTTTAAATATGTTCGTGATGACATGAATAATGTGATTATTTATAAAGATGCTACACCAGGCTACAAAGAGCACGATACAGTAATGTTACAAGCGCATATGGACATGGTATGTGAAAAAAACAAGGATGTCGATTTTGACTTTGAAACCGATGCTTTAAATTTATATGTTGAAGATGGATGGTTAAAAGCGAAAGGAACAACATTAGGTGCCGATGATGGATTTGGAGTGAGCTACATGTTGGCCATTCTTAGTGATGATACTCTAAAGCATCCAAATCTAGAATGTGTATTTACTGTACAAGAAGAAGTAGGTCTATTAGGATCTATCCATTTAAAGAAAGAATACTTCAATGCCAAAAAGATGATTGGTTTAGATGGTGGTGGTGAAGTTAGTACTTGTACCACAACAAGTGGTGGTCGCTATGCCTATGTCGATAAAACATGCACGTTTGAAGAAGTAAATAAACCAACCTATAAACTTATTGTCAAAGGATTAGATGGAGGCCATTCAGGTGCTTGCATTGATCAAGAAAAGGGTAACTCCATTAAAATCTTATTTCGAGTTCTACAAACATTAAAAGATATTCAAATTGTATCTGTAAATGGTGGTCTAAAAGAAAATGCAATTCCTAGAGAAGCAGAAGCAACTTTCGTTTCAGATATTAAACCAAACATTGAACAAATCACAGCCGATTTAAAAACAGAATTTGAATTCAGTGATAGTAAGCTTGATATTCAATTGGAAGAAACAGACAAAGCCACTAAAGCCTTTACTTCAAAAGATACAAATGAATTAATTACACTATACTATTTATTACCAAATGGTTTACAACATAAATCGATGGCCATTGAAGGATTAACTCTAGCTTCTCTTAATTTAGGTAAGCTAAGAACAGAAGACAATGTTGTGAAATGTGCTTTCTGCATCCGCTCCCCATTAGAATCTATGAAGGATGAATTAGGAAATAAAATCAACATGATTGCACAATTATGTCATGCATTTGAACATGAAGATACAAACTTTTGTGGATGGAACTATGAAGCTAACAGTCCATTAAGAGATACATTAAAAGAAATCTTAAAAAGACAAGGTGTAGAAATGGAAACAGAAGCATCCCACGGCGGTATGGAAACCGGTATTCTAAAAGGATTGATTCCAGATTTAGATATCATCACATACGGTCCAATTGCCGAAGGTTGTCATACGCCAGAAGAAAAATTAAACCTAGAATCTTTTAAAAAAGCCTATAAAAACTTATGCGATTTGATTGCAGAATTGTAAGAGAAGTCTATACTTCTCTTTTATTTTGTGCTATAATACTTAAGCACATGGCGCGTTCGGCAAGCGGTTAAGCCACAGCCCTCTCAAGGCTGTATCACGGGTTCGAATCCCGTACGCGCTACCATTAATTTTATTGATCGAACTGCTGCTTAGCTTTCGATGCCGAAAAAGCATAGCAAAAAAAGCATTATAAAAGTGGCTGTGAGATATGTCTGGACCGAAAACGAATGAACAATGATTTGACCGTCAAATCATTCGCTTTTGGTTTTTTTATTTTGCTATTGCAAAACCCATATCACCAAGCATATTTTAGTTTAAACAACTCTATTCAATTTTATAAAACTAAAAAAGGACCACTATTAACCAATGTTTTAGCGGTCCTTTGAAATATTTGATACTTAACATCTTGAAATAATTCTAAAGAATGATAGAATTATAGTATCAAATGGTTCCACCAAACCATTGGTCATCCCTCCAGAGGTTGGTTCCCTCGTGGAGTTTTTTTTATCCAATTTAGTTCTGTTTAAATTCTACCACCTACAAGGTGGATGTACAATAGAAAAAATAACAAGAAACCGAAAAAGGCGTATAAAATAAGCTTTTATCCTAT
>ERZ827108.1794-NODE-1794-length-26205-cov-6.227878_pt1 | contig 26205 bp, 29 predicted proteins | sample MGYA00519921_ERZ827108 | MGnify/ENA primary metagenome ERZ827108 (study PRJEB31778, sample SAMEA3449258) | human gut metagenome | biome: human gut; feature: human-associated habitat; material: faeces | place: United Kingdom | collected 2010/2012 ...
TGCTGAGATTCGCCCAATTTTCCCGCCACGACCGTGATATCTTGGGATATTTCGTATCCCACCTGGTTGAAAATGCGTCCAGTGCGTCCAGCGCCGCAGGCTCGTCAACGGCAGCATAGACGCTTCTCAAGTCCGCCATTAGCGCCTTGATGTCCTTGTAGGATACGTATTTGCTCGAATTACACAGCTGATGGATGATGCAATTCTGGATTTCCGTCTTGGGAAATACAGCCCCAATCGCCGCAGAGAATCCCGTCAGATTATCCGTGCAGGCGATGAAAATGTCCTCCACGCCTCGGTTTTTCAGCCCGTTGAGTACCGTTATCCAGTACTTGGCACTTTCGTTTTCTCCTACCCACATCCCCAGCACGTCTTTTCTACCGTCCAAATTGATACCCAAGGCGATATAAACTGCCTTTTTCACGATCTGTCCTTCGCTGCGGACGTGATAGTGGATGGCGTCCAGAAAGACCACAGCGTAGACTGCCTCCAGGGGACGCTGCTGCCATTCCTTGGCGATGGGAAGAATCTTATCTGTGATCCGGCTGATGGTGGTATCTGATACATCTATGCCGTAGATGTCCTGGATGTGTGCCTCGATATCCCCTGTAGTCATGCCCTTGGCATACATGGAGAGAATCTTTTCCTCAATGTCCCGGCTTACACTGGTCTGATTTTTCTTGAGTATCTGAGGCTCGAATTCACCCTTGCGGTCACGCGGAACCGCTACCTCCACATCGCCGTAGCTGGTTCGAAGCGTTTTGCTGCTGTGTCCGTTGCGGCTGTTGTCGGTATCTTTGTTTCGATAGTCGTACCGTCCGTAGCCCAACTCGTCATCCAGCTCTGCCTCAAGACCGCTCTCCATGAACTCCGCGATAGTCTCCTTAAACAGATTCTGAATGTCATCCATGCTGCTGATGTTGCTGCTTAGCAGCAGCTCTCGTATTTTTGCTCTGCGCTCGTTTTCTTCCGGGCTTCGTTTTCTTCTTGGCATCTGTGTTCCCTCCTGTTTGATGTCTCTATTTTACACCTTGCTTTGGAGGTTTACACAGAATTTGGGACGGTCTCTATGCTCCCATTATCTTTTTAAGGTTTTTCTCTTTAGATAATGCTAATGAATGTAGGTAATCGGAATTCATCATCTGGGACAATAGTTGGGTGAAACAATACTCTTTGATCGCTGATCTCTTCCCATAAATTATTAAAATCCATATCTGTCATTTCCAGATAGTCTATACTACAACCGCCTTTCTTTGCACATTCACAGTTTCAAATTGCTTCTCGAATCATTGTTTATTTAACCACTTTACCATCAAAGTTGGGTCACGGAAGATTTCCGGGTCAACATCATCAAATTCATAAATATCTAACTTTTCCTCTTCTGAGGAGTCTTCATCCCCGAAATCATCACTGTCGTCTTCGTCCTCGTCACCATCTTCTCCAAACAAGTCGTCACTTTCCATATCCATTTCGAGAAGCATCATATCAAGGTCTGCGCTTATATCAGCAGATTTTGTGCCAACTCTAATTTCTTCGTCATATTCGACATAATCATCGCCATATTCGCGCTCAACCGCCGTAGTCTGAAGATTGATGTAATCGTCAATTTGAGCTCTATCGACCAGATCAGAATTAAAGCGGGACAGGAAGTCAATTGGCAACAATGTATGGACGAAAACTTCCGGATAAGCAAAATAGTATGGTCTTGCCAATGTATCGACAAACCCAATAAAATAATCTACACTTGAGCTTATGGGCATATTAGCGATGTCGAGTTTCTCTAAGAGTTTCCCGGCATCATCGACGATCGGATACCAGTCTGATAGAATACATCGGTTGCCATAACCCATAAATGAGAGCATCAGCTCTTCATCGTATCGAAACACAAAGATGGATGCTTCTGTCCCAACATTAAAATGAATCATGGCATGGAAGTCATGAGCGATTTGACTGCGATATTTTTTTGCAGAAAGCAAGTTTGCTGAGAAGAAAGCACAGCGATTAACTGTAAACAGTCGAGAGATGTTATTTACCAGCCCGAGAAGATAGCGCTGATCTTTTGTAAGCGCCACATCGGTTGAATTGTCAAAATACACAAACTCCTGTGCCGAGTGATTGAAAAACTCCGGATCGAGGGTAGAGACATGTCCGGCCTCGTAGAAGAGTTCCATAGCATCTCTATAGAAGTCTATATTATACATTCATTAAAAACTACCGCGAGTCCAAAGAAGAGCCTAAGTAACTCTTTAACTACCAAGTTTTCTTAATTAAGTATGAGTTTCCGGTTAACATGCGATGACAGCGAGTTCTGACCAATACACTGGTAGACAACTGAAGTTTGCATCCTTGTTCGGGATAATCTCTTACGTTGTTCCTTCTACTCTTTCGTTGTATTCCAGCAAATCCTCCATCCTGCACCCCAACACCCTTGAGAGCGCCAACAGAGTGCTCCCTGCAGCCTTGCCAATGTCCTTTGAACGGTTCTCATACTGCTGAAGCGTGCGCAGATTGACGCCTGTCTTTTCCGCCAGCTCCCGCTGCGTATAACCGCATATCTTCCGCTGTACCTGCAAACGGGTCGGCGGATTTTTCTTTTGGATGGTTCGGTTGACGGTATCCACAAATTTCTGCTCCGAAGTCTCGTGCAGCGTCGGGTACAGCTTTTCAATGTCCCACATGGTGATGAACTGATGAATTTCGCGGAAGCTGCGAAGGGTATACCACTGATAGTACGCCAGAATCCAGCCGCACCAATATGCAGAGGAACAGTCATAGTCGATTCGCGGCGCAGGAAACGTGCATTCCATTCCCGCTCTGCTGAGCACTTCCATGACCAGCTCTGTTCCCGACATGCCGGAGACGACCTTGGGTACACCCACGGCAAACTGATCGGCCAGACCGCTTACAATGAACAGCTCCAGAAAACCGTCCATGTCCATCCCACATGCTTGCGAGGCATAATCCATCGCTTCGCCCAGGCAGCTCATGGCATCGTCGAGGTATTCCTTATCGTAGGCGCGGATCATTGGGCTGCACCTCCTCACGGATGATGTCACGCATGAACAGGCCGTTCAGGTCGTCCAGCTCAAGCTCGGCACGGTAGGATACCCTGGCGTCGTCATCACGGGCCTTGCGTTTTGCGTAATACACGGTGTTGTCCGCAACTTCATACCCCATGAAACGGATGCGTTCAAAGGCTGCCGGGCTTTTGAGGACAACCTGTTCTCCCAGCTTGCCCAAACGCATGGCGCGGGATAGCTGAAACAGGGAGATTTCGTTGTTCACAAACGCCCGCGCGAAGGAGAAATACGAATCATCCGCACGATAGCCGATGATCACGTCAAAAGGCGCAAGATCGAGCAGAAAATGCTCCCGCAGCCAAGCGACGCCGCGCCGCATCACCGGGGTAGAGATGCGCAGCTGGCGGTATTCCACCAGCAGGGCAAGCCAGTGGAGGATGGTGTATTCGCCGGAGGACAGATTCAGAATTGAAAACCCAGAGGTGTCGAGCTCGTAGCGGTTGGCGTAGCCGTCCACGTTCTCCGTACAGGCCCACTCCTTGGCCAGCTCCAGGTGCTCCGTGCAGTAGAAGCCGGTGCCATAGTCATTATATGCTTTGCCTTTTCCATAAACCGGCTGACGGATGATTTCCGATGAACCATGATACAGTGTCATGACACTCACGCCTATCCCTCCAATTTGAAGCTGAACCCTTCTTAGTCTAATTGTACTTCTAAAGAAGTATTCCTGTCAATACAGATTTGTAGATACTTACGGTTCACGGATCGCGATGAGTCTTATACACTGTGATTTTCCTTGAACTCATGATGCAAAAACCGCAAGAACCATTGTGATTGCGGAAACGACAGCATCTTCCCGGAATGCCGTGCGCGGTTTGAAGCCCGCGTACACAACCCTGCAGTATAGGGAGCAGCCCGTTCCCTTTACATACTCGAGACTTTTTGGAGGTGACTTTTTTGCAACCAACCATTCTATCTATCGCCAACCAGAAGGGCGGCGTCGGCAAGATGACCACCTGTGCCAACCTGGGCATCGGGCTTGCGCAGGAGGGCAAGCACGTTCTGCTAGTAGACTGCGACCCACAGGCCAGTTTGACAATCAGTCTCGGCTGGCCCCAGCCGGACGCGCTGCCCGTCACGCTGTCCACGCTCATGGGGCGCGCGCTCATGGACGAGCCGATCCATGCGGAGGAAGCGATACTCCACCACGCGGAGGGCGTGGACATTCTTCCTGCCAGCATCGAGCTGTCCGGCATGGAGGTATCCCTCGTGAACGCCATGAGCCGGGAAACCGTGCTGCGGCAGGTGCTAGACGGCGTGAAGCGGCAGTACAGCCACATCCTCATCGACTGTATGCCCTCGCTGGGGATACTTACCGTTAACGCACTCGCTGCGTCGGACAGGGTGCTCATCCCCGTGCAGGCGCAGTACCTGTCTGCCAAGGGCTTGGAACAGCTTCTGCAAACCGTCTCGAAGGTGCGCAGGCAGCTCAACCCGAAGCTCGCCATCGACGGCATCCTGCTGACGATGGTGAACAGCCGCACCAACTATGCCCGTGAGATCAGCGCCCTGCTGCGCGAAACCTATGGCAGTAAAATCAGGGTGTTTGCTACTGACACCCAGCACTCCGTCCGCGCGGCGGAGATCAGCGCGGAGGGCAAGAGCATCTTCGCGCACGATCCGAAGGGTAAGGTGGCAGAGGCATACCATGCGCTGACGAAGGAGGTGATGCGCATTGAAAAGCAGCGCGAAAAACATCAGGCTGACCTCGGTCGATGACCTGTTCTCCACCGAGGAGAGCCGCGCGGATGAGCAGCGCGAGAAGGTGCAGGAGATTCTCCTTTCGGAGCTGCACCCTTTTCCTAATCATCCGTTCAAGGTAGTAGACGACGAGCGTATGCTTGACACCGCGGACAGCATCCGTGAGCATGGTGTGCTCGTCCCGGCGATTGCCCGTCCCCGTCCGGACGGCGGCTATGAGCTGATTGCCGGACACCGTCGCAAGCGCGGCTGCGAGCTGGCGGGGCTTGACACCATGCCGGTTATTGTCCGGAATCTTGACGACGATGCCTCGACGATCATCATGGTGGATTCGAATATCCAGCGCGAAAGCCTGCTCCCCAGTGAGCGGGCTTTTGCATATAAAATGAAGCTGGAAGCCTTGAATCACCAAGGAAAACGTGCGGGCTTAACTTCGTCCCAACTTGGGACGAAGTTGATGCGAACAGATGAAATTCTAGCAGAACAGAGTGGAACAAGCAGAAATCAGGTTCAGCGCTACATCCGTCTTACCGAGCTTGTTCCCGATCTCCTTGACATGGTGGACGCAAAGAAAATAGCGTTCAACCCTGCCGTCGAGCTGTCCTACCTGAAGCCGGAGGAACAGACTGCACTGATAGAGGCGATGGACAGTGAACAGGCCACGCCCTCGCTCTCGCAAGCGCAGCGCCTCAAACGCTTTAGTCAGGAGGGCACGCTGTCGCCCGACATGATGCGCGCCATTCTCTCTGAGGAGAAGAAGGCCGATATGGATCGGGTGACGCTCACTGGCGACACGCTGCGCAAGTATTTCCTCAAGTCGTACACACCCCGTCAGATGGAACAGACCATCCTCAAGCTGCTGGAAGGCTGGCACCGCCGCCGCCAGCAGTCGCAGGAGCGATAACCTACTGCTCATTCGCTCTTTTTTGCAGCGGATGATTTCGCATTCGCTCTAAAAAACGTATTTCAGTGCAATGATTCGCTCATTTTTTTGAAAATGTGTTGTAGACGATGCCTTTCCATATTTCTGCACGTCTCTGATGAAGCGGCATTTGAAGGAAAACCTCAGAAATCAAAGCGATTGAAGCAATCGCAAAAGCATTCTCTTCCAATTCTCAATACTCGTAGCGACGATTCATCTCGCCTGTTGTATATCGAACGTCCTTTCATCAAGGGCGTATTTTTGATGTTCAAAAAGCTGCGGGCAATTCGCCCCGTCAGCCGGAGCTGCAGGAATTGCTGCGCTGCTTAGATGTGAAGGCGGCTACAGGCCGCAGAAAGAAGGTTGAAATCATGGCGATTTTTCGCGTAGCCAAGACACGGGACTACACCGTGATGAGCAATTACCACCTCCGGGACAAGAACCTCACCCTAAAGGCCAAAGGTCTGCTGTCCCTCATCCTGTCCCTGCCAGAGGACTGGAACTACACGACGCGCGGGCTGGCCGCCATCTGCAAGGAGGGCGTGGACAGCATCGGCGCAGCCCTGCGCGAGCTGGAGAGTGCCGGGTATCTCTCCCGTCATCGACTGCGCGACAAAAGCGGGCGCATCTCCGATACGGAGTATGTCGTCTATGAGAGCCCGCGCAAGGAAACGGAAGCGGATTCGCCGGATAAGGTCTCGCAGGGCACGGATGGGCCGGATACGGATTCACCATGTACGGAAAACCCGTATATGGTTTCCCCGGATACGGCAACACCGCGAACGGATGCGCCAGATACGGAAAACCCTGCGCAATTAAATACTCAGGTATCCAATACGTATGAATCAAATACCCAAAATCAAATCCTAATCCAATCATGATCCAAAGACAAAGGGCCCAGCAAGCCGATACGGGCATGAACGATATGGATCAGATGGATGCAAGGGAGTACCGGAGAACGCTCGCCGAGGTCAAGGAGCAGATCGAATATGACGCGCTTGATACGCCATACGACCATGAACGTCTGGACGAAATCGTGGAGATCATGACGGAGACGCTGTGCAGCCGCAAACCGTATATCAAGGTCGCAGGAGAGAATTACCCCGCCGAGGTGGTCAAGAGCCGGTTCAAAAAGCTGAGTTATCATCACATCGAGTACGTCTTTCTGAGCCTTGATAAAAAGCACACGGAGGTGCGCAATATCCGGCAGTACCTGATGACCACGCTCTATCATGCGCCAACGACGATGAGCAATTACTTCGACGCAGAGGTGCGAAGTGCCGGGATTTTGTAATCCCATGCAAAGAACTTGCTGGCAGGCATTCGCCCATAGCTGGTCGTGGAATGCGTGTTGAGCAGAACAGTCAACGACTTCATATCAGGAGGCACAAAGTGTACAGAAATCAGGAATGCTATGCTGACCCGACAGCCGGGAAAGCACTGGCCCGCATTGCGCGTGAGGAACAGCTTCATGCCCAAGCGAAACGGATGAAAGCGATGGAATACAGGCTGGCGTGGACGAATCCGGCGTTTCTTTGTCCAGCCGATCACGGGAGGAATTGCATTGGCTATCAGGAAAACCAGCAGTGTTAAGGGGGAAGAAAACCCGTGGCAGGCGTTGGCCGACGCTATCATCATTCAGGCGGTCAAGGATTACCGAAATCGTGCCCGGATGATCAGGCGAATCCGTGGACGCCTCAAGAGAGCAAGGAAAATGACCCTGTCCGAATTGACCTTTCAGGCACAGCGCCTGCAGCGATACGAAGAAGAGCAGGTTGCCGCACGTGGATTCTTCTGCTCCAGATGGTTTGGTACTTTGTCGGATTTGGATGGATACGATCTGATGGATAGACTGCAAAAGGAGGCGATGTGATGCCGGTTGATGCGCTTTGGGGAGAGCTGCAGTTTGCAGAACGCCGCTTGATTGCTGCAGAGGAACGGGTGGCTTATTGCCGGGCAGCGGCGGCAAAAGCCTCGGCAGTGCTGGGCGGTGAATGTGTTTCAAGAACGCGCGACGTTGCTTCCCATGAGAATGCCGTTATCCGCTTGATGGAAGCCGAGCGGGCGTATGCCGAAGCGGAACGAGAATACAGTGACTTGCGCGATCATGTTTGTTCGCTTCTTCAAAGGCTGGACGATGCGATGAACGCCAACGTTTTGAAGCTGCGGCACGTGGAGAACAAGCGGATGTCAGCCATTGCAAATGAGCTTCATCTCAGTCGTTCCAGCGTCTATCGCCGGTATTCGCTTGCATTGGCGGAGCTGAAAAGCGTGCTTCAGATGCAGGATGGGCACGCCGGCAGTTGAGACAGCCTGACAACGTTGACGGTTCTTTTCTTTCAGAGTACGATGAATGCAGAAAAACGAAATCCGAAAGGAGCTTGGCGGTGCAGTCAGCATGAACATCGATCATTTGCCATGACATGAAAAGCGACAATACGCAAAGCAGAAAGGAGCCTTGACCATGATTGAACTGAAATACCAATGCTGTGGAGACTACCTCCTGTTCGATCTGGGCTTGACCGACGCGGAGAAACTGCCGCTGGGCAAGTATGGCCTGCTCAGACAGCGCTATCTGGAAGAGAATCGCCCGGGTCTGTACACGAGATTGATGCTCAGCGGAAAGCTGATGGAGCATCTTCAGGAGATCGAGCAGACCGCACAGAACCGCCTCGAAAGCCTGATGAGCCAGCTGTCGATGCAATCGAGCGTGACGGAGGAACTGAAAGCACAGGATCAGTTAGCTTGGGTGCAGCGGATGAACGCACTGCAAGCGCAGGCTGAGAAGATGATCCTGTCGGAGCTGATTTACGCCTGAAGATGACACAGGAGGATCACCATGATGAAGACTGCGTTGAGAATTGTTCTAGCCCCTGTGATGCTGGCCATTCGCCTGATGCTTGGGCTGGCGGCTTTTCTGACCTCTATTACATCGTCGGTGCTGGGATTATCCGTATCGCTGTTCACTCTTCTTGCGGTGATCGAGTTCTTTATCGGCTACTGGCAGAATGGGATGGCGTTCATGGTTCTCGCGTTTCTGGCAAGCCCTATCGGATTGCCGGCAATCGCCAACCTTCTGCTGGACCTGTTGGATCGTCTCATCGGTTTTCTGGAAGGCTTGGTTTGCTGAAAGTGATTTTACCTGCGGCGGTTTGTGTGCATCGCAGATCGCCTCTTTACTTTTTACGGAGGAACGCATGGCGACGACCCGGATTATTCCGATGCACATCAATAAGGGAAAAACCATAGCGCAGTGCCTGAAGGCGCGGGTGGAGTATGTGAAGAACCCGGACAAGACGGATAGCGGCGAGCTGATTTCATCGTATGCCTGCTCCCCGGAAACCGCAGATCAGGAGTTTCTGCTTGCGCGCAATGAGTATGTCGCCATCACCGGTAGGAGGATTTGCAATGAAGTGATCGCCTACCAGCTGCGCCAATCCTTCAAGCCAGGTGAAGTCACGACGGAAGAAGCGAATCAAATTGGCTATGAGCTGGCGTCCCGATTCCTGAAAGGTGAACATGCTTTTATTGTCGCTACTCACAATGACCGTCGGCATGTGCAGAAAGAGTTTTGTCAAGGAATATTTTGCCCAATCATTTTTGGTTTTATTTTGACAAATACTTTTGAAGTCCATCCTGACAAATCCTTGGCTTTTTTCATAGAATCCGAGACGGTTCTGAAAGATGCCATATCATATTCTTATATCTGAGAGGCGTTCATTTCGTTATTCTTGAGTATCGAAATGCTTTCGCTTCTTTTTCATTTTATCTTCACTCTTCAAAATGGTATGGCTTAATTTGCTTAACAACATCCATCACCGTGCCGTCTCGTGCTTCAATGATCGCAACAATCTTATCTTCAAACTCCACAGGATCCGGTGCGCCTACGATATCGTACGCAATCTTACAAAGTTCGTGAATCGTCAACGTTTCAATACCTGCTGCATGAAGCGACTGCTGGATATCCTGCCGTTTTGGATTTACCGCAACACCGTAGTCTGTCACAACAACATCAACCGAATCCCCCGGCGTCGTCACCGTCACCACGCGCTCGCAGATCGTGGGCATTCTTCCTCGAACAAGCGGCGTAACAATAATGCAGCACTTGGCTCCTGCCGCAGTATCCGGATGGCCTCCGGGCGCTCCTCTTAAAATCCCGTCAGATCCGGTAATAACGTTGACATTGAAATCTGTATCGACTTCCAGCGCAGAAAGCACGACAAAATCCAAATTGTTGACAAAAGCGCCCTTGTTCAACGGATTGGCATATTCGTCACAGCTGATTTCAAAATGATTCGGCGTACTGTTGAGTGATTCAATCGCGCCCGTATCGAAATCCTGTGTATCGGCAATATGACGAATATATCCTTCTTTCATCATATTCACCATCGGGGTAGAAATACCTCCAATGACGGAGTTGATTGAAATGTCCGCCTCTTTCAGCTTTTCTTTCAAAAAGAGCAGCGTTGCAATTGAGGGGCCGCCAACACCTGTCTGATAATTGAAACCGTCCTTGAAAAACGGCGTTGCTGCCATCACTTCCACGCAACTTTCCGCAATAGCCAATTCCCGCGGATCAGAAGTAATGCGGGCAGCAGCACTGGCAATCTTCTTTGCATTTCCGATCGAATCAACCAACGCTACATAGTCCACGTCAATACCCTGAATAGAACAGGGCTTATTGGGGAAGGGAACCAACGTATCCGTAATCACAACCACTTTATCGGCATAGCGTGCATCCGTAACCGAATATGCCAAACCACCGCAATTATTCTTTCCGCCTTTACCACTTGCGTTACCAAATTCATCGCTTGAAGAAGCGCCAATAAAGGCGACGTCAATATGTATTTTACCCGTCTCAATGGCTCGAATGCGGCCGCCATGCGTTCGAATGATTGCCGGTTCTTTCAATTTTCCTTGCGAAACCACCTCGCCAATGCGCGCACGAATACCACTCGTTGTTAAACCGGTTACAATTCCCTGTTCGATGTAATCTGCAACAACATCCGCTGCACCGCCAATAGATGTGGTCGCCAAATGAATATCTTTCAACCCCATGTCGGCAATTTCGCGCATCACCTTATCCACAATGTAATCACCATCGCGAAAATGATGGTGAAAGGAAATCGTCATGCCGTCGCAAAGACCTGTTTTTTCAATGGCTTCGCGCAGACTAGAAACAACTTTTCCGCCTTGTGGCATCACCCTTGCCTTCACCATAGGACCAACTCGCTGATAGGTACAACCCTCTCGATACTGATTACCTTGAAAAGGCTCCCATCCTTTTTTGATCAGTTCTTCTGGAATCTCTCTACCTACTGCATTTTTCATCTTACAGTTCCCCCTTATACACGCCGGATGCTTTGGCCAAAGCTATCGTGCGCTGCGCACCCTCCACGAAGGCGATATCCAGCATCTTGCCGTTAAGCATAAATACGCCGATACCTTTTTCTGCATTCTCCCGAACAGCAGACACGACGCGCTCTGCCTCCGTAATTTCCTTTGGCGTCGGGGCAAAGATCTGGTGAACAACCTTGATCTGACGCGGATTGACAATAGATTTTCCATCAAAACCCATTTCTTTATCCAGAATGACATCTCGACGAAAACCGTCCATATCATCCAAATCAGTAAAAACCGTATCAAAACACTGCACACCCGTCGCTCGCGCTGCCATCACCATATAGCCGCGAGCCGCCTGAATATCACTGCCGCTGATCGTCGGACGCGTATGCATACAGCGTCTATAATCCCCGCCGGAAAGCGCAATGCCAAAAAGGCGTGGTGAAGCTTTGCAGATTTCGACCGCGTTCAGCACCGCCCCCGGGCTTTCCAACGCCGCCATAAGCAACGTTTTTCCTTTTTCCATTCCAAATTCTTCTTCAGCCTCTTCCACAGCCTTTTCTACCTGAATGACATCCTGCGCAGATTCACATTTGGCCAAACGAATGCCATCCGCCCCGCCCGCAACGCATACACGGATATCCTCTTGCCAGTGCGGCGTATCTAGCGCGTTAATACGCACCAGACGTTCCACCCCGCGAAAATTCACCGTTTTCAGAATATGATACAGAGAGAAACGAGCAGAATCTTTCTGATTCTCCGAAACAGCATCTTCCAGATCAATAATCAGGCTGTCCGGTTTATAGATATAGGCATCCTTAACAAGGCTCGGTTTTTGCGCGTTAGCGAACATCATTGTCCGACGCAGACGAAATTTCTCGCTCATCGGATAGTCCCTCCCCATGGAATGTTTTTTTCGCTCTGTCCACAGGCGCGGAATATCGCACATTCCACGCGTGCCTTGAGCGTACAGTCCAGTGCACCTTTATCTACTATCGCCACCCGTGCTTCGTCTACATCAAGCCGCTTAAGCGTCTCCACAACAGTCGCACGAATCTGCCTGCCATATTGATTAATAACTGAACTGGAGATATCCAGCTCAACGGATCCTTCGTGCGGTTCAACCGTAACCAGCGCATCACTGGATTCCAATGTCCCTGCAACCGCAGATTGTTTGATTTTCATAGTTTCACCCTCGCCATCTCATTGCTTAATCTGCTGCTTTTTTCTGCCGCGCAGATACTGAATCAGCGTATAGCCGTACAGAATAACAAAAGCCGCAAAGAGCACGCAGAAAATCGGACGTTCAAAGAACTTCATAAACGATCCCTTCATCATCAATCCACGGCGTAGATAATATTCCGTATCCGAACCAAGCACCAATCCCAGAATCAACGCTGTAGTATTAAACTTGTACTTCTTAAAGAAATAACCAAAGATGCCGCCGACGATCATTACGGTTATGTCAAACAGACTTGCCTGATAGGCATAGCAGCCAGTAATGGCCAACATCATAATCAACGTACCCAAGACATAATATGGCACACGAAGCACCTGCGCAAAGATGCGGGCAATCAACAAGGAGATGAAGATCATGGCGATATTCGCCACAATCATCGCGGTAAACGTGGTAGACAAATACAGCGGCTGAGATTTTAGCAGCAACGGCCCCATCACAACACCATGAATCGAAAGCGCCGTCATCATCATGGCCGCCGCGTTACTGCCCGGAATGCCCATAGCCAGCAACGGAACCATCGCACCACCAGTCGCCGCGTTGTTTGCCGTTTCAGATGCGCAAATACCATGCGGATCACCGTTACCCAGCATTTCCGGATTCTTGCTGACCTTTGCTTCGATTGAATAAGACATCCAAGAGGCGATTGTCGCGCCTGCGCCAGGAACGATGCCTACAAACGTGCCCAAGATACCTGCACGAATCGCAGTCCATTTCAGCGACCAAAGTTCCTTCATAGAAACCATTTTGCTGATGTTAGCCTGCTTATCTTTGCTGTATGCAGAGAAATCCACCGGCGTATGAATATTGCTCAAGATTTCTGCAATGGCAAACATACCTAACATAAACGGAAGCACGGTGATGCCGTCGAGCATTCGGGTCGAACCAAAGGTAAAGCGCGGCACAAAAGAGAAACGATCCATACCCACGCATCCCATTGCTAAACCGATCAGGCCAGAGATGAATGTGTTAATTCGATTCTTGTTATCTATGAACGCCAGAATACTCAATCCGAGGAAGCAGACCGCAAACTGTTCGGCCGCATTGAATTTGAGTGCCAACTTCATCAGCGGTTGAGTCATGACAAACATGATAATTGCAGAGAACAGGCCGCCGACTGCCGAGGAAATCAACGCAATACTCAGCGCGCGGCCAGCTTCACCGCGCTGTACCATCGGATAACCATCAAGTACTGTCGCCGCACTGGATGGCGTTCCCGGAATCTTAAATAGAATTGCCGTAATACTTCCGCCCGTAATCGAGGCACAATATACGGCCGAAAGAAACGCAATGGCGATAATCGGGCCCATAGAATAGGTAAAGCTGATGCACAAAACGATGGCCATCGTTGCGCTGATACCCGGAAGCGCGCCAAAGACAACGCCGAGCGTAACGCCCAACATAATCCAGCCCAGCACAACCGGCGAAAACACAGTCTGAATACCTGATAACAGCAAATCCATACGCTTTTCCTCCTTTTTTAGAGCAGATACTCAAGCCATTTGCTAAACTCTTCAATCGGCCCATAGCCGCGGGGAAGGCTGACGCCTAATCCCCACGTGAATACGGCAAAGAGCACCAGCGTGATACACAGTGCCGCCAAAATCGTCTTCAGCGGATTTCTGGCTTTAAGCAGATAAGCAATGCCCATGCAAAAAACAAATGTCGCAATCAAATAGCCAACATATGGCAGCATCCACGAGTAAATCACCAGCCATGCGCACGCAGCCAAAAGCCGCAGGACAGCTTTCTGCTTCAAAAAACTCAAATTTATTTTGAATTGTCTCTCTTCCGGCTTCATATTCTTCCAAAGATTACAGATCTTGATTGACATCAAAACGATCAATCCAATCAAGATACCCATTGGCCAATACCGAGCCAAAAAATCGTTGCCTTGAATCGGAATCTGGGCAGAATACACCGCTAAACCGACAAATGACAGCAACAGAAATCCGTTAAATGCCAATTCTCCCATATTGATAAACTCCCTCCATGCCCATGTTTTCATGTATAAACAGAGGTCATCCGCTCAACGGGCAACTGCCCGCCGAACAGATGACCCGAAATCGTATTTTTACTTTGCAGTCGCCAACTCCAGTGCAGACTCATACGTTGCCTCGATAACGCTGGCCAGCTCTTCCTGCGACCACACATAATCATTGGTCATGCCATTGGTAGTCAACCATTCGACCCATTCCGGATTCTGAGAAGCGCGCTTGATTGCCGCTTCCATCGAGTCAATAGCCTCTTGCGGAGTTCCTTCAAGCGCGGTGAATACGCGGTAATAACCCAGCGTAGACTCGATGCCAAGCTCCTTGGTGCACGGTACATCGGGATAAGCAGCATTGCGCTGATCTGCCATCACCACAGTCGCATCCAGATCGCCAGACTGCACATAAGCGCCAACATCGCTCCACGTGTTCACACAAAGATCGATATCTCCAGAGATAACAGAAACATAACCTTCGGAAGAATCGGAAGTAATCCAGTTGAACTTGATGCCCGCGCCAGCCTCAAACTCGCTGACAATTGCACCAGAGATGCCGTTCGGAGAGTCAACTGCAATGCTAACTTCACCCGGATGCGCCTTGGCATAGTCAATCAGCTCCTGCGCATCCTTCCACGGTGCATTAAGGCGGCTGATAATCATGCCTTCCGCATTGACCAGACCGGAAACCGGCTTGATAACCTTCATCGGATCAAAACCCGTAAACAGACCTTGCGCCGCAGAAATAATGACAGTCGGTGCAGTGAACTGATAGGAATAGCCTTTGTTGGTGGAATTGTAACTCCATGTATAACCGGTTACGCCTGCAGTACCGCTTTTGTTGAGGATAGTGATCGTCGTGCCCAGTTCCTTTTCCAGATAAGTTGCAAACTTGCGGATCGTTGTATCCAGTCCACCGCCTTCACCGGCAGGCACCATGATTTCGACTCGTTGATCCCATTTCCAATCTTCCGCTAACGCACCGCAAGTCATGGAAGTGAGCAGCAACATCGCCATCATCAATGCAAAGATTCCCAGATACTTTTTCATACATACTCCTCTTTTCTTTATTTATTATGTCTCGTAAGACATTGGTTACACCTGAACATCCATTAAAACCAGCGGCCGGTGCTGCTGGCACCCATACAAATCTTCATCCAAAAAATCACCAGATGGCGCCTTGCGCGGCATAGAGAATTTAACCGCATTGGCCAAAGGCAAATCATAGCGTTGGAGCCGACTCTCATCTATATGATATAACGCCGCAACTCGCGCTCGATCCAACGCTCCGCTTTCCAGCACCCTCTGATACATATCATGATCCGGAAAAAGAATATCCATCGTCACCACAAATGGTCCGGCATTTTTGGAACGGATCAGCTTAGCCAATTCATATAGTTTTTTCATATCCGACATGTTTCCCCTCCTTAAAGATCATAATATGTAAATCGGCACGTTTCCAATGGATCATCTACTTCGATCACATGATTTAGGCAGAAGCTATATGTTTCGCCATTATGTCTGGTTTGCAGATCCGGCGGCGAGAAGGGAAACGCCGTTTGACTCTGTGCGCCCGTCCATTCAGGAATCGGTACATGGAGCGCTGTATGCCAAACATTAGAGATAATACCGTCCGCATCGGCCGGATTGGACGCCACAATATCGAACAGTACACCCACCGTTTCAGTGTTTGGGTCTTTCGGATTTCCATATACAATTGTTCTAAAGCGGTAGCTGTCTGGGCTCAGCGCCATACCACGTTCAATCTTTTCCTGAGCCTGTTTCTTCACATCATCCAGCCATGTATCAAACGAACGAAGAATTAACGGATCCGATACGCCTGCGATAGCCACCCGACGATAGCCTTCAAACTTAACGCCTTCCAGCTTGATCGTATACGGTGTTCTAATCATTTTCGTGCCCGTAATTTTTACTCTGCGCTCCGTTTCCGCCTCATAATGCGATTCATCCGTGAGCATTACACACCCCGGTTCCACCAAACGGAACGGATTGGAGTTCTCATACAACGTGTGCGAAACGATAGACACCGGCGAAACTGCCATTTCCGAATCACCCGGCTCGATGCTGACCGAGTCATCGCGAACCCATGCCAAAATACTACCGTGGCGGGTTTCAAACACTGTAGACAGCGTACCACATTCCAGCACTTTGCCCGCATGCCACGCGAAACCGTTATCCAACCCATAATACTTGGGTACAGCAGCGTAAATCGCTGTATCAGATGAGCGACCGGCAATAATGACCTGCGCGCCTTCTTCGATCGCCTTAATATATGGTTCCGCACCAATGACGGAAATGCAACGCGTCAACTCAGCCAGTTCCTTTTCGGTAAAGTCCGGCGCATTTTCTAACGGATGCAACTTTCCGGCATTCATGTAATGCTCGAGCTGTTCCCTGGTAATTTCTGTTTTGATTTCTGCCAATTTAAAATGAATTTTCTGCTCAGATGCAATCTCTTTAACAATGTCGATCATCCAATCCACGTTCGGATCCGCACCAGCTGTTCCTGCCGATCCAATCAAAACAGGGATACCGCGTTTAACTCCTTCAGTAATCATCAACTCCAAATCACGTTTGGCAGCCTTGCGATTCATGCGTGGTAACCCGGCACCGGGGAAAAAAGGACCGGAATCTGACGTGCCCGAATCGCACCCAATTACATCCGGATTTTTTTCCAGCGCTGCATAAAAACCTTTTTTATCAAACGACGATCCCAACATGCCTGCCGCAGCAAGCACACATACTTCATCTCTTTTTTCAGGTTTCACTGCCGATCCTCCTTACAATTTTTTCGCTTTTTTCTTGTCACCGCTGTATCTTATGCCTCAATTATAGCATTGACTTTAGAGGAAAGGAAGTTTATAATTCTTTTATCGGTATAAAAAGCCTTTATATCGTCTTCCTTTAAAGGAGATTTATTTCGTATGGATAAAACCGATTGGCTGATTCTTCAGGAAATTTTCAAGGAAAAGAGCATTTCCAAAGTAGCAGATAAACTATTTGTTTCTCAGCCCGCCATTTCTTATCGTCTGCAAAAAATGGAAAGCGAGTTCCAACGTTCTCTATTTATCAGAACAACAAAAGGCGTACAATTTACGGAGGCTGGCCTTCGTCTACACAAATATGCTTATCGAATGCTCCTATACGATGCGGAGATCACCTCCGTCGTACAGTCCGATCCTTCGGAATATTCCGGTCGGATCTGCATTGGCGCAACCGCATCCTTTACCAGCTATTTTCTGTGTAAGCAGCTTCATGATTTTTGCAGCATTTACCAAAATATCAAGGTAGATGTCGCGCTTTTTCCATCCATTACGTTATTTAATATGTTCAATTCCGGCGAACTAATGGTCGCTTCCATTCGGGGCAACCGGTTTTTAACAAAGGATCAGCATAGCTATCCGATTTTTACAGAGCCCCTTTTAATCATTGCCCGCGAACCAATCACCATGGATTATCTTAAGACTCATCCTTTCATCCAAAACTCTTCCGAAACGCACCTACCCATTGATGATTTGATTAGCGAATGGTTTTCTCACACTTTCGATAAACCTCCCGTTTCCTCTCCCGTCCAAATCTCCGGTGACTCCCGGGTTATGGTTGAACTGGTCAAAAATGGATTTGGCTGGACTATCATCTCCAAATCCCGTCTGATCGACTCCGATTCTCTATACTATCTGCCTATTTTTAAACCAGATGGATCCCCTTACCGATATCTCACTCAGCTTTTTTATACCCACGAAGCAGATCATTTGGAAAATTACAGAGTCTATTTGCAGCATTTTAAAAAGTATTTTACAACTCACTATGGCGACGCCTTAGAATATACCCCCGCTAAAAAAGCAAAGCATGATCCAACACATATTGTGCATCATCTAGCGTATTGACAATGAATCCATAGAAGCCTTCCGGAGAAATACGAAGCGCCAGATGCATTCTCCGGATCTTTTTAGATACGTCTTGCACAATCTGCCGTACTTGCCCAGCGTCATAGACTTATCTGGGATGGCCAGGTCAGGAGGCAGGCAGTCGTCGCAACGATGATAAGTCAGTTTCATACAAATCTCCTTTCAGGCACCAAAAACAGTGACAACGGTAAAGAAAACTTCATCCGTCATCACTGCCTGAAGGTATTCGGTTGTTGTTTATGAAGCGGCAGTATGCGGAAAAATGTTTCTTCCTACTACATACCACACTCAAGCTATACACACCACACTCAAGATTCCTTTTTTTAAATACTGACTTGATTGGTCTTGTTATTTTGCTCATCCACCTGATAGAGAGCAATTCAATACTATCTACCGATTTTCTTTTTTACACTTCAGCATTGAAGTCGCTGACCATCGTTTTAATCTGTTTGGCCAGCAGTCCAACCTCGCTGTTGCAGGAAAAAAGCTGCATACCCAGCGATTCGCAGTGCTTAATCAGCTTCATGTTGCCGGTGATAATACCGCTTGGCTTGCCGTAAGCTTTCGCCGCAGCGATAACGGTGCGATAAGCTTTTTCCATCTCCGGCGTATCGGATGCGCCCGGCGTTCCGTAATCGATGGACAGGTCGTTCGGGCCGATCATTAGGCCGCTGACCCCCTCCACCGCCGCGATTTGCTCCGCATTTCTCACACCTTCGTCTGTTTCGATTTGCGCGAAGACCATCGTACGCTCGTTGGCCTTGAGCATGTAATCGATTAGGCGGCCGGGGTTATACTCGCTGTGCGGCCGCATGGTCGAAGCACCGCGCTTTCCTGCGGGGAAATATTTGCTGTATGCCACAGCCTCTCGAATCTGCTCGGGTGTGGAGGTCATCGGCACGAGAATCGCATCCGCACCGAGGTCAAAAACCTTCTGGATGTGCTCGCGGGAAACACATGGCACGCGCACCATCGCCATCAGGCCAATTCCGTTTGCCACGGCAGCCAGCGCAGCCACCTGCGCATGGCTGAAATAGCCGTGCTCGCAGTCGATAATCACATAATCCAGCCCGCAGGTCTTATAAATGCGCAACAGGTTTGGCGCTGCGATTTCGGAAAGAAACGCGCCCAGATGTGTCTGCCCTTCTTCCAATTTCAAAAAGTCATTCATTCTGACTTCCTCCTTATGCGTTCGTTCTGCACGTCAATCTTTCGCGCAAGCTGCATCATGCCTTCGTGTACCTCGTCCGCAGAAACAGAAAGCATACTGGGCAGACCCACCGTATGTTCCAGCGCGGAACGGATCATCGGATTATTGCGAACCGCACCGCCACAGAAAATCATGCGGTTTGGCTTCTGGCCGACGGCGTTTTCCATCATACGGATATAGTGCGCATAGACGCGCCCCATGTCCTGATATGCCGCGCTGAACAGATTTTCCAGTGTCAAGTTGGCGCGCGTGATATGCGCAATGGAACCGTCAGCCAGCTTTTCCGGTTGTTCATAGAAACTCGTATCCACAGCCAGCCCCTGCGTATCCATTCCACTGCCGCACTGTGCCAGCTTCGCCCAGATTTCCGTGCACGAAAGGCTTTTTCCAAAAACATGCCGCCCGATTTCGGCAATCAGCTCCACGAGCACGTCCAGATTGCGTCCGCTCGGCATTCGGGAAATCGTATGGCAGTACAGCCCGTCGAAATACGGGCGGATTTCGTAATATCGAGGATCACCAGAGCCAATGGAAGGAATCTTGTGGATCATGCAAACCTGTCCAGCCGTCGCCATGTTCACCGTGACGTCGCCTTCCAGCGCACCGCCACCCAAAACACTGGTCTGCACATCGCCGGTATCGGGATAGACGGCGATACGTTGCCCATGCGTTTCGTAATACCCGCAGATTTCCATCTTACAGGTCAGTCGCGGCAACTCAATCGCCTCAAAGCCGAGTTTCTGAATCAGAGCGTCGTACCAACAACCAGAAAAAATATCGGCCAACCCCAGCGGCGCGGCGTTGGTAACGTGGCAGACATTGTTGCCCGTGAGCTTTTCAATCAGGTACGAGCCGAGCGTATAGAGCTTCGCGCCCTGCGGAACACCGCCCTGTTCCCGAATCAACGCATATAGGTTGCATAACCCCAGCGCCGGCTTGAGGTATACGCCGGTTGGGCGCATCTCCTCGACGGAAATCTGCTTTTGCAGCAGAGAGAGCGTGGTTTCTCCATCCGCATCCAGCGGTTCCAGACAACGACTGTCCTGCCAAGAAATGTATCGATCCTGCGTGGATGTCGGTGTGGTATAGACAAATCCATGCTGCTGCGTAGAAAAAAGAATGCCCGCGATATCCTTTCGCGCTGATATGTAACCATCCAAAATGGTGCGTACCGAGACAAGCAACTCCCTCATGTCCACTTCAAAACGGAACGAATTAGCCTGCTCAATTTTCGGGTTGACGGCAATACGGTTTCGGTTCAGAATTTCGCCCGTCTGAGGCGACAGCAGGGAGGATTTGATATAGGTCGAGCCAATATCAATGGCGATATAGACCATGGCTTCCTCCTTATCTGGTGAGCATGTTCGGAATGAGCATGACCACCTGCGGACAGGCAATCAGGAAAACTAGATACGCAAAGAGCAGCACAATCCACGGCCACAACTCCTTGCAAACCGCCTCGATTTTCAGCTTTTCCATCGAGCAGGTCGTCATCAACACCACGCCGACCGGCGGCGTGATGTTGCCGATCATCGCATTGATGATGATAATTACGCCCGCGTGGATAGGATCAAGCCCCGCCTTGACAATCAGCGGCAGGATCATCGGCACGAAAACCATAATGTTCACGTTCGGATCGGAGAGGCAGCCCAGAATCATGAACAGCGCCATGATGCAGGCGATAATGATAACGGGATTATCGCCTGCAAAGCCAATAATCAAATTGTAAATGGTAGTTTGCAGATTTTCTTTGGTCATAACGAAGGAAAATACCTTTGCCGCCGGAATGACGAGCAGCACTGAGCCGCAGGCAATAAAAACATTTTTCAGGCTGCCCACAAAATCCTTAAAGCTCATCGTCCGATAGAGTATAATGCCCAGAAACAATGCATACAGCACGGCCAGAGCAGAGGCTTCCGTCGTCGTGACTACGCCTGCATAAATGCCGCCCAGCAGAATCACCGGGGTAAGCATCGGCAGAATCGAATGGATGAAACTGAACAGCAAATCGCGCAGATAGACGCGCCAGCCCGGCCATTTTTTGCAAGGGTAACCGCGGCGGATCGAAACGAAATAGCAAAACACCATCATCGTCAGCCCCATCAGGAAACCAGGGATGATGCCTGCCATCAGCAGCTTGCCGACGGAGACGTTAGCCACCATCGCATAGACAACAGCAGGGATGCTCGGTGGAATGATCGGGCCGACGGTAGAGGACGCAATGGTTACGCTAGCGGAAAACTCCTTATCAAAACCCTCATTGACCATCGCCTGATAGCTCAAATGGCCGATGCCGCCCGCATCTGCTACGGCCGAGCCGCTCATGCCTGCGAAGATGATCGAGGTTGCAATATTCACGTGACCCATTCCACCCGGAATATAACCCACCAGATTGTTGCAGAACTTGAAAATTCGATCCGCAACGGATGTGCGATTCATAACCTCAGCGCAGAGAATGAACATCGGAATGGCGATCAGCGCAAAGTTATTGAGACCTGTAAACATCTGCGTACCCATCATCGCCAGATTGATGTTGTTCATCACGCAATACAGCAGCGAGGAAGCCAGCATGGACACCGCAATCGGCATGCCCAGCAGAAACAGACAGGCAAACGAAATCAAAAAGACAGCCAGCGCCATGGTTTACGCCTCCTTTTTGTTGCGGCCAGCATCCAGCTCGCCGCAGGTATCGTTGATGACGTTATTAACAATATGCACAATCATCAACACAAAGCTGATAGGCAGAATGGAATAGACATATTTGAGCGGGATGCGCAGCAGACCGGAAAATGTCACGCGTTTCATCAGTGTGAAGAAGCCCGGCGCATACGCTGCCAAAACAACGATCATAATGACATTCATCAAGGTTTTGACGATATACTTGCTCCGCCGCGGCAGCAGACTGACCAGACCGGTGACGGACATGTGGGAATCGTTGCCCATGATGTACGCGCAGGCCATGAACCCCAGCCAAACGAAGAAAAAGTTGTTCAGCTCGTCCGACCAAACGATCGGAAAATCAAACAGATATCTGGCGATGGCGTTGGTCAGCATCAACGCAAGCATGAGCGCCAGGCAGCTGCAGCCGACAAACATTTCAACGCGCTGTAAAACACGGCTAACAGCATTGGAAATGCGGCGGATGGTTTCCATAAAGCAACCTCCTCAAAAAAGACGATTTCAACCCGTTTTTTTGGTAAAAGAAAAGAACCCTGCGCACCAAGCGCGCCGCAGGCAGCGGGAGCCGAAGCTCCCGCACCTGGGGCGAATAAGGTTCTTCAAAAAGGATTAGCCTTCCAGCGCCTGAATCTGGTTGTACAACTCAACCCAATCCGGGTATTTCTCCAGCACGAGCGGCACACGCTCCTGATACGGCGTGGTATCGACGTCGCGGATGATGGTCATGCCGTTGGCTTCACACTCGGTGATCAGCGCTTCTTCGTTCTGGCGAACCAATTCGTCGATGCGATTGGCTTCAAAGGTAAAGACCTGATCGAGGATATCTTGTTCCTCGGGCGTGAGGCTGTTCCAAGTATCCAGATTCATCACGGTACCGGAAACCGCCAGCATGTGGCCGGTCAGCATCAGATATTTCTGCACTTCGTAGAACTTCATGGTCACAATCTGGGTGACGGGGTTCTCCTCCAAATCGGCCACACCGGTCTGAAGCGCCATGTACACGTCGCCGATCGGAATCGCGGTGATGTTCACATCGAAGATCGTCTGCAACTCGCTGTACGGCGGAAAATCGACGCAACGCAACACAAGACCCTTGAAATCGTCCAGACCCCTGATTTCCTTATTGGCCGTCAGATGACGGAATCCGAAGGTGTAATGGTCAAACTGGTGAACACCGACAGCCTCGCCGATTTCGGCCTTTAAATCGTCATAGAAATTCGCTTTCTTGAAGTTTTCGAAATGATCGTAGCTTCTGAAGACATATGGTCCAAGCAGCACGCCGGCCTTAGGCAGCCAGTCAGCCGCACTGTCCAGACAGGCAAAATCCAGACCACCCATCTGTACGTTGGTGATGGCATCGTTGTAGGTCGCAAACGTGCCGTTCGGGAAAATTTCCAGTTCCATTTCGCCGCCGGAAAGCTCCTTGAGCATGTCGTTAGCCTCGGTCAGCGCGATATGGACGGGATGATCTGTCGCAAAAACGTGAGAGAATGTGAATTTCTTTGCTGCGAGCGCAGAGCTGCAAGTCAGCAAAAGAGCGATAACAAGGCTGAGCGTAACGAGCTTCTTCATGGTCATACTCCTTTCATGAAACACTGTGTGTTTACGAATCGAAGTGCTCCATGACATGTACGGAAATCTCATAAGCATCCATAATATGCTCTTTAATCAGCGCATAGATTGCATCGTTTCCACCGATAATCAGCTCGGCCAGCTCTCTGTGCTTGGCCGAAAACTCAGCGATGTAGCGTTCCTTGTAATCGATGCTGGTGTTCAGTTCCAGCAGCGCGTACATCGTCGGAATGCTGATCTCCCACGCCTTGAGCAACGGCGCGTTATCGGCCACCTTCACCAGGGAACGATGAAACTCAATGTCCAGATCATACCAGTCGATCTCTTGATCCGACGATTGAGCACATTCCTCAATCCTTTTGAGCGTGGTCAACAGCGGAGAAAAATGCATTGTTTTCTGCTCATGTGCAATTTCAACCGCACGGTTTTCAATCAACCAGCGCAGCTCGTACATATCGTGGGCTTCCTTTTTCGTAAAACCGACGACTTCCTTGCGTCCGTTGGCCAGCATTTTAATCATGCCCTCGCCTTCGAGCGCCTGAAGTGCACTGCGCACAGAACCCCGGCTTGCATCAAACGCCTCCGCAAGCTCCGCCTCCACAATGCGGTCGCCCTTGCGGTATTTGCCCATGATGATATCCTTGCGCAGCTTATCCTGAATCCGATCCGGCGTAACGGCGCGCATGGCTCTGACTTGAGTCATCTGTGCTCCCCCCTTTTTTTGATCGCGCACCGCTTACTAACTGAGAATAGTATACCTGCGCGCGAACGAATTGTCAACAATTTTATTTAAAATGTCGACACTTTTATTTTAGTGTCAACTTTTCACGGTAAATACGTCAACTCGATGCGACGAATTTCCTCGGCCAGCGCTTGATTTTCCGGCGTCGGCACACCTAATTCGCGCCCCAAGCGGCAGATTTCCTCACCGTAAAGCTCCACCTCAGTCTTGCGTCGGGCACGGATATCCTGAAGTGTAGAGGAAAAACCGCCCGGCGAAAGCGAAGCCAGCTGACGATCCCAGCGCGCGATGTCCGCCTTCGTCATTGGCACGCCGCTCGCCTGCGCGACAGCGATCACCTCACACTGTGCGCGGTGCATACGCGCCATGGCCTCGTCATTTTGTCGAAATTCCCCATAGGTCAGATTCATCACGCTACTAACCTGATTCATGCCAACGTTGACCATTAGTTTCCACCATAGCGCGCGCTCGATTTCATTGGACACGCAGCACGGAATCTGCACCGCGCGGAAATATTTTTCCACATCTCTCACCGCGTCGCTGGTTCGCCCATCAAGTTCACCGAAGACAATTTCCCCGATTCGGTTCATATGCACCTTGCGTCCGCTTCGGTTGGAATCCACGCCAGAACAAAGTGCCGGTATCACATGCGCCTCCGGAAAGCGCTCCATCAGCCGCTTTTCGGATTGAATGCCGTTGAGCAGTGAGAGAATCACCGTGCCGCGTCCGACAAACAGCGCCATCTGCTCCATCATGGCTTCAAACGCATGCCACTTCACCGCAACAATCATCAAATCAAACGGCGCATGGCTGTCCGTCGCCGTGAGCAACGGCATATCCAGCCGTTCGTCGTTCACAAAGACGGGATTGTTTCGGTATGAAGACGCATCCTGAACAATCGCCGCACAGGGCACCTGCGTGTAGCGGGCAGCGCGTTGCGCATATATCGCCCCGACAGCGCCTATGCCCACAAAAGCAACAGAACGAATCATGGCCAGCCTCCTAAACAAAATCGCTTTATTCACTCGTAAATCTATTATATCAAAAATCGGCTTCTTTTCCAACCGTTTCAAAAAGAGCCGTCTGCCTTTTTGTGAACAGCCTTCACCAAATTCTTCTATGACCACATTCAATCCTTCCTTTATCTCCGCCTCACCCATCTTATTAAAATATTCTAACAATTGTATAAATCTCCAAACAGGTGCGGAATAGAATAGAACAACACTGTTGTGTAGAGATACTCTCTATTATGAACGATATTCATTTCCTGCCTTTTATGTGGATTTCTTTACAGAGGAACAATCTCTCCCTGCTGCTTCACCTTCTGTTTTTCCTGCGTCTTTTTCTGTTCCTGCGGCTGGCGCGCGGCTATCTGTTCCGTTTCATCCTCGACCTGCTCCAACTCTTTCCGATTGCCCGCCGTTTCCATCGCGTCCTCGATCGAAACCCGCCCATCCGACACCCGCGGCAGCGCGTCGGGAATGACTTTGCGCGTCCAGTATCGGATGCGGTTTAGTTCCGCCAATTCACCCTTGACTTCTTCAAGTTTGGGAAGAAGGGCTTCGCGCTCCGCTTCAAGCTGTGCGCGCTCTGTTTTCAGCGCGATACGTTGCTCCTTATCGAGAGGAGACGCAAGCCCCAGCGACTTTATGAGCTTTTCGCGCAGCCAGAGTGCTTTTTGCAGTCGGCTCAATTCGTCGCCATGTTCGGCCTTGAACTTTTCTCGCTTGCTATTCCAGCGAATGCCTTCGTATTCCTGCTGAATCGGCTTCAATTCTCGGATGGTTTGAATCGCGCCAAACA
>ERZ827108.1822-NODE-1822-length-25818-cov-4.526569_pt1 | contig 25818 bp, 17 predicted proteins | sample MGYA00519921_ERZ827108 | MGnify/ENA primary metagenome ERZ827108 (study PRJEB31778, sample SAMEA3449258) | human gut metagenome | biome: human gut; feature: human-associated habitat; material: faeces | place: United Kingdom | collected 2010/2012 ...
GAGAGCCCCTTTCCATGCTTGTGGCGTGGCCGCCACCGGTTCGAATCAGACACTCGCCATTGTCGGCCTAATCCACGGGAATTGCATGCAGCAGGGGCTCTCAATGTTGCTATGTCCTGCTCATATCGTCTTGTAAGGTTTCTCGGCATGCGATTTTGACCGTGTGGAATCTGCCGAAATCGTATATCGAAAGGCCCTATAAAAAGAGGTACAGCGTAAATTGGATTCTTCGCTTTCAGCTCGGAATGCAGATCCGATAGATTCCGCACGAGCCGAACAGCACTTAATGTGCTGTTCGCGCGAGTCAGGACTTGACCGAAGCGGAGCTGCATTCCGAGCCGAAAGCGAAGAGTGCGAAAACGCTTCAAGAGGAGACTCGATGTCGAAGCACGATAAGGCTCAGGATAAGACCAACGCCATGCGCATGTTCGATGCGGCGGGGTTGCCGCACGAAGTTTTGTTTTACGACGCCGAAGCTGCGGTTTCGGGCGCGGAAGTTGCTGCGGCTCTGGGTCAGGATCCCGATCAGGTGTTCAAAACGCTCGTGACCATTGGCAAGAGCGGCGAGCATTATGTGTTCATGGTTCCTGTCGAGGGGGAGCTGAATCTTAAAAAGGCTGCCTCGGCGGCGGGGGAGAAGAGCATTGCGATGATCAAGTCGCGCGAGCTTCTTCCTTTGACGGGATATATTCATGGCGGATGCAGCCCGCTTGGCATGAAAAAGGTATTCCCCACGTTCATCGATGAGACCGCAATCCTATTCGATACCATTATGTATTCAGGCGGCCGTCGTGGGTGCCAGATCTGCTCATCGCTTTCTGACCTGCAGAAACTTGTGGATGTTCAGACTGCTGACATTACGGCTTAACGCCTCGGGTTGCTTCAATCGCCATGTTCCGCACGGCTTCGGAAATTTTTTTAAAAAAGTTCTTGCATGAGCCGCCGGAGTTTGTAATAATATCCGAGCTGCCGCAAACGAAGCGGAAAGCACGTCCCCATAGTCTAGAGGTTAGGACGCGGCCCTTTCAAGGCTGAGACACGAGTTCGATTCTCGTTGGGGGCACCACCGAAATTTGAAAGCCGCCTGTTCAGGGCGGCTTTTTTCGTATCGAGGCGCGGGGGGATTCCATGGAAAAAATCGTGCTGTTCTCGAGTATGGATGCCGCGCTTGCAGCCCGAAAACGTATGGCGCGCGCCTGCGATCCCGAAGTATTCGCGACAACGTATTCCACGCCGCGCGCCTGGCTTGGTGAGCTGTGGGAAGCCTACGGCGACTCTCGCCGCATTGCTGCGCGTTCCGAGAGAAGCGTTGCGCTCTTTTCCGCCTTGGAGGCGCAGGGCGACGCATTGTGGGCGTCACAGGGCACCTGGCGCCTTGCAATGCGCTTGATTGACGGCGGATTGGGCACCGTCGAACTCGATGCCGCGCTTTCCGGGGCGGCTTCCGCTGAGGCGCTCCCGGCTGACTGCGAAGCTCTTTTAAACTGCGTGCGCGCGTATGAGGGCATTTTGTTGCGCGCGGGCCTCATCGATGAGGGAAGGGCATGGCGCGTTCTTTCTGAAGAACAGGTTCTTTTGCCTGAATGCGAAGTCGTTCTGCAGGATGTTCGCCCCGCGTGCGCGCTCGAGGAATTCCTCGCGAGCCAAAATGCGACTGTGCGCGAAGAGTCGGCATTTTCAGGCGCAATCGAGCGAGCCTCGGAAGGCATCGCGGTTCGATTCGCGTTCCCCTCGGGGCGATATGCCGAACCCGCGTTGCTCGCCGAGTTTATTTCGAATGTACCCGCCTGCGAAACCGTGGGCATTGCTTCTCGCAACCCGCGTGCGCTCTATGAGGCTATTGCGCCTGCGCTGTGCTCTTTGGGCGTCTCGGTGGCATGTCGGGCGAGCATCCCATTCGCTGCGACCGATTTTGGCCGCGCGTTTGAGTGCACCGCTGCATTGTGCTCCGCCGATTGCGTCGATGTTGCTGCCGCTGCCGATTTCGCGTTGAACCCGTTTTCGCGCATGGGCAAGCGTGCGGCGTTTGACTTCGCGGCTACCATTCGCGGCAATCGCCTTATTGATAAAGAAGCATGCCTCGCATTGCTTCGCGAAGAAAGCCGCGCTTTTGAGTATTTCGAAGACCTCGTTGAATCGCCTGAGGCTGTCACGATTGCCGGCGTATTTGAAGACGCCGCTCGCTTAATTGGCGCGGGCCGTGAGGCGTATACCAAAGAACAGCTCTCGGCAATCGGAACGCTGCGCGATGCATTTGGCGCAGCCTGCGCGATGGACGCCGAGCAAAGCGCGTGCGTGGCGGCGCTCGAATGTGCGAGCGTCAACGTTTCGCGTCAAGCCGAAGAGGGCAGCCCGCGCGTCGTGATTATGTCGCAGGCGCAGCTTGCCGCCTGCGAGCCTGGTTCGTTCGACCATGTGGTGCTCGCCGACATGACAAGCGCCGCCTATCCGTTGAAGGAAACGCACGATATAGCGGTCGAGATACTTGATGCGCTTGGAATCGGCCGAGGCCCCGAGGCGCTCCTGCGTGCCCGCGAGGCGTTCTCGGGCTGCGTGCGTGCGGCTGGCGCAAGCGTGCTCATCGAGCGCTGCTTGAACGACGAAAACGCCGCGCCCACCTATCCCGCTGCCGTGGTGCAGGAATTCGTCGATTGCTATCGAGCTGACACCACTAACCCCGACGATATCGATAACCCGTTCTCGCTGCCCGAAGCGCTCCAGGTGGGCATGCTGCAGCGTGGCGAAGAAGCACTCTATGAAAACGCGAGCGTGCGCGACGCGCGCCAGGAGGTATGCGCGCGCGTTGAAGCGCCGAATATGGGCCGCGTGTCGGAGCCGTATCGAAGCGCGCTCATGCTGCCGCGCCGCGGGAAGGGCGGCGTTGTGGTGAGCGAGCCGTGCTTTTCCGCATCGCAAATCGAAAGCTATTTGGAATGCCCCCAGAAGTGGTTCGCGCTGCGCCGCCTTCGTCTTGACGAGCTCGACGAGGCATTCGGCGCGAAAGAGATGGGCGACTTCTCCCATAGCGTGCTCGAAGACTTCTACAGGCGTTTTCAGGAAAGCGTTGGGCCGAAGGTTGAAGAGGGCGCGCTGCCTGCCGCGCGTGAGCTTATGCGAAGCGTGCTCGAGGACCATGAAGCCGCGCAGTATGGCATGAAGCCGATGAGCAACCGTCTTGTTGCCACAACCGAGTTCGAGCGCCGCGAAGTCGCCGACCTCAAGCGCAAGCTCGTCGATTTCCTCGAAACCGAGGCGCAGCTTCTGCCGGGCTTTCACCCCGCGCATTTTGAGTACGACATTCCCGCGGCGAGCCCTGTTGCGTATGCGGGCCATTTGCTCATGGGCACAATCGACCGCATCGACGTGGACGACCGGGGTCGCGCGATTATCGTGGATTACAAAAGCTCGCTTTCGCCCGAATACGATTTGTATGAAGGCGAAAAGCAAGGCGGCGCGATGCGTCACGGCAAGGTACAGGCACTCATTTATGCACAGGCGATTCGTCGCCTGCTCGGGCTTGACGTGGTGGGCGCGATTTATGTTCGCTACGGCCGCACACCTGCCGCGTCGGGCGCGCTCGACAAGAGCATAGAGCCGCTGCATGTTCCTGGTTTGAAGGCCGATCGCTGTGTGTACAAGGGGGAGTTTGGCCCCGCGTTCGGCGATTTGCTCGACGCGACCGAGGAACGGGTCGCCAAGGCGCTCGACCAGCTTTTGGCGGGCGTTGTGCCGGCCTCGCCTTCGAGCGATTCGGCGTGCTCATTCTGTCCGGAAATCACCTGCCCGCAAAGGAGGGGGTAGCGCGATGGATTTTTCGACGTTCAAAGAAGGCCAGCTGCGTTGCGTGAAAACGCTCGATGCCCCCGTGGCGGTGTCGGCGGGCGCGGGCAGCGGAAAAACCTTCACGCTCACCCAGCGCATCGCATGGGCCTTGCTGCCTGGGTCGGGCGCTGATGGCGCTCCGTTTTTGGAAGACATCGACCAGGTTTTAGCCATCACGTTTACCGATAAGGCCGCTGGAGAAATTAAATCGCGCGTGAAGGCGACGCTTGCTGCCGAAGGTATGGCGGCCCAGGCGCTCAAGGTCGACGACGCGTGGATTTCAACCATCCATGGCATGTGCATGCGCATCTTGCGCATGCATGCCACAGAGCTGGGCATTGATCCCGCGTTTTCGGTGCTCGATGAGGCGACGGCCGCCGACTTGTTCAACGCTGCGGTAGAAGAAGTGCTTGCGGGGCAAAACGAATTCTGGTCGCCGGGCGGTCTCGATGCGCTGTTTTCGGAATACCCCGCGCGCTCGCATGGCGGCTTCGCCCAAACGTCCATTGAAGACATGATTCGCGAAATCGCCCGCGCGGCAATTGCGAGCCCGCGCGGCATGGAATGCGTATGCCTTCCGCCGCAGCCGCGCCCTGCTGGCGTAATCGCTCGCGAGTTGCTTGAGCTTGCGACGGCCGCGCGCGACGCCGCGGCGCCTTCCGCCGGGAAGAAATCGGCCGACGCGTTCCTCGAGAAAGCCGACAAATTCCTCGAGAAGGCCAATGCGCTGCTTGCTTCGGGCGAGGTTTCGGGCGAAGCGCTTCTGGAGCTCGCCGACGTGTGCCCGTTTCCCGCCGCGAATTTCGGCTCGAAAGAATACAAGGCCCTCGCGAAAGAGATGCAGCGCGAGGCGGCGCAGCTTGGCCAGGAGGCCCGCTTCGTGTTCGCGCAGCCGCTGTTGAGCGACCTTGTTGGTTTGGCCGGTAAAGTCTATACAGCGTATAACTCGAAGAAACGCGAGATGGCGGCGCTCGACAACGATGACCTGCTCATTTTGGCTGCGCGGGCATTGAAGGAAAACGAGCACGTTCGCGAGGTGTTTTCCGACAAATTTAAACTCATTATGGTCGACGAATTCCAAGACACCGACCAGCTGCAAATCGATATGGTGCGCACCATGGCGGGCGCGCGCGGCGAGCGTTTGTGCACGGTGGGCGATGCCCAGCAAAGCATCTACCGCTTCCGCGGCGCCGACGTTGCGGTGTACGACCGCCATGTGCAGCACGTGCGCGAAAACGACCCGAGCATGCCCATCGTGCTGCCCGACAACTTCCGCAGCCATGCCGACATTCTGAGCTTCGTCGATCGCGTTTTTGAGCAGCGCGAGGTATTCGGCGAATCGTTCATGTCGCTTGCCCCGTCGCGCATCGAGTCGAAGGTGAAGCACCCGTTTTTGGCTGGCCCTGGTCGCGTTGACGTGCTGTGCACCACATACCCCGGCGCAAGTGGAATCGATAAATCTGACGTGGTGGCCCTTGAGGCGCGCCGCATTGCGGAACGCTTCGCCGAGCTGCGCGAAGCGGGCCATGCTGCGGGCGACATGGTGGTTCTGCTGGGCCGCATGACGAACGCCGACGCCTACGCCGCCGCGCTGCGCGAAGCTGGTTTCGCATGCGTTATTGCGGGCGGTTCTATTTTTTCACGTGCGCCCGAGGTGCGCGTGGTGCAGCGACTGGCCGAGGTCATCGCCAATCCCAAGGCGACGGCGTCGCTTTTCGAATTGCTCGCGAGCGACATGTTCGAGCTTTCGGCCGACGATTTCGTTGCGCTGTCGACGTGCTTCGACGAGGCTGCGGCCATCAATCGCCGCCGCAGCCTCGATATTGGCTTCAGGCAGCTTGCCGAGGGCGATATACCGAACGTCTCGCCGCAGCTTGCCTGCGCGGTGCGCGTGATTAATTCGCTCTCTGAACAAGCGGGTGTGCAGCCCACGTCGCGCATTATGATGAATGCCGTGCGCGACTCGGGTTGGCTCACGCGCCTTGAGCGCAAAGAAGCCGAAGGCCTCTCGGTCGCCGGCAACGTGTTCAAGGCCATTCGCCTAGTCGAGGGCTTTGAGGCGCAGGGGGCACGCGGCCCCGCCGATTGCGCGGCGCGTTTGACGGCGCATATCGAGCGAGCCAAGGAAGCTCCGGGCGCACTTTCGGCCGAGGGCGGCGATTTCGTGCGCATTATGACGGTGCATGCGAGCAAGGGCTTGGAATTTCCCATTGTGGCCGTGGCTGAAATGGCGACGGGTGCGGGACGCTCGAGCGCGTTCGCGCTGCAGACCATCGATGGTGTCGCCTATGTGTCGCTTGCGCCGCAGCGTTCGGTTGCTTCGGCGGCTTCGACGTCGCTTCTGAAGAAGTGCATATCGAAAGATTATGCGGCGTTGCTCGATTACGAAGGCGAAGTCGATGCCTCGTTTGTGGCCAATGCGTCGAGCGCCGCTTTGCGCCGTGAGGCTATGGCTGAATACGAAAGCACGCAGGAGCTGCAGGAACGCCGCCGCTTGTTGTACGTCGCCCTTACTCGCGCGAAGGAAGCCCTGGTGGTTGCCATGACAACCAAACGCGATAAGGAAGGCGGCTCGGGCGCTTCGTCGGGCGTGTATGGCGATATCGCACACGCGCTGTTTGGCGGGGAAGGCGATATCCCCGAAAAGGAATGCGCGGTGCCGTTCGGCGGAAGCGCGCCTGCCCGCGTTTCGCGCTACGACGTGCACGAAGGCGAATTCGACGTGCCGCAGGTCGAAGGCGGTGCGGAGGCTCCCAGCGGCGACGTGGCGTGCAGGGCTTCGGGCGCAGGCGCGGATGGGCCTGGCTGCGTGGGCGATTGCTCGGCCCAGCCGGGTATCACGTGCGCTTCCGATTCGAATAGCATGGAGATTCGCGAGGCGGACGATGCTTCGTGCGACCACATGGCCAGCACGGCTCACGACGCATGCGTTTCGCGTGCGCTCGTTGACGTGTTCGAGCCCATGACTGCTCCCGAACTCGATGAGGTTGCGTATAGGCCCGCCCGCGATAATGTGACGAGCTATTCCGCCCTTGCGCAGGCAAATTCGACCCATGCTGCGAGCGCCGGCGATGCAACGGCGGGCGAGACTGTGGCCGAGATAAGCGACGACGATGCGTTTTGGGAAGAGCTTGGCGCGCGTTTGCTCGCCGACGCCGACAAGGCGACCGACGTGGGGTCGGCATTCCACATGCTCGCCCAGCGTGCGGCTCGACGTGCAGTCGCGAGAAGCGAAGAAGACCGTCCCGCTGCGATCGAGATGCCTTCGCGCGAGGCGATTGATGCTGCCGTGCGCCGCATGGGGTGTGCCCCTGCCACCGTCGACCGCGTGCAGCGCGCACTCGAGCGCTGGTGCGAGAGCGACGTTGCCGCGAACATGGCGAGTCATCGCGTGTTGCGCGCCGAGTTGCCGTTCTTCGTGGCGTTCCCCGTTGCCGAGCCAGGCGGGGAATGCGCTTATCTGGAAGGCTCCATGGACCTGTTCGCGTGCGACGAGATGGGCGCGGGCGACGCGTATATCGTGGACTACAAAACGGGAGGATCGCCCAAGGAGCATGCAGACGATTTGATCGAAAAGCATCGTCTTCAGGCGGAATGCTACGCTTACGCCGCGCTCGAGCACGGTTTTAGCCGCGTTCAGGCGACGTTCGTGCGTGTGGAAGCGCCCGCAGAAGACGGATCGCCCCAAACGGTGCATTACCTGTACGAGCGAAGCGACATGCCACAGCTGCTCCAGAGCATTCAAGGCGCGTGGGCCACATTGCGAGAAGGCAACTAATGGCCGACGACGACAAAAAGACGGCGGCTGCATGCGGCAAACAGTCTGTCTTGCGCGCCAGAAAGAGCGCTTCGTTGAACGCGTCGTCGCAGGTCGTGGGCCAGCGCGCACGCCGATTCGGCGCCTGTGCGAGCGCGCCGCGCACGAGGGCCCAGGCGAAACGCATCGCCGCGGGTCTTTCCGTGGGTGCGCATCGCGTAAAGAAGGCGAGCCGCGAGGGCTTGTGGTACGTGTCGGTAGCGCGCGACAACCGCTCGCTTACACGCGAGAGCTGCCGCGAGGCGCGCTGCGTGCTTGCGGCGCTTCCAGAAAAACGCCCGTACGTGAGCGCCGCCACCCACGCGAGCATGCAAGGCAACAAAAGCAAAGACACCAAGCCCGAGCTGCTTGTGCGCGAACGTTTGCGTGAGGCGGGGCTTGGTGGCTATCGCCTGCAGTGGAAAGCCCCCGGTCGCCCCGATGTGGCGTGGCCAGGCAAGAAGGTATGCTTGCTCATCAATGGCTGCTTCTGGCACCGGTGCCCAAAGTGCAACCCTCCTGCGCCGAAGAAGAATCTCGAATACTGGGTGCCGAAATTCGAGCGTAACGTGGAACGCGACCAGCGAAACCTCGCTTTGCTGCAAGAGCAGGGGTGGCGCGTGCACGTGATTTGGGAGTGCGAATTGAAAAAGAAGGCCATCGATGCGACGTTCAAATCGCTCATTCCCGTTCTTCGCGAGGAATTGGATAAGTAAGAAATTGCCTAAGCGGCCCGTGCGGACATGCGGTTCCGCTTCGGTCAAGTCCTGGCTCGCAGTTGCCGCCTCGGCTTTGCCAATCGGCAACGCGCCCGCTCGGACGCAGAAGTGTGGGATTGGAATGCCCACCGGGCATTCCAACGTGCGGAATCGAGCGAAACCGCATGTCCAGTCCACCGCGAATTTCGAGGATGAAGTTGGAACACTACCTCTTGCTGAATATGGTCGCTCTTTCGTTTGGGAAGGAATGCAGGCGTGTCGGGCGTGCGATTCCGATAGATTCCGCACGAGCAGAAGGCGCCAGTGGCGCCTTCGTCGCGAGCAGGACTTGACCGAGGCGGAAGCGTATGTCCGACACGCCTGCATTCCGGTGAACGGCAACTTATTCGGTAGCATTTCCACTCGCCGCTGCTATTCAACCGCTCGCGACCCCTATTTCGCCTAGGTATCCCGTTCACCGAACGCGTTCGCGCGTCGACGTATCGTTGCGCTTTAGTCGTCGATAGCGTCTCGCCCGCGCTGATACTATTACCTCTGTTCTAAATTACGACACAGCGTCCTTTTCCAAAAGGGCGGCTGGAAGTAGGGGGTTGTACGGCTCGCAGGTCGTGCACGGAAGAGGAGATAACCTATGGCGAGACAGCTCAAATCCATGGACGGCAACAACGCCGCCGCATGGGTGTCTTACGCGTTCACCGAGGTGGCGGGCATTTATCCCATCACCCCGTCGAGCCCCATGGCCGACCTTGTTGACCAGTGGTCGGCGCAGGGCATGAAGAACATCTTCGGCACTCGCGTGAAGGTATGCGAGATGCAGTCTGAAGGCGGCGCCGCCGGTGCCGTGCACGGTTCGCTGGCAGCGGGCGCGCTCACCACGACCTACACCGCTTCGCAGGGCTTGCTCCTCATGATTCCGAATATGTACAAAATCGCAGCCGAAATGCTGCCGAGCGTTTTCCATGTGAGCGCCCGTACCGTTTCGACCCACGCGCTGAACATTTTCGGCGACCACTCCGACGTTATGGCCTGCCGCCAGACCGGCTTTGCCATGCTCGCCGAGGGCAACGTGCAAGAGGTCATGGACCTTTCCGCCGTCGCCCACCTTTCCGCCATCAAGGGCCGCATTCCGTTCCTCAACTTCTTCGACGGCTTCCGCACTTCGCATGAGGTGCAGAAGGTTGCCGTGTGGGACTTCGACGACTTGGCCGAGATGTGCGACTTTGACGCCGTTCGCGATTTCCGCGCCCATGCTTTGAACCCCGAGCATCCCGCAATGCGCGGCAGCCACGAGAATGGCGACATCTTCTTCCAGAACCGCGAGGCCTGCAACAAGGCTTACGACGAGCTGCCCGCAGTCGTTGAAGAGTACATGAAGAAGGTCAACGAAAAGCTGGGCACCAACTACGACCTGTTCAACTACTACGGCGCTCCCGACGCCGAGCGTGTGATTGTTGCCATGGGCAGCATTTGCGACGTGGCCGAGGAAGTTATCGACTACCTGAACGCCAAGGGCGAGAAGGTCGGTCTGGTGAAGGTTCGCCTGTATCGACCGTTCGTCACGAAGAAATTCGTCGAATGCCTGCCCGAAACTGTGAAGAAAATCGCCGTGCTCGACCGTACTAAGGAGCCTGGCTCCACGGGCGAGCCTTTGTACCTCGACGTGGTCGACGCCCTGAACCGCGAAGGCCGCACGGGCATTCTGGTTACTGGCGGCCGTTATGGCCTGGGCAGCAAAGATACGCCGCCTTCGTCGGTGTTCGCCATTTTCGCCGAGCTCGCCAAGGAAGCTCCGCGCCGCGAGTTCACCGTGGGCATTGTCGACGACGTGACCAACCTCTCGCTTCCTGAAGACCCGAATTCGCCGAACACCGCGGCGCCCGGCACCATCGAGTGCAAGTTCTGGGGCTTGGGCGGCGATGGCACGGTTGGCGCGAACAAGAACTCCGTCAAAATCATCGGCGACCATACCGAGAAATACGTGCAGGCGTACTTCCAGTACGACTCCAAGAAAACCGGCGGCGTGACCATTTCGCACCTGCGTTTCGGCGACGAGCCCATTCGCAGCTCGTACTACATCAACAAGGCCGACTTCGTGGCGTGCCACAACCCGAGCTACATTCAGAAAGACTTCCCGATCGTGTACGACGTGAAGCCCCATGGTACCTTCATGGTGAACTGCCAATGGACGCCCGAGGAGCTCGCCGAGCACCTGAGCCCCGCCGCGAAGCGCTACATTGCGCAAAACGACATCAACCTCTACACCATCAACGCTATTGACCTGGCCGTAGAGATTGGCATGGGCAAGCGCACGAACACCATTCTGCAGTCGGCATTCTTCGCTCTTGCGAACATCATTCCCCAGGAAGAGGCCATTGGTTACATGAAGGATGCGGCTACCAAGTCGTATTTGAAGAAGGGCCAAGACGTCGTTGACATGAATCACCGCGCCATCGATGCCGGTGCCACCGCATTCGTGAAGATTGACATTCCTGCCGATTGGGACACCTGCCCCGATAAGGAAGACACCACCGAGCTCGAGGGCCGCCCCGAACTCGTGAAGCAGGTTCGCGAAATCATGGAGCCTGTTGGCCGCATGGTTGGCGACTCGCTGCCCGTTTCGGTGTTCGCCAATCACGCCGATGGCCAGTTCGAGCAGGGCGCTTCCGCTTACGAAAAGCGCGGCGTTTCCGTCACCGTTGCCAAGTGGAATGCTGAGAAGTGCACCCAGTGCAACAGCTGCTCGTTCGTGTGTCCGCATGCCACTATTCGCCCGTTCGGCCTGACCGACGAAGAAGTCGCCGCGGCGCCTGCTGGTCTGGAAGTTCTGCCCATGAAGGGCAAGGCGAAAGACCTGAAGTACACGCTCGCGATTTCCCCGCTCGACTGCATGGGCTGCGGCGTGTGCGTAGGCGCTTGTCCCTCCGACGCGCTTTCCATGGTGGGCGCCGAGGGCGAAATGGCCCAGCAGAGCATTTTCGACTACTGCGTGTCCAAGGTTGCCGACAAGCCGCAGATCGAGGACCAGACCCTGCGCGGCAGCCAGTTCAAGCAGCCGCTGCTTGAGTTCTCGGGCGCCTGCGCCGGTTGCGCGCAAACGTCGTACGCGCGTCTTATCACGCAGCTCTACGGCGACCATATGTACATCTCCAACGCCACGGGCTGTTCCTCGATTTGGGGTGGACCTGCGGGAACGTCGCCTTACACGGTGAACAAGCAGGGCCATGGCCCGGCGTGGTCGAACTCGCTGTTCGAGGACAACGCCGAGCACGGCATGGGTATGCTGCTTGGCTACGAGGCCGTGAACAACATGCTCGCAGCCGACGCCGAGAAGCTCATCGCGACTGGCGTTGAGACCGACGTTGCCGACGCGGCCCAGGCGTGGCTTGAGGCTCGCGGCGACAAGCATGCCGCTCGCGAAACCGCCGATGTGCTCGTCGAGAAGCTTTCCGCCATCGCTGCCGGCGAGGGCGAAGCGGCCAAGCTCGCCAAGGAAATCCTCGAGAACAAGGCTTACCTGTCGAAGAAGTCCATCTGGATCTTCGGCGGCGACGGTTGGGCGTACGACATCGGTTACGGCGGTTTGGACCACGTGCTCGCGTCGGGCGAAGATGTGAACATCTTCGTGTTCGACACCGAGGTGTACTCCAACACCGGCGGCCAGGCTTCCAAGGCTTCCAACATCGGCCAGGTTGCGCAGTTCGCTGCCGCCGGCAAGGAAGTCAAGAAGAAGTCGCTCGCCGAAATCGCGATGGCATACGGCTATGTGTACGTGGCGCAAATCGCCATGGGCGCCAAGCCGGCCCAGACCATCAAGGCCATCACCGAGGCCGAGGCATACCATGGCCCGTCGCTGATCATCGCTTACTCGCCTTGCGAGATGCACTCCATTAAGGGCGGCATGGTGAACTGCCAGTCCGAGATGAAGAAGGCTGTCGACTGCGGCTACTGGAACCTGTTCCGCTTCAACCCCGAGGGCGCGCCGGGTAAGAAGTTCGTGCTCGACTGCAAGGAGCCCGCGGGAGGCTATCGCGAGTTCCTGATGAACGAGGCTCGCTACAGTCGACTCACGCGCGAGTTCCCCGAGCGCGCGGGCGAGCTGTTCGAGCGCAACGAGCAGGCCGCAATGGATCGCTACCAGCACCTGTTGAAGCTGAAGGCAATGTACGACGCCGAATAGGCCTATCGTTAGGCACAACGCGCTTTATTTGACGCGCTCATGAAGAAAGCTCCCATATGGGAGCTTTCTTTTTTGTGCGATGCGGAATGTGAACAAAGGTTGGGTGTGGTGGCAAAGGCTGGGGAAGTGCTTTGGGTGGGGAAGGCGGGATTGGGCAAGGCGGGGCACCGAGTGGTTGCATCGGCGGTGCTCGGAAAGCGAAGGACGAGCATCCGGAGGCATTCGCTTTCCGTGCGTTGCTGGTGCTTGCCCTTTCGCTGAGTTTTTGCGCCCCGTGCTTTTTCTTAATTCCAGGGGTCGGCCTGGAAGAGCGGTTCGGGTGTTGGCGGGCGGTCGGAATAGGGGTCGTAGCCGTCGTCATCTTCGGTTTCGGCACGGCGGAAGGCGTCGTGTTTGGGCGAAGGTTGCTTGCCGGCGCCTGCGGCTTCGAGCGCGGCGTTTGCGGCTGCTGCGGCACTGCTGCCGATCAAGCCGTTGTTCTCGGCCGAAGCGTCGCTTTCGGCCTCTTGCTGCTTCCAGTTTTCGAGAATAGGCTCGATGTAGGCAAGCGGCGCCACGTGCACCGTGCCGCAGAAGGCAAAAGCATACGGCGTTTCGAGGCCTGGTTTGGAAGCGATCATGGTCACGGTTTCGTGCGCTTTCAGGCAGGGCTCGGCCGCTTTGCCGGTTTGTGCCGAAAGGCCGCTTGGCACGTCGGCTGCAACAATGCGCGCGCCGCGTGCGCGCTGCTCGTTTGCGAGGCGAATCCATGCGTCATAGGGCGCAAGCACGGAGTCGCCCGAAAAGCCGGTGCCCAAAATGGCATCGACAATCACGTCGGCTGCGGCAAGCAGGCAGGCGAGCTCGTCGCAGCTCGGTGATACGTGAATCGCGATTGCTCTGGGTTTGGTATGCTGCGTGGCGGTGGTTTGGGGCACGGTTGGGACCGAGGCTTCGGTTTGGGACGAGCTTGCGGTTTGGCGCAAGCCCGCCCCCGGCGTGTTTGCTGGTTCAGATGCAATCGCTTCCGTTAAGAGCGCCTGCCTATGGGCGGGTTCGGCTGAAATTTCGCGTGCCGGGCGTTTCGTTACAAGGTCGACTGCGCAGCCCGCGCGCGCAAGCTCGCGTGCGGCAACCCACCCGTCGCCGCCGTTGTTGCCCGAGCCGCACAAAATCGCGATGTGGGGCGCTGCTTGGTTTTCGTCAGAGGGGTTGCTCACTTCGGCGGTATGGCTATTGCTGGAAGTGCGGTCTGTGCTGCCATTTTGATTGTCGTGGGGAGTATGGCTGATTGCATCGGCTTGGCGCTGTGTCGCATTGCTCGAGCCGTGTTGGGAAGCGGTTGCTTGGGCTTCGTCGAACGCCACCTTGGCCAGTGCGCGTCCGGCGCGTTCCATGAGCGTCGAAAGCGACGTGCCGCCGTCGGCGATTTCCTTTTCGAGCTTCACGACATCGGCTACGGTCAGCACGTGCTTCTCGGTTTCGCCAAGAAGCGGCAGCAGCGCTTTGCCGTAGGCGTCGACCAGGTCGGCGAGCTTCATTTTTGCGTTCGCGGGGCTCGTCGAGGGCAGCGTGGTGCATGGCACGCCCAACGTGGGCTCGATGAGCTTGCGATAGAGCTCGCCGGCTTTCGTTCCCGTGGCGAATACGGCGCGAATATCGGCTGCGTCGAAAATGCGCGCAAGGTCGTTTGGTTGCGCGTCGCGAATGCTCGCATCGCTCGCGCCCTCGATTTCGCATGATGCGAGCACGTCCCAAAGCGCAACGTGGTGGCGCAGCAGCATATCGCGCTTCTCCTCGATGGTTCGAGGCGCCGGCTCGTCGAAAATCGCGGCGAGCACGCGCCAGAAGCGATTCTGGGGGTGCCCGTAGTAAAAGCCCTGTTCGCGCGATGCGGGCGAGGGCATGGTACCCAACAGCAGCACGCGGCTGCGGCTATTGAACACGGGTTGGATTTCATGGGTGACGGTCATTGCGTCCATTGTGGCCCCTTCGCGTGGGTAATTTCATTCGAAGCTATCATACGTCTCGCGGTGCCGCTTAGGCGCAGATAGTAAGAATCGTTAGAGCCCTGCTATTGTTATGGGTGGCTCGCCTATATGAAGGCTCGATTGTTTCGGGCGTGGCTCGGTGGCGACGGGTTTTTCTTGGCGGGGCGATGGCTGGCCGTCGTCGACTGGGGTTCGTCGTTGTCGGCAGCAGAGGCGGCCTTCCTTCATGGCGTTATGGCAGGCATCGTGAGTTCGCGCGTGTTTGACTTCGCCGCTGCGTTTGATGCCGTAAGCGTATTTTTCCTCAAATTGATATCGTATAGGTATCATATCCTTGCCACCAGTCGGACGCGGTGCTACTATGCGCTCGCGAAAATAATGAAGGGGGTCGCATGAAACGACGCGTTATCCATATTGACGAAGAGAAGTGCACGGGCTGCGGTTTGTGCGTGCATGCGTGCCACGAGGGCGCGATTGGCTTGGTGGGCGGCAAGGCGCGCCTTTTGCGCGACGACTATTGTGATGGGCTGGGCGATTGCTTGCCTGCGTGCCCCGAAAATGCCATTGAATTCATCGAGCGCGAGGCTGCGGCCTACGATGAGGCAGCCGTGATTGCCGAGAAAATGCGTCGTGCACAGGCCGAGATTCATGCGGGCATGCCCGCGGGCGGCTGTCCTGGTTCCATGGCGAAAACGATTGTGCGCGAAGTCGAGCCGGGTGTGGTGTCGGAAAGCGGCCAAGCTGCTCCTGCCCATGGCGTGAACAGCACTTTGAATGCGTCTTCGCCCGAAAGCCCGTTCCCGGCGCCTGCGGGCGGCGTTTCGACGGTGGTGAACGTGCCTGCACGCCTGTCGAACTGGCCTGTGCAAATAAAGCTCGCGCCTGTGAATACCCCGTATTTCCAAGACTGCGATTTGCTTGTGGCTGCCGATTGCACGGCGTTCGCCTATGGCGCCTTCCACGAAGACTTCCTGAAGGGTCGCGTGTGCCTTATTGGCTGCCCGAAGCTCGATGGCGTCGACTATACCGAGAAGCTTGCGCAGATTATCGCTGAGAACAACGTGCGGAGCGTTCGCGTCGCACGCATGCAGGTGCCGTGCTGCGGTGGCCTTGAGCAGGCCGTGCGCCGTGCAGTGGCAATCGCGGGTTCTCAGAATGGCGCCGTTGTTGGTGCTGACGGCGCTGTTGACGCCGTTGGTGCGCTGGCGTCGAGCATTCCCGTTCAGATCGACGTAATTTCGTCTGACGGACGCATTGTCGCGGTGGGGTAGTTGGCGGCGGCTGCTTCCTCGTTGGAAATTGTAGGAATGCGAACGGCCACAAGCCACGCAAGGAACAAGGCCATCACGCCCAGAACTGTCCATGCAATGACGTTGCGCATGAAAAACGCGCTTACGCCCATGACGGCATACGAAAGGCCGAGCATCTGAAGTTTGCGTGCAAGTGTGATGCCGCCGCGCTCTTTGAACGGTTTGACATACGCGCCATACACGCGGGTTTTGCAAATCCAGGCATGCAGGCGCGGCGAGCTTTTCGCGAACAGGAACGTCGCCAAAAGCACGAGGGGCGTTGTGGGCAGTAGGGGAACGAATACGCCGATACATCCAAGGGCGAGGCTTATCCAGGCGATAACGAGGAAGAAGATTCTTTTCACAGCTGGTCTTTCGGTCGGTTGCAAGGGCGCTCGTTGTGGCCCTTTCATAACGGTTAAGTTTGCTATCGGAAACAAACTTAACCAATGCTAACAAAAGAATCCAAAGAATGCGACCGTTGAATGACGTATTTTTGGGAAAGCGGAATACGAGTCCTAGTGCATGCGAAATGCGGGAGCTTGATTCAAGCTGCATTCCCATATATCGCTCGCAATATGAGGCCCGCCTGGAACAATGGTTTTGCTCCAGGCGGGCTTTGCTGTTGTCTGGCTAGGATTTCGCTCTCTCGACGGTTCGCGCTCCCTTGACAGGGCTGCATTTACCCAATGAAAGCTGAATTCGCGTGGCGAGGGTTATATTCGCCCAATGACGCGCGCTGACTCGGGCGTTCAACCGCTATCGCGCGTTTTCGAGCATTTCCTTTGCGTGGGCAAGCGAGGCCTCGCTTGCGTCGCCCGAAAGCATGCGGGCGATTTCGCGAACGCGTTCGTCTTCGCCAAGCTTGCAGAGCGTGGTTTCGGGAATCGCGGCCTCGGCGGCGTTTGCGTCTTCGCTTTCGTTGGGGGCCGCTCCCGCGGTTTTCTTCACCATGAAATGGCGCTCGCCGCGCACGGCCACCTGGGCGAGGTGGGTCACCACGATCACCTGGTGCGTTTTTGCCAAATCGGCCAGCACGGCGGCCAGCGCCACCGCGACCGATCCGCCTACGCCTGCATCGACCTCGTCGAACACGAGCGTGTCGCGCGCGTCGGCCTCGCCCAGCACAACCTTGCACGCGAGCATCACGCGGCTCACCTCGCCGCCCGAGGCAATGCGCGCAAGCGGACGCGGCGTCATGCCCGTGCCGGCCCGATACATGAATTCGACCTTCGAGGCCCCTGCGCGCGTCCATTGTGCTCGCTCAAGAGGATCGACGTGCACGATGAGCTCGGCGCCGCCCATCTCCAAACGGGCCATTTGTGCGTTCACTTGCTCGCCGAATTTCGGGGCGGCTGCGTTACGCGCGGCGTCGAACGCTTTGGCGGCCTCGACGAGCTTCGTTTCGGCGGCGGCGTGGGCGATTTCGGCCTGGGCGATTACGCGCGAGGAATCGTCGACCGACTCGATAAGCTTGGCGGCAGCATCGCGACGCTCGATAACGTCTTCCATGCGCGGCCCGAAGGCGCGCATAAGGCCTTGCAGGGTGCTTGCGCGTTCTTGCAGGCGTTCAAGGGCATGCGGGTCGTGATCGATGCCGTCGCGGTACTCGCGCAAATCGCGCGAGGCGTCTTCAAGGATATAGGACGCGTCGGTGAGCGAAGAAACCAGGGGTTCGAGCGCGGCGTCGGCTGCCGTGAGCGACTCGAGTGAGGCGATAGCAGAATTCACGGCCTCGATTGCGCCTCCGTCGCCTGAAAGGCCCCAATACGCGCCGTCGCTTGCCTGGGCGAGCGCTTCGGCGTTTTCAATTCTGGGGAGTTCCGCCATAAGCTCGTCGTATTCGTCGAGCGTGGGGTTTACCTCATCGATGCGGGCGAGCGTGAAGCGCGCCTCTTCGAGCTGCGCGGCGGAGGCCTGCGAGGCTTCGCGAACGCGGGCAAGTTCTGCTGCTGCAGCCTGTTCGGCGTTGAAAGCTTCGATGTAGGCCGCTTTTGCGCTTGCAACCGCATCGCCCGCCCATGCGTCGAGCATGGCGGCGTGGTTTGCGGGCTTTAAGAGGTGTTGGTGCTCGTGCTGGCCGCATAAATCGACGGTGGCGCCCAGCTGCTCGGCAAGTTGGCGCACGGTGGACATGGAGCCGTCGATGCTCACGCGGCTGCGCCCGTCGGCGGAAACCTTGCGGCATGCGATGTGACCGTCGTCGGCGTTGTCGGCATCGGCTGGCAAGAAGAAGCGGCCCTCGACCACGGCGCCCTGCGCACCCTCACGCACGGTAGAGGTGTCGGCGCGCTCGCCCACAAGCAGCTTGATTGCCGAAAGCAGCGCGGTTTTGCCGGCGCCCGTTTCGCCCGTGACCACCGTGAGGCCCTGCGCGGGCGCGAACGTCGCTTCGCGAATAAGGGCGACATTTTGCACGTGGAGCTCGTCGAGCATGGCGAAACCTTTCTCGAATGCGCCGCCGCACGCTGCGACGGTCGGTGCCGTCCATTATAGGCTCTTGGGGTGCGAGGTTGCGTGCGGTGCGAAAACCAAATGGAAACGGTGAAAGTGCGCGAGCGCGGCGGCGCGGCGTTTGGCCGCGGCGGCGGACAGGTCCGCGACGCGCCATGGTTGTGTGCGAAACCCGAGCGCGGTTTCTCGCGCGGAACGAGGGCAATAAAAAAGCCCGCTCGGTTGAGCGGGCTGTAGAGATAAATTGAGGCCCGGAGGGGAGCCGAGCCTCACACAAGGAGGGGATGAACGACGCTTCAGATCGCGTCGGTTCAAAATCTGCTTTGGGGAAGCAGGCAAGTAAAGGAGGGGAGCCTTTCGCTTGCAGGGCAAAAGTATACAGGTCGCTATTTGAGAAGTTGTGACCATGAAGTGTATGGTTTGTGGAACGGGACAGTTTTGAGCTTACGTTCCGAGAAATTCCATAAGCAGCACCTATATATTCTTTTTTACGAGTGAAATATATAAGCAGCGCCTATAGAAAATATTCAAGAAACCGAATGCCGTCGAAAAAAGGGACAGAATAAATAATGCGTGGCAAGAAAGCGATGAAATTGCATATATGCACGAATCGCGACTGTCTCCATGCACCAATGCGCGCCACAGCATTGAGAATTTGATTAGCAAAAACGCCCATTGCTTCTAAAAACCGCAGGTCAGCAACGCGTAGTTGGGATAATGAAGCCGAATGAGCGTCTTTTTGGCGATTTGCGGGTGTGCCTTTGCGCTACGAAGCCGATTCGGTGTGGCTGCGTGCACTGCGATGCGTGCGCTGCGATGCGCACGATTTTCTGCAACGGCACCGTTGCGCGATTGCGATCGGCGTTTGCGCGTCATTTATGGTGGGCGCTCGTTGAAAAGAATCGCTTTCGTTTCGTCCCCAGGAAAAGGAAAAGGCCCGTTCGGACGAGCGGGCCTAAGAGAGAACTTGAGGCCCGGAGGGGAACCGGGCCTCACACAAGGAGGGGGTGTACGGTGCTTGATCTTGGGAGGTGCACCGGTACGTACTGCTTTGGGGTAGCAGGCAAACTGGGAAGGGGACCCCGCGTTTGCAAGGCAAAAGTATAGGTACGGGTTTTCAAGAAGTTGTGAGACGGTTTTGAACGACTTGTGTACGCAGGGCACCTGTGCTCGACAAGATGTAAAAGGCCTGATGGGAGCCATAAAGCAACACCTCACATAATGAGGGTGAATTAGACATAATCTAAAAATGTGTATACGTTTGTGAAGGGCTTTTGAAGCGTCATTAAAAAACTTCGCCGTTCGCCGCTGCAAAACGACCGTTTGCCGCAGCATCATTTTGAGCCGCTTTTTGACTTGTGAAGCGCGCTTGCGCCACTTTTCGGGAAAGCGGCCCTTGCAGGCGCTCTGTTCGCCGCGTTGCAACTATACTCGGGACATTGCATTAGCCGCGCCGCGCACGCTTTTGCCGTGTTTCGCGCCGCGTTCGCCACATCCGAAAGGGGCTCTTATGGCCGATATTGAATTGCGTTTTCACAAAGACATGCTCGTGCTTTCCGCCCCGCTCGCGTTTGCGCTCGCGAACCAAGGCGTTGACATGGAAACCGAAGCTGAATATATGAGCTTGGTTGAGCCGGAAACTATGCGAGATGCGCTGCGCCTTGAATCGATGGCGGGTGTGCAGTGCTTGGTTGCCGAGACCGATATTTGCGAGGCGCGCCTGGCGCACAAGCGCATGGAAGATCGCGCTCAAGAACTTGCGCAGGCGGCTATTTCCCATGCGCGCGCGAATGCGCCGCAGCATGTGCTGTGCGAAGTTGGCCCGTGCGGACTTCCGCTCGATGCCACGTCGGCGATGTCGATGAAGCAGTGCGCGGCGCAATATGAAGACGCGGCGCGAGCGCTCGTCGAGGGCGGCAAGGAAGCCATGGGGTCTCTTGCTGAAAGTGAAGGCGCGGGCTTCGACGCGATTTTCTTGAACGGATTGCGCAGCGCGGCTGATGTTCAGTGCGGCATCGAAGGCGTGCGCCGCGCGTATACGGGCCCGGTGTTTGTGTCGGTTGATGTGAATGAGCAAGGCGAGTTCAACGGAAAGCCGCTCGCTGAAGCGATCGAGATGCTCGCGAAGGCCGACGTGATTGGCATTCGCAGCGCTGCTGCGCCCGAGGCGATTGCGGAAGTGGTGCGCGAGATTGCCGCCGCTACTCCGAAGCCTATTTTGGTGCAGGTGAGCGTACGCCAGGCAACCGCCGCCGAGAAGCGCCGCGCATCGCTTGGCGCACCCATTCCCGAGAACCCCTATGCGCTGCCCGATTCCATGGCCGATGCGGCTGTGGTTCTGCGCGCAGCGGGCGCTCAGTTTCTGCGCGCGTGCGGCGAGGCGACTCCTGCATACACGGGCGCTTTGGCCGCAGGCGTTTTCGGCGCCGACAGCATTCGCTAATTGCTTGTCGGCAGGCCTGTCGGGATGTGCCAGGGATGTGCTAAATGCTCGCAGCGTTTAACACATTAAACCGAGGCCGTCACAATGCGTCGAGCAACAAGGGATGTGTTAAGCGCTGCGAGCATTTAGCACATCGGGGACGCGGGCGGCAACGGTCGCGCAGCGGCGGCCGCAACGGTTGTCACGGCTTTGGCGACAGCGGCGGCGCCCGACCTGTTAAATGCTCGCAGCGTTTAACAGGTTTGAACACCACTGGTTCGGCTCGTCAAGCGCCACGCAACCTGTTTAACGCTACGAGCATTTAACAGGTTGCAACAGATGTCGCATATAAAAGAAAGGAAACCACTGCATGGCTTTGCTTGAGAGAAGCGATTCGTATGGCGAAATGCAGCGCGTTGTGGATTATCTCTTCAAGAACACGCCCATCGTTGAGCGGCTTGATGTGATTCTGGCGGCGGAAACGTTCGACGTGTGCGCCGACATGCGCGAAATCGTGGAGCTGCTGCCGCCGGGCGCGTATACGCGCATCGCTTTATGCCAGCAGATGAACTCCTCGATTGCCGGCCATGGCTGGGGCTACACCTACGGCACTGTGGAGTAGGGCGGCGGCCTGTCGCGCGAGCCCTAAACCAACAAGTGCGCTACGCCAACGGCGTCGCTGAAAAGGGAAGATCCCCGTTGCAGGCCTGCGCTGCAGCCCTGTCCCCGGCCCGCGCGAGCCCCGCTTCCGGCCTGCGTAGCAGCCGCGCTACTGGCTCGCACAATCCCGCGCCTCTCTGTCGCGCCGCGGCTTTGCTGCATCTTTGCTTTGCTCTTGCTCCTCATTTACCAAGGTTTTGCGCTCTTGCGCATTCAATGATATGGGGTGGGCCTCTCATTTTGGCTTCCAAGAAAGTTGCGCAACAGTCAAGCCTGCCATCAGGAGCGTTACCTACGGCCTATTGTGCGTAAAGTACCCTTTATGTGTGCAAGCGCGTTCTTTTGTTGCGCGGGTAGCATGGGCATATATAAAATATTTAAATTAGCGTCAAATACGCTGTGTGAGCTTTTAACGTTTGAGTGTTACGAAAGAAACTGAGTATGTCGGATTATTCCAACGATGACGGTGCGCCTTTGCCTCCGCGGAAAGGCTTGCACGCCAAGCCTGAGGATCTGGGCAGCCTGGTCACCGATTCGGTCCGGTCGCTTATCACTCAGCAGCAGCCGGGCGAGCGTGATTCGCAGAATCGAGGCTACAGCCCCCAAGGCCCCTCGCCGTTTTCGCAGCAGCAGGAGCAGCGCCAGCCCGAGTGGCAGCAGGAAGAAGGCCAGGGCGCCTATCGGGCTGCGGGCGCGGCTTACCAGCATCGCATGCCGAGCGTGAACCAGTTCCACGAGGGCTTCCACGCGGGCGCGGTTGACGATTTCGACACCGACTTCGATGCCGGCCCCGACGGCAACGCCCCCGAGCACGACGGCGTGCGCCGCGTGCGCAAAAAGCGACACAAGGGCCGTCGCATCGCGCTTATCGTGTTCGCGGTGCTGTTCACGCTCATCGTGGGCAGCGGCATTGCGCTCGCCGCGTACGTAAGCTCGCTCAACGCGTCGATGGGCTTCGACGATAAGCAGGAAGAAGCCGAGCTCAAAGAAGCGTTGCAGCCCGCATCGGCGAGTGAATCGGCCACCGAGGAAAGCACTGCGTTCTACATGCTCATTTTGGGCAGCGACTCGCGCGACGATGGCGAAACCGCCAGTCGAAGCGACGTGACCATGCTCGCGCGCATCGACCCCGATAAGGGCCAGGTCGACCTCATTTCTATCCCTCGCGACACTATGGTGACCATCGAGGGTCAGGGAAGGCAGAAGATCAACGCGGCGTATTCGTTCGGCGGCGCGTCAGGCGCGGTTGATGCGGTTTCGACGTTTGCGGGCGTGCCCATCACGCATTATTGCGAGGTGCACTTCGATGGCCTGCAACGCGTGGTCGACGAACTCGGCGGCATTTGGGTTAATGTTCCCGAAAGCTTCGATGCGGGTAACGGCGGCATGTCGTTCAACGCTGGCAACCAGCGCTTGAATGGTGCGCAGGCGCTCGCCTTCGCCCGTGAGCGCTACAACGTTTCGGGCGGTGACTTCGGCCGTGCCCAGGCGCAGCGCTTGGTGGTGCAGGGCATCATCAAACAGGTGCTCGCTTCGCCCCCCGGGCAGTTGCCGGGCCTTGTGAGCTCGCTCGCGTCAAGCATCAGCACCGACTTGTCGATTACCGACATTGTGGCTCTGGCACAGCAGTTCCAAGTGGCAGACCTCACTCTGTATTCGGCGGTGTGCCCCAGCTATTCGTTTACGGAAGGCGGCGTGAGCTACGCGTGCCCCATGTTCAACGAATGGCGCGATATGATGTGTCGAGTCGATGCGGGCCTCGACCCCAACGACACAACGGCCGAAATTCCGCAGGCCCAGTCGAGCAACTTGAAGCTAGGCGCGGCAAGCAATTCGCCGGCACCGAAAAGCTACGATGCCCTGGTGGCAAATGCGGGCCTTACCACAAACGACGTGGCCCCTGAAGAGTAACAATCGCGGCATGCCGCGCTAACGAGAAAGGCAAACGAAATATGACTCTGCTTGAGCTCTTGCAGCTTTTGCGCAAGCACCTGCGGCTTGTGATCGCGCTCCCCCTGGTGTGCGCTTTGGCGATGGGCGTGTATAGCTACCTGTTCATGCCGAACACCTACACCGCATCTACGAGCATGTACGTATTGGTGAGAGGCGATTCGACGGCGAAAACGTCCATGAGCCAAGATTTGTCGGCTTCTCAGATGATCGCCAACGACGTGTCGACCCTTATAAAGAGCGACACCGTGTCGAAGCAAACCGCCGAGGCCCTGAAAATGAAGAGCCTGCGCGATTACAAAATTAACGTGTCCAGCGAAACCACGTCGCGCGTGATTTCGCTCACGGTGACCGGTGAAGATGCAGCCAGCACGGCGATCATCGCCAACGAGCTCGCGAAAAACGTTTCGAGCGTGGCTCAGTCGGTCATGGACGTGCAAAGCGTGAACGTGATTGACGAGGCCGTTACGCCCACGTCGCCGAGCGGCCCGAACCGCATTATGTACACGGCGGTCGCGTTTTTGGCTGGCCTGTTCGTGGCCATTGCCATTGTGGTGCTCATGGACATGCTGAACACCCGCGTGCGCGGCGCCGAAGATGTGGAAGAGCTTCTGGGCATTCCCGTTATTGGCCGCATTCCGTCGATGAAGGGAGCGAAATAACCCATGGCTCGCAAGAAGTCGCAGAACCAGCAAGCGGTTCAAAACTCCATTAAAACCCTGCTCGCCAACATTCGCTTCGCAAGTGTCGACAATCCGGTGCGCACGCTGGTGGTAACGTCTACCGTGCCTAACGAGGGCAAGTCGACCATCACGGCGCAGCTGGCTCAGGCCATTGCCGCAGGTGGAAAAAGTGTGCTCGTCGTCGAATGCGACATGCGCAAGCGTTCGCTGGCGGGCATACTCAATGTGCACCCCGAGGTGGGCCTGCACGCGGTGCTCGCCGACGAGGAGCCGCTGAACCAGGCGATTGTGGCCCTGCCGCAGCAAGGCTTGTATTTCCTGGACGCCGAGCCGCACATTCCCAACCCGCCCGACCTGCTTTCTTCGAAGCGCTTCGGCCGCTTCATTGGCATGGTGAGCCGCGAGTTCGACTACGTGCTGTTCGACACGCCGCCGGTTGGTACGTTCATTGATGCCGCCATTCTTTCTTCGCTGGTCGACGGCACGGCGCTCGTGGTGCGCGACAACTTCGCGAAGCGCGACCAGGTGCGAGCCGCCTTTGAGCAGCTGCGCAAGGCCGACGCCAACGTGATTGGCGCCGTTCTGAACGATTGCGAAGTTGAGAGCAGCGAGTACTACTACGCGTACTACAACAAAGATGGCAAGCGCATGAAGCACGGCGATTCTTCGCCCGCCGCCGCGCAAGACACGTTCGACATGGATTCGTCGATCGTGGTGCCGCAGAACCCTCGCGGTTCAAGGCTCTAAACCGAAATGATGTGCGCCCGCGCCGTATGGTACGGGCGTTGTTGTGTTAGGGTGATTGCTCGGTGGGGAAGAGGCCCTGCCAAAATGCGTTCGCACCAATGCAGAAAGGAAGCGCCCGTGCGCGATATCCATTGCCATATTTTGCCGGGCGTCGACGATGGCGCGCGCGATTTGGACGAAAGCCTGGCGATGCTCGAAGCCGCTAAACAGGCGGGCGTTACGAGCATCGTGTGCACGCCGCATTGCCGCGACCCGTATTTCGACTACGACGCCATGTGGGATGCGTACGAATTGCTCGTGGCGCACGCCGACAACTTTCCGCTGCAAATGGGTTTCGAGGTGAACCACCGCAAGCTCATGGAGCTGGGCATGCAATGGGCCGAATACCTCCATTTCGACGGCAGCAACGAATTTCTACTCGAGCTTTCGAGCCACTGCACCGCGCGCGACTTCGAGGAATATGAACGTACGATCTACGAGCTTCAGGGCAAGGGTTACGACGTGATTATCGCGCACCCCGAGCGCTATAAGGCCATTCAGAAAGATGTGAGCATCGCCGAGCGTTTGGTGCGCATGGGCTGCAAGCTGCAGGCGTCGGCCGATTTCGTTGCCGGCGGGCGTTTGGGCAAAGAAAAGAAACCCGCGAAGAAGTTGTTTGACGCCATGCTGTATCGCTATATCGCAAGCGATGCACACTGTGTTGAGCATTACCAATATTTGGCGAAGGCGAAAGCTGCGTATCGTTGTCGCGGTGCCCACGTGAAGTAGGCGGCATAAGCAGTCCATTGGGATTATTGTGGCTCGTGTGCAGTGTCCCTTTCGTGCGATATAGTGCTAAAAGCACTCTTTCAACATCGGGTTTTTGGCGTGTGCGTGGCGATTGCTCGACGCGAGTACGGTACCCACGCCAAAAGTTGCGCAACATTCAAAACAAGTCGCATGTTGTGCAACAAACAAATGCTTGAAAGGTGTTGCCAGCAGTTATATCGGTGAAGAAGCGACGTTGAATTGTAACTTTACCTACAAATTGCTTTACATAGATGTGGGTAATAGGCAAAATTATACAAGACGGTGTGCCCATTACAGTCTGAGATAAGCCATCGATGAACTTCGGTGGCGAGCATTCGGC
>ERZ827108.1834-NODE-1834-length-25660-cov-3.922320_pt1 | contig 25660 bp, 26 predicted proteins | sample MGYA00519921_ERZ827108 | MGnify/ENA primary metagenome ERZ827108 (study PRJEB31778, sample SAMEA3449258) | human gut metagenome | biome: human gut; feature: human-associated habitat; material: faeces | place: United Kingdom | collected 2010/2012 ...
ATGTTTGGGAGTCTGCAGGTGCCATTAATGCGCAAGGTGAGGGTTTCCTTCCTAATATGCCAACAGAAGAGGTCTTTACGGCACCAGATTTTCGTCGTGCAGATGGTTATGTCTCAAGCACAAAGCCTCTAAGCTACAATGGTAATATTATTGAGGGAATCAAGGTAACCTTCAAAGATGGTGAAATTGTAGATACCACAGCGGACCAAGGTGATGAAGTGATGAAGAATCTCGTCTTCAACAATAATGGGGCGCGTGCTCTAGGTGAATGTGCTTTGGTACCAGATCCAAGTCCTATTTCACAGTCAGGCATCACTTTCTTTAACACTCTTTTTGATGAGAATGCATCCAACCACCTAGCTATTGGAGCAGCCTATGCTACCAGTGTTGAGGGGGGGGCAGACATGACAGAAGAGGAGCTTAAGGAAGCTGGTCTTAATCGTTCTGATGTACACGTAGACTTTATGATTGGTTCAAATCAAATGGATATTGATGGTATCCGCCAAGATGGTAGTCGTGTACCAATCTTCCGAAATGGGGATTGGGTAATCTAAGAGTGATGGAGGATTTCTCATGATTGGAAGTATGATAGTTGGTTTTCTAATTGGCCTTATTGCCTCTGCTATATCAAATAGGGGTGAACGTATGGGCTGTATTGGCAAGACCTTTGTTGGATGGCTAGGTGCTTTTGTTGGTCAGCTTCTTTTTGGAAATTGGGGACCGATGTTAGCAGATACTGCTATAGTCCCTTCGGTGCTAGGTGCTGTTATCTTATTAGCCCTTTTTTGGAATCGTAATAGTTAGAAATGAAAGAGTTCTGAGGTATTGGTTAGATATCTAAGGACTCTTTTTTCTTATTTTTTCATTTTCATATACCACTTTTAGAAAAACTGTGGTAGAGTAATAAAAACAGCATCTATTTGGAAAGGACTAGAAATGAGTGACTTAGATAAAAACATGGCTGTAAAAAGTATGGTAGTTATGCGTAAGGCTTTTCGTACCATCGATGCCAAGGTTTCTGAGACCTTTAAAGAATTTAATTTGACACCAACTCAATTTGGGGTCATGGACGTGCTAAATGCCAAAGGACGTATGAAGATTGGCGAATTAATTGATCGCATGCTTGCTACCTCCGGTAATATGACTGTCGTCATTAAAAATATGGAGAAAAAAGGCTGGCTGACGCGAGAAGCCTGCCAAACAGATAAGCGTGCTTTCGAGGTTGATTTGACGGATGAGGGACGTCGTATTATTCAAGCAGCAATCCCCCCACATCAGCGAGCTATTGAAGAGACTTTTTCCGTTCTGACACCTGAAGAGCAGGCACAGTTGGTAGAGCTACTGAAACAATTTAAGAATGTCTGAGTATATTTCTTTATATTTCTAATGAAATCGCATATATTACTATGTAGTATTAATTGTTAATTGTTAGAAATACAAAGGAAATGTATCATGAAAAACATTCTATTTATCGTTGGGTCCCTTCGTAAGGGATCATTTAACCACCAATTAGCAAAAGAAGCTGAGAAAATGCTAGCTGATAAAGCTAATGTTTCTTATCTTGACTATAGTCAAGTACCTGTTTTTAATCAGGATTTAGAAAGTCCGGTTCTTCCTGTTTTGGCAGAAGTTCGAGAGCAGGTCTTGGCAGCAGATGCAATCTGGATTTTCTCACCGGTTTATAATTTTTCAATTCCTGGGCCAGTGAAAAATTTGCTTGACTGGTTGAGCCGCGCCCTTGACCTATCAGATCCTTCAGGACCATCAGCTCTTCAAGATAAGATTGTAACCGTGTCATCAGTTGCTAATGGTGGCCACAATCAACTTTTTGATGCCTACAAAGAATTGTTACCATTTATCCGTACCCAAGTGGTTGGTGATTTTACAGCGACACGTGTAAATGATACAGCCTGGGTGGATGGAAAATTCGTAGCAACTGAAGAAGTTCTTGAAAGCCTTCAGAATCAAGCAGAGGCTTTGGTTGAAGCGATTAAATAAGAATAACGAATACCCGAGGTTTCTAGCTTCGGGTATTTTTATATGCAATAATGAAAAAAGACACCCTAAGGTGTCCTCGTATTATGAAGGCGGTAGACGGATTTGAACCGACGATCAAGCTTTTGCAGAGCCGTGCCTTACCACTTGGCTATACCGCCATAACAGATACCATTCTATCGAAAAAACAAAGATTCGTCAAGTCTCTTTCATCAAATTGGCTGGTTGATTGTTCAAACTGCCTATTTACAAGAAATATAAAGAGGCTGAAAGACATTCAACCTCTTTATATTAATTATAATTGTTGTAGATAGATTACTAACACGTATGTTTTGATTATTGTCTAATCAAGTAATCAAAGGCTCCGATAGCAGCTGTAGCACCAGATCCCATGGAAATAATGATTTGTTTGTAGGCGCTGTCAGTACAGTCACCTGCGGCAAAAATACCAGGGATATTTGTTGAACCAAATTTATCAACGATAATTTCTTGGCGTTCATTGAGTTCAATACCACTGTCTTTGAGCCAAGCAGTACTTGGTACAAGACCAATTTGGACAAAGACACCTTCAAGATCAAGATGTTTTTCTTCGTTTGTATCACGCTCAACGTAACTCAAACCAGTCACATGATCTTGACCAAGAATTTCTTTGGTTGCAACGTTCTTAAGAATGGTTAGATTATCAGTTTTAGCAGCTCGTTCTTGTAAGACTTGATCTGCCTTTAATTCAGGCAAGAACTCTAAGACTGTAACGTGTTTAGTAATACCCGCTAAATCCAAAGCAGCTTCCAAACCTGAGTTACCACCACCGATAACAGCAACATCTTTCCCTTCAAATAGAGGACCATCGCAGTGTGGACAGTAAGTAACTCCTTTATTGCGGAATTCATCTTCACCAGGAACGTTGATATTACGCCATTTGGCTCCTAGTGCTAGGATAGCAGTTTTAGCCTGTAGAACGGCACCGTTAGCTAGTGTGACTTCAGTGAGTTCTTTCTTCTCAATGCCAGTAGCTAATTGACTTTTGATGATATCAACATTGTAAGATTTTGTATGTTCTTCAACTTGGGCCATTAACTTAGGACCTTCTGTATATAGCGTACCAATCATGTTCTCAATGCCGACTGTCTCGATAACTTGTCCACCAAAAGTTTCTGCTAAAAGCCCAGTTTTAAGCCCTTTACGAGCAGCGTAAATTGCAGCACTGTTTCCAGCAGGACCACCACCAATAACCAAGACATCATAGACACCTTTATCAGCGAAAGCCTCAGCATCAAGTGGGCCGTCCAATTTTTCTACAAGCTGTTCAATGGTTGCACGACCAGACGTAAATTCTTCTTGGTCTTTGTAAACCGTAGGAACAGACATGATACCTTTGGCTTTGACCTCATCTTGATACATACCACCTTCAATCATGGTGTGGGTGATATTGGGGTTTAAAACAGCCATTATATTAAAGGCTTGAACAACGTCTGGACAATTGTGACAGGTTAGTGAAACATAAGTTTCTAAATCGATGGTTTTATCAATCTTCTTGATACGTTCGATAGTGTCATCATCAACTTTAGGTGGACGACCAGAAACTTGCAAGAGAGCTAAAATGAAAGATGTGAATTCGTGGCCCATTGGTAAGCCTGAGAAAATAACACGACTTTTTTGCCCTTTTTGTGCAATACCAAAACTAGGTTGACGTTTTAAATGTGTTGATTCAAGACTAATGCGGTCAGACATAGCAACAATCTCGTCTAGAAATTCTTTTACTTTACGAGAATTATCATCATCCCCTAAATCTGTTTGTAATACAATATCAGATTCTAGTAAATTTAAATACTGCGCTAATTGTGTCTTGATTTCTTTATCTAAGACCATGGATACCCCCTGGTTGTTAAATTTTACCTACAAGATCTAAGCTAGGAGTAAGTGTTTCAGCTCCTTCTTTCCATTTGGCTGGACAAACTTCACCTGGATGTTGACGAATATATTGAGCAGCACGGACTTTATCAATAAGAGTGCTTGCATCACGTCCAATACCATCAGCGTTGATTTCCATCATTTGGATAACGCCATCTGGATCAATGATAAATGTACCACGTTGTGCGAGACCATCTTGCCCAAGAACATCAAAGCCTTGTGAGATGTGGTGTGAAGGATCTCCAATCATAGGATAAGTAATAGTTCCAACAACATCTGAGTCATCATGCCAAGCTTTGTGAACAAAGTGAGTGTCAGTAGAGACAGAGTAAACCTCTACACCAAGAGATTTAAGAGCTTCATATTGTTCTTGAAGGTCACCGAGTTCAGTTGGGCAGACAAATGAAAAATCTGCAGGATAGAAGCAGAAGACCGCCCATTTACCTTTAACATCTTCATCTGTAACAGTAATGAATTCCCCGTTGTGATAAGCCTGTGCTGAAAATTCAATAATTTCTTTTCCGACTAATGACAAAATAATGTCCTCCTCTATTTTTGATAGCCTAATTATAAACAAAATACTCATCAACCTCAAAGAAAACGATTGCAATTTTAATGAGAGGGGGAATTTTCTAATGGTCAGACTGGTTTTAGAGCTTGTCAAATGTCACTTTTTTTGATAAACTATTGTAGTTGCGTAAAGTGACAAATACTCATTCTAAGCCGATTGTGGTCTTGTTGCCGCAGGGTGGGACTGCAAGTCTAAAGCTTAGAAGAGGAAAAAACAATTTTTAAGGAGAAATACTCATGGCAGTAATTTCAATGAAACAACTTCTTGAGGCTGGTGTTCACTTCGGTCACCAAACTCGTCGCTGGAATCCTAAGATGGCTAAGTACATCTTCACAGAACGTAACGGAATCCACGTTATCGACTTGCAACAAACTGTAAAAATGGCTGATACAGCTTACGAATTCGTTCGTGAAGCAGCAGCTAACGATGCAGTAATCTTGTTCGTTGGTACTAAAAAACAAGCAGCTGAAGCAGTAGCTGAAGAAGCAACTCGTGCTGGTCAATACTACATCAACCACCGTTGGTTGGGTGGTACTCTTACAAACTGGGATACTATCCAAAAACGTATCGCTCGTTTGAAAGAAATCAAACAAATGGAAGCTGATGGAACTTTCGAAGTTCTTCCTAAGAAAGAAGTTGCACTTCTTAACAAACAACGTGCACGTCTTGAAAAATTCTTGGGTGGTATCGAAGATATGCCTCGCATTCCAGATGTAATCTACATCGTTGACCCACACAAAGAACAAATCGCTGTTAAAGAAGCTAAAAAACTTGGTATCCCAGTTGTAGCGATGGTTGATACAAACGCTGATCCAGATGAGATTGATGTAATCATCCCAGCTAACGATGACGCTATCCGTGCCGTTAAATTGATCACTTCAAAAATGGCTGATGCTATCATCGAAGGTAACCAAGGTGAAGATGCTTCTGCAGATTTCCAAGAAGCAGCTGCAGCTGATTCAATCGAAGAAATCGTTGAAGTTGTCGAAGGTGACAACAACTAATCTTTAAGATTGGTTTGGGCTCGATGCCCACTAAAGATGCGACAAACACCTAAGGGGCGGGGCTCAGCCCTGCCCCTTAGTTTGATAAAATAAATTTGGAGAAAAACAAAATGGCAGAAATTACAGCTAAACTTGTTAAAGAATTGCGTGAAAAATCTGGTGCTGGTGTCATGGACGCTAAAAAAGCATTGGTTGAAGTTGAAGGTGATATCGAAAAAGCGATTGAATTGCTTCGCGAAAAAGGTATGGCTAAAGCAGCTAAGAAAGCTGACCGTGTTGCAGCTGAAGGTTTGACTGGTGTTTACGTTAACGGTAACGTTGCAGCAGTTGTTGAAGTTAATGCTGAAACTGACTTCGTTGCGAAGAACGCTCAATTCGTTGAGTTGGTAAACGAAACAGCTAAAGTAATTGCTGAAGGTAAACCAGCTAACAACGAAGAAGCACTTGCATTGACTATGCCTTCAGGTGAAACTCTTGAAGCTGCATACGTAACTGCTACAGCTACTATCGGTGAAAAGATTTCATTCCGTCGTTTTGCAGTTGTTGAGAAAACTGATGCACAACACTTCGGAGCTTACCAACACAACGGTGGACGTATCGGTGTTGTTTCAGTTATCGAAGGTGGAGATGATGCTCTTGCAAAACAAATCTCAATGCACATCGCAGCGATGAAACCAACTGTTCTTTCATACACTGAATTGGACGAACAATTTGTTAAAGATGAATTGGCACAACTTAACCACGCTATCGATCAAGATAACGAAAGCCGTGCTATGGTTAACAAACCAGCTCTTCCACACCTTAAATATGGTTCTAAAGCTCAATTGACTGATGCTGTTCTTGCTCAAGCTGAAGAAGATATCAAAGCTGAGTTGGCTGCTGAAGGTAAACCAGAAAAAATCTGGGATAAAATTATCCCAGGTAAAATGGACCGCTTCTTGCTTGACAACACTAAAGTTGACCAAGCATACACACTTCTTGCTCAAGTTTACATCATGGACGACAGCAAAACAGTTGAAGCTTACCTTGAATCAGTAAACGCTTCAGTAGTAGAATTCGTTCGCTTTGAAGTTGGTGAAGGTATCGAAAAAGCATCTAACGACTTTGAATCAGAAGTTGCAGCTACAATGGCAGCAGCTCTTAACAACTAATTCTAGTTACTAGATAAAAAGAAAAGAAGTTACGTGAATGAATCGTAACTTCTTTTTTGTTGCTATTAAAAAAACGTCTGAGCATGCCCCAGACGTTGAAAAAAGTAATTAATGAGCGAAGGTATTTACACCAAGTAGAAGAGAGAGTGTTCCCATGATGATACCTGCAAGGATAACCCCAAGCATAACAGCAATAACACTACGTTTAAAGTCCCAATCTAGGATAGATGCTGCTAGGGTACCAGTCCAAGCTCCTGTTCCTGGAAGCGGAATTCCCACAAAAAGTAGAAGGGCCCAGAAGACACCCTTATCTCCAGCAGCTTTTTCAAGTTTTTGGCCACCACTGTGACCTTTTTTAAGACACCAGGTAAAGAAGCCACCAATTAGAGGTTTATCTGCCCCCCATTCGAGGACACGGCGGGCGAAGAAGAAGATAATTGGAACTGGAATCATGTTCCCAATGACACAAAGAATTAGGGCTTGCCACCAAGGGATACCTGAGGCGATAGCAACAGGAACGGCTCCACGGAGCTCAACTAAAGGAATCATAGAGATTAAGAGTGCAATGATGTATTTCATGAGTAACCTTTCATAGGGGAATAAAATAAGAGATAAGACTCAAAATGACATGAGCTTTATCGAGAGTGATAAGACTAATACTACTGCGAAAGTGCTAAAAAGTACTTGTTGGATTAGGTGGGTCTCAGCCTGTCAAAGTGGATAGAAAATTTGAATCAAACACCTTAAGTTACCTAATATTTCAGTCTTATTTATTGTATCTTATATGGTCTCTAATGACAACTTTAAAAAGCTTTTTGAAGGTATAGTTTCCCATGAGCTGACATTTTTGGTATAATAATAGTCAGTTATAGTCAAATTAGACTGGAGGAATTAAGATGGCAAGAAATACATCAGATAGTATAGAAGAATATATTAAAGAATTGCTGGGCCAGTCTGGAATTGCTGAGATTCAACGCTCGAACTTAGCAGATACTTTTCAAGTTGTACCGAGTCAGATTAACTATGTTATTAAGACTCGTTTTACAGAAAGTCGTGGTTATATTGTTGAGAGTAAACGTGGAGGCGGCGGTTATATTCGTATCGTCAAGGTCAGATTCTCCGACAAGCACCACATGATTAATGATTTGCTTCAGAACTTAGCAGATCAGCTCAGCGAGCAGGTATTTACAGACTTGATTCAGTTGCTTTTTGATGAAAAAATCATCACTGAACGTGAGGGAAATTTGATTTTAGCAACTGCTAGTGATGATGTTTTAGGCGAAGATGCGGCTGCTATTCGTTCGCGTATTCTACGCTCGCTATTACTTAGATTGGATAGAAAAGGAAATTAGATGACGACATATTCAAGAAAAATGCAGGCCATTTTCCATCGTGCTCAGCTTGAGGCAGAGCGTTTTGGAAGTCCTTTCTTGGAGACTTGGCATGTGCTTCTGGCTATGGTTGAGGTTCCAGGATCTGTAGCCTACCTAACATTTACTGATTTTGAGGACCGTATTCGTGCGGAAGAGATTGAGACAGCCACTGTACTAGCGATGGAGAAAAGTCCAAAAGACTTGTCTGAATCAGATATTATCGATTTACGTGCACAGTCGCATGCTTTAGAGGCTATGTTGCAAGAGGCAGAGGGAATTGCTGGTGTGACTGGTGCTGTAGAGGTAGGGTCTGAACATGTATTGATGGCCTTCCTTCTTCATAAGGATTTGATGGTTTGTCGTCTCCTTGAAGTTGCTGGTTTTCAATATAAGGATGACAGCGATAAGCCTCGTATTATCGATTTACGACGTTCTTTGGAGCGTTACGCAGGTCTTAGTAAGCAAGATTTGAAGGCCATTCACGACCTTCGTAAGCCTAAAAAGTCAAAGGCATCAGGGAATTTTGCTAATATGATGCAGCCTCCTCAATCTTCTACTGGGGAACTGTCAGATTACACCAAAGACTTAACGGCAGTAGCCGAGTCAGGTGCTCTTGATCCTGTTATTGGACGTGATAAAGAAATTTCACGCATGATTCAGGTTTTGAGTCGTAAAACGAAGAATAACCCAGTTCTTGTGGGTGAAGCAGGTGTTGGTAAGACGGCACTTGCGCTTGGCTTGGCACAACGTATTGCTTCAGGCGAAGTACCTTTTGAGTTGGCTGATATGCGTATCTTAGAGCTTGATATGATGAGTGTGGTTGCAGGAACACGTTTCCGTGGCGATTTCGAAGAACGTATGAATCAAATCATTGATGAGATTGAAGCTGATGGAAAAATCATTCTCTTTATTGACGAATTGCATACGATTATCGGTTCTGGTTCAGGTATTGATAGTACCTTAGATGCGGCGAATATTTTGAAACCTGCTCTAGCACGTGGAACCCTTCATATGGTTGGAGCAACAACTCAAGCTGAGTACCAGAAACATATTGAAAAAGATGCAGCTCTTTCTCGTCGTTTTGCTAAAATTACAATTGAGGAGCCAAGTGTAGCTGAGGCGATTGATATTCTAAAAGGCCTACGTTCGTCTTATGAAGACTATCATCGTGTAACGATTACTGATGAGGCGGTTGAGACAGCAGTCAAGGCAGCCCACCGTTATTTGACGAGTAAAAACTTACCTGACTCTGCCATTGATCTTTTAGATGAAGCGAGTGCAACTGTTCAAGGTCGTATCAAAAAAGAAGCCAAACGTGAGATAACGCCTTTGGATGAAGCACTTCTATCTGGTGATATGAAGGCTGCTGTTAAACAGTATAAAGCTAGCCAAAAAGCAAAATTACCAAAACCTGCCTTGGTAGATGCAGATCAGATTATGCAAACCCTTAGTCGTCTATCAGGTATTCCTGTTGAGAAGATGACTCAGGCAGATAGCAAGCGTTACTTGAATCTGGAAGCAGAGCTTCACAAACGTGTTATTGGTCAAGATGAAGCAGTTTCAGCCATTAGTCGTGCTATTCGTCGTAACCAGTCAGGTATTCGTACTGGAAAACGTCCAATTGGTTCCTTTATGTTCCTTGGACCTACTGGTGTTGGTAAGACAGAATTGGCCAAGGCTTTGGCGGAAGTTCTCTTTGATGATGAGTCAGCTTTGCTTCGCTTTGACATGTCAGAATACATGGAAAAATTTGCGGCTAGCCGACTTAACGGTGCTCCTCCAGGTTACGTTGGATATGATGAGGGCGGTGAATTAACAGAGAAAGTTCGCAATAAGCCTTACTCAGTTCTTCTCTTTGACGAGGTGGAAAAGGCTCACCCAGATATTTTCAACATCCTCTTACAGGTTTTGGATGATGGTGTCTTGACGGATAGTCGAGGTCGTAAAGTCGATTTCTCAAATACCATTATCATTATGACTTCGAACTTGGGAGCGACTGCTCTTCGTGATGATAAGACTGTTGGATTTGGTGCCCAAGACATTTCTCATAATCACCAAGCTATGCAATCACGTATCATGGAAGAACTTAAGAAGGCCTACCGCCCAGAGTTTATCAACCGTATTGATGAGAAGGTTGTCTTCCATAGCCTAGAGGAAGAGCAACTTCGTGAGATTGTCAAGATTATGATGAAACCGTTGGTATCAGCTTTGGCTGAAAAAGGGATTGACTTGAAATTCCAACCAGCTGCCCTTAAGCATTTGGCTAAAGATGGCTATGATGTTGAGATGGGTGCTCGTCCATTACGTCGTACAATTCAAACTCAAGTGGAGGACAAATTATCTGAGCTCTTACTAGGTGGCCAAGTAGTTAGTGGACAAACTCTTAAAATCGGCTGCTCGAAAGATAAATTAACCTTTACAGTAGTGTAAAAATCACACAAAAAGACAGACTACAGGTGTAGTTTGTCTTTTTGTGTGTCAATAGGAGTCAAGGTAGAGTCAATCTATCTGTAAAGGTGGGGTAAAAGAAAAAGTCGAGCAAAGCTCGACTGTAATGACTAGAGTTTTTCGTTGACAAAGTTGACAAAGTGATTCCACCAGACCTTGAGGAAGAAACTTTTCTTAACTTCTTTACCAGCAACCAGTTCCATGCTAGGCATACCTTGGTCAGGCAAGTAACCTTCTCCTACAAGTGACTTATCTTCAAAGGTAGCAGTTCCAACCTTGTCACTTGAGTTGACAGGGGCTTGGACTTGATTGGTAGTGACTTTAATATGTTTACTATTGTTGGCATCTATTTTTTGGATGATATTAAAGTCAGACTTAGCGACGGCAGTGACTTGTTTAGATTTCCCATCAAGGACATTGGCTTGACTTTTGCCGATGGCTTGTCCTTTCTTGGCAATAGTCTTGCTTTCCCAATGATAGACTACGTAATTAAGCAGGTCGTTAGTTGCAGTGAAACGGGCATAGTCGTCGGTGTCGGTATTATCAGCATTCATAATGACTGTGATAATGCTCATGCCACTTTCATTTGAGTGGGCCACGAAGGAAGCACCGGCTAAATCAGTGGTCCCTGTTTTTAGGCCATCCACTCCTTTACGGTAACTAGGTTGTCCCTTAAGCATATAGTTGAAGGTTTTGAGTTTGTTGACACCATCAAAGTCAGCCTCAGTTTTTTTAGTGATATCGAGAATTTCAGGATATTCTTTCACCACGTGTTGCGCAATGATAGCAACGTCTTTAGCACTCATGGTATTTTCTTCGTCTGATTTAGAGCCTGGATAGATATTGTCACCTAAGTAAGAATTATTGAGACCAGAGGCGTTGACAATCTTGGCATCAGTGATACCCCAATCTTTAAGTTGGGCTTTCATCATATCGACAAACTTGCTTTCGGTTCCACCGATTTCCTCAGCTAGAGCAATGGATGCACTATTGGCACTGGAAATAAGGGTTGCGTCAAGGAGCTGTTTAACAGTGTACTTACGGGCATCTAGTGGAATATTGGATACTCCAGCACTGACAGTTAGTTCAAAGGGATAGTCAGAAATCTCAACTTTGCTATTCCATTTGAGATCTCCCTGATCTACCGCTTTATACACCATGTAGGCCGTTAGGAGCTTGGTAATAGAGCCAATCCCTGTAGAGGTAGTAGCATCTTTTTCGTATAAAATTTTGCCAGTATTAGCTTCGACAGCGATGGCATGTTTGGCTGCGGCATTATATCCTTTTTTCTTATCTGCTGCAAAAGTAGGGGCTACGCTTCCCAGACAGAGTAAGAAGGTCATCATAAGCGTAATCAGTTTTTTCATGGTTTGTTCCTTCATGTGTTTTGGATATTTATTATACCACATTTTGAGAGGAACTTAAGGTGTTGAGAAGGGGCTTTTACTTACAGGACTAATTTTTAAGGTAAGATAAAACTACCTTTTGATAGCTAAAAGGTAGTTTTGTGTTTACTTGTTTCCTGTAAAGAAATTAACGATATGGTTCCACCAAACTTTTAAGAAGAAACTTTTCTTGATAGATTGGTTGGCTGTTACAGAAATTTGAGGTGGATCAGAGATGTAACCTGTTCCAACGAGATCCTTATCATCAAAGGTCGCTGTTCCAATAGTGTCACCTTTTTTGATAGGGGCTGTTATAGTTTTTGCTTTGATTTTAACAGTATCATTTTTGCTATTTATTTTTTGAACGACTGTAAGGTCCGACTCGAGTTTAGCAGAGATGGTTTGACTGTCTCCATCGGCTACCTTAATATCATTTTTCTTGACGATTTGTCCTTTGGTGTTGAGGGTTTTGATTTCCCAGTTTTGAGTCACATAATCTAGCAACTCATTTGTGGCCGTGAATCTGGCTGCTTCATCTTCTCCGCCATTGTCCGCATTCATAACAACGGTAATTAAACTCATGCCATTTTCATTGGCGTGGGCTACAAAGGATGCCCCTGCAAGTTCAGTTGTTCCAGTCTTGAGTCCATCAACGCCTTCACGGTAGTTGTCTTGCCCCTCCAACATGTAGTTGTGCGTCGTTAATTTGTTGTCACCTTCAAAATCAGTTTCGCTTTGCTTAGTGATTTCAAGTACCTGAGGATAGTCTTTGATGAGGTGGTCTGCAATAATGGCAACATCTAGAGCACTCATAGTATTTTCGTCATCTGCTTTAGAGCCAGGATAGCGGTTATCCCCAAGGTATTTATTGTTTAGGCCAGAAGCGTTAAATAATTTAGCATCTGTAATGCCCCACTCTTTAAGTTGGGCTGTCATAGTGTCAACAAATGCACTCTCTGATCCTGAGATTTTTTCAGCTAGAGCAATAGCAGTACTGTTAGCGCTGGAAATGAGGGTGGCATCTAGGAGCTGTTTAACAGTGTATTTTCGGGAATCTAGTGAGACATTTGAAACTTCTGAATCAACGGTTAAGTTGAAAGGATAGTCTGAAATATCTACTTCAGTGTCCCAGGTAATTTTTCCTTGGTCAACTGCTTTATAGACCATGTAGGCTGTTAGGATTTTAGTCATTGAAGCCACACCATCAGGAGTAGTGGCGTCCTTTTCATAGAGGACTTTCCCTGTAGTTGCTTCGATAGCAATCGCATGTTTAGCGGAAACATTGAAGTCATCTGTCTGTTCTTGTGCTAGAGCAGGTGTTGCTAGGCCTAGTAAGATTAAGGCAATCATAATGATGTGTTGTAATTTTTTCATAGTCATTCCTTTGTCTCTCATAAGTGTTTATTATATCACAAAACGACTTAAATATCTGAGAGAAAGGGAGACTTGGGCGCTAACTTATGCCGGAGCTCTGCCATTTTTGACTATATTATGGTAAAATGAAAGTTATATCAAATGAATGACATAAAGTTGACCGGTTCGTTTTTGTAAGGGCTGGTCATGGATAAAAAGAGGGATCAAACATGGCTAAACAAACTTTTGAGATGACCTTTGCAGGACGCCCGCTTGTCGTTGAAGTTGGGCAGGTAGCCAAGCAGGCTAATGGTGCTGTCGTCGTGCGTTATGGAGATACAACGGTATTATCAACAGCTGTTATGTCTAAAAAGATGGCAACGGCAGATTTCTTTCCTTTACAGGTTAATTATGAGGAAAAAATGTATGCAGCTGGCAAGTTCCCGGGGGGCTTTAACAAGCGTGAGGGTCGCCCTTCAACAGATGCCACGTTGACTGCTCGCCTCATTGATCGTCCTATTCGTCCTATGTTTGCGGAGGGCTTTCGTAACGAAGTTCAGGTCATTAACACGGTTCTCTCTTATGATGAGAATGCTAGTGCTCCGATGGCGGCTATGTTTGGGAGTTCTTTAGCTCTTTCTATCTCTGATATTCCTTTCAATGGTCCAATTGCTGGGGTTCAAGTAGCCTATGCTGCAGAAGATTTCATCATCAACCCAAGTGCAGCGGATAAGGAAGTTTCACTTTTAGATTTGACAGTGGCAGGTACCAAGGAAGCTATCAATATGGTAGAGTCAGGTGCCCAGGAATTGTCTGAGGATATTATGTTGCAAGCACTCTTGAAGGGGCATGAGGCCATTCAAGAGTTGGTTGATTTCCAAAATTATATCGTTGCAGCTGTTGGTAAGGAAAAGGCTGAGGTTGAACTTCTACAAGTTGATGCTGATTTGAAAGTCGAAATCGAAACAGCTTATTATGATCAGTTAGCGAAGGCTGTTCAGGTGGAAGAAAAACTGGCGCGTGAAGCAGCAACTCAGGCTGTAAAAGAAGAAGTCCTCGCTTCTTATCAAGAACGCTTTGCAGAAGATGAAGATAAGGAAACCATTCTGCGTGATGTGGCAGAAATTCTTGAGCAGATGGAACATGCTGAGGTGCGCCGTCTCATTACCGAGGATAAGGTTCGTCCAGATGGCCGTCGTGTGGATGAAATCCGTCCTTTGGACGCAGAGATTGACTTTCTTCCTAAGGTTCATGGTTCAGGTCTCTTTACACGTGGTCAAACTCAAGCCTTGTCAGTTTTGACTTTGGCACCTATGAGTGATACACAGCTTGTTGATGGTTTGGATCCAGAGTATAAGAAACGTTTCCTTCACCACTATAATTTCCCTCAGTATTCAGTGGGTGAGACAGGGCGTTACGGTGCACCAGGTCGACGTGAGATTGGTCACGGAGCCTTGGGTGAACGTGCCCTTGCTCAGGTTCTCCCAAGTGTTGAAGAGTTCCCTTATGCTATCCGTTTGGTAGCAGAAGTCTTGGAGTCAAATGGTTCTTCCTCACAAGCTTCTATTTGTGCAGGAACCTTGGCTCTTATGGCTGGTGGTGTACCGATTAAGGCACCTGTTGCAGGTATTGCCATGGGACTTATCTCAGATGGTAATAACTACACTGTCCTAACTGATATTCAAGGTTTGGAAGATCATTTTGGAGATATGGACTTTAAGGTGGCTGGGACACGTCAAGGAATTACAGCTCTTCAGATGGATATTAAGATTTCGGGTATTACACCGGCCATTCTCGAAGAGGCTTTGGCTCAGGCAAAGGTAGCTCGTTTTGAAATTCTTGATGTTATTGAGTCAGCAATCGCTGAGCCACGTCCAGAATTGGCACCAACAGCACCTAAGATTGATAGCATTCAGATTCCTGTTGACAAGATCAAGGTTGTCATCGGTAAAGGTGGCGAAACTATTGATAAGATTATCGCTGAGACTGGTGTCACTATTGATATCGATGAAGAAGGTCTTGTTCAGATTTTCTCTAGTAATCAGGATGCTATTAACCGTGCTAAAGCTATCATCTCCGATCTTGTACGTGAAGCTAAGGTTGGAGAGGTTTACACTGTACCCGTTGTCCGTATTGAAAAGTTCGGTGCCTTTGTCCACCTTTTCAATAAGACAGATGCTCTCATCCACATCTCAGAACTAGCTTGGGAACGTACTGAGCATGTCGAAGATGTGGTTAAAGTTGGGGGTACGGTAACTGTTAAAATTATCAAAATCGATGAAAAAGGACGTATCGATGCCTCAATTAAAGCCTTGCTTCCTAAGCCTGAAAAACTTGAGGACGGGGAAAATGGAGGAGAGCAGCGACATCGCCGTCGTTCTCATCATAAACCACGCCACCATAATAAAAGTGGTGAAGCACCGAAAAATCCTGATAAATCAGAAACGAAAGAACAGACAGAAGAATGACAGAAAATCAAGAATTGCAAGCTTTTGATGAAACTCTAAAAGAATTTTTAAAGGAACCAGACCACTTTTTAACCAGTCTGGCTTTGGTTAATTACCTACAACGTACTCCCGTCTTGGCTGCTCAAGACCTCTACGCAGTTGAAGTGGAAGGAAAGAAGGTTGTTCCTGTCTTCACCAATGAACAGGACCTACAATCTTTCCAAGCTACTCAAGAGAGTGCTCGAGAACAAACTTGGGTAGAACGTTCGAGCTTAGATGTTTTAACACAACTTGTTCAGGCAGAGCTTTTTGGTCTTGCTTTCAATTTAAAAGAGGATGGTGACTTCTCAAATACCACTCTTTTTGCAAGCAGTGAACTCATCCAGTTTATCAACTATTTCACTCAGACCCTTAATAATCTTTTGGGTGAGGAAAATCAAAAGGCAGCTCCTAAAGATAAGATTTATCTTGTTCCAGTCTTCATTCACAAACGCGAGGAAGATGGCCAGGATGACCGTTTCTTTGCGACCATGTCGAATGCAGAGGGACAGAGATATGTGCCTGTGTTTACGAACTTAACGAGCTTTGCAAAATGGTACGGTAACGAGACTTTTGGCCTACCTTTCCGTAAGGCTAAAGGGACGATTTTGCAATGGCCACTGTCAGAAATTTACCAGCCTTCAACAGGTGAAAATGAGTTGGATAAGGTTCAAGGTATTGTCATCAATCCGTTTGATGAGCAGCCTGAGTTAGTCGACTGGTCTTATTTTAAAGGGGATGGCGAGTAGACCTAGTGTTAGTAGCTTTCCACTTTAAAGAATAATAGGCCACAGCAAACAATAATAACAATAATGATGTAAGGAGTGACCTAAATGGGTTGGTGGAAAGAAAGTATTGATATAGTAAAGAAAAATGACCCGGCAGCTCGGACGAGTCTAGAGGTTCTTTTAACCTACCCTGGCTTAAAAGCCTTGGCTGCTCATCGTATCTCACATTTTCTCTGGCGCCACCATTGTCGACTCTTAGCGCGTATGCATAGTCAGTTTTGGCGCTTTTGGACTCAGATTGAGATTCACCCAGGGGCTCAGATTGCTGAAGGTGTCTTTATTGACCATGGCTCTGGCCTTGTCATTGGTGAGACAGCTGTTGTGGAGAAGGGGGCTATGCTTTACCACGGTGTCACTTTAGGTGGTACTGGTAAAGATGTCGGAAAACGTCACCCAACCGTTCGTGAGGGTGCCTTGGTTTCAGCCCATGCTCAGGTCATAGGCCCTATTGAGATTGGAAAGAATGCTAAGGTGGGGGCGGCAGCCGTGGTTGTTGCAGATGTCCCAGAAGATGTTACAGTCGTGGGTGTTCCTGCTAAGGTTGTGCGTGTTCATGGTCAAAAGGATGAAGAAGTTATCCACGATATTGAAGAAGGCCGTGAATACTATAGTGAAAAGCTAGAAGACCTTCTAAAAGCAGCTAGCTTTCATTCATCACGTCTATAAGGAAAGGAAACGATGAAACTCTTTAGTTCAAAGGTGACTCGATTGACGGTTGTGGGTCCTCTTGCTCTTGTTTACATTGCTTTACATAGAGCAGACTATAGCATGGCCGCCTTATGGTTTTGCATTGCTCTTTTATGGGCCGGTCTGGGTTTTAAGCAACGACACAAGTGAGATTTGAGTAATGAAAAAATTCTTCAAGGACAATCCTTTTTTGGTCTTCTATATAGTTGGGAGTTTTCTTTCAGCTATGTCTCTCTTAGCTCAAGGTCAGCTAGATGCGGCTATTTGGATTATCATTCTCGTTATACTCTTGTGTTTGTACCTAAACCATATCAAGGATAAAAAATAGTTTCCAGTTAATTGAAAGGAATCTCAAGTGATTAAAATTTATGATACGATGACACGTTCGCTCCGTGATTTTGTACCTTTGACAGAAAATATTGTCAATATGTATGTCTGCGGACCAACAGTTTACAATTATATTCATATCGGAAATGCCCGTTCAGCAGTAGCTTTTGATACTATTCGTCGTTATTTTGAGTATTGTGGCTATACAGTCAACTATATTTCCAACTTTACGGATGTAGATGATAAGATCATCAAGGCAGCTAATGAAGCTGGTATTTCTACTAAGGAATTGTCGGACAAGTTTATCGCGGCCTTTATGGAAGATACCGGACAACTTGGCATCAAACCAGCGACACAAAATCCTCGTGTTATTAACTATATGGATGAAATCATTGCATTCGTGTCGACCTTGGTTGACAAAGGATTTGCCTATGTCTCTGAAGGTGATGTTTACTTCCGAGTAGCTAAGTCAAACAACTATGCTAAATTGGCTAACAAGACCTTGGAAGATCTTGAAATTGGTGCAAGCGGACGTACGGATGCTGAAACAGAACGTAAGGAAAATCCTCTGGATTTTGCCCTTTGGAAAGCTGCCAAAGAGGGAGAAGTTTCTTGGGACAGCCCATGGGGACCTGGTCGTCCTGGTTGGCACATCGAATGTTCTGTTATGGCGACTGAAATCCTTGGAGATACTATCGATATTCATGGTGGAGGGGCAGACCTTGAGTTTCCACACCATACCAATGAAATTGCCCAATCAGAAGCCAAAACTGGCAAGACCTTTGCTAACTACTGGATGCATAATGGTTTTGTCAATGTGGATAATGAAAAAATGTCAAAATCCTTGGGTAACTTCGTGACCGTTCACGATATGCTTCAAACGGTTGATGGTCAAGTGCTTCGTTTCTTCCTAGCGACACAACAGTATCGTAAACCAATTAACTTTACAGAAAAAGCTATCCATGATGCTGAAGTTAATCTTAAGTATTTGAAAAATACCCACAGTCTTCCGTTGACAGAACAGGTGAATCAAGCTGAGTTGCAAACTTATCTTGACACCTTCCAAGAAGCTATGGATGATGACTTTAATACGGCAAACGGAGTGACTGTTCTGTTTGACATGGCCAAATGGATTAATTCAGGCAATTATGATCAAACCGTTAAGGATGCTTTTGAAAAAATGCTCCAAGTCTTCGGTATTGTTTTCGAAGAAGAAGTCCTTGATGAAGATATCGAAAAACTCATTGAAGAGCGTCAAGCGGCGCGTGCTAACAAGGACTTTGCGACTGCAGACCGCATTCGTGATGAGTTAGCTGCTCAAGGTATCAAACTTCTTGATACCAAGGAGGGCGTGAGGTGGACACGTGACTAAACATCTTGATGTCAACCTTCTTAACGGCATTGCTCTCGCCTTTGAGGGAGATGCTGTTTATTCCTTGTACATTCGCCGTCACCTGATTTTTCAAGGTCAGACCAAGCCAAATCAACTGCACCGTCTAGCTACACGCTATGTTTCAGCTAAGGCCCAGGCTAGTCTCATTGAAAAAATGCTAGAGCAAGAGCTTTTGACTGAAAAAGAGCTAGACATCTATAAAAGAGGGCGTAATGCGAATAGCCATACCAAGGCTAAAAATACAGATGTTATTACCTATAAAATGTCAACAGGCTTCGAAGCAGTCATGGGCTATCTTCATATGACAGAGGATATCGCTCGCTTAGAGGAACTGATTGCTTGGTGTATTGACGAAGTTGAAAAAGAAATCTAAAAATTCTGCCGAGAGCAGGATTTTTGTTATTTAAAGGCTATAAAAATTGTAACAGTTAGCCAGAGTTTTAACATTTAGATTATTTGAGAATCAAAGTAATTCAGCGTCTTGATAATGAAAAATAAGATGAAACTAATATTTAGCACCTTGAAAATGAGAAAGTTAAGGGGTGTCTGACACGTGTAAAACCCCGATATTATAGCGTTTTTTAATAAAACTAATTTGACAGAAAGTAAAAAAAAAGTCTATAATATTAGTAAATGAGGCCATCTAAAAAATGAGGAGGTGAATGGAAATAGCTAAGAAAAAAGTTTTCTATACAACTTTTGCTGCTTTGATTTTATCTAGCTTTACGCTTCAAACAGGTAAAGCAGATGAAGTTCAGGTAAAACCTGATGAAGCTAAAATAGATTATGTTAATAGTGAGGCACCGGCTCCAGTTGCTCCTCAGGCTGATTTTTCTTCAGTAGGAGCTAAGGCAGAGTCAGCGAGTCAAGTAAGTTCAGTAGTGACCTCAACGTCACTGATGGTTGTCTCTTCAAGTGAGACAGATGAGGGGCTTCTTGAGGTACATTCTCAAGTTGATATCGTGGAGACTAGCGTTTCTACGACGACACCTCATTCAGAAGAGGCTCGTGCCCAGGCTTTTGGTGAGGATCGATCAGTAGCGGCATCTGAACGAGGAGATGCAAACCCAACATCTGATTCTGAACAAGCAAAACCAAATATTGTGCTTACTTATGATAAGTCTCGTGAGGCTACAGCGACTGCAGAGTCTCAAGCTGTGACTTCAATGTATAAGAGTGAAAGCACACTATACACATCTGAACTTGCTGGAAATACACATGCAGTTATAGAAAAATCAGAGTATTCTTCACTGGATTCTCATACGACATCTGTAAGTGCGACTCCTACTAGCCAAGCTATTGCAACTTCTGAAGTCGCTTCTGAGTCTGCAAGTACTGCAAGCTCTCTTGCATCTACGGCTCCAGAAACGAGTCAGTTAAATAATAATTCAGAAGATAGCTTAACTGTCCTTACGGTTGGCTGGAAAGATTCATCATCAACTTCTGAGGTCTTTGAAACTTCTGTAGTGGTTTCTATGTTGCAAAGTGAGAGTTTGACCTATTCGTCAGAGGTAACCTTTACGGATGGACTCATCTCAGAAATCTTAGCGACTCCAATCACTTCTGAAGTATATACCGTTGTTCCAAAACGAGACAGTACTGGAGCGCTTCTTGAAGATCAACCTGCTGTTACAGGGAATACAGATATTCTTTATTTAGCACGTGGTGAAATCTTTAACGTCAACTTTGATGTTAACAAGATGGAAGGTAAGAAGATTAAGGGCCTTAATCTAGTCCTTGATGGCAAACAAATTCATCATAGCTACTTTGTTGAAGGAACTCTGGATGAGGTCAATGCTGGTTTGAGTGCCTACCATTTGGCAGAGCAAACGACTGGTATTCATAAAATGACCTTTGAGTTGATTGATACGAATAACAATATTCATTACCTGACACAGACTTTTAGCGTCTTCAATGAAGGCGAGCGTCCAGTGACACCGGATAGTTACCGTAGGAATCAGTATTCATCAACAACGACAACAACGACTGTACCGGTTACTTATAATACCAGTGCAAATAGCTACACTGAAACCGCCAATCATATACAAGCTACGGCTGTCAATGAGTTGGCTGAGACAACTAGAGCGCTAACACAGCAATTGGCAGAACAAATTGCTGAGGTTTTGAGTGGTTGGTCTTCAGCGATTTCTGGAAATAGTTCAACAAGCACAGGTTCAATTGATATCTTCCAAGCAGCAGGTAAAACCATTACTCAAGCTGCGAGAAAGATTGCAGAATCAATCTCAGATCCAGATACAATTGGTAAGCAAGCTTTGGCTGCTGCAACTGTTGTTCTCGTTCTTCTAGTGCTTTACCTAGCAGCAATTACATTTATTTAACATGCTTTGCCCTCGTAAGAGGGCTTTTTTTATGATAGAATTAGCTTATGAAAACAACTAAAGAATTAAGTCTAGACATTGTTTATGGTGTGCATGCCGTAACAGAGAGTCTGGAAGCAAATACTGGAAATAAACTCTATATTCAAGATGATCTTCGAGGAAAAAATGTTGATGCCATTAAGGCCTTGGCAGCTGAAAAGAAGGTTTCCATCTCTTGGACACCTAAGAAAACCTTGTCTGATATGACAGGTGGAGCTGTGCATCAAGGTTTTGTTCTTCGTGTGTCAGAGTTCGCTTATTCTGAGCTCTCAGTTATTATGGATAAGGCTGAACAAGAGGAGAATCCTCTAGTCCTCATTTTAGATGGACTCAACGATCCTCATAACTTTGGTTCTATCCTACGTACAGCTGATGCTACTCAGGTGACAGGAGTTATTATTCCTAAGCATCGTGCTGTGGGGGTAACACCTGTCGTTGCCAAGACATCAACAGGGGCTGTGGAGCATATTCCCATTGCCCGAGTGACCAATCTTAGCCAAACTCTTGATAAGCTTAAAGAAGCAGGCTTCTGGGTATTTGGTACGGATATGGATGGCACCCCATCTCATAAATGGAACACAGCTGGAAAGGTTGCCCTTATCATTGGTAATGAAGGTAAGGGAATCTCTGCTAACATCAAGAAACAAGTGGATGAGATGATTACTATTCCTATGAGTGGTCATGTGCAGAGCCTTAATGCCAGTGTGGCAGCTGCAGTTCTCATGTATGAAGTTTATCGAAACCGATTGTAACTATGAAAAAAAGAATACTTCTAGTTGATGGTTATAATATGATTGCCTTTTGGCAAGAAACCCGTCAACTCTTTAAGACCAATCAGCTTGATCAAGCTCGTGAAACCTTGCTTCGTAAGCTCAATCATTATGCTAACTTTGAACATATTGATATTATCTGTGTATTTGATGCTCAGTTTGTTCCAGGGAGTCGTCAACGTTATGATCAATATCGTATCAGTGTTATTTTTACTGAGGAAGATGAGACAGCAGATAGCTATATTGAGCGCGCAGCGGCTGAGATGAATACTGTTCAAAATCTAGTTGAAGTAGCAACTAGTGACTTAAATGAACAGTGGGCTATCTTTTCACAAGGAGCTTTACGTGTTTCGGCGCGTGAGTTGGAAGAGCGTGTCAATACCGTTAAGTCTGATCTAGACAAGATGTCGGCACATATTGACTTAAAGACACCAAAACTACGTCCATGGGACGATGCGCAATTAGGGAAATTACAGGACCTTTTAAATGAAATAGAATAGAGGGATTTATGACATTTAACATTTTGACAGATTCCACAGCAGATCTAGATGAAAAATGGGCTCAGGAGAATAAGGTAGAGCTAGTTGGTTTGACCATCACGCTTGATGATATTGCCTATGAGACCGTTGGCCCTAACCGTTTAACGAGTGACCGTCTCTTAGAATGTATGCAAGAAGGCAGTCAGCCAACCACAAGCCAGGTGAATGTTGGTCAATTTGAAGAGGTTTTTCGTCGTCATGCTAAAAATGGTGATGCTCTTCTCTATATTGCCTTCTCATCAGTGCTTTCAGGTACTTATCAAAGTGCTGTTATAGCGCGTGACATGATTTTGGATGAATACCCAGAAGCTATCATTGAGATTGTAGATACTCTGGCGGCAGCAGGTGGGGAAGGTTATCTTTCTATTTTGGCGGCAGCAGCTCGTGACCAAGGTAAGAGCTTATCTGAAACGAAAGCCATGATTGAGGACATTCTGCCACGTTTACGGACCTATTTCTTAGTTGATGATCTCTACCATCTCATGCGTGGGGGTCGCCTTTCTAAGAGCTCAGCCATTATTGGTAGTTTGATTAATATCAAACCCCTTCTTTGGTTGGACGCTTCAGGCAAGTTGGTTCCTCTGGCCAAAATCCGTGGACGCAAAAAGGCCATTAAAGAAATGGTCCTACAAGCTACCCAGGATATTGGACATAGCACAGCAATTGTTGCTTATGCCAATGATATTGAAGCTGCGGAGAATCTAAAAGAACAATTGTTAGCAGTTGACGGTATTGAGAAAGTTCTCATTATGCCACTTGGACCAGTCATCTCTACCCACGTCGGACCAGATACCTTAGCTGTCTTTACGATTGGTAAAGAAGCTAGATAGAAAAAGTGTCAGATAGGATTTCCTATCTGATTTTTTGTTTTCTGAAATGCTAGATTAATAGAATATAAAAAGATAATTCATACAAAATGAATGATATATTTGACATAACGTAAAATAGTGCTATAATGAATCTAGAAAATGGAGGAAACAAAATGAAAAAGTCAAAGAAAAAAGTAGCTAGCACGATGGATGAACGTGCTCAGTTGATCAGCGGAGAATCTTCTGCTAGAGGTTATTGGGTAGCCATGCTTGGTCTATTTGTAACGATTATGGTTGCTAGTAAGACGCACTCCGTCGAATTAGTGCAGTCACTATTAATCATCACTTTCTTTGGTTCTATGTGCCTAGTATTAGTTCACAGCGTATCACGTAATGGGCATCCATGGTTGCTAGACAAAAAACTTGAAAAGAAGATGCTCAGATTATCCTGGGTAATGTGTTTTTTTGGAATTTTTATATCGCTAATGGGCCTCTTAAGTCTATTTCAGTCGTTTAAGATAGGGAAGAATCTTATGAGTAGTGTGGCATTTTTGACATTGGGTTTGACCCTTATTTGCGACTGCTGGGTTATTATTAACAGAATCAAGAAGAACCGTTTGGAAGAACTAGAAGACGAAGAATAGGATTTTTGAATGAAAAATTTAAAAATGAAGTCAGCTCGTGTAGCAAAGGATCTCACTCAACAAGGTTTGGCAGATGCTATAGGAGTTTCTCGTCAGACCATCTCAGCTATTGAAAAAGGTGATTATAACCCTACTATAAATCTGTGTATTGCTATCTGCAAAACTCTGGACAAAACTTTAGACCAGCTTTTTTGGGAGTCTGAGGATTAGTTTGTACTCTTTAGATGTTATTTAGGCATGAATTCTAGTCTTACACCTTATAAAATGATAGACTAAAAAAATACAAAAAATAAAAGAAAAACATCTCCAAATGACTTGCCTTGGATGTGTTTTTTTGATATTATGTTAAACGGTATTGTTTACCCCATTTGAAAGGCCCCGGAACCTTCCAAATACTTTTCGATGGGAAGGAACACCCATCACTCGTAAACAAAAATCGAACTATATATAGGAGAAATCATGAACAAAACAACATTTATGGCTAAACCAGGCCAAGTTGAACGTAAATGGTATGTCGTTGACGCAACTGATGTGCCACTTGGACGTCTTTCTGCAGTAGTTGCTAGCGTACTTCGCGGAAAAAACAAACCAACTTTCACACCACACACTGATACAGGTGACTTCGTAATCGTTATCAATGCTGAAAAAGTTAAATTGACTGGTAAAAAAGCAACTGATAAGATCTACTACACTCACTCAATGTACCCAGGTGGATTGAAACAAATCTCAGCAGGTGAACTTCGTTCTAAAAATGCTGTTCGTTTGATCGAAAAATCAGTTAAAGGTATGCTTCCACACAACACTCTTGGACGCGCACAAGGTATGAAATTGAAAGTCTTCGTTGGCGGTGAGCACACTCACGCTGCACAACAACCAGAAGTACTTGATATCTCAGGACTTATCTAATTCTAAGAGGAAAGGAGCACTAATATAATGGCACAAGCACAATATGCAGGTACAGGACGCCGTAAAAACGCCGTTGCACGCGTACGTTTGGTTCCAGGTACTGGTAAAATCACAGTTAACAAAAAAGATGTAGAAGAATACATCCCACACGCAGACCTTCGTCTCGTTATCAACCAACCTTTTGCAGTTACTTCAACTGAAGGTTCATACGACGTACACGTTAACGTTGTAGGTGGTGGATACGCTGGTCAATCAGGTGCGATCCGTCACGGTATCGCTCGTGCACTTCTTCAAGTAGATCCAGACTTCCGCGATTCATTGAAACGCGCTGGACTTCTTACTCGTGATGCACGTATGGTTGAACGTAAGAAACCAGGTCTTAAGAAAGCTCGTAAAGCTAGCCAGTTCTCAAAACGTTAATTCGTTGCTGGACAGCAGAGTACAAACGAAAACACTTTGCAGCTTGCAAGGTGTTTTTTTTTGTATGAGAACTACTGGCGGTGCGCAATTAGGATAGCTCTAGCGACTTTAGTCGCATAGAGATATGCTATGCACAGTTGCCCCAAGAAAACAAGCGAAGCGATGTTTGATTGGGTGGCAACCACTGCACTCAAAACGTTAATCAATACGATTAAATCAACGTTTTAAGCTCATCAAGGCTTTGCTTTATGGCTGCCTTTTGGTAAGGGATTCTGAAAAAAATGACTTAAATGTTATTTGTGTTTTGTCTTCATCTTGAAAT